>Ga0335078_10010080_pt1 | contig 13991 bp, 12 predicted proteins | sample Lox_Sample_32_FD_206711 | JGI IMG/M metagenome (GOLD analysis project Ga0335078, IMG submission 206711) | Soil microbial communities from Loxahatchee National Wildlife Refuge, Florida, United States - Lox_Sample_3.2 | ecosystem: Environmental > Terrestrial > Soil > Wetlands | place: USA...
CTTTTATCGCTACTCATCGGTAACTTTGCCTCGGCGCGGGCGACGCGGTGGAGCCCGGCAGGCGGGGCGGGGCGGAGCCCGGCAGGCGGGGCGGGGCGGAGCCCGGCAGGCGGGGCGGGGCGGAGCCCGGCAGGCGGGGCGGGGCGGAGCGGGGACGGCGCCAGGGACCGCCGGGCACCCGGCACCATCGACACCAGCGGCCTCAAATCCAACATTATGGCAGTTCAAAGCAGTGATCATGAAGACTTTTTCGTGTGATTACGCTAAAAATCCTTCGCAACACCAAAAACCTTCATATAAAATGCTCTGCCAGGAATGATGGGATGATACCAGGCAGCTCGCAGCTCTCGCCGGCCTCAGTATCCCCTCCCCGAACACCGCCCGGCGCCGAGCCCCGTCGTTTGTCACCTAGCGGGGCGGGCGGCCCTTACGCAGGAACTCCAACAGCTCACCGAGGGGCCAGGCGTTGATCACGTCGGCGGGGGTAAGGCCGCCGAACCGGGCGGCGGCGATACCGAAGCGCAGGTTGGTGAGGTCCACCAGGGAGTGCGCGTCGGTGTCTATCGCGAACCTCACGCCGGCCCGCCGGGCGGCCGCGATGTGCTCGGGCGGCAGGTCCATCCGGTCCGGCGACGCGTTGACCTCGAGCGCCGTCCCGGTGCGGGCGCACGCCGCGTACAGCGCGTCCAGGTCGACGTCGACCGGCGGTCGGCGCCCCACCTTGCGGGTCAGCGGGTGGCCGATGATGTTGACGGCCGGGTTCTCGACGGCGGCGATGAACCGCTTCGTCATCGTCGCCCGGTCCTGCTCGAACGAAGAGTGAATCGACGCCACGCAGATGTCGAAGCCGCTCAGGAAGTCCTCGTCCCAGTCGACGCTGCCGTCGGCCGCGATGTTGAGCTCGCTGCCGTGCAGCAGGACCATGCCGGTCGTGTCCGCGAGCGCGCGCAGTTGATCGCGCTGGGCGAGCATCTTCTCGCTGGTCATCCGCTGCATGACCAGGTTCGGCGCGTGGTCGGTGACCGCGTAGTACGCGTAGCCGCGCGCCTCGGCCGCGGCGATCATTCCCTCCAGGGAGACGATGCCGTCGGTGAGGTCGGTGTGCGTGTGCAGGTCACCGCGGATGTCGGCGATCCGGATAAGAGCTTCGCCCGCAGCGGTGCCGTGCTTCGCCGCATCGCCCCCGGCTACCGTCACATGGGCGGCGAGTACCGCGCCGATGTCGTCCACGGTGGCGTCACGCGCGAGCGCGCGCAGGGCATCCCGCAGGGCGGTGTCGCTGTCCGCGACGGCGATGCCGCGCAGGATGCGCTCCTCGGCCTTGGGGCCGAACCCGGCCATCCCGCGCAGCCTGCCGCTCTGCACCGCCTCCGCCAGCTCATCGACCCTGGTGACGCCTAGTTCGCCGGCGATCTGCAGCGCGCGCCTGGGGCCGACGCCGGGAACCTTCGCGAGCACCAGCGCGCCCGGCGGGACCTTGGCCCGCAGGTCGTCGACGGCCTTGATCGTCCCGGTCCGCCGGTACTCGGCGATCTTCGCCGCGACCGACTTGCCGACGCCGGGCACCTTGGTCAGCGCGGACTCCGGCAGCGCGCCGAGATCGTCCGGATAGCCGCCGACGGCCTTGGCCGCCTTCTCGTAGCTCCGCACCCGGAACAGGTCACCGCCGGTGAGCCCGAGTAGTTCGGCGTACTCCCGCAGCAGCGCCGCGACCTCCTCGTTAACTGACGTCATAGCCCCATTGTCCCCCGCCAGGCCCGTGCCCGCCCCGTACCCCGCGCTTCTTGCTGTTATCATTGATGGCGGTCAAGGTATACCATGCTGGCGGGCAACCACGTGGCTGCCTCGCTCAGCGAAGGTAATACCCGCTCCTGCCGCCAGATCCTTGACGGTCCCCGAGACCAGGATTACCGCGGGCCGAGCTCTAATACCGCTGAGACTAAATGCAAATAAGTTCGGAAACTAACTGCAGCAACACTGTCACCACGAGCACCTTGAGGTCACGTTCTCTCATCCGAGAAGAATGACCGCAGCCCAAGGGCAAGCTATGCTTAAGGACAACAGATTTCCCTGGCTGGGCGGCCCTTTATTTATCGGTGCAAAGAGGTCGGCATGCGGCGCGCGAGTCTTGCCCAAACTGTAATACGGAAGGATTCCGTTGAGTACTGATCGAAGTGTGCAGCACCGCACGGAAGGGCATAGTGACGATCGGCCCAGCTCAACCTTTGATGGAGTCGCGGGGGCACAGGTTGGCTCAGGTAATGTGCAGGTAAATAATTTCTACGGCGATGCAGCGTCGCCCGGCGCCTCCAGAAACGAGGAGTCGCCTTCAGCCGCCAGGCTTCCCGCACGATACGTTCACGGCGCCGCACTCCCCAAGAACTGGGCCGACCGGAGTGATGAGATAAAGCGTATATCACTTCTGCTGGAGCGTGATGACGTGCGGCTTGTAAATGTTGTGGCCATTGGCGGCACCGGCAAGACATCAATAATTCGGAAAGTTGCCGAACTCCTCGACGGCGGCGCCGGGAAATTTGATTCACTCATATGGTTTTCGTTCTACCGCGATGACGACGTTGAGCGCTTCTTCCTTGAAGCTTGCAGATATCTCATCCCGAAATTTAATTCAGCCGAGTACGGAAGCACCTTTGAGCGGGCTTCATTGCTTCAAGATGCGATTGCGAGCCGGGCGACGCTAATTGTGCTTGACGGTTTCGAGAAGATAGCGGATGGCGGCAAGGTCGGCCGCCGGGAGATGGCGAGTTTTCTCAGCTGGATCCTATCGTCGAGTGCGCGATCCGCGGTGGTACTTACTAGCCGCGTGAGACTGGACGAGTTCGCAGAATCGGATGGTTTCCTGGAAATAGAACTACCAGACCTTCAGCCCGATGCGGCAGTCCAGTACTTGAGATCTGGAGGGATGGTTGGCCCGGAGAGGTCAGTCAGGCAAGTCGTCAATTCGTACGGATGCCATGCACTGGCGCTGGCAGTGTACCTGGATTACGCGCGATTCCGAAGTATCGCACGAGATGTCCGCGAGGTGGACGCGCCGCTTACATTTCCATCCCAGTCAAACATAGCCGATCGGCTGAACCGACTGCTTCTACACTATTACACCCATCTCGGGCAAGATGAGCGTGCAATTCTTAGTTGGATTTCCGCGAGTCCGCGAGGCCTTGAGATGAACGAACTCCGCAGCCTTTCCAGCCCCGACTTGCCGATCCCTCGTGCTGGCCTTGCAGGCGACCCCGCCACCATCGGCCCGCTTCGGCGTCTGAGTAACTCGGTGCTCATAACTCCAAACGAAGACGGCTCTGTCGTCCGGTTTGACTCCCACCCTGTGATCAAGTCATTCTGCTATGACCGTCTTAGCCCCGATGATCGGCGCCGCGTGCATCAGCAACTCCTGTCACTGGCTCGGACGCTACCTGTTCCAGCGGCCCCGGCCACCATCCAAGAGATCCATCCGCTGCTGGACGTGTTCTGGCACGCCCTCGCGGTTGATGACGCTGAGACGGCCTATGCTGCCTGGCTTGATGATCGCGTCAACCGGGGTTTGCTATGGTGGGGAAGCTACCAGCCTGCCCTTGAGATCGTCGACCAGCTCCTCGGGTCTCCCACCTATCGCGCCGACATCACGCGCGTCGCCCGAGGAAGGCTCCTCGGCGAGGCGGCGATACTGCTGGTCAAGCTCGGCCGGCCAAGGGAGGCACTGCAGGCGTATTCTGACGCGATAACCTGCACCGAGAGTGACCCAGAGCGGTCCTTGAAGTTGCTGCTTAATATGTCCGAGGCGCAAATGGAGGTCGGTCTTTTTCTGGATGCGGCACAGACGATCCGAAGAGCGGAGGCATTGTTTGAACAGCTACCCGAGTTCCCTGCCTACAAGCTGACCGGACGCAAAGGGCAGCTGGCCGCTGCAGTTAGTTCACAAGAACTGGCGGAAGAAATCCTGGCAGCAGCGCTTCGCCAGGTCGCGGGATATGAACGCACTTCGCCACCCGGATTCACATGCTTGTTCTTGCGCACCAGAGGCGACCTCCGCTGCATGAACGGCCTACTTGACAGCGCCGAAGATGATTATAAGGCCGCCCTTCAGCAGGCGACAGACTCCCGGTGGCGCTTCACTGACTACGAAGGGCACATCCGCAGAGGACTCGGAGACTTGGCCAGCCGCCGCCAAGACGAGCAACAGGCGAACAACTATTTCGCTTCTGCGCTAGATCTCGCCCGGCGAATTGGTTACACATGGCTCGAAGCGGAGATCTTTATCGCCAAGGCGCAATCAGCGCTTCGGTTCGGCGACCTGGCGCAGGCAGACAAATGGGCTACGGAGGGATACACCCTTGCGGACGGCGGCGGCTGGGTCGCGCTGGCCGCAGATTCTCTTTTGGTCAGGGCAGAGTGCTCGCAGCGTAGCAGCGGGAAGAAGTTTAGCTCTTATCTAGAATCCGCCAGAGGCCTAGTCACGCAGTCTGGCAAAAGGGCTCTTAAGTCACGCTATACAGAAATCTCCGGCGAAGCGCTCTTATGCAAGATTCCGATGACTGGAGCGCCGTCGACCCCTCCGATTCAGCGGATGCCTATTTCTGGGTACGGCTCGAACACTTGGGCCGCTATCTTTTTGCTCTCGATCATTGCTCGCGGGCGAGCTGGAGTGCGCGCTTCTGGCCGACGCCCGGCACCTTCGCGAGTTCCCTGCCACCCGGCGGGAGCTTGGCGCGGAGTTCGTCGACCGCCTTGATCGTCCCGGTGCGCCGGTACTCGGCGATCTTCGCGGCAACCGACGAGCCGACGCCGGGCATCCTGGTCAGCGCGGTCTCCGGCAACGTGCCCAGGTCGTCCGGGTAACCCGCGACGGCCTTGGCCGCCTTCTCGTAGCTCCGCACCCGGAACTGGTCACCGCCGGTGAGCTCGAGCAGTTCGGCGTACTCCCCGCAGCAGCGCCGCGACTTCGATGTTGGTCGACGCCATAGGCCTATTGTGCCCCTCCAGCCTGTGCCCGAGGGAAAGGGGCCGGGTTACCGCTCTAGCGCCTGGGGGCGCTTCCGTCACCGGAGTAATCGTCGGCGACAGCTAGCGAGCCGACGCCGGCGAGGTTCCATCCGGCGGATGGCGAGATTTTGGCATTCGGGTCGCGGCGCCAGTCCGGGCAGGGGACCAAGCCGGGATCGAGAAGGCTGAAGCCGTCGAAGAACGCCAGGATCTGCTTCCTGGTACGGAAGTTAAACGGCGCCGAGGCCTTTTTATACACGTCGGTCATCTTCTGCACCGCCTCGGCCGGGCGGTCTTCGCTGGTCGCATGCGCAATGGCGATCTGACTGCCTGCGGGCAGGTATGACCGGTACCGGGACACCAGCCCCCAGGGGTCCTCCTCGTCGGTGATGAAATGCAGCACGGCGATCATGAGCAGGCCGACCGGCTGATCAAAGTCAATCAGGTTGCGTAGGTCCGGGTGGCGGAAAATCGCGTCCGGATCGCGCAGGTCCGCGTCGATGTAAGCGGTGGCACCCCGCGGACCGCTGATCAGCAGAGCGCGTGCGTGTGCCAAGACGATTGGGTCGTTGTCGACGTAGACAACTCTGGATGCGGGATCGACCTGCTGGGCGATCTCGTGGACGTTGCCCTGGGTTGGCAGACCGGTCCCGACGTCGATGAACTGGCGGATTCCCGCTTCGGCGAAGGCCCTGACGGCGCGTTGAAGGAAGGCGCGGTTGTCACGCGCGATTTCCGGAAGATCCGGGATCAGGGTATAGATTTCCTCGGCGGCCCGACGATCAGACTCGTAGTTGTCCTTTCCGCCCAGGTAGTAGTCATACATGCGGGCCGGGCTTGGCACGGCCGTGCTGAACACGGACATGTCGGCTGCGGGCCGGGGCTCGCTGGACATGCCTGGATCGGCCGGGGGGAAATCGACACTCACATCAGTACAATATCCACATTCTGGCGCACCGGCGCAGAGGTGCGCTCCATCTCCGAGCCCTCTTCATGCGCGCCTTTCAGATAGACGCGATCATTCCCGCCAAGGGGACGATGCCGTCGATGAGGTCAGAGCGCAGGTCCTCACGCAGCGCGGCGTCGCCAGCCTCGACGGCGATGCCGCGCGGGATCCGCTCCTCGCTCTTCGCACGGGGGTGCGGGGGTGATCACGTGCAGGCCAGTAACCCGCCGGGCGACGGCGGCCAGCCGGGTCGGAGCCCGCCCTGCCAGGCGCTCCGCTTCCTGGCGGATGCCGATGCAAACGGCCCCGAGGACCGCGGGGCCCATGGCGCCGATCAAGATCACATCCCAGATGTCAGTCATAAGGGAAGCGTCAGGGAACGCGCCGTGATCGATCCAGGTCCATGTGCGGACCAGAACCGGATCGTTTTCTGACCGGCGGCGGACATCATGCCCCGCTGTCTGGTGCCGCCGGGCCAGGGACGGTAAGCATCGAGTCAGGTACCTTGGGTGGAGAGGAGGCGGCCATGGCGGGCAAGCCAGGCGGCGCGGCCCCGCGCACGCAACTGGAACACCTGCTGTGGCAGCGCGACCAGACCTACGACGAGATCGCCGCAGAGTTCACCGAACTGGCCCGCTCGCTCGGCGAGCAGGCCACGCTGACCGCCCGGCATCTGCGTCGGCTGGCCTCCGGCGAATGCGCCACGGTCGCGCCGGTCACCCGGCGCGTACTGCAGGCGAAGTTCCGACAGCCCCGCTGACCATCTCCTCGCTCCGCTGTGGCACCCCGGTACCGGCCCGGAACCTGTACCGGGGGGGCCAGCCCCATCCGGGCACGCCGCGGCGACGATTGAGGAGATGCTAACGATGGCTGCACAGGGCGCCCACCGGTTCGCCCTGATGACCGGGCAAGAGGGCCTGGCCGAGGAAGCCCTGAACCAGATCCATGACGACGTGCGGCACCTGGCCACTACCTGCTCGCGACGGCCAGCCATGACCTGGCCGACCCGCACGCCGCGCTCACCCAGTCCCGTACCGCGTACCTGTGCGCCGACCAGGCCGACCACGACGGGCCACACGCCTGGATCCGCGGTCTGCAGGCAATGATCACCTACTGGGACGGGCGGCTCAACGACTCGGTCCGCTACGCCCGCCAGGGCGCCGGGCCCGCCGACCGCAGCCACGGCACCGCCGCCGTCTGGCTGTCCCTCTCCGAAGCCCGGGCGCACGCCGCCCTCGGCAAGGTGCCCGAGGCCCTCCACGCCATCGAACGCGCGGAAGCCACCTGGGACACCGCCACCGGCGACGAACTCGACGAGCTAGGCGGAATCTGCACCTTCACCCGTCCCCGCCAACTGTACTACGCCGCCGACGTCCTAGCCTGGCTACCCAGCCAGGCGCGGCAGGCCCAGAGGGAAACCGACGGCGCCCGCGAAGCCATCGCCCCGGTCCTCGACCTGCCCGCCGACCAGCGGATCCACGCCATCATCCGCGGCGTCCAGCACGTCCACACCGCGCTGCGACGCCCCGAACTGCCGCCCGCCACCCGGGAGCTGCAGGAGGAGATCGAGGACTTCACCTCCCCCCTGCGCGGGCTGCCCTCCTGATCTACCCGGCCGGCCCGCCAATCGCGGCGAGCCCCGGCGCGGGGACTCGGCCAGGGTCATCGAGGAGCGCCGCGGCTCCGCACCCGGGGCGGGCCGGCATGGAAATACGCCATCATCTGGGCAAAAGGCGACGATCTCGGCAAGAATGGCGGTAGCCGGAGCGGGGGGCGCGGCCGGCTCGGTTTGGCGTGGGTCAGTGCTGCGGGCAGGAGGAATGTGGATGGGCCGTCCGATCATTGGCATTACGGGGGAGCTTGACGCGGCCCGCTGGGGCGACTGGCTGCGGGAGGCAGCGATCCTGCCGGTCAGCTACATCCGGGCGGTGGAACGCGCCGGTGGCGCGCCGCTGATCGTGCCGCCGGTGCCGCCGGCCTCGGTGACAGCCTTTGTCGGGGTGGTCGACGGCCTGGTGTTCACCGGGGGCCGGGACGTCGATCCCGCCCTGTACGACCAGGAGCGGCACGAGGAGGCCGACGAGCCCGATCAGCGCAGGGACCGCTTCGAGCTCGCCCTGATGCGCGCCGCCCTCGACGCAGGAGTGCCGTTCCTCGCCATCGGCCGCGGCCTGCACATCCTCGCCCTGGCCCGCGGCGGCACGCTCACCCAGCACCTGCCCGGTCACCGGGCCGCCCGGGCGAAGTACGCACCGCACGACGTGGTGCTGTCCGGCGACAGCCTGCTCGGCCGGCTGCTCGGCACCCGGGTCCAGGTGCCCGCCGCGCACCACCAGGCCCCCTACCACCTGGGCGACGGGCTGACGGTGACCGGCTGGTCGACCGACGGCGAGGTCACCGAGGCGCTCGAGGTGGCAGGCCACCGCTTCGGCGTGGGTGTCCAGTGGCACCCGGAAGAGGGCGACGACCCGCGGCTGCTCACCGCGTTCGTGGAGGCGGCGGCGCAGCCGCGCCCGGCCAGGCCCGCCGAGCCGCAGTCGCCGCGCAAGCCGGTCGCGGTGAAGCCGCGGGCGGGCAGCCGCCGCTAGCGATCCCAGGGGGCCTGGGCTGCGGTCATAGGTTTGGAATGCAATGCGCGTTGCTGTCAGCTCGACAAGGCCAGTCAAGGAGGCGCCGCGCGTCGCTTTTAGCGCCTGGGCGAACGACGAGGACTTCCGCGCGGGCGCCAGCAAAGGGGTGGCCGTGCTTTCAGGGCTCCACGGCATCGCAATCTCGCGTGCGGCCGGCACCCTAGACCGTAACAGCCGATTCGGTAAGGCCGAGGATTCCTGGGACTGCAGTACATGGACATCGCCCGTTCACACGCTGGGATTCGGCGCGACGAGGTTGATTCCTTCCTGGAATGCCCAGGTCCCTCATCGGACCTGGCTGAGAATCGAAATTAAAGCGGCTATGCAAACTGGCACCTGGACGCCTTGGCTGATAATGGGCGATTACGCATTCTTCGACACAGAGATCTCCCGCGTCTCCTACAGCCCAACCGCCGAGCCCTACGGTAAAGTAGAAACAGACAATTTTCTCACTGACCTCGAATTCTCTGTACACGCTTACCAGGCGCGAGTCACACTGTGCCGGAAGCGCGGCATGAGCGCCTCTCCAAGGCTATGGGGGCTCGCCGTAGCCGCTTCCGCGATCCCGCCGCGGGAGACTATTGGTGCAAGCGCACCTGGACCTGCTTCCAGGGAGGGCATCGAGCTTGACGTCCCCGGTTATTCGCAGTACGTGCACAACGGCCATTATGAACAGTACGGCGGAGGCGGTAAGTCCTGGTGCAGTGCCACATCAACCCAGATGGTGCTTGAGTACTGGGGCGTGCGCCCACGCGAGAAATGCCTCGCATGGGTGGGCACAGAGTGCCAGGATCCACAGATTGTCTTTGCGGCCAGGCACACCTACGACTATCGTTATCAAGGCACCGGAAACTGGGCATTCAACACCGCATACGCGTCACATTTCGGGCTAGACGGCGAGGTCCTTCAATTGCCATCAACGGATCATCTGGAGCAACTCATCGCCCACGGCATTCCGGTGGTAACGGCACAGGCATTCGACAAGGGGGAGATCGCACATGCGGACTATGAGACCACAGGTCACCTGTGGGTAGTAACGGGATTCACCAAGAATGGCGATGTGATCGTCAATGACCCGGCCAGCCCGTCAAACTCCGAAGTCCGGCGAGTGCTCGGCAGACGGCAATTCGAGAATGTGTGGCTGCGAACCTTCTGGAAGAGACCTGATGGGGAGGTTAGGTACAACCCGGGCGGCATCGCCTACCTCATCAGGCCGCATGGGGCGACCTTGCCGCCGGCCCTCGACCCGGGGAACCGGCCGTGGAGAGGATAGAACTCACCCGGGTCGATGACCGACACGCGGATCAAGCAGCGCGTAGCAGAAGTCGACAACGATGTTAGCTGTCACCACGAACAGCGCGGCGACCAGCACGAACCCGATGATGACAGGCAGGTTGCCCGCGTCGATCGCCTGTACGGAGTCTTGGCCGACGCCGCCGATCCCGAACACGCTCTCGGTTACCACCGCCCCGCCGAGCAGCGTGCCTACGTCAATGCCGAGTTGCGATGTCACCGGCGCGAGCGCGGACCGGAGCGCATGCCGACCGATGACACGGCGCTCGGTCAGCCCTTTCGCCCGCGCGGTCCTGATATAGTCCTCGCCGAGCGTTTCAAGCAACGTGCTGCGCAGCAGGCGGGAATAGGCGGCCGCCAGCCCGGCAGCCACGGTGATCCAGGGCAGGACCATGTGCCCTGCCCAGGCGGACAAACTTTGCGTCGGGCCCACGTAACCATCCTGTATCCAGGTGATACCGTGCTCGTTGAGCTGTAGGAACACTCCTAGAAGCAAGAGCTGGCCGAGCACGAACGTGGGTACCGAGAGGCCGGCAAGCACACCCACGGCGGCCATCCGGTCGAGTACGCTGCGCGGAAAAGTAGCCGAGAGAAGGCCAATCGCGATCCCCGCGATAAGCCCGAGCAATACGCCGCCGCCGACCAGGGACGCGGTTCGGGGCAAATCTTGCGCCAAGATTGCGGTGACCGGTTCACCGGAGGTGTACGAATACCCGAGGTTGCCATGCAATAGCCGGTCAAGGAATTGCCAGTACTGCACGATGATCGGTCGATCCAGCCCTAGCTGCCTGATGATCTCCCGCAGCTGAGCGGTGGTCGGTTCCTTGCCCGCCATCGAACGAGCCACGGAGATCGCTGGCCGGGTGAAGAACAAGAGGAACGTGCCTAGGCTGACGACCCACAGCACCACGACACCGGCGATGACCCGCCTGATGAGGAAAGGCAGCAGTGTGATCAATGTACGCAGCTTGCGGGTGATGCTGGCAATAGCGCCCGCGTATCCCGCCGCGTGCGTTGCCCGCCCGGTTGCGTGGAGAGCCTGGGGAAACTCCGTCCGGGATGCCGAAACGGCCGGTACCGCGGTAACCGTCGGGTGCGTGCCGCTCTTGGCCAGTGTCCCCTGCGGTGCATCCTGATCGGCGGGTCCGGGCCTGGCGGGGCGACGCCGCTTACGTCCGCTCGCACGAGAAGCGGCAAGCACGGCATCGGGCTCGAGTGCGTCCCTGATGCCCTCGCCGAGCAGGTTGAACGCGAACGTGGTGGCAAGCAGCGCGAGCGCGGGGAACAACAGGTACCACCAGGCTATGCCGTAGTAATTTTCCGCGCCGGCCAAGATATTGCCCCAGCTCGGTGCTGGTGGCTGAATTCCCAGCCCGAGGAAGGACAAGGTGGCTTCGAAGATGATCGCTGACGGGATTGACAGCGTGGCGAGTACCAGCACCGGGCCGATGAGGTTGGGAAAGATCTCAACGAACATGATCCGCCACGCGCCGGCCCCAAGTGAGCGGGCAGCGTCGACGTAGTCCCGCTCCCGCAGAGAGATCGTCTCGCCACGCACCACGCGGGCAATACCAGCCCAGGCGAAAAAGCTGATGACGCCTGTCACAACCGCGAGGCTGGGTCCAACGGCCGCCGTCAGCGCGAGTGCCAGGACGACGTAAGGGAAAGCAAGCACGGAGTCAATGACCCTGGACAGGGTCATATCGATCCAGCCGCCGTGGTAGCCGGCCGCCAGCCCTGCACCGACGCCGAGAACGGTGCCGATCGCGCTGGCCATGACGCCGACGAACAGCGAGACACGGGCGCCGTAGAGGACCCGGATGAACAGGTCCCGACCGAGTTCGTCGGCGCCAAGCCAGAAAGCCCTGCCCGGTCCGGTGGGCGCCCCGCTAGCAGAAATCCCGGTCTCAGGAAATTGTTCGGTAGGGCCGTGGCCGGTCAGCGCCGCCAAGGCAGGCGCCGCCAGGGCGAGCGTCACGATGATCACTATTACGCCCGCGCCGGCCATTGCCGCTTTATCATGCCGCAGCCGTCGCCATACGAGCCGCCACTGGCCGACTCCGGCTACGCCCGGACCCGGGCTGTCACCGCGCGGCAGCGCCTTTGGCCGCAACTCCATGCGATTACCTGCGGGGTTTCTCAGTGTGCGCGCCGCTTACATCAGGGTGCGGGTGGGCTAAGCCAGATGTTGGTGAAGTCCCAGCCCTGGATAAGAGTGGAGAAGTTGGCGGTACCTGCCGTCTCGCTGTGCACCCGGTTACTCGCGTACAGCACCTCCTGAGCGGAGACGAGCGGGACGATAGCGGCGTCGTCCATTGCGTCAGCATCGGCCTCTCGCCACAAGGACGCGGCGGCGGACGGGGATGACGTCGCCAGGGCGCGAGTGATCAGCGCGTCCACGCTAGCACTGTGGTAGCACCCGGCGTTCACGGTGCCGAGTTCGCAGTCGCTGCCGAACAACGGCTGGATCAGGGTCCGGCCGTTGTTGCCGAACCAGTCGGGATACCAGCTTCCCGTGGCCATGTCCCACGTTCCCGGCCTTGCGGTCTGCTGGGTGTCGCCGAGTGCAGTGAAGTACGCGCCGCCACTGGGCTGCGGCACGCCCTTGAGCAGGATCCCGCACCGTTGGAGGCTGCCCTGAATCGACTCGAAGATCGTCGTGTCACCACTGTCGTTGGGGTAGAGGTAGCTCAGAGTCAACCCGTGCGGATAGCCGGCTCGCGCGAGCAGCGACGTGCACTCGGCGGGGTCGCCCGTGCTGCCGGCGGTAACATACTGGCGGTACGGCTGGTAGCCGACACTTCCGGGCGGAATTGCGCTGGTCGCTATCGTGTTAATCGCAAGGCCACCGCTCACCTCGGCGATCGCGGCCTTGTCCACGCCGTACTCGATGGCCTTACGTACCAGCAGCTTGCCCATCGCCCCGGCTGAGTTCGGCGACCGCAGGTTGAAAATGATGTACGGGTTGAGGTTGCTGCTTGGCCAGATCCGGAGCCGGTCATCATGGGAAGCCTGCAGCGAGGCGATGGACTGCGACGGGATTCCCAGGTCGGCTAGGGATAGATCCTGACTGTTCGCCTGGATATCGAAAAGCACCGACTGATCCGAAGTGGTTCCCATCGTAACCACGACCTTGCTCACGTACTGATGCCGGAGCGGATCATTGAATTGTCTCCACGCGGGATTGCGGACAAGCACGATCTCCTTATCAGGCACGTAAGACGAGACCTCGTAGGGCCCGTCAGACATGATGTGCTGATTGAGGCCTTCGCTACCGGGAAGGTAGGCGTCGTACTCGGCCGGCCTGGCCGACACGAACGGCAGCGCCATGATGTTGTTAAAATCACTGGTCTGCTGGAGCAGCTTGATCCGCAAGGTGAGGGGGGTCGGCGCCGACAATCCGGTGATCTGATGACTGTCCTGCCAGGCTGCCACGGCGGACGCGGTGACCTCGGGCGCGCCCTTGCGGCTGAAGTAGCTGTTCTCTGCCGCGCAATAACTTGCGAACCCGGCGATGGTGGATGAAAAGTAGGTCAGATTCCCGACCGGGTATGGGCCAGGATTGCAGAACGCCTTGAACTCGCGGATGAAGTCGCTGGCGGTCACCTGTCTTGCCGGGCTGGAATTCCAGTCCACGCCAGCTCGTAGGCTGTACGTGTAAATGAGCCCGTGATCAGTAATTCCGCCGTTGGTCGCACTCGGTACTTTGGTTGCCATGTCCGGCACGACAGTGGTGGCCTTTGCCCACGCAGTTCCGCTCGTGGTGACCGGCGAAGTAGTCGGATAGGTCACCAATTGCCTGGCGTAGCCTCTCTCGAGTTCGTACCCCGCATAGTTGTAGGTCGGCACCGGGTCTAGCGAGCCGGGCCCGGCGTCCGAGATGACCCGCAAGGTACCGCCATATACGGGCCCACCGGAACTCGGCGCAAGGGTCGTGGAGCTGCACGATGCCAGGCTGCCCACCACCAAGACTGCAGCGACACCAAGGGTTGTCCTGGGCAGTGACCCCATTTGGCCGACCCCCTGCCATGCGGCGCCTCGCTCCGCAAATGCGGCAGATATAGCGCCATGCTAGTTTTGAATATAGCTGACGCTACGTCGCCTGCACCAGCCCGCTGGAGGAGCGG
>Ga0335078_10010081_pt1 | contig 13991 bp, 9 predicted proteins | sample Lox_Sample_32_FD_206711 | JGI IMG/M metagenome (GOLD analysis project Ga0335078, IMG submission 206711) | Soil microbial communities from Loxahatchee National Wildlife Refuge, Florida, United States - Lox_Sample_3.2 | ecosystem: Environmental > Terrestrial > Soil > Wetlands | place: USA: Florida...
GTCCGTTGTCCCATTTAGACTTCACCGAACCCCACACTGTCCGCCACGCGGCAAGGCTGGCGGCCACGATTGGCACCACCAACAGCGCCGCGGCAACCGCGCTGAGCGTCGGCATCCACGCTGGTAACGGCGCGCCCTGGGGAACGCCGCCCCAGGCACCGAAGAGGATGAATGTCCAGAACGCGAACAGCGCGAGGTAATGGCTTTGTAACGGGCGTCCGGCGAGTTTGGGCAGGAAATAAAACGCCGTGCCGAGACCAACCAATCCGAGCCAGACAAAGAGCAAATTGCCGGAGAACCAGAAATCAATGGCGGCCTGCGCGACGCCACGCACCGGCCAGGCCACGAGGAATAAATTGGCCGTGGCGTAAATCCACGGGAACCACAGCAGCGCTGCGAGCAAAAACCAGTGCGACGGATACAATTCGCGTTCGCGTCGGGCTCCGAATGTGGCGGTAGCGGAAATCGCGATGAGCAGAAACGCCATGAACAACAACACCGACCCGCCACGGGGGAATTCCAGCCACATGAAACCAGTACTGTCGCCGATAAGAATTCCTGTCAGGCCAATGAGCACGCCCAGATGCCAGAGATTCGCCGCGACCACGGACACAAAGGGCAGGCACAATGGCGTCCGGCTCAACCGCGCAAAAATCCAGAGCATCACCCCGAGCGCCGCCGGCAGACAAAAACCGTAAAGCAACGCGTCATCCGCCGCAGGTTGTACGCGACCGTAGGTGAGCCACGGACAATCCGCGAGGAAATCGGGCGCGTGAAATTTGATTGAAGCCATCAGCGCCAGCACGGAACCGACCACCAGCCACAAAGCCGCGCCGCCGAACAATGCCAGCAACGGCACGCCACACGAAGTGTCTATCTTCGGATCCTGAGACTGGAATGGAGCGTCCTGGGGTGGCATTTCGGTCATTCAAAAGGATTGGGTTTGGCCGGAGCCGCCGGCACCGGGGCGGTGGCCTTCTCGGCGCGGGCAATCAGATTGGAGCGTGCGGCGGCGGGATTTTGCCATGCGATTTCGGTGATTTGCATGGCCAGGGAAATCGGCAAACGCACGAGGCCGCGGCTTTGGTCGATCCAACCCGCGTGGTCGAGTGCATTGGATTCGGTGGCACGGATTTCAGCCAGCGCTTTGACGCGTTTGCCGGCTGCGTCGGCGTCAATTGCCGGCGGGTGCGCTGAATGTTTTGCCGCCAGGATAACCAACATGAGAACAAAACAAGCAAAGATAAACCCCATCGCCGCTGTGGCGGCGCCATTTTGGATGTGGTTGTTTGTTTCTTGGTTCATGGTTCTTCTCCGGCGGATTCGGCGCTGATCGCTTCAATGTCGCCCACTCCCATCGCTTCGAGCAGGCGCGGGTCCTGTTTTGGAAACGGCGCGTGCGCGTGCAAATCGTTCAGAAACGCCCGGCTCAAAAAGCCACCCATCAACGCCAGGCAACCGAATTGCAGCAAAATCCAGCGCCACGGAAAACCGTTGGGATGCGCCACCGGCAGGATGTTAAACGACAAATCCACACAGTGCATCAACCAGGCCCACGCACAAACCGGCAGCATGATTTTAAAGCTGGATTTGACGCGAACGGGCAACAGCACGAAAAACGGCAGCAGGAAATGGCCGAAGATGATGACCATGCTGACCCACCACCACGACCCTTTTTCGCGCTGGATGTACCAGAAGGTTTCGTCGGGAATGTTGCCATTCCAAACGACGAAATATTGCGCAAAATGGACATAGGCGTGGAACAGCGTGAACGCGAACAACAGGGTACCGAGGAAGTAGAATTGGTTGTCATGCAGCACATCATGCAAAATGCGCTGGCGCTGCAAAACCAGCGCCAGGACATACGCCGTCGCCAGCATGATCCACGCGCAATCGGCGAAGAAACAGAGGCCGTAGATGGTCGAGAACGCCTGGTATTGCAGCGCTTGCATCCAGAGGATGCCGGACAGCGTCACCGTGGCTGCGAAGGCCAGAACACCCCACCCCGAATGATATCGCATCCGGTAGGTACAGCGCGCCTCTCCAGTTTCATCCTGTTTGAGTGACCAATACCGCAACTGCGATGTCAGCACCCACCAGACACCGAAGAACAATGCCGATACGAGGTAAAAACCCGGCAGCGTGAAAAGCGGCCATTTCGCCAGCAACGCGCGGTCGCTGTGCGGATCCAACATCATCCACGGATAAATCAATGGGGCCAGCGCCGCCACCGGCACGAACAGAACGGCAAGCCTCGGGAATAAAAGTACGGCGATGTGTTCGCAGAAACGGCGGATCGCGACCGACCAGCCCGCGTCGCTCAAATGATGAATGAGAACGAGGAACAATGCGCCCAGCGCAATGGTCAGGTAAAACATGAATGCCAGCAGCCAGGAATAGCCGAATTCCTTCAAGTCAATCCCGGCGCCAGCCACGCACAGGAAACCGCCGACCACCATCAGGGCGGCAGGCGCATTCTTCCACCGGGACAAGTCCAGTGGCGGCGGCAGCGGGTTGGGCGGGTTGGGCGGGTTCATAGGTTATTTGAATGCGGCACGTTGGGCGGGCGGCAAGTCATCCACCGAACCAAGCTGGCTGAGTTGCAGCGCGCGCAGATAAGCGATGATGGCCCAGCGATCCCCCACCGGCACCAGCGGTCCGTACGCGCCCATCAAATTTTTCCCGTGGGTGATGGTATTGAAAATCTCGCCATCGGTCATTTCGACGATCCGTTTGTCCTGCAAGTTCGCCACGGCGGGCATTAAACCGAGTTTTTTCGTAATGCCGTTGCCATCGCCAAGCCCTCCGTGGCAGGGCGTGCAATAAATGTCAAACCGCTCCCGCCCGTGTTGCAGCAATCTGGCCGTGACCGGCAGCGGATTGGTAGTGATAAAATTAGTTGTGCCCGTAATGCGGCCGGTGTTGAGCGACGCGTCCTGGTATGGATAGACGAAGCCGGTAATGGTCCAAATCGGCGCGCCGCGGGCCACGGTACCGGGCGGCGGCAATTGCGAAGTCAGGCCGTTGGCAAAAAAGTCGTTGGGCTGCTGCGGACGGAGCTTGAGCTGACGGTCCATGTCCGGGAAAATTTCAATCGGCGGTTTGCGCGACAGGTGGCCGCGAAAACCGGCAATGCCAACCACGGCCCCCATGCCCGCCAGGAAAATCAAAATGAAGCCAATGGCGTAACGCATCAATCGTCCTCCACCAGTTCGATGTGCGTGCCGCCGGCTTTTTCCAGCAGCTTGCGGGTTTCCAATTCGGAGAATTTCGGGTCGCGCGCGCCGATGGCCAGGAAAAACTTATCGCGTGATACCAGGCCAAAACGGCGGCTTTTGAACAGGGGATGATGATGCCGTGGCAGTTCGTTCATTGCGATCATGCCGACGAACGCCCCGACGGCAGCGGCCAGGACGAGCAGGATATACGAGGGCACCACCGACATCGGCGGACTGAACATGGGTTTGCCGCCAATGAGAATCGGGTAGTCGAAATCGTTGCAATACCAGATCATCAACATCGTTCCGACAAACGCCCCCGCGCCGAATATGAAGGCGAACCAGCCAACGTGCGAATTTTTGAAGCCCATCACCTTATCCAGGCCGTGCACGGGAAACGGCGAAAAAACATCCCACCGCCGGTAGCCGGCGTCGCGAACCTTTTCCGCCGCGCGCAAAACCGCCGCCGGTGAATCAAATTCGGCTACGAGGCCATAGGTTTTTTCATTGGCGTCCATCAATGGCCTCCTTTCGCGCCGCCGAGCGGATGATGTGGGTTGGCCTGCGGCGTTAGACCTTTGACCTCGGAAACGGCAATCACCGGCAGAAACCGCACGAACAGAAGGTACAAGGTGAAAAATGCGCCCAGCGTGCCGGCGTAAGTAGCAATGTCCACCCAGGTTGGATAATACACACCCCAGTTTGCCGGCAGAAAATCCTGGTAGAGCGAACCGACGATGATGACGAAGCGTTCGAACCACATGCCGATGTTGATGAGCACGGCGATGAGGAAAATGAGTTTCAGGTTTTGCCGGACTTTTCTAATCCAAAACAATTGGGGCAACGATGCGTTGACCAGAATCATAATCCAGCCGCCATACCAGTATTGGTGCCCGAACAGGCGATGGCCGAAAACCCAGGCGTCGTAGGGGTTGCCGGTGTACCACGCGATAAAGAATTCCGTCACATAGATGTAGGCCATCACGCAACCCATCATCAGAGTCATTTTGCAGACCTTGTCAATGTGCGCCATCGTGATGACGTCTTCCAGATGGCACAATTTGCGCAGCGGAATCAACAGCACCAGCACCATGCCGAACCCGCAAAACACCGCGCCGGCCACGAAGTAGAACGGGAAAATGGTCTCGTGCCAGCCGGCCAGCAGCGCCGTGGCAAAATCCATTCCGACAATGGAACTGACCGTGAACACCAGCAGCGTGGCCAGGCCGGACAAAACGAGATACGCCTTCTCATAATTATGCCAGTGCCGTGCTGAACCGGTCCAGCCCAGCGCGAACAGGCCGTAAAGAAATTTACGCACCGGGGTCCTTGCACGGTCGCGCATCAATGCGAGATCGGGAATCAAGCCCATGTACCAGAAAAGCGTCGAGACAATCAGATAAGTATTGACGGCAAAAACGTCCCACATAAGCGGCGAACGGAACTGTGGCCAGACACCGTTCGCGGTCGGTACCGGAATCATAAACCAGTCGAACCAGGAGCGGCCGACGTGGATAGCCGGGTAAAGTCCAGCCATTGCCACCGCAAAAACCGTCATCGCCTCCGCCGCGCGTCCGATGGCCGTGCGCCAGTGTTGCCGCGTCAGGAACAGCATCGCCGAAATCAGCGTGCCGGCGTGCGCGACACCAACCCACCAGACGAAATTGATGATGTCCCAGCCCCACATGACCGGAAGATTGTTGCCCCAGACGCCCACACCGGTAGAAATCTTGTAAATCAGCGCACCCGGCAGAACGACCGCCGCGAAGAAGGCCGCCGGCACAAACATAATCCACCACCAGAGCGGCGTCCGACCTTCGGCAAATGCAGTCAGATGATCCGTCAACCGGCCCAGGCTGGCACCCGGCGGCGCGGACGGCGGGCGCCGTAATTCCGGCGGCGGCAACAGCGCTTTCAAATTGGTCACGGCTTCAGGCATCAACTGTTTCCTTTCTCCGCGGTTTGCAGTTCACCGCCGTGTTTTTCATATTCCTGGAAGCTGTACGGCCATTTTCGATAATCGGGCATGGCCGGATTCGGGTTTCGGACGCGCGCGAGATAGGTCGTGCGCGGTTTGACCAGCAAATCGCCCAACAACGCGTAATTGCGCGGATTTGTTTTAAGACCGGAAACGGTGCTGCCGGGGTCGCTGATGTCACCGAATACAATGGCGCCGGCCGGACATGCCTGTTGGCAGGCGGTTTTGGGAATCGTGCCATCGGCCTCCCTCAGTTTCACATTGTCCGACGCGCCGGCCTTCACTTTCTGGGCGATTTCCGCCTGTTGAATGCGCTGGATGCAATACGTGCATTTTTCCATCACACCGCGCATCCGCACCGTCACGTCGGGGTTTTTAACCATCCGGATCAGGTCCCATTCGTCTGCGGGCCGCATGCCGCTGCTGTCCGGATGCTTCCACCACGTCAGCAAATCCCATTTCCCATCCGTCTTGTGCGTCAGCGGCGTCGGGTAAAACGGCCCTTTAAGATCGGCGAGCGGGCGTTTGTTAAAGTCGAGATAATTGAACCGGCGGACTTTATAGGGGCAGTTGTTCGAGCAATACCGCGTGCCGATGCAGCGGTTGTAGGTCATTACATTCAAACCTTCCTGGTCGTGCGACGTGGCATTGACGGGGCAGACGTTCTCGCACGGCGCGGCCTCGCACATCTGGCACATCACCGGCTGGTTCACTGCCTGTACGTCGTCAATCCACGTCTCGAACTGCTGCGCGCTATCCTTTTGAAATTCATCCGCCAGACTCTTTGTTGCCGGCGGCGCGGTGTAGTACCGGTCCACCCGCATCCAATGCATCTCGCGGCCACGCTGCACCTGGTCCTGGCCGACAATGGGAATGTTGTTTTCGCTCTGGCACGCGACAATGCACGTGCCGCAACCGACGCACGCCGTCAGATCCACCGTCAGGCCCCATTGATGCAGCGCGGTTTTCTTCGCTTCGTCGAGCGGATTGGGATACAACGGCGCGACCACCGGCGGCTCCTTTTCATGCATTTGTCTCGCAAAGGCCGGGTCCTTGGAAAATTCTTCGAAGTTCGCCTCGCGCACCGCCGGTCGGCCTTCCATGGACCAGTGATTTTGCGTGCAGGCAATCAAATGGGTCGCACCGGTCTTGCGCACCGTGGCACCGGTCTCGATATATTTCCCGGAGAAAATTTTATAAGCGTTGAAGCCGACACCATTACCTATACGCAACACCCCTTGGCAGCCATAACCCAACGCCATGCCAAGCGAATAATTCGCCATGCCCGGTTGAACCCAGATCGGGCCGGCGACTTTGCGCCCGTTCAACGTGATTTCGACCACGTCGCCGTTCTCCACACCGAGTTCGTGCGCGGTCTTGCGGCTGATGAGCACGGCGTTGTCCCAGGTCATCTTGGTGATAGGATCGGGCAACTCCTGCATCCAGCCGTTGTTCGCAAATCGCCCGTCGTCCAGCTTCGCGTCACGGTAAAAGATGACTTCGAGATTGCTGGTGGAAGGCTCCGATTTAATTACTGGAGGGAGCTTTGCGGAAAATGTGTCGTCCACTGCTTTTGCTGCCGAACCTGCCAGAAATCCGCTGAACAGGAATTCCTTCCACTTTTCTTCCGGCCCCGCAAACGTTGCGCGGACGATGTTATAAGGATTCGTTTGTGTTTCACCCGCGATGCGCGCCAGAAATTCCAATTCGGTCATCCCACCGAACAACGGCTGAATCAAAGGCTGGACCGGCACCAGCGTTCCGTCGCTGGTCGTCGCGTCATCCCACGATTCCAGATAATGCGCCGCCGGGAAGTGCCAGTTCGAGACCGCGGCCGTTTCGTCTTCGTAATAACCCAGGCGAACAACGGTTTTGGGTTTTGGCCCCGAAGGCCAGTTCAAGTGGTAAGCCGGGTTGCCTCCGAGGATGACAAGCGTCTCGGTGGCGCTGCGGTCGAAATGCTTGAAATCCGAGTCGGCCATTCCCATTGCCGGCAGCAAGGTCACTGTGCTGCCGACGGCTCCCAACGCCGAGTTGATGGCGTGCGCCAGGAGATGCGTTGCCATGGGCTGACGCTGGCCGGCGACGACCAACACCTCGCCGCGGTGGGCCAGCAAATCCGCCACACACGCTCGAGCCCATCTCTCCAACAGAGGAGCCGAACCCGAGACTTGTGCAAAGATTTGTTCTGCCAATTGCGAAATGGTGCTCGCCGGCACGCGCATCCGGTGATCCGCGTTCGCGCCCGTGAGCGTGAACAGCGATTCCACCACATAAAGCCGGCTCATCCCGCCGGCCGCCTCCGGGTCCCGCCCCTTGACGAACCGCCGGATATGATTGTGCGTATCGTCCTCTGATCCGAGAAAATCGCAATCCAACGACAGGATAATCTTCGCTTTGTCGAAGTGAAAAACCGGACGGACTGGCCGGCCGAATGCCAATGTCGCTGCGCGTTGGTGAATACCCGAGTCAATCGCGTCGTAAGTGAACCACTGCGATCTGGGGAATTTTTGCGCAATGATTTTTTGCAGCCGCGCGCGCGACGGCGACGTGCTGCTTTCGGTCAGAAATGCCAGGCCGTCGCCCTGGTTCACTGCGAATTTCCTGGACAAATCGTCAAGGAATTTTAATGCCTCCTCGCGCGTAACCGTTTTGCCGCTGTGGGTAAAAGATTTTGCGCGGTCGGGATCATAGAGATTCAGGATCGAAGCCTGGGCGTAACGGTCGGTGCCGCCGTTGCCACCAGGGAACAGCGCGTTGCCCTCGATTTTAATGGGCCGGCCCTCGTAGGATTTGACGACGAGCGGAATCGCGCCAGTGCGCGTTGGCATGGCCGTGGCGTAAAATTCCGGTTCGCCGAACGTGTAATTCTCGGGCTGCTGCCCGAATGGCTCCAGTTTTTCCTCCGGCCGGCGGCAACCGGTGGCCATCACCCCCAGGCCCGCCAGGGCGAAGGACGCCGACATGATTTTCATGAAATGACGGCGGGAAACACCATCCGTGAATTCGCTGGCGCCTTGCGGAAACTCGCGCTGCAGCCAGTCCTTGAATTCCGGCGTGTCGGCCAGTTCATCCAGGCTGCGCCAGTAGCGCCTGGCGTTCGCGGAATTTGATGCTGGCGAATGGTTCATGCTTCGACGACAGGTGCAAAGACCATGGGAAATTTGCGATATACGATGTACGATTTACGAGCCGCAAAGAAATTGACGAGGCCTCCACGATGCGCAGCCAACCGTAAATCGTAAATCGTAAATCGTAAATTCATCATCGGTGACAGGCCGAGCAATTCTGGAGCGATTCCACGTGCCAGCGTTTGACCAGTTCGGCCCCTTTGGTTTCCTGCAGGTGCGCCGCCACCGCCGGATCGGGACTCCATTGCCAGCCCAAATCAGTGACTTTGTCTGTGGGTCGGATGAAGGCCGCGGGGTCGCGATGGCAATTGAGGCAGAAACTCATACTGAGCGGCTTGGCGTGGTAAACCTCGTCCATGTGATCAATCCGCCCGTGGCATTCCACGCAACTGATACCGCGGCGTACGTGGACTTCATGGTTGAAATAAACGTAGTCCGGAAGGAGGTGGACCTGCACCCACGGAAGGGGCGTGTTGTTGGTGGCGCTCTCGCGGATGAGCGCCAGACGCGGGTCATCCTTCAAAACCTGGTTGTGGCAGTTCATGCACGTGGATGCGGACGGAATGTTCGAGAACCAGGATTTTTCCACGCCGTTATGGCAGTAGCGGCAATCCATCCCGAGTTGTCCGACGTGAACGGCGTGGGAAAACGGCACCGGCTGAATAGGCTCGTAGCCGACGCGGGTGTATTTGGGCGTGAAATAATAAGTCACACCCGCTGTCACCGCTCCGCCAATCAACGCCATACCGGCGCCTAACGCCAGTGGCAGCCAGTTGGTCCACTTCGGAAAAATCGCTGACATCTCAAGCGGCCGGATACCCGGCCAAAGCCCTCACCTTTAAAATTACGTAATGAACTATTGTCATTTAGAATCACGAATGGCTGCGATGCTAAGCAAGCGGCGATTGGCCCGCAAGAAAGTTTGTGAAAAATTTCACGTTTCCGGTCGGGCCGGAATTGATTCTGTCAGGAAACCGTCGCTTCTGACTGCCTTCACCGCGCCGCCGGCAGCACGCCGTCCAATTCCTTTTCCAGCGCTGGCGTCAGGCGCGTGTAAGTTTCCGGAGTGAAATGCAGTGTGTCCTGATACAGGTGCGGTTCCGGTTTCAGGCCGGCTTGGTTGAACAAATCAACAACCTGGATCCCCCGTTCCGGTGAGTCCTGCGCCTGAAGCCGCTCGTTAAGTTGATTTACCGCAGCGGGAATCGTCGCGTTCCAGACCAGTCTCCGCACCAGGCCGGGCGTTGCCGCCGGCCACGTTTCCAGCACCAGAACTTTGCAATGCCGCGCGGCGCATTCGTTGACGACGGCAACCAGATTGCTCGCCGCCAGCGAAACAATGGCCGGGGCCATTTCCGGCCGCAAGCCGAGAAATTTCAAATCGTTGATGCCTGCCTCCAACACGACTGCATCGGGGCGGACTTCTGCCAACAGGCCGGGCGTCAGCAAACGAATTTGCCCCGTTGTCGCGCCGCCCACACCCGCGTTCACGACACGCCAGCGCGCCAGTTGCGGCAAACCCCATTGCGCCATTCGCGAATCACCCAGCAACATCACCGTGGGCGACACACCGGGTGGTGTGTGAGAAAACACGGGCACTTTGAGTACCGCTGTCGGCCAGATCTGTTCCCGGAGTCGGCGCTCGTAGCGCGTTCGCACCGCCAGGAATGCCAGAAAAATTGCCGCGAACAATAGCGCCAGCGCCAACGCGTACAGTTTCCAGTGCGATGCTGTTTTCTGAAACATAACCCGCCTTCAATGACGGCGGCCCGCGCTCAAGAACGGACGTTCAAAGACATAAAACCACCCGCCGCCGACGGCAACCGCCAATGCGGCGCCGGCTGGATGCCACAGGTTCGGCAGAAAGTTGCAGATCGTGAAGGGCTGTTGCCACAGATAAATCGAATAAGTCCGTTCGCCCATCCATTTCATCGCTTGTCCGGCGATTCCGGGCAAGGGGCGGCCGAACAGATACGCCATCAGGCACGGCGCGAGCAGCAACGCGCCGGTCGCCACCACCACCGGTTTCAGTTCCGTGTAAACGATGGTAACTGCCAGGCAGACGCTGCAGACCGCGACGCTGAGCCGGAGAATCCATGTTACGAGCACCGGTGAGATCCGCTGAAACGCGAGGCGTTTGTATTCGCAGCAAAAGCCGAGCATCATCGGCCACACGGCGAATTCAAAATGATATTTCCATTTTCCGATGAACGGCTGGGCCAACCCCAGGCCCACCAGCAGCACCAGCAAAAATCCGAATACCAGGTGTTTCTGCTTTTCCGTCGCGCCGCCAAGGATGTAAATGATCGGGGCCAGGAAATAGAACTGCATCTCGCAGGCAAGGCTCCACAAATGACCAAGTGGCATGGGGGTTTCAAAGTAATTTACCGTGTAGGTGAAGGCCAACGGCATCGCCTTCAGGACCGAACCGAAGTCGGAACCCGGCGGAAGATTGGGCCGATGCTGGAGCAACCAGACCACCGGCAGGATCGCCAGCGTATAGGTCAACATGGCCGGATACAAACGCCGGAACCGCCGCCACCAGAACGAGCGCGCCCGTTCCCACTCCGTTGCCGCCCGCGTTCGCGACAACGAGCGAAAAACCAGGATGCCGGAGATGAAGAAAAACAAATTGACGCCGACCCGGCCGATGCCATTGACACGGTCCGTGAAGAAAAATCCGTGGGAAATCAAGACCAGCACCAGTGCCAGTCCGCGCCACTGGTCCAACGCGATTGATCCCAGGCGGTCCTGTTCTGAAACCGGCACCGGGGTCGCGCTGGCGGCGGCAAGGATTTTCATCAGCCGAGCATCGTTCTCACCTTCGCCAGCGCCTCGTCGAGCTTGTCCGCATTTTTGCCGCCCCCACGGGCATTATCGGGCTTGCCGCCGCCCTTGCCACCGACCATCGGCGCAATCTGCTGGATGATTTTTCCGGCCTGAATCTTCCAGACGAAATCGGGAGTGACTGCCGCGACCAGCGCCACGTTCCCGCGTTGGGCGCCGCCGCCCAGCACAATGACGCCCTTGAACCGCTCCTTCAGCGAGTCGGCCACAGCTTGAAGGAAATCACCATCTACCGCGCCGAGGTTATGAATGATCGCCGGTATGCCGTTCACGGCCTGGATTTCTTCGAGCAAACGGCTGGCGGCGTTGGAGGCTTCACGTTGTTGCGCGGCCTGCAATTGCTTCTCAACCGCTTTCTGATGTTCCAGCAGCGTTTCAATTCTCTTCTCCAGTTCATGTACGGGCGAGTTCACTTTGCCCGCGAGCAATTTTATGAGCGTCAATTCGTCGGTAGCTTTGCGGTAGGCTTCCAACCCGGCAATGGCTTCAATGCGCCGGACACCGGCGGCAATCGCGCCTTCGCCCACGATGCGGAACAGACCGATCTCACCCGTCGCCCGCGTGTGCGTGCCACCGCAAAGTTCCATCGAATAGCCATCCAGCTTCGCCGCATGACCGCCAATTTGAACGACGCGGACGATGTTGCCGTATTTGTCGCCAAAGAATTGCATCACGTCTTTGCGCGATTTCACGTCGGCGTAAGGCAGTTCCGTCCACGACACTCCAGCGTTTTCGAGGACGCGTTCATTGACGAGTTTTTCGACGTCGGCGACCTGTTGCGGCGTGAGCGGCGCGCTGTTGAAATCGAAGGTCAACTTGTCCGGCCCGACGAACGAACCTTTCTGCGAAGCATCACGGCTTACGACTTCGTGCAATGCCCAATGCAGCAAATGTGTGACGGTGTGATGACGTTGGATGGTGTTGCGGCGCGGCACCTCAACACGAAGAACGACTTCGTCTCCGGCGGCTGGAATGTTTTCACCCTCGACGAAATGCAGCCAGGTGTTGCCGGATTTCTGCGTGTTTGTCACTCGTAGCAGCGGACGTGAGTCCGCTCCGATTGATTTGAGCCGACTCACGTCGGCTGCTACAACATTGAGAATAATTTCGCCCGTGTCGCCTACTTGGCCGCCCATTTCGGCGTAGCAGGCGCTGGTGTCGAGGATGACGGCGGTTTTGTCCTTGAGCGAGACGACTTCCAAAACCTTCGCCTGTGTTTCCAGAGATTCGTAACCGACGAATTTCGTGGGTGTGGTGGTTTCGATTTGCGAAAGCGAAATGACTTCCTTTTTCTGGGCGGCGCGGGCGCGGCCACGTTGCTCTTCCATCAACTTTTCAAAACCTTCCTTGTCCACCGTCAATCCGCGTTCGCGCGCCATCAATTCGGTGAGGTCGAACGGGAAACCGTAGGTATCGTAGAGCTCAAAGGCAAACTTCCCCGGTAAGGCTGTCGTTGGCGATTCAATTCCCAATGTTTTCAGACCTCTCGCATAGTCACCTTTTAAATCAATTTCTAATTTAACTTTTCCCAATCCAAATTGATGTTCAAACCTTCCACATAAAAGCATGGTAGTTATTCCACGCTTGAATGCTAGGTCTGCGATCAAGTCAGAAAAAATCTCTACCAGATATTCATCGAATTTCTCAATTCCCCGATCCAGCGTCTTGTTAAACGCCTCTTCCTCGACGTGGATGACTTCCTGCACCTGCTTTTTCCTGGCGCGGATTTCGGGAAAGACGTCTCCCATCGTGTCGGCGAGCACATCCACAAGTTTGTAGAAGAACGGCTCCTTGAAACCGAGCGTGCGGCCATAGCGCACGGCGCGGCGCAGGATACGGCGCAGGACATAATTGCGGTCGGTGTTGCCTGGCTGGATGCCATCGGCAATCGCGAACCCCAGCGTGCGGATGTGATCGGCGATGACGCGAAACGCCACGTCAATTTTCTCTTGCTCGGTATCGCCGCCGTTGCTGGCTTGCGGAAGCGTTGAACCGTATTTCTTTCTGCTCAGTTTTTCCAGCTTGTCGAAAATCGGACGGAAGATGTCGGTTTCGTAGTTTGAAATCTTCGCGTGGGCGAAGTCGGTAAAATTCTTCGTGCCTTGAATAATCGCCGTCACACGCTCGAAGCCCATTCCGGTGTCCACATGCCGGGCGGGCAGCAGCGAAAATGTGCCGTCGGGATTGGCGTTGAACTGGATGAAGACGAGGTTCCAGATTTCGATACACCGGGCGTCGCCTTTGTTGACGAGCGCGCCTTTGGTATCGCCGGCGGGCGTGAGGTCCACGTGAATTTCCGAGCAGGGACCGCACGGGCCGGTGTCACCCATCATCCAGAAATTGTCCTTCTCGCCGCCGGTGCAGACGTGGACTTTCGGATCAAGTCCGGTGGCTTTGAAAAGTCTTTCCCAGTGATCATAAGCTTCCTGGTCAAATTCACTCGGTTCATCTGGTCCGGGTTTATACACGGTGGCGTAAAGCCGCTGCGGAGGAAATTTCCATTTCTCTACGACCAGTTCCCACGCCCATTCGATGGCTTCCTTTTTGAAGTAGTCGCCGAAACTCCAGTTGCCGAGCATTTCGAAGAATGTGTGGTGATAGGTATCGAGGCCGACGTCTTCGAGGTCGTTGTGCTTGCCGCCGGCGCGGATGCATTTCTGGGTGTCCGCAACGCGTCCGGGTTTGTAAGGGCATTTGGCCTGACCGAGGAAAATGGGCACGAACTGGTTCATGCCGGCGTTCGTGAACAAAAGGTTTGGCGAATCCGGCATCAGGCTGGACGAAGGGACAATGGTGTGCTGCTTCGACTTGAAAAAG
>Ga0335078_10010082_pt1 | contig 13990 bp, 10 predicted proteins | sample Lox_Sample_32_FD_206711 | JGI IMG/M metagenome (GOLD analysis project Ga0335078, IMG submission 206711) | Soil microbial communities from Loxahatchee National Wildlife Refuge, Florida, United States - Lox_Sample_3.2 | ecosystem: Environmental > Terrestrial > Soil > Wetlands | place: USA...
CGGGAGTACCTGGCCGGGCTGCTGGCGCCGCGGGAGCGGAACAAGACGCTGACGGCGCTGGCCGGGGCGGAGCCGGTGACCGGGTCGAAGCTGCCGGCGGTGCAGCGGCTGCAGTTTTTCATGCCGGAGTCGGTGTGGGAGCCGGAGGCGGTCAATGCCCGTCGGCTGGCGCTGCTGCGGGCCGATCCGGGGACCGCGCCGCACGGCGGCGGGGTGCTGGTCATCGATGAAAGCGGGGACCACAAGGACGGGGTGAAGACCGCGCACGTGGGCCGGCAGTGGCTGGGCCGGTACGGCAAGACTGACAGCGGGGTGGTCACGGTCACCACGGTGTGGGCCGATGAGCGGCTGTATTACCCGGTGCACGCGGTGCCGTACACCCCGGCCAGGCACTTCGCGAAGGGGAAGAACGACCCGGGATTCCGGACTAAGCTGGCCATCGGCGCGGACCTTGCGATCAAGGCCCGGGACGCGGGGTTCGCGTTCCGCGCGGTCGCCGCGGACAGCGCGTACGGGGATCAGGACGGGTTCCGCGGCGAGCTCGCGGAAGCGGGGCTGCCGTTCGTGATGGCGCTCAAGCCGCACCGCGGGACCTGGGCCTACGGCCCGGACGCGCACACCCCCGTCGACGCGGCCCGCGCGCTGGCCTGGGACGGGCCGGACGATCCGGGTGACTGGCAGGCGGTGACCCGGACCTTCCGCGACGGGCACACCCAGACCTGGTACGCCGCCGACGCGACGCTCGGCGCCTGGGGCCCGGACGGTGCCCGGCGGCTGGTGGTGGCCACCGCCGACCCGGCCGCCCTGCCGGGCAAGGCCACCTGGTACCTGGTCACGAACCTGCCCCGGCCCGGCGGCCCGCGTGAGGCAGGCGGCCCGCACCCGGCGGCGGACCTTGCTGAGGTGGTGCGGATCTACGGCATCCGGCACTGGACCGGGCAGAGCTACCAGCAGGTCAAGGACGAGCTGGGGTGGGCGGACTTCCAGGTCCGCTCCGACATCGCGATCCGCCGTCACCAGGCGCTGGTCAACTGCGCGTTTTCCTTCTGCTGGCTTGCCTCTCAGCCTCCACCCGGGCCACCGCCGGCAAGCCGGCAAGAGAGGGGGCACCGCTGCCCGGTCCCGGCAGCCCCGGGCATCCCGTCTCATCCCTCCGGCACCGAGCTGGCCCCACGCGCTGCGCGCCGTCCGCAGCTGGCTGACCCCCGCGATCACGCTCACGCGCTGGTGGCACGCCTGGTCGAAGGCGCCCCCCGCCCGCTGAGTTACAGCACCTGCTCGACACCGTCAGCGCAGGCCACGGCCTATCCCTCTACCTACCGCCTTGATCCAACGGACTACCGGTAGCGCTCACCGAGTAGACCCGGTCGGCCCCGTAGGTCAGGCGCGAGCGGCCGCCGTGGCAGCGAGGAGTTCGGGGAAGGCCCGCCGCAGTGCCAGGCGCCAGTCGCCGATCGGGGTCAGGCTGGCGTGGCACCAGGCGGCATGGCCGAGCACGCTGTAGCTGGGCCGGGGTGCCGGCCGATCCAGTTTGGCGGTCTGGATCGGGCTGACCCGCGCCGGGTCGGCCCCCAGCTGCCGGAAGACTTCCTGGGCGAGTCCGAACCAGGTGGTCTCGCCCGAACTCGTCGCGTGGTAAATGCCGGGCGGCGCTGCCGCCTGCACCAGTGAAACGATGTGGCTAGCCACATCCGTCGTCCAGCTCGGCTGCCCATACTGGTCGTCCACCACACGGACAGTGGCGCCGCCGCGCGCCTTGCTGATCATCGTGCCGACGAAACTGGAGCGGTGCGCACCATAGAGCCAGGCCGTGCGGACCACGTAGCCCACCAGGTGCAGCTGCTCGAGCACGGCCCGTTCCCCGGCGAGTTTGGTGCGCCCGTATGCGGTTCGTGGCGCCGGGACGCTGTCTTCTGGATATGGCTGGCTGGCATGGCCGTCGAAGATGTAGTCGGTGGATAGCTGGACCAGGGTGATGCCACGGGCGGCGCACAATGCGGCCAGGACGGCCACGGCATGCCCGTTGACCCGCAGCGCGTCTTCCTCGCGGGCCTCAGCGTCGTCTACCGCAGTCCAGGCTGCACAGTTGACCAGCACAGTCGGCTGCCAGCGGTCCAGCGCGCGGCGGACCGCAGCGGTGTCAGTGATATCCAGATCGCTGCGCCACAGTCCTGTTACAGCCTCCCTACGGCTATCCAGAACCGTCACCAGATCCCGGCCCAGCATTCCCCCCGCGCCAGTGACCAGCCACCCGCTCATCGGGCCTGGCCTTTGCTGGTGGCCAGTTCCGCCTCAGTGCGCGGCCCGGCGGGCCGCTTCAGCGGCTCCCACCAGTCGCGGTTTCCCGCATACCAAGCCACGGTGTCTTGGAGGCCGTCGGCGAAAGCGGTCCGGGGCATAGGTCCGAAGGAGACGACGACCGGCACCCAGTCGTTTGCGCCGCAGACTCGGCAATGGCTGACCCTGATTGCGGCTTCTGTCATTCTCACTCTGCCGGTTTCACCGCGCGGTTGCGCGAATCGGATGGGTCGATGTGGCGTGGGGCGCTGCGTACTTTGCTGCGTCATTTCGGCCCTCAGGCCTGATAACGGCATATTAGAAAGTAACTTGCGCCAGAATACGCCAGTGCCATCGATTTCAATTATCTGACCAAAGGCATCATGCTGTTTCCGGTAATCTGTTACAGCTTGGCGGCATGCATTAATTGCATGATAGTCGTCTATGATACAAAACCCTCCGTTTGACAAGCGCGGATACAATGCATTAAGAGCTTGGGAGGTAGATTCATAGAGATCGCCATCGAGTCGCAATAGTGAAATATGATCAATCGGCGCATCTCGGAGTGTGTCTTTGAACCAACCAACAAGGAAGCGAACGCGATCGTCCAACAGGCCATACCGTTCGAAGTTGTTTCTTACGGTGGACTCTGATACCGCAAGAACATAGGATTGAAGATCGAGCCTCAGATTCTCGTCGGCAGGATATTTTTCCTTATCGGGCGGCGGTACGCCCGCGAAGGAGTCGGTTACCCATACATTACGGTTTTCGTCACCGTAAGCGGCCAGAACTGCGCGCATCAGAATGCATGCTCCCCCGCGCCAGACTCCGCACTCAACGAGGTCACCTGGTATATTCTCGGCGAGAACGGTTTCAGCGCAATGCTGAAGACTCGTGAGTCTCTGCATTCCGATCATACTTTCCGCGGCACCAGGCCAGTCTAGGCCCAGCGTGCGCTTCCGCTCATCGAATGGGACCTCACGCACAAGTTTGATATTGCGCTTAGCTAGCATATTGAGAACCCGACGAACAAGCGGACGATTTGCTGCATGCACAGCGACCAAGTCGTCGTCACCGAATCTGGTGAGGTGCTTCCGAAGCAAGTCCAAATACATTTTCCGGATTTCTGGGGTATCAATCATGTGTCTAAGGCTACCTGATTGGCAGGATGTTTTTCAGTAACATAACTCAGATTCTCGTAGCGACGACCGATGCTTTGCTAACGACTAGGCATTCGTTCATAGATTTCATTAATCTTCATGATATGCCACATATTGTAAATAGTCTGGTTTGTTACATTCCAGTTCCGCCTCAGTGCGCGGCCCGGCGGGCCGCTTCAGCGGCGCCCACCAGTCGCGGTTTTCCGCGTACCAAGCCACGGTGTCCCGGAGGCCGTCGGCGAAAGCGGTCCGGGGCGCGTAACCGAGAGCCCGGAGGGCTGCATCGTCGAGGGAGTAACGCTGGTCATGTCCCTTCCGGTCCGCTACCGGGGTGACCATGTCCCAGTCCGCCGTGCAGCAGTCAAGAACCGCCTGCGTCAGCTCGAGGTTGGTCAGTTCCGCATCACCGTTGATGTGGTAAGTCCCGGTTGGCTCACCGCGCTCGAGAACGAGCTGGATACCACGGCAATGGTCATCGACGTGGATCCAGCTGCGGACGTTGGCGCCATTGCCGTATAGCGGCACCTTCAGCCCATCCAGCAGGTTCGTAACGAACAGCGGGATGACTTTTTCGGGGAATTGGTAAGGGCCGTAGTTATTGCAGCAGCGGGTGATGCTGACGTTGAGCCCGTGCGTCCGGGCGTAGGCCCGCGCCATGAGGTCACCGCCGGCCTTCGACGCGGCGTACGGGGAGCTCGGGGCGAGCGGGGTGTCCTCGGTCCACGACCCTTCGGCCACGGTGCCATATACCTCGTCGGTGGAGACCTGGACCACCCGGCCGACTGCTGCCTCTCGGCAGGCCTCCAGCAGCAGCTGGACGCCGACGGTGTTCGCCGCGACGAAAGCCGACGCGCCCTCGATGGACCGGTCCACGTGCGTCTCGGCGGCGAAGTTGACCACCGCATCATGGCCGGGAACGACCTCGCGGAGGAGCGCAGCGTCACAGATATCACCATGCACGAAGGTAAACCGAGGAGTGCCCGCGACCGGCTCCACGTTGGCCAGGTTGCCCGCATAGGTCAGCCTGTCCAGGACGGTCACCTGGGCCTGCTCGAACCCCGGGTAGCCGCCGGTCAGCATGGTGCGGACGTAGTGTGAGCCGATGAAGCCGGCTCCGCCGGTGACCAGGATTCTCATGAGCTGATCTGCACTCTGCTGTGGTCTCCCAGGATGAGCCGATGGACCTTAGAAAGCCGCGGCGCGGGAGTAACCTCCACGCCGCGGCCGATGATGGACGCCTCGATGCGCCGGGCCCCTTTGATCAACGCGCCAGGCAGCAGGATCGAGTACTCGATCTCACTGTCGTCGATCGTGCAATCTTCTGCCACGGAGGTGAACGGGCCGACATACGATCCGCTGACCCGGGTTCGCGCACCGATGATGACCGGGCCGACGATGCGGGAGGCAGTCACTTCGGCCCCGTTCTCGATCACCACCCGGCCGATGAGCTCACATCCCGGGCGCACCACTCCGCGCTGCGCCGGTTCCGCTGTTTCCAGCACCAGCCGGTTGACTTCGAGCATGTCAGTGACATTGCCGGTGTCTTTCCAGTATCCCGAGATGGTCGTGGACGCCACCGTCCGGCCGTGATCGATAAGCCACTGGATAGCGCCGGTGATCTCCTCGCCCCGCTGCGAGGGCTTGAGGTTGCGTACCGCCTCGTGCACGCAGGAAGTGAACATGTAGACGCCGACCAGCGCCATATCGCTTTTCGGCTGGCGCGGTTTCTCCTCTAGGCCGACAATGTTGCCGGCCTGGTCTAGTTCGGCTACACCGAACTCACGCGGGTCGGCCACCCGGGTGAGCATTACCTGTACGTCCGGCCGCGCAACCCGGAACTGCTCGGCTAGGGCGGAGATGCCGCCGACGACGAAGTTGTCGCCGAGGTACATGACGAAGTCGTCGTCACCCAGGAACTCACCGGCGATGAGCACCGCGTGCGCGAGCCCCAGCGGCGCCTCCTGCCGGAGGTAGGTGACCTCAAGCCCGAACGACGAGCCGTCTCCCACGGCATCGATGATCGCGGGCGCGGTATCTCCGACCACCAGGCCAACCTCGGTGATGCCGGCGTCCCGGATAGCTTCGAGACCGTAAAACAGGACGGGCTTGTTCGCCACCGGGAGCAATTGCTTGGCCGACGTATACGTGATCGGCCGTAGCCGGGTGCCCGAACCCCCCGAAAGTACCAGGGCCTTCATGCGCCGAAAGTTCCTTCCCATCTCAGCTCAGACATCCGGATCTCCTGCTTGGCGGCCAGTTCATATCCCGCCCAGGAAGCCGCTGTCCCGATCACAAGCAGCCTCATCGGCGGCCACCGGGCGCGTCCAGGATCTTCCGGTATTCGCGGGCCAGTGCGCCCCGGTCGTAGTGGCGCTCCACGTGGCGGCGGCCGGCCTGGCCCATGGCCGCCCGGCGCTGCGGGTCGGCGGCCAGCTCGCGGATCGCGCCGGCCAGCGCGGCGTCGTCCTCCGGCGGCACCACGACCGCGCCCGCCTCGCGCAGGATCTGCGCGGCCTCGCCGCTGACCGAGCCGACGACGGCTTTCCCTGCGCCCAGGTACTCGAAGATCTTGGACGGAATGAAGGTCGCGAATAGCGGCACGTCCCGCAGCGGGACCAGGCAGATGTCGGCCGCGGCCAGCAGGCCGGGGACCTCCTCATGGGACACCCCAGGCAGCAGGGTCGCGTTGGCGAGTCCCAGCTCGGCGACCGTGCGGGCCAGCCGCGGTTTGTCGGCGCCCTCGCCGACGAAGGCGAAATGGATTGGACGGTCCGTCAGCCGGGCGGCGGCCCGGGCGACTGTGGGCAGCGCGTGCGAGATCCCGTGTGTCCCCGCGTACAGCACCAGGCAGTCACCGGCGGCCGCGCCGAGGCGCGTCCGTACGTCCGGGTCGGCACTGATTCGGGGGTCGAACGTCTGCAGCGAGACGCCGTTGCGGATCGTGTGCACCTTGCCGGGCGGCACCCCGCGGCCGATCAGGTTGTCCCGGAACCCGTCGCTGACCACGACCACCTCGTCAGCCGCCGCATATGCGGCGAGTTCCAGCCGTTCCAGCAGCCGGATGACGCGGCGGCTGGTGAGCACGCCGAGTTCGGTGAAGATGGCCGGCCACAGGTCGCGGACCTCGACGATAAGCCGGGCCCGCTTGATCCTGGCCAGCGCCCAGGCGGCGCCGATGGAGAAGAACGTGGGCGAGGACACCACGACGACGTCGGCGTGGCCGCTGGCGGCCGCGCCGAGCAGCACGCTGCTGGCCATGAAGCTCAGGTGGCCGAGCGTCTTGCGGGTTACCCCCTCGTTCGGTGTCGCGTACAGCCAGGTCCGCAGCACGCCGTAGCCGTCGCGGGTTTCCCGCCGCCGGAGTGTGCGCCGGTACGCCGACGGGATCACGCCGGTGGGATGGTTGGGCATGCCGGTGAGCACGGTCACCGTGTCTCCGTCGGTAGCCCAGGCCTGGGCCAGCGCCGACAGCCGAGCCTGGGGGGCCCCGGTTTCCGGCGGAAAAAAGTGCGTCACCAGCAATATGCGCACGTCAGCGGGGCTCCCTCATCGGCTCGGCGTCCCGTCGCGGGCGGCCCTGCACGACGGTCCGGGGGTGGCGGGACGGCGGCCCCGTCTCCTCGTGCAGGCCGAGGCGGCGAAACAGGGCCGGGGAGCACAGGTACCCGGCCAGGATCGCCAGCCCGGCGACGTCGGCCGCCGCACGCAGCGCCGCGTTCCCCGTCAGACTGGCCGTGCCCAGCAGGGTGAGCAGGATGCTGAGGGCTCCGGTCAGCAGCGTGACCTCCTGGTGTGACCAGCCCGCGTCGCACCATCGCTGGTAGACGTGGGTGCGGTGGGCTTGCAGCCAGCGTTCGCCGGCCCGGATCCGCCGCTGCAGCGTCCAGGCCGTGTCCGCCAGGTACAGCGCGAGCGGCCCGACGACGGCCTCGGGCGGCACGCCGTGCAGGACGGCATAGGCCGGCGAGCACCGCCAGTGCGGCACCGAGGGTGTAGCTCCCGGCGTCACCCAGGAATACCCGGGCGCGGCCGGCATTCCAGGGCAGGAACACCAGGGCGCTCACGGCCACCAGGAGCCCGGCGGCCAGCAGAAACCGCTGCTGCGCCCAGTCCCCGTAGCACGCGTACGCCACCCCGGCGGTCAGCGCGTGCGCGGCGGAGATGCCGTTGACCCCGTCCATGACGTTGAACGCGTTGACGAACCCGGTGATCCAGATGGTCACGGCCACCGCCAGGCCGGCCCGCACCGGCGGGATGACCAGCGCGGTGACCGCGGCGCACCCGGCCCCCTGCAGCACCAGGCGGCGGCCGGCGGGCAGCGGGCGCACGTCGTCGGCGAAGCCGAGCAGGCAGAAAAAGGCGACCGCGACCATGAACGTGCCACTCGCCCCGCCGCCGGCCAGCCTCATTCCCACCATCAGCCCCAGCGCGATGGCGATGCCGCCGCCCCACGGGGTGGGCACGTCGTGGGAGGAGCGCGCGCCGGGAACGTCGACCGCGGCGAGGCGGCGCAGCAGCGGGATCGTGACCGGCTCGGCCACGATAACGATGGCACCACGGCACATCACGGCGCCGGTGATGTCGTGGCCTCGCACGAGCAGGATTCTAACAGGGAGTACTGCATTTAGTAACTGCGGTGTTACTGAAGGTCGCCATCGTCAGAGGGCTCGCTCCGGTGCGCGTCCGCGCCGGGCTCGCCGGGCCCGCCGATATGCCGGGCGGTGACCGGTGACGGGGTGACCGGGTGGCCGTTGGCATGCGCCGGCGTGGCCGCCGGGGACGGATTGGCCCGGTACGAGCCGTACCCGTACCGGTATCCGCCGTAGTAGTAGCCGTCCTCCCTGCTGACCTCGTTCAGCACGATCCCCACTACGGGCGCCTTGGCCTGCGCGAACCGCTCCGCGGTCCGGTGCAGCTGGGCTCGCCGGGTCTCTCCCGCGGCCACGATGATGAGCGTGCCGTCGGCGTAGGCGGACAGGATCATGGCGTCGGTGACCGGCAGCACCGGCGGGCTGTCCACCAGCACCAGGTCGAACTTCTCCCGCAGGCTGCCGAAGAGCTGCCGGACCGCCGGCCCGTTGAGCAGTTCCGCCGGATTGGGCGGGACCGGTCCCGATCCGAGCACCCACAGGTGGTCGTATCCCGGCGCCTGCTGCAGGGCTTCTTCCAACGTCTGCTCACCGAGCAGAACGCTGGTCAGGCCCTTCGTCTCGGCTAGGCCGAAGAACTGGCCGAGCCGGGGCCGGCGCAGGTCGCAGGAGACGACCGCGACCCGCTCGCCCGCCTGGGCGAACACGGCACCCAGGTTGGCCAGCGTCGAGGTCTTCCCCTCGGCGGCGGCCGGGCTGGTCACCAGCAGCGCCCGCAGGTCATGCGCCTGCCGGGCGAACTGCACGGACGTGCGCAGCGACCGGTAAGCCTCAGCCGCCGGGGACGTCGCGTCGGCGCTCACCGCGATCACGGCGAGCTTCCGCTTCTTCCACGCGTTCACCAGCGGAACCATGGCCAGCACGGGAGCACCGCCCGCACGCTCGGCCGACTCCTTGGACGACAGTGTGTCGTCCAGGCTGTCGCGCAGGAACGCCGCTCCCAGCCCCAGCAACAGCCCCGCCGCCAGCCCCAGCAGCGCATCCTGGGCCGGCTTGGGCGAGCTGGGCGACGTGGGGGGCTGGGCCGGCGTCACGACCTCGACCCCGCTGGTGGCCACCGCGCCGTTGATCTGGAGCTGGGCGACCTCCGCTTGCAGCACGGCTTCCTGGTTGGCCAGCGCGGTCACCTGGGTTGCCGCGTTCGCCTTGCCCTGCAGGCCCTTGATCTGCTGGTCCAGCGAGTCGATGTGGGCCTGGAGCTGTGTCTGGGCCGCGGTCAGGTTGCTGAAGGCCACGCTCCGGGTCTGCGCGACGAACGCCTGCGCGTAGGTGTTGGCGATGAGCGCGGCCCGCGCCGGCTTGGTGCTGACGGCCGTCAGCGCGATCACGTTCGTCTGGGCGACCTCGGAGGCGGAGATCCCCGGCGCGCTGCCCAGCTTGGCGCGGACCGCCGTGAGCACTGGCGCGCTGCTGGCCAGCTGCAGGTCCGTCTGCACGTCCGTGGTAGTCACCGGCTGTGTCGTGTTCCCCAGCGCGACGTCCTGGCCGGCCGTCTGCACCAGCAGCTCCGCCGTGGCCGAGAACTGCTTCGTCTGCCTGAGCGACAGGGCGAGGCTGGCTCCCAGGCCCAGAATCGCGAGCGAGACCACCCACCACTTCCGCCGCCGCAGCACCAGCAGGTAGGAGCGCAGGGTGGGAACGCTGCCAAACTCGGCCATCGGTCAAGTCTCCTCGATGATGCGGGCCAGGCGTCCCCGTAGGGCTGCCGTTAACAATTAGCGTACAGTCGAATACAAAGAGTAAGTAACATGGCGCGGCCAGGATACCGGGTGGAGGGCGAGCAGGGGGATTCTCCCGGGACGGCCCGGCGTGAGTGCGCATGCCCCGCGCAGCAAGCGAGCGCCTGCCGCAGGCCGTCGGGATCGGCAGCCGGGTCGAGGATGGCAAGCTGGCCCGGCGGCAACGGCGCGTGCCGCATGAGCGGATAGCGCGGCCGGTGCGGTGTGGTCGGTTCCGCACATATGACATCACTACGCGACCTGGAGTGCAATGTGCGCTAGTCCGAATCTAGATCCTCACAAGGCGGATGTTCGCCGCTTTTGGGAAGAGGCATCATGCGGAGAGGTCTACGCGGAGGGTTCCAGCGCACAGGAGAAGTTTCGCCAGCACGCGGAGATGCGTTATCGCCTAGAGCCTTACATTCGTGACTTCGCTCGCTTCGAAGAGGGAGGTGGTCAAGACATCCTCGAGATCGGTATCGGTATGGGAGCTGATCATGTGGAATGGGCGAGGAGCGGTCCGCGCTACCTTGCCGGGATCGATCTCACGCCCCGCGCTCTGGCCTGGACTGCCCAGCGACTCGAAACTTACGGGTTGGCATCCGACTTGCGAGAGGGAGATGCCGAGAATCTTCCGTTCCGTGATAACTCATTCAGCATCGTATACTCCTGGGGAGTGCTTCATCACTCACCCGACACGCAACGGGCTTTCTTGGAAGCCCATCGGGTGCTCCGACCCGGCGGCACTCTGCGTGTCATGATCTATCATCGACCATCTGTAGTCGGGCTGATGCTGTGGGCTCGCTACGGACTCGCGACGGGCCACCCGGCTTGCAGCTTGACCGAGATCTACGCCCGTCACCTTGAATCTCCGGGCACCAAGGGCTACACCATCACAGAGGCGCAGTCGCTTGTAGCGCCGTTTAGTGCCTGCGAGATCCGCAGTGCAGTCAGTTTCGGGGACCTGCTCATTGGCGAAGTGGGACAACAGCACGTCGGTCTCGGGCTCACACTCGCCAAACGGTTCTGGCCGCGACCGTTTATCCGCCGGTTGCCGCTGCTCGGACCGCTGCTACTAATAGAAGCCAAGAACGAGACGTTATCCTGGCTCAAATACTGTCATGATTTGGCCAGCCCGAGGAAATGAAGTCCATTTTCACCTAAGAAGGAGCTTGGCACGTGTGTGGTATCGCCGGGCATATTGGCCCGCAGGGAGCGGCAGACTTCGGCGCTAATGTGCTGGACGCACTCCGCCATCGCGGACCTGACTCGGAGCGTGCCGAGCGGTACGATTCCAATGGCGCAATCGCGGATTTTGCGTTCGCACGGCTTGCGATCATCGACCTGTCCAAGGCAGGCCAACAGCCAATGAGCAGCGAAGATGGCCGATACATCATGCTGTTCAACGGAGAAATATACAATTCTCGGGAACTCCGGATAAAATGTCAGCGCGCTGGTCACCGATTTCGTTCATCAATGGATGGCGAAGTCATCCTGCACCTATGGGAGATGGAAGGACCATCTGCCCTGGCACGCCTCAACGGAATCTTCGCCGTCGCCATGCTTGACTCGGCGGCAAACGAGTTGTTCCTGGCCCGCGATCCGCTCGGCGTGAAGCCCCTCGTCTATGCTGAGGGCAAGGAGGAGGTGTGGTTCGCCTCGGAGCTGCGTGCTCTACTCGCCATGGGAGCACCGACAGGTGGCCACGATCTAGTGGCTTTGGCGCAGTTCCTTTCCTTCCTGTGGATTCCCGATCCCCGCACGCCGTATGCGGGCGTGCGGAGCGTCGAGCCGGGAACCGTAGTGCATTGGACACCAGGCAGCTCCAATACGTCTCGCTACTGCGAGCCGCTGCATCCCGTCGAATCGCCGCTAGAGATTAGCCCGAGGCAGGCGGTGGAAGAACTGCGCACACGGTTCGCCGATGCTGTGCGGCGGCAACTCCAAAGTGATGTCCCGATCGCGCTCATGGCATCCGGAGGCGTAGATAGCACCCTCATCTGGTGGGCTGCAGGTGAGACTATCGAGCGCGCCTATACGATTGAATGGTCAGACACCACCGGGGGAGAACGGCTATCGGAAGACACGGCGACGGTGCGGGCTCTCAGCGATCTGCTCGGTACGCCTGTGACATACGTGGCGGGGGAGGATGCTTCTGCCAGCCTGCCACGCGCTGGCGACTTTTTCGCCGACCCGGCGCACGATCTCGCTCGCTCTATTTCGCGGCGGGCATCAGACGACGGTTTCAAGGTGCTCTTGTCCGGACAAGGCGGCGACGAACTGTTCGCAGGCTATTCGCGTCACCGCGTCGCACCGTTCCTGCGGTGGATCCGGCCAGGGGGCCTGGGTACGGTGGCGGAGCTGGCGCTCAGTCGTTACGGCAGAGGGCTACGCGCCGAGTACCTCACAAGGATGGCCCGCGCCGCGTCGGAGCCCGAGGTTTTCGCGTCGTACATGCAGATATGTACCTACAGTGCCGCGGCGGATCGCGCGAGGATACTCGGCTGCAGCGAGGCTCAGGTGAGCAACGATGCTGTCTGGCAGCGCCACCGCGCAGTATTCGACGCGTTGCCTGCAGGCGTGTCTTTCCTGCGGAAGGTAGTAGCGCTGGACCTGGCGGTGTATCTGCCCGGCCTTGGCCTGGCCTACAACGACCGGGCGTCGATGGAACACGGTGTGGAAGTCCGCGTACCATGGCTGGACCTTGAGCTGGTGCGCTGGTCGCTTACCCTCCCTGATTCCGTACTGATCCGCAGGCAGCATGCAAAGTGGCTCCCCAGGGAACTTGCGGCACGCGTTGTATCACCACGGGTGGCCGAGCGCGCAAAGCGCGGCCTTGCCGCCCCAGCACATCGCGTGGCGCCAGAACGAACACCGGGCAGCCAGGGCTTCCGGCAAGGACGATACTTCGCGCTAGCCACATCCATCCTCGAGCAGCACGGCGTGGTGCCAGCCAATTGCGACGAGGCAAAGCATGGGCTAGTGCGTTAGCGTACACCCAATTACTTTCCGTGAGTATCATGCTGGCGTCGGGCTGACAAGGGCGGATTCATGCAGGTTGACAGTCGCGCGGCCCCGGACGTGCTCATTGTCTGTACCGCCAATCGGTGCCGGTCGGTGATGGCCGGAGCGCTGCTCACCCGCAGGCTCGGCGCGGCCGGAGTGGCCGGGTGTGTGCACTCGGCGGGGCTGCTGGGCGACGGCCAGCCCGCGCCGCCCGGGGCGGTCGCCGCCATGGCCGGCTACGGACTTGACGTGAGCCGGCATCGCAGCCGCCTGGTGACCCCCGATGAGCTCGGTGCCGCGAGCCTGGTTCTTGCCATGGGCCGGGAGCACGTCCGTGATGCCGTGGTCACCGAGCCGGCCGTATGGCCACGGGCCTTTACGCTGAAGGAAATTGTCCGCCGGGGACAGCAGGCTGGTCCGCGGGCGTCTGGTGAGCCGCTGGCTGACTGGCTGGCCCGGGTCCATGCGGGCCGGGAACGCACCGCACTGCTTGGGGACTCTCCCGACGACGACGTGTCCGACCCCTTCGGCGGGCCACCCCAGGCGTACGGGGCGACCGCCGCCCTCCTAGACCAGCTCACTGGCTACCTGGCCGAACTCTGCTGGGGGCTCCCCGGGGACGGCCCGGCGTGAGTGCGCATGCCCGGCGCAGCGAGCGAGCGCCCGCCGCAGGCTGCCGGGATCGGTGGCCGGGTCGAGGATGGCAAGCTGGCCGGGCGGCAACGGCGGCACCGGCGCGTGCCGGATGAGCGGATGGCGCGGCCGGTAGTCGGTCTCGTCCCGGCCGAGCAGGTCCTCGGTCAGCTTCTCACCCGGCCGCAGGCCGGTGAAGACGATGTCCACCTGCTGGCCGGCCCGCGCGGCCAGCCGCCGGGCGATGTCGGCGATCCGCACCGGCTCGCCCATGTCCAGGATCAGGACCTCGCTGCCGCGGCCGATGACGGCCGCCTGGAGGACGAGCTGGACCGCCTCGTCTGCCGTCATGAAGTACCGGGTGGCGTCGGGATGCGTCACGGTGACCGGTCCGCCCGCTTCGACCTGCGCGGACAGCGCGGTGAGCACCGAGCCGCGGCTGCCCAGCACATTGCCGAAGCGGACGCTCAGATAGCTGCCCCCGGCCTGGCCGGCCATGTGGGCGGTGAGCCGTTCCGCGATCCGCTTGGAGTAACCGAGCACGCTG
>Ga0335078_10010083_pt1 | contig 13989 bp, 7 predicted proteins | sample Lox_Sample_32_FD_206711 | JGI IMG/M metagenome (GOLD analysis project Ga0335078, IMG submission 206711) | Soil microbial communities from Loxahatchee National Wildlife Refuge, Florida, United States - Lox_Sample_3.2 | ecosystem: Environmental > Terrestrial > Soil > Wetlands | place: USA: Florida...
TGTCGGCTCAGAGATCCTTACCATGGTTGGTTTTCCTGTAATGATTGTGGGATGGGAGTACGACATAACTTTGAAAGGCCAGAGTGTGGCAAGAGACGGGCCAAAAACGCAGGTGGCTGAAAACCCGCTGCTTTTCGCGTATTCCGTTGAATTGTCTGAAGATCGATCTAGAATTTACCATGTAAGAAGCCACAAAGAGCGTACATTTTTCCACGGGTGACAAAAGTGTTCCCATAAGGTCCTAGCGAGCGATCAGGGACTCCTTGAGAGGTTCCATAACGTACGAGAACACGGATCGCGACACGCCCTATCCGTATTTCGGAGGCCGGAATCTCGCCGCGGAGCGCAGGCTCGGTATGATGTTAGAGGAAACCCAATTTAGATGCCTTCCAAGTCCGAACCCGAAATGGGAATCAACAGTTGGTTTCAAGACGAACTGTATCAGCAATATAAGCGCGACCATGCGGCTGTCGACGAGAGCTGGAAAGATGTCTTTGAGAGCAGTCCCACGGGCAATGGCGGGGTGGCCAATAGCCTAGCCAATGGCGGCGCGACGGCGCCGGGCCGGCCGGCCGCGCCCGTAGAGCCGGGCGCCGGCGAACAGCTTCAACCGTTGCGCGGGGTTGCCGGCCGGATCGCGGAAAACATGGCGGCGAGCGTCACGGTTCCGCTGGCCACTTCACAACGGACCATCGCCGTCAAGGTGATGGACGAGAACCGGCGGATCATCAACCAGCACCGGACTCTCATCGGGCGCGCCAAAGTTTCCTACACGCATCTGATCGGGTGGGCGATCGTCAAGGCACTTCAGGAAATTCCTGGTATCAATCACGCCTATGCCGAGAAAGACGGCCAGCCGTTTCGGCTGGTGCGGTCTCAGGTCAATCTCGGCATTGCCGTGGATGTGGCAGGCAAAGACGGCGCGCGGAGCTTGCTGGTGCCCAACATCAAAAACGCCGGTGCGCTGAACTTCCAGGAATATGTCACGCGCTTTGACGAACTGGTGGCGCGCGCGCGCAGCGGGAAGCTGACGCCGGATGATTTTCAAGGCACGACGATCTCGCTGACCAATCCGGGAACCGTCGGCACCATGGCCTCCAACCCGCGGCTCGTGAGCGGACAAGGCGCCATCATCGCGACCGGCGCGATTGATTATCCGGCGGAATTTCAAGGGGCCGCCGACGAAACCCGCGCGCTGCTCGGCATCAGCAAGGTCATGACCGTGACGTGCACCTATGACCACCGCATTATTCAGGGCGCCGAATCCGGGATGTTCCTCGGGAAAGTGCAGTCGCTGCTGGATGGCGGCGAGGGCTTCTACGACGAGGTGTTCGCGCATCTGAAGATGCCGCATCACCCGGTCCGGTGGGAAAAAGACCGTCAGCCTCTGTTGCCCGGAACCGGGACGCGGACGGCAGAAATCGCCAAGGAAGCCGGGATCATTCAGTTGATCAACGCGTATCGGGTGCGCGGACACCTGATTGCCGATTTTGACCCGCTCGGCTCGGAGCCCAGCTATCATCCCGAACTCGACCCGGAAACCTACGGGCTGACGGTATGGGATCTGGACCGCGAATTCCTCACCGGCACTCTCGGCGAGGCCAACGGCGAAGCCGGCCACAAGCCGGTGGCGACGCTGCGCGAGATTCTGGAAACGCTCCGCCAGACCTACTGCGGCAAAATCGGCTGCGAGTACATGAACATTCAGGTGCCGGACCAGAAACGCTGGCTGCAGCACCGCATGGAGCCACAGGCGAACAGTTGGCCGCTCGATAACGAAGCGCGCACGCGAATACTGAGGAACCTGGTGGACGCCGAAGAGTTCGAGCATTTTCTGCACTCGCGGTTCGTCGGCCAGAAACGCTTCGCGCTGGAAGGGGCCGAAAGCGCGATGGCCATCGTCGAGGAATTGCTCGAGCGCGCCTCCGCCAACGACGTCCACGAAGTGGTCATCGGGATGGCGCACCGCGGCCGGTTGAATTTCCTCGCCAACACCGTCGGCAAGGACGTCAAGCAGATTTTCTCGGAGTTCGAAGGCGAGCTCGATCCGTCCAGCACGCAAGGGTCCGGCGACGTGAAGTATCATCTCGGTGCCACCGGCGTGCGGAAGCGTGAGAACGGCCGGGAGATCGTGGTTTCGATGGCGCCGAACCCCAGCCACCTGGAAGCCGTGGACCCGGTGGTGGAAGGCATCGTCCGCCCGAAGCAGGATCGTCTCGGCGATACGCGGCGCGCGCGTGTGATCCCGCTGCTAGTGCATGGCGACGCGGCTTTCGCCGGCCAGGGCGTGGTGGCGGAAACCCTGAACTTGTCGCAGCTCGATGGGTATTCCACGGGCGGCACGATTCACCTGGTGATCAACAACCAGATCGGATTTACGACGCTGCCGGACGAAGCTCGTTCGACGCCGTACTCGACCGATGTGGCGCGCGGCGTGCAGGCGCCAATTTTCCACGTGAACGGCGACGACCCGGAAGCCGCCATCCGGGCCCTGCAAATCGCCTTCGATTACCGCCAGCAATTCAAAAAAGACGTGGTGATCGACATGATCTGTTATCGCCGCCACGGACACAACGAAGGCGACGATCCCAGCTACACCCAGCCCATTCTTTACCGCAAGATCAAGGAGCACCCTTCGGTGGCCACGCTGTACGGCGAGCGGCTGCTGCGCGAGGGCGTCATCGGGCCCGGAGAAGCGGCGGTGTTGCGGAAAGCCGCGGCGCAGCGGCTCTCCGACGCTTTCGATGCGGTTCAGAAGAACGCGCAGCAGTACGAGTTGCAGGAACTCAGCGCCGTGCCGCACGAGGACCTGGCCGGCCTGACTCCGCGTACGGCGGTGAATCACCAGGTGGTGGAACGCGTGGTGCGCGCCATCACCCATTTCCCCGAGACCTTCCGCTTGCATCCGAAATTGCGCGGCTTTGTCGAGCGGCGGCGCGACGCGGTCGCCAAGGACGGGCCGATCGACTGGGCGTTCGGCGAAGCGCTGGCCTTCGGCACGCTGGCGCTCGAAGGCACGCCGGTGCGGCTGAGCGGGCAGGATTCCAGCCGCGGCACTTTCAGCCAGAGGCACCTGGCGTTCTATGATTCCGAAAACGGCCGCCGTTACATTCCGCTGCAGCACATCTCGCCCGACCAGGCGCGCTTCGACGTCTATGACAGTTCGCTGAGCGAGTTTGCCGTGCTCGGGTTCGAATTCGGCTACAGCGTGGCCGACCCGCTGACACTGGTCATCTGGGAAGCGCAGTTCGGCGACTTCGCCAACGGCGCGCAGATCATGATCGACAATTTCATCGCCAGCGCGGAATCGAAGTGGGGCCAGCCGAGCGGCCTGGTGATGCTGCTGCCGCACGGCTACGAAGGCCAGGGACCGGAGCATTCCAGCGCCCGCATTGAACGCTACCTCACACTGTGCGCCGAAAATAACTTGCTGGTGGCCAACTGCACCACGCCCGCGCAGTATTTCCACCTGCTCCGCCGCCAGATGTACGGCGGACCGGACCGCCGCGGCACGCGCAAACCGCTGGTGATTTTCACGCCCAAGAGCCTGCTGCGGCATCCGCTCGCGGTTTCACGCCTGCAGGAATTCACGGCCGGCGGTTTTTCGGAATTGCTCGGCGATACAACTTCAATCGATCCTTCGCGCGTGTCCCGCGTGATCTTCTGTTCGGGAAAGATCTACTACGACCTGCTGGCGGGGCGGGAGCAGCGCAAGGCGAACCACGTCTCGCTGGTCCGGGTCGAGCAGCTATATCCGTTTGCGGCATCCCAGGCGCGTGATCTGTTGGCGCGGTATCCTGCAACCGCCGAAGTGATCTGGGCGCAGGAAGAACCGCGGAACATGGGGCCGTGGCGGTTCATGGCGGAACAATTTCAGCCGTTGTTGGAAGCGAGCGGGCGCGAACTGAGGTACGTGGGACGCCCGGATTCCGCCAGCACGGCGAGCGGATCGGGCAAGCGCCACCAGCAGGAACAGTCGGAGATCGTGAACGACGCACTGACGCCCGGCGCCATCTCGCAAACCAAGCGGGTAAGACTGGTGGCGAAGCGGAAGCGGTAGCGGGCGCCGGCTGAAGCCGGCGGCAGCCGGCGGCAGCCTGAAGGCCGCCCCACAAACGGGTGAAGCCGAGGCCCATGCTATTCTGATTAGTAATTTCCCCGAGGGTTCATCCATGCGCGCTTACCGCTATCAGACTCCTCACGGGATCGAAGTCACGCGCTGCGTTTCCAAGGCCAATTTCCGCAAGGGCCTGACTTCTCTGCTGCGCGATCTCGACCGTCACCGTGGGATCTATCTCTCTTCGGGATACGAGTATCCCGGGAGATATTCGCGGTGGGACATCGCCTCGACCCGGCCGCCCCTCGAGATCGTTTCGTACGATCGCGAAATGCAATTCCACGCGTTGAACGCGCGCGGCGAGAAGATTCTCGAGATTCTCAAGCCGATCTTGGAGGAGCACCCGCACTGGGATGAATTTGCGGCGGAGCCAAGGATCTTGCGCGGGCGCCTGAAGCCGCTGCCGGCGCTGTTTCCGGAAGAGGCGCGCAGCAAACAGCCGTCGGCGTTCACGATTCTGCGCGCGCTCATCGATGAATTCCGCGGCGAGGAAGACTCGCGGCTCGGCCTGGTCGGCGCCTTCGGCTATGATCTGCTGTTTCAGTTCGAGCCGATCGAAAAGAAGCTGCCGCGCAACGGCCACAAGGACCTGCACCTGTACCTCTGCGACGACATCTGGTTCATGGATCGTAAGAAGGAGCAGATCGAGCGCTTCCAGTACGATTTCGCGCGCGATGGCGTTTCCACCGCGGGATTGCCGCGCGATGCCGACGCTGTGGCCCGGCCGCCCAGGAGCAAACCGGGGCCGATCACTTCCGATCACGCGCCGGAAGAGTACATGGCCAAGGTCGAGACGGTGCGCGAAGGCATGCGGCGCGGCGATTACTACGAAGTGGTGCTGCGCCAGACGTTCCAGACGCCGTATTCGGGCAAAGCTTCGGAACTGTTTGAACGGGTGCAGCGCGCCAGCCCCAGCCCGTACGAGTTCTTCCTTCAATTCGGCGAAGAACAACTGGTGGGGGCGTCGCCCGAAATGTTCGTGCGGGTAGAAGGGCACCGCGTGGAAACCTGCCCGATCTCGGGCACGGCGCAGCGCACGGGCGATCCCCTCCGCGATGCCGACAACATTCGCGAACTGTTGAAGTCGGCAAAAGAGGAGTCGGAGCTGACGATGTGCACCGATGTGGACCGCAACGACAAGTCGCGCGTCTGCGAACCGGGCAGCGTGAAAGTGATCGGGCGGCGGTTGATCGAATCCTACGCCGGCGTGTTTCACACCGTGGATCACGTGGAAGGGATTCTTCAGGCAGGGTTCGACGCACTGGATGCGTTTCTGAGCCATATGTGGGCGGTGACCGTGATCGGCGCGCCCAAGAAGGCGGCCGCGCAGACCATCGAAAGCCTGGAAAAGGACGCGCGCGGCTGGTATGGCGGTGCAGTTGGAATGATTACGCTCAACGGCGACATCAACACCGGAATTTTGATTCGCACCACGTACCTTCGCAAGGGCGTCGCGTCTTATCCGGTCGGTGCGACGTTGCTCTACGATTCGATCCCTGTCATGGAGGAGCGCGAGACGCGGCTGAAGGCGACCGGCTTTTTCCGCACGCTCGGAGCTGGAGAAGCGGCCCCCGCGGTTGTGGTCGAGCGGGAAGTGGTCGGCGCGGGCACGAAGCTGCTGCTGGTCGATAACGACGATTGCTTCATCCACACGCTGGCCAATTATGCGCGGCAGACGGGCGCGGAGGTCGTCACGTATCGCGCGGGTTTTCCGCCGGACCTGATCGCGCGGGTGGCGCCGAACCTGATTCTGGTTTCTCCCGGACCGGGCCGGCCGTCGGATTTCGGCGTGCCGGATCTGGTGAAGACCGCGGTCCGTCTGGGCGTGCCGGTTTTCGGAGTGTGTCTGGGATTACAGGGGATTGTAGAAGCATTCGGGGGCGAACTCGGCGTGCTCGACTATCCCATGCATGGGAAGCCTTCGAGCGTCCATCACCGCGGCGTGGGCGTGTTTGAAGGGCTGCCGCCGGAGTTTCTGGTTGGGCGGTATCACTCTTTGTTCGCGCGCCGCGAAGCGTTGCCCGCCTGCCTGGAGGTAACCGCGGAAACTGAAGATGGCGTTATTATGGGTGTGCGCCACAGGGAACTGCCGATCGAGGCGGTTCAATTTCACCCGGAATCGATTCTCACCGCGGAAGGCGATCATGGTCTGCGGCTGATGGAGAATGCGGTCCGGCTCGGGAAGACAGCAAGAACCGTGGCGTAAAGGCGGTTCTTCATGCGAATTCTGAAGTACGCCGGCATCGCCGTCGTGCTGTTGGTGCTGATCGTTGTCGCGCTCCCTTTCTTCATTGATGCAAACCAGTTCCGCCCCCGGCTGGAAGCCGCTCTGAGCGAGGCGCTCGGCCGCCCCGTAAAGGTGGGAAATCTCACAGTCGCGCTGTGGTCCGGCGGCGTCTCCGCTGAAGATCTATCGATCGGCGACGATCCTGCCTACAGCCGGGCCCCGTTTCTGCAGGCGAAGTCGCTGAAGCTCAGCGTGGAGTTGATGCCGCTGATCTTTTCGCATGCGCTCCATGTCACGGGGCTGACGATTGACCAGCCGGCGATTGTGCTGCTGCAATCTCCGTCCGGGGCCTGGAATTTTTCGAGCATGGGCGCGCAGTCTGCGAGGCCCCCGACCACCGCCGCCGCGCCGGCAGGCCAACCGATGGCGCTCTCCGCCAAACTGGTGAAGATCACGGGCGGCCACTTTGCGGTCGGGCAGACCAATACCGGGTCCAAGCCGCTCGCGCTCGACAACGTCAACATCGAAGTGCGCGATTTCGCGCCGGCGAGTTCCTTTCCGTTTTCGTTTTCCGCGGAAGTGGCGGGCGGCGGCCGGTTGAGTCTCGACGGAAAGGCCGGGCCGATTCCCGCCGACGCCGCGATGACCCCGGTCGCGGCGGCGTTTCATGTGGCGCAGTTGGATCTGGCCGGATCCGGAATCGCGACACCGTCGACCGGCGTCGCCGGCCTGGTTTCGCTGGACGCGCAAGGCAACTCGAACGGGAAACTCATCAGCCTCAAGGGCCATCTGAACGGCGAGAAGTTGAAGCTGGTCAAAGGTGGGTCGCCGGCGCGGCGCGCGGTGGCCTTCGATTTCGAAGCGGATCACGACCTGCGCCAGCGGACCGGAAGACTGAAACGCGGCGATCTGCACTTCGGCAAAGCGCCGGCGTCGCTCACCGGCACATACGATCTCCGCGGCGCGACCGGTGTTTTGAATATGGTGTTTTCGGGTCCAAACATGGCGGTCGATGAATTGAAGGAATTGCTGCCGGCATTGGACGTGGTGCTGCCCGCGGGTTCCTCGCTGCAGGGCGGCTCTGCAACAGCCAAGCTCACTTTCGTGGGACCGGCCGACCGGCTGGTTACCAGTGGCTCGGTCGGGCTGAATAATACGCGGCTCGCCGGATTCGACATGGGGAGCAAGATGAAGGTGATCTCCCTGCTCTCCGGAATTCCGGTGGGCCCCAACACCGACATCCAAACCTTGGCGGCCGAGGTTCGTAATTCGCCGGACGGCACCGCCCTCGACAATCTTCAGTTCATCGTGCCGACCATCGGGCAAGTGACGGGCGCTGGAACAGTCAGCCCCGCGCACGCGCTCGATTTCAAAATGCGCGTGACGCTGCACACCTCCGGCGCCGTGATGGCCGCGCTCGGACAACGGCATGATACGAGCGTGCCCTTTCTGATCGGCGGCACGTCTTCAAATCCCTCTTTCCGGCCGGATGCGAAAGGCATCGCCGAACAGAAAGTGCAGCAACTCACGGGCAACAGCGATGTGGGCAAAGCGGCCGGCAGCGTTCTGAACAATCTCTTCAAGAAGAAACCGAAGTAGGAGCAGCACCCAACCCAATTCAGAGGGCGATTCAGCCCGAACGTCGGCTGTGTTAAAGTGGCCAGCCATGGGTGCCCATTGCCGATTCGCTGCCGGGCTCCTGCTTCTCGGAATCGCGGCGCTCGCGCAGGACCGGTTGCCGCCGATCCCGGGGGAGCAGATGACCGACGCGCAGAAGAAAACCGCTTCGGAGTACAAAGACCTGCGCCAGGCCGACCTCACCGGCCCGCCGTGGTCAGTGATGCTGCGTGTGCCGGACTGGGTGGTGCCGGCGCTCGAAATGCGCCTGCACGTCCAGCAGCGGCCGGTGCTCGGAAACAAGCTGACCGAGTTCGCCATCCTGATTGCCGCGCGCGAATGGACCAACAACTACGAGTGGAATGCCCATGCGCCGGCGGCCCAGCGCGCGGGGTTGAGCGCTGCTGTCATCGCCGACGTGGCGGCCGGGCGCCGGCCTGATCACATGGCCGGGGATGAGGAGACGGTCTACGATTTCTGCGCGGAGTTGCTGCGCAACAAAAGTGTCAGCGACGCGACCTACGCGCGGACGCTCGCGCGGTTCGGAGAGGCAGGCGTGGTGGAATTGGCCAACATCGAGGGGTATTACATCTATCTCTCGATGGTGATGAACACGGCGCGAAGCCCGCTGCCGGCGGGCGCGAAGCCGCAACTGGCGGCGTTTCCGAAATGAGCCCTACTCGTAAAAAGCCGGTGCTTTCTTGAGCTTCATGGTAGCCAGGTAATCGTGCTGGATCCAGAGCTGCGCGCCGGTTTTCTTCATGAACGCTTCAATGCGCTCGCGCGACGCGGCGGTCTGCTCCACGTTGTATTCCATGGTGGGTAGCCGGCCGAGTTTTCGCTCTTCGGGATAATGCCAGAGATCGCCGCTGATCAGCACCGGGCCGGTGCGGGCCAGCTTGACGAATAACACCTGGTGATCGGGCGAGTGGCCGGGCGCCGATTTGATGATGACGGTACCGTCGCCGAACACGTCGTACTCGTCGTCTTTGATGATGGTTGTCTTGCTGTTCTTGAGAGCGCTGTACTCGGCCGGAATGGTGCGGTCCGAAGGCGGCTCGGCGAACATGATGTCGCGCTCTTTCTGCCGCACGAGCCATGTAGAGCCGGCGAAGGCGTTGGCGTTGCCGATGTGATCCCAATGAAAGTGCGAGAGCGAGAGATACGTGATGTCGGCCGGTTTGTAGCCGATCTGAGCGAGCTGCTCGCCGAGCGGTTTCAGCGACGTCGCGTAGCGTAGCGTGGCGGGGAGGCCGTCCGCCTTGAAATTGGCGTCCGGCACCGCGCCGGTATCCCAGAGGAGCGTTCCTTTGGGATGCACGACGAGGAAGACCGGGACCGACATCAGGTGCGTCCCAACTTCGTTGCGTTTGAGCTGATACCGCGAGGTATCGGCGTTGTCCAGGACGCCGCAATCGAACACGTACAGGCGCACCGTCTTGGGCGGCTGCGGCTTGGGCGGTTGCGCCAACGCGGGTAACGCGAGCACGGCGATCGCGAGCAGAGAACAGGTCGATCTGACCTTCGTCATCGGGTGGCTCCTGGGCGTTTATGCCAGGATCAATGATATCGGAAAACCTTGTCGCGAATTCGGCGCCGTCGTCGGCCGGCGGCTAACCGAAGCGGGTATTGAACGATCCGTACCGGGTAATGATAATTACATTTCGAGAAGCCTCAGGTTCCCCAGTTCACGCTCCCTCTCGTCAGCCTGGTCCATCATAGAAAGCGGTTGACTACCGGCATGCCACAAACACGCAGGCGGGCCGCCGCCTACGCGGTGTGCGCCGCGGCTTTTTTATCAACGGCCCCCGCGGCGCTTCCCGCAACTCCGGTTTTGAACGCGTCCGAAGGCCACATCAATTTCTATAAGCACACCGGTCCGGCCGACGACTCGTATACCAGCAGCCCCACTTCCTCGACCATTCAATTTATGAACGGTCACTTCGTCCGGCTGATGACCTATTCCGGTTATTGGGATACCAAGCTGTCCTGGTATCCGAATGCCTGGGCCTATCTGGATTCGTACGCCATTTACACCTCGAACACGCAATTAGTGCAGCAGCATCCGGACTGGATACTCAAGGACGCCAACGGAAACAAGCTGTACATCAACTACGCCTGCAGCGGCGGGACGTGCACGCAGTACGCCGCCAACCTCGCTAACCCGAGCGGCTTTCGAGCGTGGTGGATCGGCCAGGCCCAGGCTGATTTTGCTTTGAATCCGTCGTACAAGGGCCTGTTCATCGACGACGTAAACCTGGATCTCTCCCGCATCAGTGATGGTTACGGAAACGTCGTGACTCCCATCGATCCCACCACCGGTCAGCCCATGACCAACAGCGCCTGGCGCGGCTATTTCGCCGACTTCATGGCCCAGGTGCGCGCCGCTCTTCCGTCGGCGGAACTCGTTCACAATTCGCTCTGGTTTCTGGATTGGACCGATGCGAACATCCAGCGCGAAATCCAGGCTTCGGACTGGATTGAGCTGGAGCGCGGCGTCAACGACGGCGGCCTGACCGGCGGCACCGGCACCTATTCGCTGAGCCGCTTTCTCTCGTTCGTCGATAACGTGCATTCGAACGGCAAAGGCGTCGTCTTCGACGGCGAGACGCCGGCATCGGATTCCGATACGGCGCGCGAGTACTCGGCAGCGGCCTGGTTGCTCGTGTCCACGGGAAAAGACCTCGTAGGCGATCAATCCCAGACACCGACCTATTGGTGGACCGGTTTTCAGACGGATTTAGGTAAGGCGCAAGGCGCGCGCTATAGCTGGCAGAATCTGCTGCGGAGAGACTTTGCCGGAGGAATTGCATTGGTCAATCCGCCCGGCGCGGGTTCCGTGACCGTGACGCTGCCGGGATTGTACACGCGCGTGACCGGGGCTGCGGTCAAGTCGGTAACTCTCGGCGCCACCCAGGGGGCGATCCTCACGATGGTGCGCTGCGATGTGAACCGGGACGGAGTGATCGACAATAACGATGTACAAGCGGCGATCAACCAGGCGATCGGCGAGGCCGCCTGCGGCATCGGCGACATCAATCAGGATGGCCAGTGCAGCGCAACCGATGTGCAGCGCGTAATCAACGCGTCGGCGGGCGGCGCCTGCGTGACGCAGTAAGCAACCTCAAGCCCGCGCCGAGAGTTCCTGCAATGTCCGACGAACCACGGCTTTCGTAAGCGGAACCTTATAGGCGTTCTTACGAAGCGGCATCGCGCCTGCGAGCGCGGCTTCTCCCACTTGCGCGGCTAGTTCCGGCGTGACGCGTTGGCCTGCGAGCAGTCGCTCGGCATCCGGCACGCGCCAGGGAATCGGAGCGACTCCGCCCAGCACCACGCGCGCCGAGCGGCAGACTGCACCATCCATTTCAAGCACAATGGCCGCGCTCACGACGGCGTGAGTCCACGCTTCGCGGTCCATCACCTTGTGATAGGTGCTGCGCATTCCGGGCCGTGGGGCGGGCAATTCCACCGAGGCCAAGACTTCCTCATCCGCGAGGATGTTTTCGTGCGCGGCATTCTGCTTCGGCAAAACGAAGAAGTCCGCGGCGGGAACGGTGCGCTCTCCCGCGGGGCCGACAACGCGAAATTTTGCGTCGACCGCCATGAGCGCGGACGCGGTATCCGAGGGATGCACGATGAAACTTGGGCCGCCGCCGAAGATGGCATGGAACTGGTTTTCGCCGGTGGCCGAGAAGCATTGGTTGCCGCCGGCCTTAAAACAATTGAAGCCGTTGCGATAGTACCAGCACCACGGGCGCTGGCAAACGTTGCCGGCGAGCGTGCCGACATTGCGGATCTGTGGTGTGGCCACGGTTCCGGCAGCCTCGGCCAGCACCGCGTAACGGCTACGGATCGTCGGATGGTTGCTCAGCGCATCGAGCGTGATCTGGCCGCCGATGCGCACGCCGCCGGCATCCGGCGTCACCTGATCAAGGCCTCTGATCCCCTTGAGGTGCACCAGCACGTCGGGCATGGCCAACTGGTCTTTCATCATGCCGAGCAGGTCGCTGCCGCCTCCGGCAACCGCGGCCTGGCGCCCGGCCGAGTGCGCTTGCTGCAGCAGTTTGGCGGCGTGCGCCAAACCCCTTGCGTTGGCGTTGGTGAACGATTTCATGCCAGCACTCCCAGAACCTTGTCTCGCGTGATGGGCAGATCTTTCATCCGGTGGCCGAGCGCATTGAACACAGCATTTGCCACCGCGCCGACCGCCGGCACCTTGCCGGATTCGCCGATGCTCTTAGCGCCGTAGGGGCCGTAGCCATCGTCGCTTTCGATGAACAGCACTTCGATGTTCGGCGCGTCGCGATGCGTGATGATGCGCGCGCCGTAATAGCCGGCGGTGAGCGGCTGGCCGCTGCGCGGGTCGTAGATCAGGTCTTCGTGCAGCGCCATGCTGATGCCCTGCAGCGCGCCGCCCTTGATCTGGCCTTCGCCGGTCAGCCGGTTGATGATGCGGCCGCAATCCTGCACCGCGAGATACTTCAATACGCGAATGGTGCCGAGTTCCGTGTCTGCCTCGACTTCGACGAAGTGCGCGCCGAACGTGTTGCGCACCTTGCCGCCGGCGACGGTTGGATTCGGCGCGGCTTCGACCGTGAGGAAGTTGGTGCCGGAAGGCAGGCCTTTTTCGGCGATCTGCTGCTTCATATCGCGCGCCGCCACGATGACCGCGTCACCCGTCATGATGGTGGTGCGGCTGCCGGATTCACCGACCGAATACGGACAACGGTCGGTATCGCCCCAGACCAGCGTGATCTGCGAGAGCGGCACGCCGAGCGCTTCGGCGGCGATCAGCGCCATGGTGGTTTTCGCACCCGCGCCGACATCGGTGACGCCGACGTGCACGTAATAGTGGCCTTTGGAATCCGCCCGGATCACCGCGTTGCTGCGGCCCACGCCGGAGCGGAACGCCATGTAAGCCATGCCGGCGCCGCGCTTGACCGGGCCGCGATCGGAGCCCGGCTCGGGACGCCATCGTTTCTTCCAATCGAACGCCTCCGCGCCGCGGCGGATGCATTCCTCGAGCGTGTAGTTGGTGTACTCGGCGGTGCCGTTGGCCTTGCGAGTCCGGTTCTTCAAGGCGAACTCGACCGGATCCATCTTCAGCTTATAAGCGACGTCGTCCATCATCGACTGGAAGCCAAAGTAGCCTTGCGGAAACTCAGGACCGCGGAAATTTCCGGAGACCGTACGGTTGGTGTAGACCGGGTAGATGGTCTCCTCGATGTTTGGACACTGGAAGGCATCGATGCCGCCGATGTTTCCGGAATTCTTCCGGTAGCCGCCCATGCCGCTATAGCCGCGAAGCTGGATGGCCGTGAGCGCGTTGTCGCGATCGACCCCGACTTTGAAGTACTGCACCGTCGGCCAGCGGCCGTGCATGCCGAGGAAATCTTCCTTGCGCGATATCTCGAGTTTCACCGGCGCGCCGGCCTGCTTGGCGAGCATGGCGGCGATGAGGTCGGCATCCTGATTCTGGTTCTTGTTGCCGAAATTGCCGCCCATGTAGAGCGACAGCACCCGCACCTTTTCATCGGGAATGCCGAGGTCGCGCGCGATATCGTGGCGGCAGTTGGCGATGCCGCCGGTCGGCGTGTAGACCGTCAGCTTGTCGCCTTCCCATTCGGCCACCGCGGCGCGCGGTTCCATCTGCGCATTGTGCACGAACGCGGTGCTGAAGCGGTTGTCAAACACGTGCTCGGCTTTGGTGAAACCGGCGTCGACATCGCCCCGGCGCTGGCCGATCGGTTTGGCCTCGTTCTGATTGTTCAGCGCGAGGTTGCCTTCCGGCCAGATCTTCGGCGATTCGGGTTTCAGCGCTTCTTCGGGATCGAGCACGTGCGGCAGAATGTCGTAATCGACCGTGATCTTGGAAAGAGCCTCTTCGGCGCGGTGGCGGTCGGTTGCTGCGACTGCGGCCACGGGCTCGCCGACGAACCGCACCGGGTTATTGAAGATGTAGCGGCGCTGCTTGCTGATCTTTTTGATCTGGTCGTTGTACTGCACGCCGCCGGCGACTCCACCCGCG
>Ga0335078_10010084_pt1 | contig 13989 bp, 15 predicted proteins | sample Lox_Sample_32_FD_206711 | JGI IMG/M metagenome (GOLD analysis project Ga0335078, IMG submission 206711) | Soil microbial communities from Loxahatchee National Wildlife Refuge, Florida, United States - Lox_Sample_3.2 | ecosystem: Environmental > Terrestrial > Soil > Wetlands | place: USA...
AGGCGGCAGCGGGACTGGTCGTGTTCGCGCATGGCAGCGGCTCGAGCCGATTCAGTCCGCGGAACCGCCAGGTCGCAGGCACGCTCAACGAGCGCGGCCTCGCCACCCTACTGCTCGATCTGCTGAGGCTCGAGGAGGAGCGCGACCGCACTCCCGTGTTCGACATCGGTCTGCTGTCGCAGCGACTGGTGGCGGCGACGCGGTGGGCGCGAACTCAGCCCGATCTGGCCGGGCTCCCGATTGGCTACTTCGGCGCGAGCACCGGAGCGGCTGCGGCGCTTCGGGCGGCCGCGGAACTGCCGGACGAGATTGGCGCTGTTGTCTCGCGCGGCGGGCGCCCGGACCTGGCCGCTCCGTGGCTGCAGGACGTCCATGCGCCGGTGTTGCTGATCGTCGGCGAGCGCGACCCGATCGTGCACGAGCTCAACCGCGAGGCACAACTTGTGCTCGGCGCGTCATGTGCGCTGGCCGTCGTCCCTGCCGCCACACACCTGTTCGAAGAGCCGGGAGCGCTCGAAGCGGTGTCACTGCTGGCGGGTAACTGGTTCGAGCGCCATCTCGTCGGAGTGACGGCGTGACCACTCACGTCACCGTGACCATTACCACATCGCCCACGCCAAGAGCGTGAGTGCCGTGGCTTGCGGCTCCTCCGCCGCTGGCCGGTTTGGCGGTCGTTCCCTGCGGAACACTCACGCTCTGACAGTCACATTATAGCGCTCGTTTCAGCGGTGCTCGATATACCGATCCTAGTCCGCAACCAATACGGGTTGGCAGGTCGGTCTGGGACTAAAGACCGGCGGACCCCGAGCCGCTGAGAGCGATGACGCCTAACTCTTCCAGGTGTTCGCGGAAGCGTTCGGCTTCAGCGCGGTCCACCTCGGGCGGGATGACGGTCACGGGCAGACCGAGCTTCATCACGCGGTGCGGCAGGTCTCGCCTGAGCCACTCGCCAAGATGCGTGGGCGCCGTGGACACGATGATTTCGTCGACCCTGCGCTCTTGAATGGCGCGCTCGAGCGTCGCCATCGCATCCGCGCCCGGATCCAGATTCTGGACGTGCGCATGGGGAGCCGCCCGCTTGAGGAGCCTCACCGCAACCTCGGGCGTCCAGTCCGGATGCGCGTGCTCATGTCCGGCGGGGATGAGCAGCAGGAACTGCCTTGACCCCGCTGAGTCGCGGCGACTTATCTCCTCAAGCAGCTTCGCCGTCGAAGCCGTGAGGTTGGCCACTACCAGATTGCATGTGGAGTCTGGGGATGCCATTCAAGCTGGCCCTTTCGCCTAACAGGATCGTCCATCCGTGGCCAGAGACTGGCAACCGTGCTCAGTGCGGATCTTCGTTCGGTATTCATGCAAGCCCGAGATGCGCCATGAGCTTGCCGGTGCGGACTGACTTCACGCACTCTCCAGCCGCGTCGTGCCCGCTCGCGCCATGCGGTCCGTAATTGTCATCGTCAATCTCGCGACTATCCACCGATGTTCGCTCGTGAGCGGTACGAGATGCTCGCGAGGAGGTCACCGTGAGCTGCGAACGAACGATCACGAGCATTGTCGCGCGCGAGCGGTCCATGGGCGGGGCTCGCCGCCGAGTCGGCGTCTGTGTCGCTGCGGCGGTGGTGGCGGCGATCGTGCTCTCGTCGTTTCTGGTGAGCGCCGCTGGCGCCGGGGCGGTGATCTGGTCGATTCAGCGAATGCCGGTGCCCGCCGGCGCGACCAGCACCGTGCTCCACGGCGTCTCGTGCACGTCGCCGGACGCCTGCACCGCGGTGGGGGGTCCCGACGGGCGGCCGGGGATCATGCTCGCCGAGCGCTGGAACGGGTCGCGCTGGACAATCCAGCGAACACCCAGACCGGCCGAGTCGATCCTGAGCTTTCTCGACGGAGTCTCCTGCGTCTCGGCGTGGAGTTGCGTGGCGGTCGGCTTCGTCGTCGACCGTGCCGGCGCCGATGCGGTGCTGACGATGCGGTGGGATGGTTCGAGCTGGTCGATGGTCCGGATCGCGAAACCGGCGGGCTCGATCGAGAGCGTGCTCGAATCGGTCTCATGCACGTCGCAGACCGCCTGTACAGCCGTCGGCAGCTCGGCGGACCGGTCGGGGGTCTGGTTCACGCTCGTCGAGCGCTGGAACGGCTCGCGCTGGTCGGTTCAGCCGACCCCGCGCTCTCCGTACAGCGAGCTCCTCGGCGTGTCATGCGGATCGGCGCATGCCTGCACCGCGGTCGGGGGCTCCGCCGACGGCAGCGAGCTCATGGAGCACTGGTCCGCAGGCAGGTGGTTGACCGGTCATAGCCTCGATCTCACGATGCCCGAGAGCGGGCTCAACGCGGTGTCCTGCATGTCGGCGACGGCCTGTACGGCGGTAGGTGAGGAGGTGGTTCCCAGCACGGCGGTCTGGCCCCTGCTCGCGAGCTGGAACGACTACCGGTGGTCCGTGCAGCCGCTGCGCGGGCAGCCACTCGGCGTGGTGTACGGCGTCTCGTGCACGTCGCGCACCACGTGCACCGCGGTTGGCGCGGATTCGCTTGTGGAAGCGATGAACGGAACCCGATGGACGCTCGAGCGTGCCCCGGACCCCGAGCAGAGCAACCTGTTCGGCGTCTCGTGCGCGGGGCGCATCTGCGTCGCCGTCGGCTCGTGGATCGACGTCAGCGGCTGGGAGGCGCCGCTGGTGGAGTCGACGATCGCCCGAGGCTAGTTCGACTTGGTCCGCGGTTTGGTTGGCGGGGGAGGTCGGCGAGGGGTCGGTTGGGTGGCCGGGTTGGTGGGTGAGCCAGATTGCGGCGGCCGTGTGCGAGCGGTTTGCGGGCGATTCCGGCGTGCAATCAATCATCAGTAGTGGTCGTCCCCCGGTCGCGCGGACTGCGCCCGGCGAGCCACCGGACCCGCATCGCCTGCTCGCGCTGAGCTTCGTCGAGCGCGAGGTCGAGGGTCGCCAGCGCCTGCTCGTGCTGTGGTATCCATCGCTCCCGCAGCGCGCGGAGCCGGCGTGCAGCGCGCCCGAGCTCGGCGGACAGCTCAGACTCGGCCCGCTCCGCGATCGCGTAGCGGGTGGCCACGCGGGCGGCCTCGCAACAAGCGCGCGCCAGCAGGACTGCGGCGGAGCTGCCGCCCAGCGCCGAGACCGCAGGCGGCTCGGGGACGTCGATCACCACCGCATGGGGAATCCGGGCGCCCATGAAATTGAGCCAGGACACCTCCAAAGAGGCGCGGTCCTGAACGTGGCGCGCGAGCAACTCGAGCCGTCCTGCGCCGTCGACGATCCCCGACCGGGAACTCCAGACCTCGACCTCCGCGGCGGCCTCGTTCCAGTCACGGCGGGCCTCCTCGGCTTCCGCCCGAATGCGCACCTGCTCGGCCAGCAGCACCTGGCGCTTGCGGTCGAGCAGCTCGGCCCCGCGGTGCGCGACCTCGAGGCGCGCGATCAGCCACGTCCGCCCGGCCCTACCGGGCGGGATCCTCAGAGCCATCGCGATCCGGGGGTCGGTAGCGCTCCTGCACGGTGCGCGGGCTGATCATCGACAGCTCGGTGCGGGGGAGCACCGAGGCGACGCTCCAGGCTCGGTCGAGCGTGTCGTCGAGGGAGCGGCTCTCCTCGAGCGGCTGGGAAAGGAACTCGGTCTCGAACACGGCCCGCGCGCGCAGGTACTCGCGGTCGGTGGCCGACAGCGCGTCCTCGCCGACCACCTCCGCGAGATCCGCGGCCTGGCGTGCGCGGGCGACGATCCCGTACAGCTGGGCTGATATCTCCAGGTGGTCATCGCGCGTCAGCCCCGGACCGGCGCCGCGGCGCATCAGCCGTGACAGGGATGCCATCGGGTCGAACGGCGGCGATATCCCGCGGGCGTACGGCTCGGGGCTCAGCACGAGCTGACCCTCGGTGATGTAGCCGGTCACGTCCGGCACCGGATGGGTGATGTCGCCGGCCGGCATGGTCAGCACCGGCACCTGCGTGAGCGATCCCTCGAGCCCTTTGATCCTGCCGGCGCGCTCGAGCAGCGACGCGAGGTCGCTGTACAGGTATCCGGGATATCCGCGGCGGCTGGGAACTTCACCGCGCGCTGCCGACACCTGGCGGACCGCCTCGCAGTAGTTGGTCAGGTCGGCCAGCACGACCAGCACGTGGCGATGGAGGTCGAACGCGAGGTGCTCGGCCACCGTCAGGGCGACCCGTGGGGTCACGATCCGCTCGACGATCGGGTCCTCAGCGGTGTTGATGAACAGCGCCAGGTCGGCAAGGTCGGAGCGCCGCTCGAGCGCGCTGCGGACGGCGTGCACGTCCGCGTGCGGCAGGCCGAGCGCCGCGAACACGATCGCGAACGGCTGGTCCTCGACGTGGGCCTGCGCGGCGATCTGGGCCGCAAGCTCCAGGTGCGGAAGGCCGCCGACCGAGAACACCGGCAGCTTCTGTCCTCGCACCAGCGTCGCCAGGCCGTCGATCGCGCTGACGCCCGTCAGGATCGGCTCGCTCGGAGCGGCGCGGCGGGCGGGGTTGATCGGGGCGCCGGCGATAGGCCGTCGCTCGCCGCCGAGCACCGGCGGGCCGCCGTCGATCGGCTCGCCCCGGCCGTTGCACGCCCGGCCCAGCCAGCCCTCGCCCACGGGGATCTGCATCGGGGCGCCTGAGAACGCGACCCGCGCCGAGTCCAGGCGCATACCCGAGGTTCCCTCCAGGACCTCGATCACCGCCAGATCGGCGTGGACGTCGAGGACGGTGCCGTGCCTGACCTCACCCGACTCGAGCCTGATCTCCGCGACCTCGTCCCAGCCGATGCCGGCGACGTCCTCGACGACGATCAGCGGCCCGCGGATCGAGCCGATCGCCCGGTACTCGATGGGTGCGCGGGCGCTCATCGCACCGGCGGCGCGAGCCCGTCGAGCGCTTGCGTGATGTCCTGGCCGATCCGCTCGACCTCCGCGGCGCCGTCGGGTGCGGTGTCATAGCGGGCGCGGAGCACGCTCGACAGATCAACCGCCTCGAGGTCGGCGAGCGGCGCGCCGCCGTCGAGCAGGGTGATCAGGCGGTCGTGGACGTCGAGCACGAGCGCGAGCAGCGCGCGCTGCTTGCTCGGTGCGCTGAACTGATCGTTCTCGAGCACGGCGCTCTGCTGCAGCACGGCCTCGCGGAGCAGGCGCGCGGTCCGCAGCGTGATCCGTTCGCGGCCCGGCAGCGAGTCGGCGCCGACGAGCTGCGCGATCGACTCGATCCGGTCGGCGTCGGTGAGCAGCCGGAGCGCGACGGCTCGCCGCTGCACCCAACCGGGGTCGCCGTGCTCCGCCTGCCATGCGGCCAGCCGGTCGACATCGCGGGCCGAGGAGTCCCGCCAGCTCACGGCCGGATAGTGGCGGGCGTAGGCGAGGTCGCGATCGAGCGACCAGACCGCGCGCACGAACCTCCTCGTGTGCGAGGTCACCGGTTCGGTGAGGTCGCCGCCGGGCGGGGATACGGCGCCGAGGATGCTGACCGATGCGATGTTGTCGCCTAGCGTCTGCACCTGCCCCGCACGCTCGTAGAAGTCGGCCAGCGCCGAGGACAGTCCCGCCGGATAGCCCTCCTCGGCGGGGAGCTCACCGGTGCGGGAGGCCAGCTCACGCAACGCCTCCGCCCAGCGCGAGGTCGAATCCGCGATCACGACCGCGTCGTAGCCCATGTCGCGGTAGTACTCGGCGACCGTCACCCCCGTGTAGATGCTCGCCTCGCGAGCCATCACCGGCATGTTCGAGGTGTTGGCGATCAGCACCGTCCGGTCGAGCAACGGCTGACCCGTGCGCGGGTCCTCGAGCGCCTCGAACTCCTCGAGCACGTCGGCGAGCTCGTTGCCGCGCTCGCCGCACCCGACGTACACGATCACCGAGGCGTCGCACCACTTGGCGATCTGCTGCAGCACCACGGTCTTGCCGGTGCCAAAGCCGCCGGGGATCGCCGCGGTGCTGCCGCGGGCGACCGGGAACAGGAGGTCGAGCACCCGCTGACCGGTGACCAGCGGCCCTCCGCCGGCGAGCCGCGCCCGGACGGGACGGGGCCGGCGAACCGGCCAGCGCTGCGTGAGCCCGAGCTCGCGGCCGTTCACGCGGGCGACCACGTCCCCGAGGCGGAGCTCGCTCCGCGGTGCGATCCACTCCACCGTGCCGCCGGCGTCCGGCGGCACCAGCACGTGGTGGTCGATCGCCGCGCTCTCGACAACGGTCCCGAGTGTCGCCCCGGCGGCCAGCTGCTCTCCGACCCGGGCCACCGGTGCGAAGCTCCAGTCGCGATCCGCGGCGCGGGTGCCTCTCGCGCCACCGGGCTCGATCCAAGCGGCGGCTGACTGGAGCGGGCGCAGCACGCCGTCGAACACCCCTCCCAGCAGGCCCGGCCCCAGCTCTGCGGCCAGCGGTCCGCCGGTGGGCACGATCGCGTCGCCGGGCTTGAGTCCGCCGGTGTACTCGTACACCTGAACCGTCGCGATCGCGCCCTCGAGCGCAATCACCTCCCCCGGGAGGCGCTGGGGGCCGACCTCGACGAGGTCGAGCATCGCCAGCCCGCCCTCGGTGCGGATCTCGACCACCGGTCCGTTGACGCCGGTGATGACCGCGGCGGTCATCGCCACAGCCGCTCGAGCTCGCCCGCCATTGCTTCCAGGACGCGGTCAACCTGAGCCTCCAGTGAACAGTCGATCTCGCGAGTGCCGGCGCGTGCCACGAAGCCGCCGTCGGGAGACTCGCTCAGCTCGACCGGGCCTGCGGACGCGAGCCGTTCTCGTGCGTCGTCGGCCAGACGCTCGAGCAGCTGGTTCAGGCGCGGATCGCCGACGAGGTCGCGGACCATCGCGTGCGCGGACGCGCGGGCCTCGGTCAGCGCGGACTGCTGCGCGCGGAGCACGGTTCCGCGGGCACGGGTGCGAACCTCGGCCAGACGGTCGCGCGCCTCGAGCTCCGCCAGCCGCTGCGCGGCGGCGCAGCGCCGCTCGATCAGCGCAGCCGTCTCCGCGCGCGCTTGCGCGACGATCTGCTCGGCGCGGCCGTCTCCGGCGCGCCGAATCGCCTCCGCCTCGTCGGCCGCGACGCGAAGCTCGAGTTCGCGTACTGCGGCGATCGTCCGCTTCCGAGCGGCACCCGCGCGGGTCATCCGGGCATCACCACCCACAGTCGCTGCCCACGTCGATCGAGCTCGGCCGCCCCGAGCGCGGCGTGGGCCGCGGGCGTGAGGATCACGAGCGCGACGTCGGGCGGCAGTGCCTCCCACGCCGCCCACGCCCCGGCAGGATCCTCGGCCACCGCCACCTCCACGCCGGCGAGCGTGAAGCCACGCAGCCGTTCCTGCTCCCCGATCGCGACGATGTGACTCATGCCTTGCCGACCAGAATCACCGCGATGATCAAACCGTAGATCGCGATGCCCTCGGCGAGCCCCACGATCACCAGGGAACGGCCGAGCATCTCGGGCTTCTCGGCGATCGCCGCGAGCGCCGCGGCGCCCGTATAGGAGACCGCGAAGCCGGCCCCGATGGTGGAGCCGGCCACGGCGATGCCGGCCCCGATGAAGGCATCGCCGGAGCTGCTGCTCGAGGCGGCCGCCGTGGCAGCCTGCGCCGGGTCGACCGCCCCCGTCAGGATCAGGACGAGGCCGACCAGGGCCGCGCCGGCGACGGTGACGTTGACCCTGACCAGCCACCTCGTGGCGGCCCGGGGCGCCCGGCGCAAGAGCGCCTGCGCGGCCGCCCCGCCGACGACGGCGCCGGGGATTGCCAGCAACACGGACTCGATCATCTTGCCTCCTCGGTTGAGATCAACGGCAGCGTGAACGGCCTGAACGCGCGCCCCTCGCGCACGAACAGCCGTGAGAACAGCTCGTAGTACTCGAGGCGAAGGGCCTGCACGGCGACGACCAATCCCTCGAGCGCAAGCGACACCGTCCAACCCACGGTGAACGTCGCGACCGCGGCCAGGTCGCCGAGCGGGCTGCCGGTGAGGCTCCCCGCGGCATGGAGGACGACCTGCCCGATCGCCGCGTGCATCAGGCCGAAGGCCGCCAGGCGAGCAAACGAGAAGACGTTTGAGAACAGACGCAGCAGCGTGTCGAACACGCCGATCACCACCTCGAGGATCGCGGTGGCGCCGCCGCCGGCCTCCGCGCGCAGCCCCACCACGAGCGGCACGACGGCGACCGCGACGATCGCGAGGCCGGCCGGCGCCAGCCAGGCGGCGTGGGTGGCGATCCCGAGCACCGCCAGGACCCCGCCCACCAGCAGAGCGAGACCCGGCACGCCCGAGTCGGCCGTCAGCGCGAGCAGCGCGCCGCCCTCGCGGAAGCGGTTGACGATCGCGATCGCGTAGCCGGCCGCCAGCAGGCCGATGCCGGCGGCGATCGCCACCGCGAGCAACCGGGTGGGCGAATCGAGCGGGGCGAGCCACAGCGTCGGCAGCAGCTTTGTCGGACCGAACAGTTCGCCGTAGAGCGCCCCGAACAGCACCGCCGACGCCCCCGCCGCCGCGATCATCGGCCACACCTTGCGCAGCCCCGCGAGCCGGGGATTGCGGCTGCGGCTCAACGCGAGCGCGGCCAGCACGATCAGCGCCCCGTCGCCGACGTCTCCGAACATCATCCCGAACATCAGGCAGTAGGTGACGGCGACAAAGGGGGTGGGATCGACATCCTCGTAGGGCACCGCGCCGTAGGTGGTCACCAGCGGCCGGAACGGCTCGGCGGCCGGCGCCGGCGCGAGCAGCGTCGGAGGCTGCCGGCCCCATGGTGGTCGCAGCTCGACCAGCGCGGCTCCGAGTCGCTCGAGGGTTGCCGCCAGCTCGGGCAGCGCCGGCTGTGGCGCCCAGCCCACGAACACCAGGAAGCCGCCGTGCGTCACCGCACTCGCCCGCCTGCGATCGAGCTCGACCTCGCCTGCCAGCAGCTCTCGAGCCTCGCGTTGTTCGAGGTCCGCGACGTCGGGGGCCTGGCGCGCCAGCGCCGGTGTGACCGCCGATCTCCCGCGATGGGCGCTCTCCAGGCGCCGCAACGCCTCCAGCGCGGGTCCCTCTCCGCTGCCGAGCGGCCCGCTCAGATCGACCACCCCGACCTGCGCCATCGCCACCAGCACTTCCCGAGCACGCGCGGCGAGCGCGACCACCGCCACGCGCCGCATCCGCACGGGGAGCGCCCGCTCAGCGAGCTCCACCGAGATTCTCCGTCGAGGTCTGATCAGATCGTGCCGCGGGACCTGCACCCGCTGCGAGTGCGGCCGATCGGAGCGCACGGGCGGTGCGCTGGGCGTCGACCGCCAGCAGCGCGACCGCCGCGAGTACGACTCCCTCGTCGTCGGAGCGGCGGAGCAGCAAGCGGCTGTCCTCCTCCACCCGGTCCCACCACGCGAGCTCGGCGCCCCAGAGCTCGTCCGGTTCGGTGATCGTCCCGAGCGCCCAGCCGGCCCGAGCGCCCAGCGCGTCACGCAGTGCGGCGAGCGTGCTCACGCTGCTGAGCGCGCGATCGTCGATGCCCGGATACCGCCGCAACTGCTCAGCGCGTTCGCTGCTTCGAGCCACGAGCAGCTCGCGCGCGGCCAGCAGCGCCCCCGCGCCCGCCACCCAATCCGCAGCCTCGGGTGCCGCCTCGGCGACGCGGCGGCCCCAGGCGACGCGCAGGCCCATCGCCAGCTCGGCGGGCGAATGAGGGCGGGGGAGCGCCCAGCCCGAGCCGGCGACCGCGTCGGTCAGCGCCTCGATCGTGCGGGCGTGCTCGGCGGCGCCCCAGGCCGTCGCGAGCGGCCCGAGCGCGAACGGCGCCGGCTCGCGCCCGTCGCCGGCAAGCGCGGCCAGGCGAGCATCGATGTTCACGAGCTCGAACCACCCGGCCAGTGCGCGCACCAGCGCGGCACCGGCCGCGGGAAGCCACCCGGCGAGGATTCGAAGGTGCCAGAGCAGCGTGTCGGCCACGCCACGCTCCGCCGCCGTCAGGTCCTGCCCGGCCCGGACGCGCTCGCCGTAGGCGCTGCCGGCCAGCGCCGCCAGGCCATCGGCCAGGGATGGCGAGCCGGCGACCGTGCTCGCGAGTTCCGGGCCGATGCAGCGGCTCAGCAGCAGCCGGGCCCGCGTCACCCCGGCGGTCCACGCGGGCTTCACGGCGCGTCCTCGAGCAATCGCTCCACGATCTCCGCCACCACGGCGGGCATGCGCTCACGGGCACGTGCACGGACCTGCGCCGCGTCATCGTCGGCCTCGGCGAGCATCGCGCGCGTGCGCCGCTGCGCGCGAGCCCGGCGCTCGTCGAGGACCGTCGCCGCTTGTCGATCGCCTTCCTCGTGCGCGTGGGTCAGGAGGCGGTTGCGCTCAGCGAGGGCCGTCTGCTCGGCTGTGACCGCATCCAGGCGCGCCGCCGCGAGCAGTGTCTCGCGCTGGTGCTCGATTTCGTCGAGGTCGCCGAATAGGAACGACACCTCGCCGGCCAGCTCATCGCCGGCGGACGGGACGGCCAGCACCCCGGCGGCCGGGCCCGGTGGCGGCTGCATCCGCCGCAGCCGGTCGAGCAGAGTCGTCAAGACGGGCATCGTGCAGCCAGATCAGAGAGCGCTCGCCGGCGGGCCGGCGCCATCAGCTCGAGGGTCGGGGAACCGCCAGCACCGCGCACGCCGCGTCGTGCATGAGCGCCTCGCCGGTGCTGCCGAGCAGCAGCCGCGCCGTGTGGCCCCACTCGCGGGAGCCGATCACGAGGAGGTCGACGTTCTCGGACAGATCGAGTAGGACATCCGCCGGCCGGCCACGTGCCACGCCGACATCGAGCTGCGCTCCGATGCGCTCGCCCGCGGCGACCGCTCGCGTGCGGATCTCGTCCATCTCGGCCTTGATCGCTTCATTCCACTCGACCTCGACGGCGCCACCCAGCACCGATCGCGCGAACACGGGAACTCTGTCGTCGACGACCGCCTGCACGTGCAGATCGGCGCCGGCGCCGGCGGCGATCGCTGCGGCGAGGATCAGCGCAGCTTCTGACTCGGGGCCGCCGTCATAGCCGACGCCGATCCTCCGCAGCCCTCGCTCGGGGTCGGTGTGCAGGCCGCGCGGCGCGACTGCAAGCGCGCATTCGAAGTGGCACAGCAGCTGACGGGTGCGCTTGCCGATCCGCACGCGCCCCTCAGGACCCTGTCGGCTCGCGCCGACGACCAGGAGATCGCGATGGTGGCGGTGGACGACCCGGTGAAGCGCGCGCGCCACCGAATGGTCGGTGGCGGTCAGCGTCCTTGCCCCAGGTGCAAGCGAGTCACGAACCTCCCGCAGCGCGAGCTGCGACTGCTTGCGCAGGCTCTTGTAACTGAGCTCCGGCGGCACCGGCAGCGGCGCGGTCGAGTGCACCGCGACGAGCATCAGCTCGGCACCGGTCGCCTCGGCGAGCAACTGCCCGAGCGCGGCCGCATCTCGTCCCTCGGAAAAGCCGTCGACGCCGGCTGCGATCCGCGCGATCACCGGCCGGCGAGCGCCGGAGCTGCGTCGACTTGCTGAGACTGACGTGGTCATTGGCGTTCTCCTCTGGCAATCCGAGGGGATTCCAATATCGCAAGCGCGCGGCCCCGCGCCATCCGGGACCGTCCGCTCTGGGCTGCGGAAAAACACCGATGGGCTCAGACCGGCCCACCGTGTCGTCGCTGCGGCCGCCGGGTCGCTACGGACGGTGCGCCGCGCGCTCGGCGACGGCGGTCGGCGAGGGCACCACGATCACCGGTCGGTCCGCATGCTGGAGCACTCCATGCGAGACGCTTCCCAGCAGCAGCGACTTGAGGCCGGTCAGACCTCGACTGCCCATCACGATCGCGCTCGCTCCGACGTCGTCGGCTTGGGCCAGGATCGTGGCCGCGACCGAGTTCTCGCGAACGCTGGTGCGCGCCCGCGGCTTCAGGCCGGCGCGCTGCGCGCGTTCGGCACCTTCCTCGGCCCGCTGACGCGCCTGATCCTCAGACGACCGGTCCAGCCTGTCGTAGTCGACCTCGCCAATCGGCATGCCGGCTCCGGTGCGCGCAACGACATCGACGAGCCGCTCCCACACCGTGAGAACGGTGGCGGGCTGGCCCTTCAGAAGCTCCCCGGCACGATCGACCGCCGCCTGTGCGTCAGCCGAACCGTCGTATGCGATCAAGATCACGGTGATTCCCCTTTTCTGTGGCGCTCAGTGGAGGTGCTGCTGGATCTGCAGCCGGTGTCGGAGTCGATGATTGCAACCGGGCCGCCTCGGCGCAGGTGGGCCCGACGGCGCCTCTTGCCCGTCGCCGTTCGCGGGAGAGCCGGATGCATACGCGGTTTCTACGGATCACGCCGACCAGCTAGTCCGGATGCCGTCACCCGCGCCGCTCCTTAGGCTCGTTCTATGACTGCAACTGCAGAGTCTGAAGTCCGCCGTCATCGGGTCACATCGCCGCCGATGGAACCACCGGCGCGATCCAAACGCCGCGCCGTCCCAAGGACGCGACCGACAGATGCCGTGGCCCATCCACGAGAGACCGCCGGCCCGTCACGTGCCGCCGCCGATGTCGCCCCCGACCCCGCCCCCAAACCGCGGTATAGGTGGCAGGCGGTTGGCGCGGCGTACGATCACCTGCACTCGGCGTCCGGGTGACTGACGGAACGGAGCTCAACCTCTGCTGAGCAACAAGCCTCGGAGAGGCCATGAGTGTCACATCGAGATCGTCTCGTCCACGGGTGTCGTACTCCTACGTCTGGATCATCGCGGGCGTCCTGCTCGGGCTCGTGGTGTTCGGGGCATGGCGGCTGACTCAGAATGGCGGACAGAGCGTGGTGACGCAGACGCGGTCGGTGGCGTCGTTCAACGCCGTCGAGCTCGCCGGCAGCAACCTCGTCACGGTCCGCGTCGGCGCTCGACGCTCGGTGGTGGTCCGCGCCCGTAAGAACATGGTCGGTCAGGTCACCACCCGAGTGCTCGCAGGTAACCTCGTAATCGCGAACACCCCGAGCCGGCGCGGGACCAAAGGCCCGATGAGTGTCACGGTCGGAGTGCCCTCGCTCACATCGCTGACGCTCGGACTCACCGGTAGCGGCATCATTAACGTTACGGGCGTCAGCGCGTCGAGCTTGACAGTGAAGCTCTCCGGTAGCGGTATCGTTCGCGCAAGCGGAACCGCGGCTCGCCTCAACGTGAGCCTCGGCGGCTCAGGGGATGCGGAGCTGGACGAGCTGGTCGCCCGCGATGCGCAGGCCGTCGTGAGCGGCTCGGGCCGGATCCACATCACCGCAACGCGTAGCCTCAACGCGTCCGTGACGGGTTACGGAGTGATTCAGTATGGGGGTAATCCGGCGCGGCTCGCCACGAGCGTGACCGGCAGCGGGGTCATCATCCCCCGCTGACGCTCGCTGAGGTCAGGGCCGACCGCATCCGCAATCCCGTGCACGACCGATGCGGGCGACTACTGATCGAGCCTGAACACCCGGTCACCGAAGAACGCGGAAGGTCCCGGATACCAGGCGATGGGGCTCGCGCGATGATTCGTTCATGCCCGAGCGCGACGACAGAGCCCGCCTGCACGGTGAGCAGATCAGCGCGCAATTCGCGATCCGGACAACACTGGATGCAATGGCCGCCGAGGAGCGGGAGATGGAGCGCGCGATGCAAGCGTTCGAGGAGGACGCCGACCAAGCCAAGCGCTACATCGAGGCGGAGTGGCGCAGGGAGCACTGGGGACACGAGCCCGAGCGCCCCCCGGCATGGGAGAGTCACTGACCTCGCGCACGCTTCGGGACCGTGGTTCCTGGGGTGATTCGCATCGGGAGACCTACCTCGCGGACGTGGGGCGCCGGAAGTCCCCCATCCGCCTTGCGGTGTTTCGCGGATGCGTGGGTCCACCGCACCGGTGACGATTCGACCATGACCATGACCGCAGTCGCCCGCTCCGTGGACAGCCGGCTTCGCCACGAGGTCGATGTCAACGGCCGCCACGTGATCGTCACCGACGAGCCCGAACGCCTCGGGGGAACCGATGCGGGACCGGCGCCGCACGAGCTGCTGCCCGCAATGCTCGC
>Ga0335078_10010085_pt1 | contig 13989 bp, 16 predicted proteins | sample Lox_Sample_32_FD_206711 | JGI IMG/M metagenome (GOLD analysis project Ga0335078, IMG submission 206711) | Soil microbial communities from Loxahatchee National Wildlife Refuge, Florida, United States - Lox_Sample_3.2 | ecosystem: Environmental > Terrestrial > Soil > Wetlands | place: USA...
GCTCGAAGATCTCGTATCTCGCCTAACAACGAGTATAGGTCAGCAAGCACTCGCTCAGAGTCAAAGCCACAGCGCGGACACTTCACGCGGCAGCCCCTCCCGCAAGGTGGTCAAGGCCGAGGAGATCGATGCGTACATCGAGAGGGGATGGGAGCCCATCCTCACGCTGCCCGACGGAAGGGTGGTGATGAAGGAGGTTGCGTAGAGCACAGCTCATGAGGAAGGAGGGTTTGAGGGCATTTAACGAAGCCTAGGCGGGGATCAGAAGTGACCGGAAGGACCCCGGCGAGAGGTTCTCAGGACGAGCAAGGGAAGAATTCCCTGGCCTTAGGAGCTCCGGCGGAGGCGCAATGAACCCTTATGAATGACAACCCGCGCTTCCCTCGCACTCGGAGCATTATTCCGTCGGGTTCAATAGCCCCCGGCCTCGCTAAACCGACGACCATGAGGAACGTCACGGTCGGGGCAGTCTTCGCGATCTTGGTCATCGCAACCTTGGGTTCAGTCTACCTGGTCAGGAGTATCGAAGGGACAGCGACTTCCTCGTCCACCATGACCTCGACTCAGACTTCCGCCTTCTCGTCTACGACCAGCGTGACTGAGACGGCCACGTCGAGCACGACCCAAGCCTCCACCTCGTCCTCGACGTCGACCGAGACGTCCTCCACATCTACGAGCGTCAGCTCGGCGACGACCTCCAGCCTCAGCACTTCGTCTACGAGCACCAGCGCGCTGACAAACTCGAGCGTCGTCGGGACGGCTTGGTTCGGGCCTGAGTCCTCCCCGAGCAGCTGCGGCGGCATGTCAAAGTCCGGCACCTTCTCAGGAGACCCGGGTTACACGACGACGATATACCTCCCTACCGGGAATCCTCCCGGGGACGACCAGTACCCCCTCGGCAGCAGCATCTGCATCCTCGTCTACCTCCAGAACTTGCACGACCAGAACACCTCTCTGCCCAGCGTGGAGACCGTGAAAGTCACCAGCGACAACAACTCGGCGTCCACGGGGCTCGTCTTCTACGAGTTTAGCTGCTCCGTCCCCGGCTCCTACAACGGGTCGTTCGGGCCGAACGGCACAGGGTGGGGCTGTGTCGCGGCTTGGGACACGTCTAAGCCCTTCAACGGGATTCTACCCACCGCCTCAACCCCCGATTATGTCTATGAAGCGATAGTGACAATCACGATGGCCGACTCCACCGTCATACAAGTAGAGAACAGCTTCGGATTCACACCCTGAGCGGGACCATGTCTCGCGAGCGCCCTGACTCGGCGGGCTAACCAGCACCGCTGCTCTCCACGACGAATGTGGCGTAGACGTACTGGTTCCAGAGGTCTGCGGCCACGATTGTGTACTCTCCCGGAGGGAAGTAGACGAAGGCCGGCGAGGTGAAATTCAACGCCCCTGGAGCCAGAACGCTGTCATTCCAGTAGCCGCTCAACCCCTTCCCGGTGCAGAAGCCATTGAGTTCCGGGTTGTCCCCACAGTCGCCCGTCGTAGCGTTGACACTTACCGTCACAGGGAACGATCCTTCGTATATACCTTGGAAGTCAGTTGTGGCTACGGCTTGATCCCCTTTCGGAAGGAAGGTGACCGCTCCGACCTGACCGGGACCGCCGGCACCCTGACACCCGTAGATTACCTCTGGCGGAGCAAGCTGCAGCGGTTGCCCAGCCGCCGAGACGTTGCCGGCAGCAAAGTGCCCCTGGAAGAGGGCGAAGCCCACGATCATGGAGGGGCTGTCGCAGACGTAATCATCTCCGCTCCAGTCTAAGATGTTCTGGTTCTGCGCAAGCCCCGAGAGGGAGACGTTTCGATCGAGCGTGTTGAAGGCCTCCACCCTGGCGCTGATTGCTCCGTGCGACTGGACGCTGCTGGAATTCAGCGTCACCTCCAGTTGGAGGCCTTGCGGCGAGACCCCGGAAGTGAACTCGAGAGACCCCGCTACCGCCGAGGACGTCGAGACTTGCTGCTGGTTGGTGGACTGTACGGGAAGCGAGACCAGCGCAATGACGCCGACAAAGATGGCCGCCTGCGCGACGATGAACCCCGCCTCCTTCCTTCTCATTTCAAGTTCTGAAGTATGAGCGAGCAGCCGCTATTATCTGTTGTGAGACACTCTTCGGTTCTTGTGCGCTGTGAATCTTGAAGATTTTCGCGTTGGCTTCGTGAGAGTCTGGGGATATTTTTTTTGGCGTCGTTTGGACAAAAGTTTTAATGAGAAAACGCCACCAAAATCAGCAAGGAAGCCTTGCCCGCATGGACAACCAGGAGCCCCGGAGCCGAACGAGGCTCGCTGCATCTGTCGTTCTCTTGGTGGTTATAGGAGCCAGTCTCGTCGCGGCCGCCTATCTGCGAACAGGCCAGACTCCAATCATCGCTACCTCGACAAGCAATACCAATTCGACCTCCAGTGGCGTAGGCAATAAATCATCAACTCAGACGCTTTCCTCGTCGGCCTCAGGTCAATCCACCCCGCAGGGCTTGAAGCTCGGTCTCGATGTCTCTACGAACGCGACAGGAGCTTTGGTCATCGCCATAAGTGAAACAAACTTGCTTGACAGGGTGAACAACGTGACCACGGCCAACGACTGGCCCTATCCCAATACGAACAGCTTACCCTGCGGAAACTACAATCAGATTCCCTTTGAATATGCAGTCCTGCAGGGATATTACGACACGAGCAATTACACCTCGACCGGTGCGTTGACGCTTTACGACCCCGCAGAATTCTACCCCTGTCCCACCGAGATCTTTCCGGGACCTTACCTCCTCTTCTCCCCTCTCAGCGACAACGTCTCCCGCACCCACTCGCCTGGTCAGGAGGACAGCTTCTTGGCTTCTGCGAGCTATTCCGTGACCGGCTACTATACAGGGTCGGGAAATTCAGCGTCCTTCCATCAGTTCCCGGCGGGGACCTACACCGTGCTAGCGGAGGACGAGTGGGGGAATGTCGCCCTTCTTCCCTTCTCCGTGGACAACGACACCATCTCAACCAGCGGTTCGTCGAGCGCCCACTCAGGTCAGGTCACTCTTTCCAAGAGCAATAGCGACTGGGAGTTCCAGATCCAATTGAACGCGACGGCAATCACCGTGGGCCAAACAATCAGCTTTACGTGTTACATGACGAACACTTCTGGCCAGCCCCAGACCATCATCGTTGCATCTCCCCTTTGCAACGGACCGACGATATACACCCAGGGGGGCCAGCAGGTCTGGGTGTTCGAACCCTCTGCGACCAACACCGTCCAAGCAGTCTCTGCCGGACAGACTCTCTCCTCCTACCAGGTGGACATCCCCACATCAGAGCTTCAGGCCGGGCAGGCCTACGTCCTGAGTAGCTATCCAAACGTCCTGACAGACGCGAATCCTGAAGCTTTTTTCGGTCAGCCGCTCCAGGTGAACGCTACCATCACGGTTGGCTAGGGAATGAGCGGGTCAAGGGTCTGGTCAAGGCGTGGATGCGCGCCGTCGTGCCCGCTCATGTGGATGTAGCAGTAGGTCGCCCCGCACACGTGGCGGGTGAAGTGATAGCCCAGCGCTGGGAGGGTCTTCCGGCGGTACTGGCAGGAGAACCTCTTCTGGGATAGGATGTCGTCCCGGAGGGGGCCGTCGGGCAGCTCTTGCAGCGCGAACCTCTTGAACTCGGCGAGATTGATGAATTGACCGACAGCAGGACCGGCATGCAGGGAGGACCAGGTCAGGTCTGGCTTTAGGGGAAAGAGATTGCCCCCTAAAGCGCTCGCCGTTGCTGGCGGGGAAGTAGCTAGAAGACAGCTCGACTCCTGAGCATGAAACGTATTCTCGGCCATGTCCTTGCCGCTTCCTCAAGCGTTCGCTGCATCACCTGTTGCCTTGCCCTCCTTCTTGAAGGCCCAGAACCTCTATCTTTCATCCGAGCTATTTCTTTGAGTAGCAGCCTCCGGCACTGGACGAACTGATCGTCAGGTATACCGTCCAACATAATGGTCAAATCTCTCATGCAGTTCTCGACGAAAGAATCCCTTTGTCCAATCAGCAGATAGCCAAGGACAGACTGCCAGCTGTTCTTGAGCATCTTGCTGTTGAAACGCAGATCCCTGATCGTCTGAAGGGGCTCTGACCCGAGGCCATTGTCAAAGCTGTGAGGATCGATGCCCGCATGGGTCTCCGCCAAGAACCCTGGGACATCATAGCTTGCTCCGACGCACCCGCAGCAACTGCAGACGATTTCTCCGTCTGCAGGCGTAACCATGTTTCCTCCGCACTGTCCACACCATTGAGCTTGTACCATGCTTCAAGGTGTGACGGTCTCTCCTCCAATGATAGTTGGTTGAGGCATCAAATCTCTCTTTTATTGTTAGAAATGACTTCTACAGAGGCCTCAGAAAGATTCGGGGCTCACGGCAGGAACCTCCGGACGGCGATAAGAAAGGTCGAGACGTTGGACAAAGGGCTAGCTGAGGAGCTCGGAAAGGAGTACGACGGGTTGCTCGAAGCAATCTCCGACATATTGGATAGGATGGCGAAGCATCTTGAGCACTGAGTCCAAGACGCGATATCCCGACATTGACATGGAGCTGAGCGCTCTGCTTCCTAGAGATGTGTCAGAACTGTCGTTCATGTATCACTTCTTTCGATTGCAACTCATCGCCATGAGAAAGATTAACGACAAAGAGCTCGCGGATGAACTGCTTAATGAGCTTGAGTTGTTCCGCCAGGGTCTTCTGATGAAGATTGGGGAGATTCGAACCGGCGAACACTAGCGCCTAACTGGGTACTCTCCTTCGACTTGCGGAAGAGATTTGAGGATGGATAACCCGTCCGCGGTTATCAAAATTCGTAGCATATGCCTTTTCTCGATATTAAATCGCCTTCGTTAAAAGTCGTCCGCAGGATGCTTTGCCGACAATGCGATTAACATGCAATTATATCTTCTAGGCTAAATCGAAATTGGCTCAGAACGATTAGATACTAACCGTAAAACCTTAGTGTGGCCACCCAGCCCGAGGTTGGGCTCGATAGATGCCACCAGCCGGAGCTTTGGAAATACGTGAGTTGAGACATGTCAGGGTCCATCGGGAGGAACTGGAACTCCTCACCCGAGGTGAACACCACCGAGGTCCCTGCTGGCGATAAATACAGGGAACCTCCGATTCCTGACATCGCTGGGGCCGAACCTCTTTTCTCGCCGTTCACATAGAAGTCCTTATGGGAGGTCTTCGTTGTATCCGAGCCGCTAAGATAGATGTGGACGCCTTCCTCGGGCACTAGGTCGAGCTCTGGAACCCCCTTTATCCAGTTATGTCGATTCGACAGTATCACGGTATGGTCAATATTGTTGATGTGAACTCTCCAGACGATTTCCTTTGGCAACTCAACCATGGACTTTCCCTAACATTGGAGGACGAAGAAAGTCCTTCCCGGTGAGATATAACCGTGTTTAAGTCGTGAATTCGGCATCCTGAGAGCGTCGTGGCGGCCTCTGAAGGCTCAGAAGTCAAGAACTATCTAGACCCTTCGAGCTATGACGCATCAACCGGTTTCTTCCTATTCTATGCCCTAGGACGCTACCGAAGAGAGCTTCGCTATTCCCTGGTCGTCGTCGGCCTGACGGTGCTCGATTACATCCTCGACGCTTCTTGGCAAGAGGCTGTCACGACGGCTTGCCTTTTGCTGTTCATCTATTTCCCCGGGCTCGGACCTACAGAGGTGAGCAAGGCGGCGAAGGAATACGACTCCAAGGGCGAGCCGCTACCGAAAGCCTTCTCCGAGCTGCAGGATTGGTTCTCATCCGCTTTCGCGCCCATGGGAATCGCCGCAACCGTGACGCTTGCCTTGGTAATCTACGGCTGGTCAAGCCCTCCGCAACCGATGTTCAGTCAGTTTCCCTCGACGAAGATATTCTCATTCTTCACCAACGTGTGCATCATGGGCTCAGTGGCTGCATGGTCGTGGAGCTATGCTCTCAAGAAGATCAACAAGGGAGAATACAACAAGCTCTGGGGAGGTTTAGTCGTCCTGCTCCCGCTTGGAGTGATCGCCTTCGCGACAGCCGAAATCTCGATCACATCAGGGTTGGCGCAATGGGAGGATTCGGTCTGCACGTTCCTCCCCGGAACCATCCTGAGCCTCTACGCGACAGTCTCAACCGCCTCGCCCGGATACATATCGCCTGCTGCCTTCCGTCAACACCAAACCGCGCTGGAGTCGAAGAAGGCCGACCTCCAAAGGAAGCTGCAATGGATGGAGACGCAGAAGGGTTCCGGCGGCGAAGATTATGAGAAACGGCAGAGTGCTGCCAAAGCGGAGTTGTCAACTATTGGCTCCGAGATAGAACGAAGGCAGCAAGTCCTCTCCATTTACCGGGTGAGGGTGTCCAAGACCATCGAACGGATTGCCGCTTACGAGTCTCGAAGACGCGAGCGGGAGGGGATTGCTGAGAAGGGGCCTGACTCAGGCATCGCATCCGATGCCAAGTCGAAAATCGACGAGGCAGTGAAGACGCTGGCAAGAGTCCCTTCTAAGGAGCCGAAGTCCTATGTCAACACGCGTCAGTTCGCCTTGTTTAGACAAAGCACGACGGTGATGAACTTCCCAATAATCCTGCAGGCCAACGGCTTCTATCTGCCGACTGTCACGAACCCGGAATTCCTCAAGTTGGCGCAGGAGTTGGACCGGACAACCTACGAAGATTGGGCACTGACTTCTTTCGAATATTTCCTCCGAACACGCGAAGCCGCAGAGATAGTCTGGCTGTGGAGCGCGACCCAGAGCAAGGCTTCGGCGAGACACTGCATCACCTATCTGAGAGATACACTTTCTGTGAACACAGAATACCTCCGCCTCATAATCGACCGACAGGAGCGAATCAAGGCGCTGACGGAGAAAGACCCCGAGTCGCGGTATTCTGACCTTATCCCCTCCACCACCGGGCCGGGTCCAGGGCTCGCGGTTAGCAAGAGAATCGCGGAGATGAAGCTGGGTGTCATCAGCAGGGCGTATTCGCTGGTAGAGCCGTTTCTGAAGGAGATGGGCGGAGCGTAGGGCTCCGCGTTACTCCTTGAGAAACTTGGATTGGTCGGTAGTCTTTAGCCCGAGTTCCTTCTGCAACGTCTCCCTCACAATCTCTACGCTCCGAAGCGATTGGGTGATGAGGTAGTTGAACTGTCTTGGGTCGCGAAAGTATGCTGCGAGGTCGGGGGTGGTGCCTATGATGTTTCTCAGAGTGGTCACCCGGTCGTTTGCGTCCCGCATCGACGTGATTACCATCTCTGGCATCAAGACCAGAGTCCCATCTTCCTGAAACTTATCGTATTGCCTCACCAGATCCTCAAGACGGCGGGTCAGACTTGCCCGCGACTCTTCGAGGCTGGGTTTCTTCTCTAGCGTTGGGGAGAAAGAGATGGTATGGCCCATCACTCCTAGGTTCACCCCAATGTCGGCCAAGTTCACGACCATTTGGTAGACTGAGGCCACGTAGCCGCTGAGTATGTCCGCCTTGTCCCGATAGAACTCAAACCTCGCCTCTGCATGCTGCTGCCTCCCGGTCAGGAACACGCTCGCAAGAGCGGGGATGGTCCCGACGACCACGCCTATCACAACACCGGTTGCGAGGGTAGTGACATCACTCAAGGTCTAGCGACTTCCTTTTCTTCCGCTTGCGGGAATTGAGATTTAAGCGCGTGCCCAAACCACGAGGCACCCAAACTAGCCGCTGGACAAGGGGGTTCTTTCATGTTTGGACATTCTCGGCCTGAGCGCGGGAGGCGGGCCTTGAGCGTAGAAGCGAACCATCACCGCCCAAACCGGCTTTTCTCTTGCATGGCGACCTGCCCCGGGCGTGGTAAACGCGGACGGGCTCTCTTCGTGGCGGAAGTCATCCTAGGCGATAACTTCTGAAATTCGCGAGTGCCGGCCGTCATGCTTCCGCATGTGGATATAGCAGTACGTCGCCCCGCAGACGTGGCAGGTGAAGTGGTAGCCCAGCGCTGGGAGGGTCTTCCGACAATACTGGCAGGCGGACCTCCCATTGGATGGAGCGTCTGACTGGTCCTTCCTTCTTGTCACGTCGCGTTATGCTGAGTTGACTTTTAACGCGGGCGAAACTATCGGTTCTGTGCAAAAGGGGGAAACTTCCCCTGGACTACTCGAAAGGTGACGCGGCTTTGCATGAAGAAAAGCCCGGAAACTTTTGCGGCGCAGAAATAGCGTTTGCCAGTCTCCCTGCATGGGCAGAACGATCCCGACGTCAAACCAGGCCAACGCAGGGCTCATCAGGGACCTGGCCAAGGTCAGGGAAGGCCTCACGACGGTCGAGAAGAAGCTCTGGGACGAGTTCGTGCAGACAGCGCACCTCAACGAGAGGGCGATATCACTCGCAGTGTTCTGCGACCCGTTGCAGAGCATGATGCTGGCGATGCTGTTCAAGCAGTTCAAGGTCATCAAGAAGCTCGGCGGGGACTTTTCCGAGTGGCAGCAGGAGCCGCTTGGCGAGTCGGAGCCTGCTTGACTCGACCGGAGGGTTAGTCGCCGGGACATTGCGCAGGATCTCTGATCAGCGCCTTCCGGCCGTATTGGTCGCGATTCAGAACCGCACACGAGCAAGTCCAGTCGACCTGATTTATTAGGGCCCATCTGTTGATTGGTCCAGATGGAGTAACCATGAAGAGCGGTGCGAACGACGGGTTAGGAAAGTGGAAGCTCGTCATGGTGGCCTCGTTGGTCATGAGCATCGCGAGCACGGTCTTCGTCGCTGTGCTCGCCGTCCAGGTCCACGACGACCTCAATCCCGCGACCACGACCGTGAGCCTCCAGCCGATCAGCGTCAACGGCACCCTGGTCACCCCTCCGTCGAGCTACGCCGACGCCCCGCCCATCCTCGCATCCCAGCCCTTCGGGAACAGGCTCACCGACATCAACGTCCCGCTGAACTCGACGGAGCTCGCGGCGATAAACGACGCCCCGGACTCCTACTTCGAGACCGCGGCGCAGATGTATCTCAACCAGAGCCTGACCATCTCCATCGGCGCGCCGGTCTACCAGGCCCCGCACTTCACGGTGAACGGGAAGCCGGCGGTGGTTTACCTGGGGGCCATCTCCTGCCCCTACTGCGCGGAGAACCGCTGGGCGATGGCGCTCGCGCTGAGCAGGTTCGGCAGCTTCCAGCAGCTCTTCAAGGGGTACAGCGCGATAGGCGACAGCGACATCCCCACGATATACTGGGCGCCGGCCGAGTACAACGCGAGCTCCGCTACGGGGGCCGTGGAGTTCGGCAACTTCTACACGAGCAACTACGTCAGCTTCGTCTCGATAGAGTACTCGTCCCCCATAACGGCGGCCTTCGAGATGCAGCCCCTCTCCTACTTCGAGCAGAAGGCGACCGCGATAGCGAACCCGATCTACGAGGACGCCACGCAGCTCCTGACCTCCTTGAACGACTACGACGGCACTCCAGACTCGCTCTGGGGGATATACAGCGTGCCGGGCGCCGACGCGAGCAACTTCGGGGACACCACCTGGAACTCGACCACGACCTTGCCGCTGGCTTCGCTCACGCAGGACCAGATTCTCGACAGGCTCGCGCAGCCGAGCAGCCCGTTCGCCTGGAACGAGTACGCCGCGGCGGACTGGTACATCGCCCTCACGTGCGCGAGCGCGGCCTCGAACGTTTCGTCCTCATCGCCATCTTACGCGGCTGCTCCCGTCTGCTCACTGCCGTTCATTTCGACGATGGTCTCCCAAGCCCACATCTCGTAAGTTTGGTGGCGTAGCTCGCACGGAACTCGATAGAACCTTCCTACAACGCCCTGAAATAGAAGCGAACGTCAAAAAATACCATGCAAAAGAAAGACCAGGCCCTTCTAGCCGCCTTGGTCATCGGTTTGCTCATCGGGGCGGCAGCCACCTACACCCTCGCCGGAGCGGGCCTGAGCCGGACGACGACCACTAAGACTCTAACCTCGACGACGACCGCCACCACGACGGTCCTCTGTCCCTCGGGCATGGTCTGCGGGTCGTTCACCTATTCTCCGACCGGCCAGGTCGAGGTGGAGTCCGTCGAGGCGAATTACTCGGCGAACCAGTTTGGTGCGGCGGACGTCACGTTCTGGGTGACCTTCGAGAACGTCGGCAGCTCCCTGGTCAGTTTCCCCGCTTACGCGCTCAACGCATCAATCGCCACGAACTCTTCTGCCGTCGTGGAAATATTCCCCCCAAACTTTCCCCCGGGTGTAACTGCGGGGACATCGCCCCTCAGCAACGGCCAGAGCTACACCTTGTTCTCACCATATAGCGGAGATCAATACTACTTCCAGCTAGTACGGGCGGGGACTGTCGATGTGAACCTCAACTTCACGTGGGACGCCGGCCAGCTGACGCAGTGCGCCCATCCACCCTGCCCCTTTCAGGCGCTTTCATCGGGCACGACTCTGATATCGGCGCAGTTCACCTTCGAGGCGCCCACGCAGAGTCCATGAGGTCGGAGTGAAAGCTGTCGCTGATGTGTCGAGCCCTAAGAATTTCAGTCGGCAGCGCAGCTCGCTCAATGACCGTCCCAGAGGACGGATTTCGCTCGGTGAAACGCTCCACCGCGAAGCATGAATCTGTGCTTCCCAAACCTAAAGAGTCGCCATGCCCGGAACCGAATTTGAGATCAGGCATGAGTCCCAGCCGCAGGGAGATTGCCGCGTTCGCCGCGATTGCTCTTTCGCTCCTCATAGTGGCTTCCGTCGTTTACGAAGCCACTACGACCAAATCGGTCAGCCAGACCCCATCTGCTGGAAGCGAGACCACGGTATCTCCTGCCTCGACCGTGTCCGCTAGCTCTCAAACGCAGGGGACTTTCGCCGCCACCGAGTCCAACCCCACGAACGGCCTCCAATTGATAGTAACCGTCGAGCCAACCGATGTCGTCCCCGGCCAGAACGTCACAATCAACGTCAGCGTCTACAACAGCCTCGCTAGGACCAACAACTTCACCTTCGCACCTGGCGAAGCAGACTCACTAACCACCCTCTCGCTCTATTATGGTCGTTTCACACAGTCGAACATTTCGGTCGCAGGGCCGTATGTGAGATTTTTTCAGAAGCCAAGTGGGTGTCCCTGCGCAATCGAGACAAATCCGGGTGAGTATTCTTTTGCCGCTAATCAGGGGATGAACCAAACGATAGTAGTGGGCGGATACTGGATGCAGTCAAGCGGGAACTCAAGCTTCAATCTCCTCCAAGCTGGAACCTACACGTTCGAGGCATATGATCTCTGGGGGCAGATCACTCTGGGATACTTCACGGTAAACAATTAGCAATTATCTCGGCTCGCGCATTCGGAGTTCCGAGCGTCTATACTCCGAAGATAAAGCAAAACCATGTTCGTTGAATCATTGTCGGCGGCGTGGCCGTCTCGGAACCGAAAACTCTCCTCCAATGCCCTAAAGTAGAAGCGAAGGCCAAAAAATAGCATGCAAAAGAGGGACCAGGCCGTTTTGGCCGCCTTGGTCATCGGTTCGCTCATCGGAGCGTCGGCGACCTACGCCCTCGCGAGAGCAGGTCTGGGCCAGATGATCACGACCACCACGACTCTAACCTCAACGACGACCATCGACCTCACTCAGCAAGTGAGCGACGCATACCTGACCCACCTGCAAAACATAAAGGCCCAAAACATCACCGCCCTCGTCGGCGAGTTCACAAGCGACCCGAGTATCGGTGCCCAAACCAACAACCCGACGGGAGGGATGGGCTACTTGCCAACCGGCGACGTCACGAAGTTCTACGCCCAAGTAATGTACTCGGGTCACCCCACAGTGAACTTTGCAAACGAAAGTTATGTGGTGACCATTTCGAGCAATGAAAGCGCGGCGATTATTCATTCAAATCTGACGGTCTATGGCGAGTCGCTCTATGGCCCTTGCAACGACAACCCGTGCACCGTTTACGTGGAGAACGCAATCCTCACTCTCGATTTCGCCCACGTGGGTAACAACTGGCTGATATCAGACGAGTTTTGGTATTTTGTGAATGGAATTGACGGGTGTCAGTCGTTCAGTGTACCCTACTGTAGCACCCTTCTAAATTCGCCGAACTGGAGTGAATACATCCTCGGGCCCTAACTCCCATCTCCCGAATACGCGCCAGAGCCTGCCCCGCATTTTGCACTCCTGGCAAGGACGAAGCACCTTCGGCTCGATCCGTATTCACGTTTTTCACAAGATTCATGCGTTGAATCTTAGGAATTTATTTAAATAGAGTCGAGCCCCCAAGTCAGGCTTGAGCCTTGCCCACCGAAGGGGAGGACTTCCCTTCCGAACGGAACAACCTGCACAAGGACCTCGTGAGGATGACAAATCACCTGATGGAATTTGGACCCAATGTCAACGAGATGGCGCGGCGCGTGGGCCAGTTCAAGGAAACCGTGAGGTACAGATACCACAAGTACGTCCTCGAAAAGGAGTTCGCAATCCAGGCGAACCTGAACTACTCCAGGCTTGGCTTCACGCGGCTCGTCCTTCTAGTAAAGCTCGCCCCGCAGTTCGCCCCGTACGCCTCTGCGATCTTCATAGCGATGAGCGACCTCTGCTATCTCAAGGGGTTTCAACGACTAGTCTTCGACGGAAGCTACATCCTCCAGGTGGCCGTCCCGGCCAGCCTCGCCGGTGAATGCGAAGAGCTCTACTCGACGCTCCAGCAGATGGGCCTCTTCGCAGAGCTCGAGGTCAACCGGTTCGAGGAGATGAGGAACGCCCCGATGAAGCCTGAATACTATGACTTCACGACCGGGTCGTGGTCATACGACTGGCCGAAGCTGGACGTGATTGGCCCCAACCTCGTCCCGAGCGAAAGGTCCGAGGTCGTACCGTACGACAGGATCGACCTGCTGATCCTGAAGGAGTTGGACGCCGATGCCAGGCGCTCGATGGCAACGGTCTCGAAGAACGTGGGTGTCGGATACAAGACGGTCCACCGGCACTACGCCGAACACGTCTTGGGAAGGGGCCTGATCAGAGGCTACCGCATCCTGTGGCCGGGGTCGAGGTACGACTTCAAGCGGGAGAAGGCGATTTCAAAGAGACACAGGTACATAGAGTCCGCGGTCATTCTCAACGACGCGACGGAGGGCGAAAGGGCGGAGCTGATGTCGCTCCTCAACAGCACTCCTTTCCTGTGGAGCGAGGCCTCGAACCCCGGCTACTACGCGGAGGTATACGTGCCTCCGAGCTACTACGCGGAGTTCATCGACTACCTGGGCGGATTCTCGCGGAGAGCGGAGGCCCAGCTCAGGGTGCTCATGGTGGACCAGTCGAACGCGCTCAGCTTCACTATCGCGTACAAGCTGTTTGACTGGGAGACGGGCAAGTGGCGGTTGAACTCGGCCGACGTCATCACCAGGTTCAGGAGCCTCATCATGAACGTCCGATCGGGGAGCGTGACATAGCATCGTGGCGGCAGGAGGAAAGCGGGAGAGGACGACGGCGGGAAGGGGAGCCGGCGCCGCGAGGAGAGGGCAGCGCGAGCTGGCAATCTTGAAGCTGGTGCAGAAGATAGGCCCCGACATAAACGAGATCTCGAACATCACAGGAATCCCGAGAGAGACGGCCCGCTACCTGTACAAGCGGCACATCCTCAAGAAGCGCATCAGGGTGCTGAGAGAGATCGATTATGACAAGCTGGGCCTGTCCTGCATCCAGTTCCTGGTGAAGTTCCCAGCCGAGGCCGACAACCTCTTCGACTCCGCCACCGGCTCCTTCACCGGACTGTGGGAGAACATCTATGCCTCGTTCGTCTACAGGGTCATCCCGGAGAACTACCGGTTCATCGGACACCTCGCTCCTCCCTCCCTTCATCCTCGGCTCGAGCAGTTCTATGAGAGGCTCGAGCAGATTGGGCTGTGCCGGGTGATTGAAACGTACCACGCCGACCGCCTGATCCACAACCCCATGTGGCTCGAGCAGTACGACATCGAGAGAAAGGCGTGGGACTTTGACTGGGAGCTGAAAGGAAGGAGGGCGGCCAA
>Ga0335078_10010086_pt1 | contig 13989 bp, 12 predicted proteins | sample Lox_Sample_32_FD_206711 | JGI IMG/M metagenome (GOLD analysis project Ga0335078, IMG submission 206711) | Soil microbial communities from Loxahatchee National Wildlife Refuge, Florida, United States - Lox_Sample_3.2 | ecosystem: Environmental > Terrestrial > Soil > Wetlands | place: USA...
GCAAGTAAACCTGGAACTGGTCACCCTGATGTAGGGCAGCCGGCGGTCGGCCCTCTAGATCGACGGCTTCGCGAACCTCGCAAAAAAGCTGTCCGCCTTCCAGTGCGGACGCGCCGCATCATTGGCCACACGCTCGATCAACCCCATGATCACCCGGTCGAATTTCGCCGCCGCCGCCGTATCCACCGGCTGCGACAGATCGTCGGATGGCTTGTGATACCGGTCGCGCACCCAATCCTGCCGTGTCTTTTGTTCCGGCGATCCCGGCTCGTATCCGAATTTGAATGCCAGCGACGGAATGCCGTGCCGGATAAAGCTGTACTGGTCGCTGCGGATGAACCGGTTTTGATCGGGCTCCTGGTCCACTTGCACATCCACGCCCTCTTTGTGCGCGGCCGCGCGCACCGTGTCGCCCAGCGTCGATTCCGTCAGCCCCTGCACTTCGATCACTTTCAGCGGATACAGCGGCAGGAACATGTCCAGGTTGATATCGGCCACGATCTTGTCCCCCGGAACCGTGGGATGGGCGGCGAAGTAGCGCGAGCCGAGCTCGCCCTTTTCCTCGGCCGTGACCGCCAGGAAAATCACCGAGCGCTTCAGTTTGCGGCCCGATGCCTTGATCAGCCGCGCGATTTCGATTACCGAGGCGATCCCCGATGCGTCGTCCATCGCGCCGTTGTAGATGTTGTCGCCATTCACCGGCCGGCCGATGCCGACATGATCGAGGTGCGCCGACATGATGACATATTCGTCTTTCAGTTTGGCGTCCGAGCCGGGAAGCATCGCCACCAGATTCGGCGCTGCCACCTCGGCGCGTTTCACCGCCACCATCGCCCGCAGGCTGCCTTTGAGATCGAACCGCGGAAGCGGCTTGTTCTCCTGCACCAGCTTCTGCAATTCCTCGTAAGTGTGGCCGCTGCCCGCGAAGACTTTATCGAACCCGCGGCGGGTGATCGTCAGCGCCAGCTCCTGGCCTTGGTTTTCGCGCAGGTCCTGCTCCACCAGTTCAAATGCCGGCGGCGCCGGACCGCGGCCGTTGCCTTCGCGCCCGCCGCGTCCCTGATTCTCGCCCGCTGCCGCCTCCGTTGCCGGTCCGCCGCGCCCTCCGCGAGCATTCGGCCGCGGAATTATGACCGTAGCCACTCCGATCGCGCCCGCGTGCTTCAGCATCTCCCATCTCTCGGCCGCGGCGGAATAATGCGACTTCACGTTGTTCGAAACGTCCATCGGCGCCTGCCCGCCGGCGTACACTGCCACCTTGCCCTTCAAGTCGAGACCGGCCAAATCGTCCCAGTGCGCTTCCGGAACCGTCAGGCCATAGCCCACGAACACCATCGGCGCTTCCACCGGCCCCCTGGCCTCGCTGCGCGCGTTGATCGACGCTTCGCCGGGCTCTAGCGGCTCCGTCTTGCCATCCCGCACCAGCGCCAGGCTCGATTGATCGGCGATCAGTTGCCGCGTCTCGAACTTCACCGGCTGCAAATAGCCGTCGGTCCCGGCGGGCTTGAGTCCGATTTTCTGAAACTTCCCCGAAACGTAATCTACGGCCTTGAAGAAGCCTTCGCTGCCGGTATCGCGTCCTTGTAGCTTGTCATCGGCCAGGAACTGGACGTGGGCCCACCAGAGTCTGCCCTCGGCGGCGAAATCGGCGGCCAACAACGAGGCCGCGGCCAGAAGGATCAGTACGAATTTCTTCATGAACATCTCGATGCTATTAGGAGTATCACAGTGGCCTGTCACAGTGGCCTGGCTGGTTTGTCCCCGGATCTGATACGCTACAGGCGCATGCCGCTCATCTTCGAACAGTTCTATCTCGGCTGCCTGGCGCACGCGTCCTATCTCGTCGGCTCCGGGGGAATCGCCGCCGTGGTGGATCCGCAGCGCGATGTGGATCAATACCTGCAAGCGGCGCAACAACTCGGCCTCCGCATCGAGCACATCATCGAGACCCACCTGCACGCCGATTTCGTCTCCGGCCACCAGGAACTCGCCGCGCGGACCGGCGCCACGATCTACCTGGGCGAGGCTTCGGGCGCGGCCTTCCCTCATACCCCCGTTGGCGATGGTGACGAAATCGCTTTCGGCCGCTGCCGCATGCAGTTTCTCCAGACACCCGGCCACACGCTTGAAAGCGTCAGCGTGCTGGTGACGGACCTGGATGCCGGCCCGGTTGCCGTTCTAACCGGCGATACGCTGTTTATCGGCGATGTCGGCCGGCCCGATCTCTCGGCTACCCACACGCCGCGGGAGCTCGCCGGCCTTCTCTACGACAGCCTGCACCGCAAGCTGCTGGCGTTGTCGGACGACGTGCGGGTTTATCCCGCGCATGGCGCCGGCTCCATGTGCGGCCGCAATATCAGCTCCGACCGCAGCTCCACCATCGGCCGCGAACGGCGATCCAATTACGCCTTGCAGCCTATGCCGCGCGATCAGTTCGTGCGCATGATGACCGAAGATCTGCCGCCGCGCCCGGAGTATTTCGCCCGCGACGTCGAGGCCAACCGCCGCGGAGCTGTCGCGCTGCAGGATCTTCCGCCGCTGCGCAGCCTCGAACCAGGCGAGGTGCTGCGCCGCCAGCAAGAAGGCGTGGTGCTGCTCGATACGCGCAATGCGCCGCTGTACTGTTCGGGACACGTGCCCGGCTCGATGCAGATCGGACTCGGCGGCCAGTTTGCCGCGTGGGCCGGAGCCATTCTGGGACTCGACCGCGAACTGATCCTCGTCGCCGACGACGACACATCGGCCGGGGAAGCCCGCATGCGCCTGGCGCGCGTGGGCATCGAACACGTCGCCGGCGTGCTGCAAGGCGGCATCGCCGGATGGGCCCGCGCCGGCCTGCCATTGATCGATACCGAACAGTTGACCGTCAGCGAGCTGGTCTCGCGGCGCGATGACGAAGGCCATCTGCGCGTCATCGACGTGCGCCGTCCCGCGGAGTTCAGCGCAGGCCGCATCCCCGGGGCCGAATTGCATCCGCTGGACCAGCTCCGCTCCTCGATCGATTCTCTGAATGGCGGCTCCGCCCTGGCCGTTTGCTGCAAGGGAGGCTACCGCAGCGCGATCGCCTGCAGCCTGTTGGAATCCGAGGGAATCGAGCAGGTGATCAACGTAATCGGCGGTTTCGACGCCTGGTCGACCGCCGGCCTCCCCGTGGAAAAGTAGGGCGGACAGTCGCATTGTGCCGTCGGCCTTCTTCTCTATCCGCCTAACCCGACGAACACGACTCCGATCAGAATCAGCCCCAGCCCGATGAATTTCTGCGGCGGGAACCCCTCTTTGAAAAACAGCCGCGACCACAACAGCGTCCAGATGTACCCCAGCGACACCATCGGATACAGCACCGAAAGCTGTCCGCCCTTGATTCCCAGGATGTAAAACACCGTCGACAAAAGGTACAGGGCCACTCCGGCGGCAAGCTGGATGTTCAGAAAACTCCAGATCGATTTCGTCAGCTTCTCGGCCCCCAGCTTCAGGAATACGGCTCCGAAAGACCCCACCACCCCGCCGATGAACACCAATAGAATCGACTTCACCAGCGGCGTCATCTGCGGCCTCCACGCCCCAGAACGGCTACACCCACGACGATCACCGTGATCCCGACGTTCTTCATCATGTTCGGCTTCTCGCCCAGCATGGTGTACGAAAGCAGCGTCACCCAGACGTACGTCAGCGAAATGATCGGGTATAACATCGAGAGCTCGCCCTGCCGCAATGCCAGCACCATCAGCAGCGTGAATCCGCCATACAGAAGCAGCCCCAGGATCAGCCACACATTGGTCGCGTCTTCGACCAGGTTCAGCGAGAAATGGGCGGACGCCCGCTTGAAGAGGATTTGCGCCGCCGCGCCCAGCAGCGTGCACAAAAACACCAACGCGATCGACTGCCGTGTCGTGCCCGGCGCCTTCGGTTGTTCGATCCGTTCAACGGTAGGAGTGCTCAATCTCAGAACAGAATAGCAGGGATTCCACGGTAAAATGAGAGTCTGTGAATGACGACCATGTGATTGCGGGCGCTCCCGCACGCGCGGATGATGCTCCTCCGTCCGCCGGTCCTCTGCCGTCCAACGGAAGTCCGGAATCGGCGCCCGGGATCGAGCCCGTGCCTCTATCCGGCCAGACCGCCGAGACTTTTGCCGCGCCGCAGATTTCGGCTCTGTCTGAAAACGCTCAAGGCGTCATAGAACCCGCAACCGAACCGCCGCCCGACGTTTATCACGGCCCTCCGCCCCGCGGCTTCATCGCCGAGTGGGTAGTGACCATCATTCTGCTGCTGTTCGGAACCACTAACCTGGTGCAGGCTTTTGTAATTCCCACCGGTTCCATGGAAGATACGTTGAAAATCGGCGACCATCTGCTGGTGGATAAACTGGCTTACTCCCCGGCCAATAGAATCGAAAAAACGGTCCTTCCCTACGAGGACGTCAAGCGCGGCGATATCATCGTCTTCCGCTACCCCATGGATATTTCGCAGACCTTCGTCAAGCGCTGTATCGGGGTTCCGGGCGATCGTATCCACCTCGTAAGCAAGCAGCTCTGGCTCAACGGCAGACCCGTCAACGAGCCTTATGTCTTTCACAAGAGCGAGTTTTTCGACGAGTACCGCGACAATTTTCCCTCTGGACCGGCGCCCTTTCACATCGAGCCGGGCGGGCTCCGCATGCTCGCTCAAAACCTCGTCAAGGGCGAGATCGTCGTGCCCGCAGGCAGCTATTTCGCCATGGGAGACAACCGCGACGAATCGTCCGATAGCCGCTATTGGGGCTTTGTTCCTCGCGGCAACATCATCGGCAAACCGCTGATGATCTACTGGTCGTACGACGCGCCCACCAGGGAACTGGCCGGCCCCTTTGCCATCGACCATCTGCTGGATATGGTGCTGCACTTCCCCACCAAAACGCGCTGGAGCCGCACATTCCAGTTTATTCACGGCTATCCGCTGAACTGATGAATCGCCATTACTATGGTCTGATCCTCGCCGGAGGACGCGGCACGCGCTTCTGGCCGCGCAGCCGCAAGCGCAGCGCCAAACAGGTATTGAACGTGGTCGGCGAACGGTCGCTCATCCAGGCCACGGCCGACCGCCTTGCTCCCGTAGTCCCCCCCGAGCGCCTCTGGGTGATGACCAACGAATATCTCCGCGACATCATCGCCCGCCAGCTTCCCGAGATTCCATCCCGCCAGATTCTGGCCGAGCCGATGCAGCGCAATACCGCGCCGGCGATCGGATTGGCCGCCCAAATTCTGCATGCGGCCGATCCCGAGGCCGTCATGGGCGTTTTCCCGTCGGACCACGTAATCGGATCGCCCGCTGCCTATCGCACGGTCGTGAAGAATGCCTTCCGCGGAGCCGATGCCGGCCATCTCATGGTGGTCGGCATCCAGCCGCGCTGGCCGGAGACCGGCTACGGCTACATCGAGTTTCCGCGAGGGTCGAAACCCGGCGCCGCCGCGCCGGCTGCCGTGCGCCGCTTCCACGAAAAACCGCAGCTGCCCAAAGCCCGCCGCTACCTGGCGGCGGGGAATTTCTTCTGGAACAGCGGCATGTTCTTCTGGCGCGCCGATATTCTGCTCGACCAATTGCGCCGCCATCTTCCCAAGACGGCCACGGTCTTAGCCGCGCTGCCCCGCTTTGGCGCGCGCGATTTCTCCCGCAAGCTGGCCGGCGCGTTCCCGCTGTGCGAAAACATCTCTATCGATTACGCGGTCTTGGAGAAAGCCGCCGCCGAGGGCAAGGTGCGCGGCATTCCCGCCGCCGATTTCGGCTGGAGCGACGTGGGAAGCTGGAATGCCGTGTTCGAGCTGCTGCCGCACGACGGCTGCGGCAATGCCGTCGGCCGCGACTCCGTCTGCCTTGACGCGCGCGATAACTTTGTGGACGTCGGCAACAAGCTGGTGGCCCTCGTCGGCGTCCGGAACCTCATCGTCGTGGACACTCCCGATGCCCTGCTGGTAGCATCCCGCGACCGCGCCCAGCAGGTCGGCGACGTCGTCAAAGCCCTGGAAAAACTGAAACGCGAAGATTTGTTGTAAGACAGACGGTCGCTTTGTGCCGCCTGTCAATCCGACACGGCTCGCTCTATTTGCTCACCGGCTCCCGCTCCGCCTGTATCAGCCTGCTGTGCAGCCGTCCGTAGCCGAAATAGATCATCAGTCCCAACAACATCCAGCACAGCGCCGTCAACTGCGTCTGCCCCGGCAGGGCCGCGATCATGCCGCCGCACACCAGCACTCCCAGGATCGGAACCACCGGCACCAGCGGCGCCCGGAACGGCCGGACCGCATTCGGCTGCTTGGCCCGCATGATCCAGACGCCGATACACACCAGCACAAACGCGAACAACGTCCCGATGCTTGTCAGATCGCCCGCCAACGATTCCGGAATGAATCCCGCAAACGCTCCCACCAGCAGGAACAGCACCATGTTGCACTTGTACGGCGTCCGGAACTTCGGATGCACATCCGAAAACAGCCGCGGAAGCAGACCGTCGTTCGACATCGAATAAAAGACGCGGCTTTGGCCCAGCAGCATCACCAGGATCACCGATGAGAATCCCAGCAGAATAGCGATCGTAACCAGCGTCGCCAGCCAATTGTAGCCGGTCATGTAAGTCTGTATCGCGTACGCCACGGAGGCTTCTTTTCCCGCCTTCAGGAAATCCATCCACGGTGCCACCCCGGTGAGAACATATCCGAACAGGATATACAGAACCGTGCAAACCGCCAGCGATCCCAGAATGCCGATCGGCATGTCGCGTCCGGGATTTTTGGCCTCCTGCGCGGCCGTCGATACCGCGTCGAAACCGATAAACGCGAAGAAAACGATTCCGGCGCCGCCCAGAATTCCGCCCCACCCGTGCTGGAACATCCCTTCATGACCGGGCGTGCCCGCGGGAATCATGTACGGCGTCTGGTTGGCATGATTGATGAAGCCCCAGCCCACCGCGATGAATACCAGCACGATCGAGACCTTGAGCACCACGATGATCCCATTGACCGTCGCCGATTCCTGGGTTCCTTTGATCAGCAGCAGCGTCAGGATCAGCAGAATCACCAGGGCCGGTATGTCCACCAGTCCGCGAACCCCGGTGGGAGAAACTTCCAGCGGCGAGTGGCATAACTGATACGGAATTGCGCCGCCCGTCAATTTGTTCAGGTATTCTCCCCAGGCAATCGATACCGTGGCCGCGCCCAGCGCGTATTCCAATACCAGGGCCCATCCGATGATCCACGCAACCAGTTCGCCCATCGTGACATACGAATAGGTGTACGCGCTCCCCGCAATCGGAATCATGGCCGCAAATTCCGCGTAGCACAAACCCGCGAAGAGGCAGCCGATCGCCGCCACCACGAACGACAACGTCACCGCCGGCCCTGCTGCTTCGGCGGAGGCCGCCGCCGTGCGCACAAATAACCCGGCGCCGATGATTGCGCCAACTCCCAGAGCGACCAGTGACTTGGCAGTCAACGTGCGCTTCAGTCCGCCGTGCTGCCCGGCTTGCTCCAGCAGTTTGCCCAAAGATTTCCGTCGGAAAACACTCATGATTCCGTAGAGTGTAACAGAAGGTAGGCCGTCATTGGTGATGTGCGCTCGGCGCCCAAATCGCCGTCCCGCGGATTTACGCCTGCCGTGCCTGTGCGGCGCCGCACGGAATTTTTGGAACTCCCTGGTGGAAGAATCTTCGCATCGTCTCTTCGCGCCCGCGGTAAACCGTTCGCCAAGTCCCGCGCCTCCGATCCGGAACCAATCCGTTCTCCAACGGAATCCGGCATGCACCATTCCTGCCCATGAAGAAATTTGTAGTCACAGTCACACTGTCGATTCCCGTTCTGCTGATCGGCTCCCTCGCCGCCCGGCAGAACGAAGCCAACCGCATGAAATCCGGCGATACCACATTCGCCATGAAAGCCGCGCAGGGCGGTATGGCCGAAGTCGAATTCGGCAGACTGGCGACCGAGCGCGCGTCCGATGCCAAGGTGAAACAGTTCGGCCAGCGAATGATTGACGACCACACCAAGGCCAACGACGATCTCAAATCGGTCGCCGCCAAGGACGGCATGACGCTTCCCACCGCGCTGGATTCCAAGGATGCGGCGACCAAAAACAAATTGTCCGGCTTGCAGGGTGAGCCGTTCGACAAGACTTATATGGAGGACATGGTCTCCGACCACGAAAAGGACATCGCGGAGTTTCAACGCGAAGCCGATCACGGCACCAACCCCGATCTCAAAGCCTTCGCGCAGAGAACGCTGCCCACGCTTCAGCACCATCTGCAGATGGCCAAGGACGCCCTGGCGGAAGTGAAGAAGACCGGCAAATAGCCGTCACGCGCGTAACGCCTTGCGCCATAATCGGAGGTATGGAAGGGCGCTCGGAACTCGCGCTGGCGCTGGCGGTTTTCGCGGCTGCGGCGCTATTTGGCGCGGCGGCGAACTCGGTCGATGACGTCGTGAACACCGTTCGCGACGGCTTGGAGAACAACCGTACCGATCAGCAGGTCGCGCGTGCTCTGCATCACCTGAATCTCAAGTTCCGGCTCGACAATCGGACAGCCGAAGAACTGGAGAGCATCGCGCCCGGACCCAAATCCATCGCCGAGCTGGAGCGGCTCCTCGATGTGTCGAGCGACCTGCCGCTCCCCGCCGCGTCGCCCGTTTTTCCTTCCCCCCCCCGGAGCCGGCGCCCGCAGAACTCCGCGACGTGATTTCGCAGGCGCGCCGCAAAGCCTTCAACTACACGGCCGGCCTGCCCGATTTCATCTGCACCGAAAACGTCCGCCGCTTCGAGAGCCCCACCGGTGTTGGCGATTGGTCCGCAAGAGACTCCCTCACGGTTCAGTTGACCTACTTCGATCACGAGGAAGATTACAAGCTTACGGCGTTGAACGGGCACAAGACCGGATTGGCCTATGACGATGTCGGGGGCGCCCTTTCCAAGGGCGAATTCGGCAGCATGCTGCTCTCCATCTTCGCCCCCAGCTCCCGCGCCACCTTCAATTGGCTGCACTGGACCACTCTCCGCAAACGGGCCTCCTACGTATTCGCCTTCCAGATCGACGCCCGGAACTCGACCTACGTGCTCCGCGTGGGACGATATGGAACCCGGGAAGTGTCCGCCGTTCCCGGCCAGCACGGACTCGTCTATATCGACCGCGAGACCAAGGACGTGCTCCGCCTCGACTGCGACGCCGATTCCATCCCCGCCAGTTTCCCCCTCAAAGGCGCCACCCGCATTCTGGACTACGGCACGGCGGATGTCGGCGGCCGCACGTACCTTCTGCCCCTGCATGCCGACGTGCGTATGTTTCCGCGCGACCGTTGGCCCGTCACCCGCAATGAGGTGGAATTCACCGGCTTCCGCAAGTTCGCCGGCGAATCCTCGATTTCGTTCGGAGATTCAGTAAAGAAATAACCCCCGTCCAGGGATTCACGATGAGTGTTTGCCATCAGCGTGCATCCGCGTATCTGCGGCTGTGTTCCTTGTTTAGTCGCGGCCTCCGAAACGGAAAACCGGGCCGATGCTGACCCGGAAGTTGCCCTGCCCGGATTGATTGAAGTTTGTGAGGTAGAGCCCCGGCTCGACGCGGATGGCGATCAGGCGATTGACACTGACGTCCACCGGCACGGCAAATAGGGCGGCGAACTTGGTTTGATTGAATCCCAGGTATCCGACGGCGCCTAACTGGCTAACTTGAACGGGTGTGGCGGCGGCCGGGATATTTACCTGTCCGAAAACGCCGCCGACCATCAGCTTGAAATTGCTCTGCACCCTTTTCTGGTTGAGGAACCGGAATTGCGGCCCGGCGAGGTAGCTGTATTCCTTGAAGTTCAGGCTGGGCGCGCTGATTCCGGATGGCGCGGGAATGTTGCCGAACTGGCCGGCGAATTCCGCCCCCACACCGAACCAGTGGGACACGTACCCCGAAGCGGAAGCCACCCAGCCGTTCATGTTCTGGCGCGGAGCCGTGGGTTCGGGGTCGGCCTTGGCGAACGACCAGCCGCCGAATACTTCAGCCGTGTTGTTCTGAGCGCGGATCCCCTGCGCGGCGGCGAGGAGCAGGACAGCGCATGCGTAAGTTGAATATCGTCTCACGGAAATCTCCTTTGCGAATCCGCTCACCATGCCAATTTCAGCGCGAGTTGCACGTTGCGCGGGAAATTGTTCTGGCTATTGGGAATTACGCCGAATACAGGGCTGGTGAAACTGGTGCTCTGCGGACCGCCCAGAAGCGGCGTATTGGCCACATTGAAAGACTCCGCGCGGAATGTGAGGTTGGCGCGATCCTTGATGGAAAAGGTCTTGGTCAGGGCGACGCTCAACTGCGGGACCGCGGGATTCTCCACGTTTCCGGAGAAACGGGGCGGCAGCATGCTGTTGATGGCATTGCTCGGGAACGTAGCATAACACTTGGCGTTGTTATTGAACCAATGCGCGTTGCTTTGCGGAACCAGCGCGCCGGAAGTCGGGTCGACATATTCCGTGTACTGGCCGCAGAAGTTCACCGCGTTGGGAAGACTTACCGGGTTGCCCGAGATGTAAGTGAGGATGTAATCGAAGCGCCAGCCGGACACCAACTGATCGGCTACGCCGGTCACGGTGTTGAGCAGCGGGCGGCCCTTGCCGATCGGAAGATCCCAGACACCGTTGAAGGCGATATCCTGCGGTTCGTTGGCCGAATCGTACTGGTAACTGAGGTTCTGTTTCGGGCTCATGGGATAAGTGACGAGAGTTGCCGTCTGCCCATTCGGGCTAAGTTGCAGGTTTGCTCCGGTGGTTGTCTGCCAGCTCTGTCCGAGGCAGCACAGGAGGGCGTATTCCTTGTTGAACGTGTACGAGAGGACGAAGGTCATGATTCCGGCCTTGCTGTCCGCGGTGCCGAATGCCCGCTTTTCCACTCGGACCTGCAATGCGTCGGAGCGGAAGACCTCGCCGGCCACGTCGTTCTGGGTGAATCCGCCGTTCAAGGCCTGGTTCGTGTCCCACAATGGGTAATTGTTGTAGAGGGTGGATGCGGAGATGGTGGCCGAGGAACCCAGGCCGAAGTTACTGGGCACGACGCCCAGGAACGGATTGGGGACCTGGCGGCTGAGAATGGTGGGATCGTTGATGGCCTGCTGCTGCAGGCTGATTCCGGCGGCATTCTGCGGGTTGCCGTAATTCTGCCCGTAATCGGTGTAGATGTTGTAGTTGCCGGCGAACGAAACATCCAGAACGATGTTACCCGGCAATTGACGCTGCACTCCCAGCGAGTACTGGTAGGTGCGTGGGATCTTATAGTGCAACATGTCGCCGTTGATTCCGTTTCCGAGGTTGGCGAGAGCGCCGGCAGCGGGGCCGGTCGGGGACGCCAGGCCGGTCGGGAACGGATCGACGAGCGAGTACGGTCCGGTAGGCACGCCGCCGGTACAAGGGTTGCCGCTGACCAGCGGATTGATGCAGGCTGAGGGGAACTGGCCTCCGGTGAAGGTGTTGATATAAGGCGTGCTGACGCTGAAGCCGGTCTGCGAATTATTGTTCTTCGTGTCGGACTGATAAAAAACGCCGAAGCCGCCGCGGATCACGGTCTTGTTGCCGACGCGATAGGCGAGGCCGATTCGCGGAGCGCCGTTGGTCCAATCGGTGTACCGGGTGCGCCGCGGCAGGCCGTTTTGCCCGGCAAATTCCCAAACCCCGTAGATCGCGGAAGGCGCGGCGGGGTACGGATACTTCGGATTGCCGGCGTTATAAGTGGCGGCGTCGGCGGCCCAATTGGCGAGGATCTGAGCGCTGGCCGGATTTACGGCGCTATTGGCGAACTGCTCGGCCATGCGGTTATATCGTTCGAGATAGGGCACCTGGACCTCGTAACGAAGGCCGATATCGAGCGTCAGGTTGTTGGTAACCCGCCAGGTATCCTGCACATAGCCGGCATAATACGGACGGGAAATGTAGTAACTGGCGTTGTTATCGATACTGCCGGAGTACGGAACCCCAAGCAGAAAGGTGGCCAGGCCCAGGTATGTATCGGCGCCGCCATTGGTGGTGGAGACGTGATCGGATGCCTGGGTGGTCAAATTGCTGCTGAACGTCAGTGTGCCATAGGCATTTCCGGGCGCCACGTTGCCCCTGGCCTCGTAGTGCGCCTCAAATCCGAATCGCAGCGAATGACGGCCCTTCTGCCAGCTCAAGCTGGGCAGGAATTGCCAGGAGTTATACGGGGACCAGCTATAGCTGCCCGATCCGAACAGCGGGCTGGCAAAGGCCGCGTTAGTGTTGAAGCCGTCGATATTGATGTTCGGGATCACCGAGGTGGTCACGGTGGGAGCGTGGATCATACCGGTCATCCCTACGGACGCCGGCGTGATGGATTGCGCCTGCTCGGTGTATCCGGGAGTCAACTGGGTGAACCGGAAGTAACTGGCCTTGATATCGAGGAACTTGTCGGCCGAGATGACATGAGTTTCTTCGAGGTTCAGGCCGGTAAACGTGCGGTTATTGTCGATGTTTCCGTTTCCGACCACGGGCGGTCCGAATCCGTTGGTCGAGCGATATTCAAATCCGTGAAATTCGGAGAACATGACGCTGAATTTGTCTTTGTCGCCGATGACGTGGTCCCAGCGTCCGATCGGCTGGTTGTACCAGTAGCGGCCCTCATTATTGGTGTTGAAGAAGTTGTTATTCAACCCGCCGACGCCCTGGCCGGTGGTATTGGGCCCGGGTACGTAGGTCAGGATCTTCTCGGCAACCGGGCTCACGCGGCTGGCCGGGATCGCGTCGCCGGGGAACGGTGAGCGCCAGTAGGTGGATCCGTTGGAGCCGCTGCACGGCATGGCCGCGCTGTTATCGCAGGGAACGGTGGTGAGGGGATCGTAGACGGTGATGCCGTATTGCGACCAGTTCTGACCTGATCGCAGATTGAGCGGAATGGTGGTGGTTCCTGCGCCGGGGAACGGGATAGCTTCCTGGTACCCCTCGTAGCTGAGGAACATAAAATCTTTGTCCTTGCGCACGGGTCCGCCGAACGTTCCGCCGAACTGATTTACTTCCATGCGCCCCTTGGGTTGGCCGGCGAAGTTGGACTGGAAATAGTTGGCGTCCAGAACGCTGTTCCGGAGATAGTCATAGAGCGTGCCGTGCCAGCTATTGGTTCCCGACTTGATGGTAGTGTTCACGGCGCCGCCCGCTTCATGGCCGAGCGAGGCATCGTAAGTGGTGGTGACGGCTTTGAATTCCTGGATGGCGTCGACGCTGGGGGCGAAATCCCACTGGCTGCCGTTGTCGCTGATGATGGTGCCGTTCATGCTGAAGACGTTATTGCCGTTGCCCGAGCGGGCGCCGTTGAACTTGTAGTTGTTGGTCACATCCCAGGCACGGGTGCCCGAGAAACCACTGGCGCCGAACTGCTGCTGGCCGAAAATCACACCCGGCGTGAGCGAGAGCAGCATGTAGCTCTGGCGGCCATTGAGTGGCAGTTCCTGTGTCTTCAGCGGATCGAAGACCAGGCCGCGATCGGCGTCGGCGGTGTCGATGACTTCCTGCTGCCCGGTGACGGTGACCTCGGCGGTGGCTTGTCCGATGGTCAACTGCACCGGCATGTTGAGGATTTGCGAAACGGCGAGGGTGATGTCCTGCCGCTTGACGGTGGCAAATCCGGTAGCCGATATTTCGATGGTGTAAACTCCAGGGTCGAGATACGGGATGGTATAGACACCCTGGTTATTGGTCTTGGTGTCGCGGACTGCGTTGGTGGCGTTATTGGTGGCCTTAACCGAAGCGTTAGGCACCGGCGCGCCGCTTGGATCGGTGACGACTCCAGTCAACGTAGCCGCATTTTCCTGCGCAAAAAGTCCCCCGCACAGCAGACATAGCAGCGCGAGCAAACGTCGGATACTCATTTTCTAACCTCCCTCTATCCCTTCCCCTCTTGGATAGCGTTTGACCCCGAACAGAAAAGCGATTGGCAGGCGATCACAGGCGATCGTCTGCATTTGCGACAGACGGCAAGACGCGATC
>Ga0335078_10010087_pt1 | contig 13988 bp, 28 predicted proteins | sample Lox_Sample_32_FD_206711 | JGI IMG/M metagenome (GOLD analysis project Ga0335078, IMG submission 206711) | Soil microbial communities from Loxahatchee National Wildlife Refuge, Florida, United States - Lox_Sample_3.2 | ecosystem: Environmental > Terrestrial > Soil > Wetlands | place: USA...
TGCCCAGGCCGGGCGAAATCGCCGCAAATCGTGGCACAACTCGCAAATCGTGGCACAACCACACAATCCGGGCGGGAATAACGATCACGCCGCGCCCGTTGCCGGGTTTGTCGCGCAAAAGCGCGGCACAACTGGAGGGAAGGCACAACGTGATAACACACGGTGTGGTAGCACAACGATTCGCGGAGCAGGCCGGCAAGCCTGACGCGGACTTCCGTCAACTGCTCTTGCCAAGCGCGCAGAACAGCAACCTGCGACTCAGCTACTACGACCACCGGGAACTGCTCAGCTACGGCACTCACTTCCCGCTGGCCCGCATCATGCTGGACGAGGACGGCGAGCGGTCCTGGTGGCTGCTGAACGGGGATAGCTACTCCCACAGCACCACCCAGCACCAGGCTCTTGTCCGCAGTGCGCTCAAGGCCACCGGGCTGCCGATGCTGATCGTCCCATTCTCCTGCCTGCGCGAGGCGGGGATCGTGACCGACAGCATCAAGTGGGCGGACATCCAGGATGACCGGTTCGAGACCATCGAGCACAGCGCGGCCAGCAAGGCCGAAGTGCCCGAGGACAAGATCTCATCCGCCTACCCGGACGGGGACATCCCTGAGGACAGCTATCAGCGCGAGTACTACGCCTACCTGGGCGAGGATGACCGCTGGCACTGGCAGACCAGCCGGCACTGGCTGGGCGCGTCGGTGTTCTCGGCCACCTACCGACTCCCCGGTACCAAGGAAGATGCATGGATGGGCACCGAGCACACCGCCCACTTCCTGTCCGCGTTCGATGAGCAGGAGACCAACCCCCTGTACTTCCTGGCCGAGCTTCCCCAGGGCGTGCAGCCGGCCACGGTGGAAGAGGCCCTACAGGCCCTCAAGCCGGCCGAGGTGGTGGCCTATGAGGCACTTCAGGCCACCTACCCGGAGGTGTACACCATGCCCGTCACCCGGCAGGGGGACGTGTTCGCGGTGCCCACCAACCTGAGCACCCGTAACCTCAGCATGCTGGGCGAGCGTTACAAGGCCATCCGGGTGCTAGGGGTCAACCACACGGCTACCGAGGTAGTCCCGGTCCTTGTCCCTGATGACACACTGGCAGCGTTGGGGGCCACCCGTAACCCGGCCAGGATCTTCAAGCCAGAGGATGCAAGGAACTGGACATGGTATGCCCGGGGCATCCTGCGGCACGTGCCGGAAGGCTGGGGCCGGTGGGCACGGCGTCCCGAGCACAAGCGCCAGAAGATGGGCGACGGCAAGACCTGGCATCTCCTGGTGAAGAATACTGTCCCCATGGTCAACGGGCGATCCCGCTCGTGGTCACGCGGCGGGAACGTAGACTGACCCTATCTTGCGGGTTTGGTTGTGGCCAGTCCCCCGTGGACTGGCCACCTCCATGGTCGCAAGAAAGGAGGAGAGAGCATTGGGTAAGAATGCCCGCGAGGCCAAGCGCAAGAGGCGCAAGAAGATGCACGATGGCAAGGATATATACACCACCGAGCTAGAGGCCAGGTATGCCGCGCTGCGGCTGCTGGAGGTGCGCGGCCGGCTGGTTATCCCTGTTTCTTCGGGGACATGCCCGCCCACTGGCACATCGGCCACTCGATAAGCAGGCCGCTATGATCAAAGGCCATTCCCATGACTACGGTATCCCCCGCAAGAAGCAGGACCATTCCCATGACCTGCCGGTGCAGCAGCTGGATGCCGATCACTTCCTGATCGAGGGCTACCCCGTGCGCCGGGTATGCGCCGGGACCAAGACCCAGCGGTACCTGATCGACTCCCCCGAGGGCAAGCGCATCGCCCAGCCCTCCAACATGGCCACGGTGCAGTACATCATCCGCCGGCACATATCAACCAAAATCCCCACTTCGGGGGACAGGAGGAAAGAATGAAGATGAATGAGCACTGGGTCACGCTAGAGAATGACGAGAGGATTTATCTCGTCAAGCCGGCCAGCGCGGAGTCAGTGAGAACTGTCCTGAATGCTGACGAGGACAATGCTGATGGCCGCAGCAACTGGGTCTGGGTCATGCTGCCCAACGGTGACTGGGTGCTGGGCGTGTTCCCCCAGGGAGACACCTACCTGGAGACCGAAAAAGACCGGACGGGGTAAAAAGACATGACCTACCTGAAGAACGGCGTAGAATACCTGGATGACGATGAGACCAGGGTCCTACGTGCGATCCGCGACCTGAATGCCGCCAAGCGCACCACCAACAGCAGCCAGGTAGCATCCATCACGGGGATGCCCCGGACCCGGGTCGCGGTGCTGACCCGTGGGCTCAGCGCACGCAAGTACATCAAGAACGTGGGCAAGGGAGCGGCCTACCACTGGCGGCTCACCGGCAAGAAGCCTGGTGCGAATGATCATGGCAGGTTTGCAGATCCCCGGATGGGACCGCCGGCATCCCTGTCCTAGTCGCACCAGAGCGCCAATGGCTGCAACCATTGGCGCAGAGAGAAGCCCCCGGGCACTTTGCCCGGGGGCTTTTCACTTCTGAAGGCAGTACCCCACCTCAACCAGGGCCTCGGCCATGGCCGGGCTGCCCAGGGTCACCGACCAGGAGCCGGGGCACCTCGGGTGACTGATCCGGCCCTTGGCCAGGGTGGCCGGGGCGGCCAGGTCCGCGTGGGGCCGGATGCGATCCCGCACCACCGTCATGTCCCGGCCGCATGCCCCGCATGTCGCCTTACCTGCCAAGCCGGTACTTGCCCCGCAGCTTGGGCCGCATGCCCCGCTGCACCATCTCGGTGTATGCCTGGCCAAACTCCTGCTCGGCGTTCGCCCGCCGTCCGATCGGCAGCGTGGCCGAGGCAGCCATCCTCTTCAGCGCGGCCAGGGCCGCCTCGTACCGGGGCGTGGGCGGGGTGTAGTTGGTTACCATCAGGATTTCTTTCCCTTCCTCTTCTTCAGCAGGCCGGCACCGGCCAGGGCATCAGCGATCATCTCAGGCAGGTCCGGGCTCTTGATATCGGTGTGCAGCAGATCCTCCTGCATCTCGCACCACTGGTCCCAGGCACGCTCGATGATCTTCTCTGCCTTGGTCACTTCTTTTCCCCCTTGCAGCTGTCGCACACGTAGCCCTGGGTGATGGCCAGGGCACGGTCCCGCAGCGTGGCCGCAGGCGCCAGCTTAACGGCCTTGCAGCCCTTGCCCTTGCACCGCAGCTTCACGTCAAACGCCATGGTCTTGCCCTTTCCCTGAGCATCGCGCGCCGTAACCAGCGGTATATATGTGCCCCTCATGGGGCTCATCATCACCGCACGGACGCTCGGCCGGCAGCGGGTGGTACATCCGGTGGATGGTGAAGACGGCGAGGACGGCCTCGGCCGCCAGGCAGAGCATCGCCAGCACGAACCAGCCGTAGAACGCGTTCTCCGGGCCGGCCACCACGTTGGTGGTGTACGGGTCGGGAGCCACCACATCATTGAGCGCCCACACGCTCAGGGCCAGCAGCGCGCCGATGCCGACGCCCAGCCACACCCGGATTTTCTGTGCCGTATTCATTCACTTCCCCCCAATCGCGATCGTGTGAAGGTATGTCATGCCCTCCAGGCTGCGGGGATTCTCGATTCCCGCTGCCACGATCCGGGCACCGATGGCCAGCTGCTCGCCCAGGGTGAGGCACTGGTCCAGGCTCACCTCGTGCAAACGCAACCAGTTGGCGTTGAAGGGATCGGTCCCTTCCTCCAGTGATTCTGCCGCCAGGCGCAGCAGGTCAGCCGTGCTTTTCATTCACTTCCCCTTTTCCACTTTATGACTGGCGCTCGATGAATGCCTGGGCATCCTGAAGCCGGGTATATCGCTTCCCCCGCGCCTCGCCGTGGTATTTAGGCTGGTACTCATACCAGTCAGTGCGGCTGCCGTTGCTGGTCGGAATGCGGTCGATCGACCACGCCCGCCAATCCTTGTCATCGGTGGTGTACACCAGCAACGGCACGCCGTCCACCTGCATCCGGGTGCGGTGCCATTTAATGGTTTTCACTTCCCCTCCTCGCGCACCCGGTCGAGCCGGCGCGCGGCCCGCATCAGGTACGCCCCGTCATCCTCGGCAGCGGCCAGCGTGCGCAGGATGTTGATCGCGTAAGCCAGGCAGGCATCCTCGAAAGCCCCCGGCTCGGCAAGCTTGCTGATCAAATCGTCCATTTCCTTCTCCTTATTCCCGAACCTACCTTGGCTTGTGCTGGCCCCCGACGCTGCGCCAGAAAGGGCATGACATCTGCCCGTAGTCGTCTTCCCAGCAGTAGAGCCCGCGCACCTTGACGATGCGCCGGCCGCAGTACTGGCAGGTATCGCTTACCGGACCGGCGGCCTCGGCGTCGGGTACGGCGGCCTCGGCCTCGGTCCTGCCGGGTTCTTCGGCGGGACCGGCAACGGGCGCGGTGTTGTCACTGATCTTCCTCGCAATCTCGTCCACCACCCGCTGGTTTTCCTCATAGAGGGCGGCATCCATTATCTTCTTGTACTGGCCCAGGTACTCCAAGTACCACCACGGCGGCGGCTCGAATCCCGGGAGGGGGCCGGGCAGGCTGGCTGCCCGGCTCAGATCTTTACCCACCCTTTCCCCCTGCACCTGCGGCAGGGCACCGTGGCCGCGTCCTTCTTGCGCCGGGTGACGCCGTTGCCCTTGCAGACAGGGCAGGTCTGGATTGTCTTGTGGCGCAGTGGCTCGGTCATACCGGCACCTCATCCACGATGGTCACCTCGGCGCGGACCTCCTCGCGCCACTCCTCCAGGAGCCGGGCCTGCGTCTCCGCCTCGCTCTCGCCCTCGTCGGTGTCCTCCTCCGTAGGCTCCTCCAGGTCCGGGATGTTGGCCGACTCGATCTCGTTGGCCCAGGCGTCCAGCTGCTCAGCGGTGTCGGCCAGATCCTGGGAGATATAAGTCTCGTGCCCGAATCCCTCCTCGATGTTCTGGGCGCTCTCCCGCTTCTGCTCAGCCAGGTCGCGGACCTCCCCGGCGGCCTCATCCAGCGCGCTCTGCACGTCATCGGTGCTCTCGGCGCTGTCGATGGCCTTCCAGTACTCGAAGCCGATGCGGTCCAGCTGGGCGCTCAGGCTGTCGCTAAGCTCCCAGGTATGCCAGGCCGGGTGCTCAGCGTGACGGAAGCGCTTGCGCCCGCCGTACGGCCCGGTGCGCGGCTGCACCCACATGTAGGCGGTGCCCGGCTCGATCGGGTTCTTGCAGAAGTCGCAGGTGTACGGCGGCAGCGGCGGCTGGGTCCGGTCCTCGTAGGTCTTGGTCCGGTAGATCTCGCCGCCCCGCTTGGTGGTGCGGTTCACCTTCACCCGCACCGGCCGGCCCTCGGCGTCCAGCTGCTCTACCATCGGGTAGCGCACCTGTGCCCTGGCCACGCGGTGAATCCTTGCCATTTTGTTTCCTCTCCCTCAGTTTTGGGGCCAAGCAAGTGGCCTTGCGGAGGACTCGAACCCCCGATCCTGTGCAATGTAAATTGCAGTGCTCTATCCGTTGAGCTACAGGCCAGGCGGGGGCAGGTGCCTAATCACCTGCCCCCAGCCCCGGCGCGCTCCCAGTGTCTTAGACCAGCACGCCGGGGCCTTTCTCATTTCAGGCAGTCAGGACCAGCCTGCGGTCCAGCACCTTGGCCAGGGTGTCCAGCGCCGTCATGTCGGCGGCGGCGGAGATCCCGTTGGCGTCGTTGGTGAAGTTACGCTCGATGCGTCCCCCCTCGGCCCGCTTCACGGTCTGGTTCCAGGTACGGTCGGTGTTGTCCAGCTGGACGATGCCGAACGCGGTGCCGAACCAGGGAGCCACCTTCGGGTCCTTAGTCAGCGTGATCAGGCGCTCCCGCTTGTTCTCGGCCATCGTCAGGCCCCGGCCGGTCTTGGCCGTGCCGTCCTTCTCCTTCACCGGCACGCACAGGTCCAGCCACTCCCGGAACTGCGCCGGGCTGACATCCACCTTGCACAGGTCGGTGATGGTCTCGGCCATCTCCTCGCCCACCTGCACCAGGCGCAGCCCCAGCTGCTCGCGGGCCTCCTGCACCTTGAGCCGGGAGTTGCGGGTGTGCTTCTTGGTAAACTTGGACACCGCGCCGGTGATCGCCGCGTTGACCGTGTTGTCGCACACCGCGCCCCGGATGCCGGTGCTGCCGCTGGTGGAGCGGGACATGTCCGCGCTGGTCACCATCAGCAGGTAGGGGACGTAGCCGTAGCCCTCCACCTCATACTGCTCGGGCAGCACTGCCTGGAGGAACGCCTGGCCCCCCCGCTTAAGCAGCCCGACGCTGCCGACCTCGGCCGTGCTGTCGGTGATCGCGTTGATGAACCCGGCCAGGGTCTGGATGTACGGGTGGATGGTGTAGCCGTCGCTCGGGTAGCTGAACACCTTGCCGGTGCGCTGGTTGACGATCGGCATGGTGTCCGGGTCGGTGGCGATCTGGCGGTTGCCTTCCTCGTCCTCGTACTCCACGAAGACCTTCCCCTTCACCAGCCTCACGTCCAGGATGCGGTGGACCACGTCGATGGGGACGGCCCCTTCGAAATGGCTGCCCTCGGGCATCTCCCACGTGCCGTCCTTGGTCCGGGCGTTAGCCCACCAGGCCGGGCCGCGCTCGGTGGTGAAACCGACCGCGATGTTGTTCTGGAGCCACTCCATGGTTTCCGCCGACTTCTCCAGGATGTCGGAGTTGGCGGGTGCCGGCAGGGCCGGCAGTATCGGTCGTGACATTGTTTCCTCTCCCTTTACTTTACTTGAGTGCCCGGCGCTGGCTGCCCAGCGCCGAGTTGGTGCCCAGGTCAGCGCGGTCAGCGGCCCTGCGGCCCTGGCCCCGCCCGCTGCCCTGGCTGGCCCGGTTGTGTATCATGACCAGGCCGCCCGGGTACTGCTTCTCAGCGAACTCCTTGGTCAGCGCGGCCTGGTCGCGCAGCACCAGCGCGGTGGACTTGCCGGTATCGGTGACGGCGGCCTCGGTGACGGCAGCCTTCTTGATGTCCAGCAGGCGGAGGTAAATCCGGTCGCTGAAGCCCTGCCACCATGAGGTGCGGAACGCCTTCTTGTGCTCCCACACCGGGATGTCGGCCTGGGCGAGAGCCCGCTCGGCCTGCACCAGCAGTGAGCGCCACAGCATGAGCGTCAGATCGATGTCGCCCTTGAAGCCGAACACGTTGACGAACGAGATCTTCTTGCTGTTCCACCCATCGCTGTGGCGGACGGTGTAGCAGCCGTAGGCGGTGGCGATCCCCCGGAGCAGCGCGGCCTTGCGGTGGCCGTACTCCAGGTCAGTGAAATCCACCTGGAACTGGATGCGCTGCTCGGTGATGCTGGAAGCGTCCCGGGCCATGGCCAGGTCGATGCCGTACTTGGCCATCAACTCCTCGGCCTTCTCGCTGTAGGCTTCCGCCTCCGCCTCGGTGCTCGCCCCCTCAGCCTTCGCCAGCAAGGCCCTGATCCTCAGGACCATCCTGTCTTCGATCATCGGTAACCTTTCCCTCCGAAACGCCGGCGGGTTCGGCCGGCGCGATTTTGACAACGTTGTAAGAATACTTGGTTATTCCGCGTTTCGCTACAACTTTTTCAAGATCTTTTAGCGGCGGGACGCACTCCCCGCACTCACAGTGCCGGGTCCTGCGCAGGGCCTCGATCTGGTCGGTGACCCGGGAGGTGAAGTTGTGCAGGTCCACGACGTTCTTGTGAGGCTTGCCCTCCTCGTGCCACTTTGCCCGCTTCTTCGGGCACAGTTCCTCCCCCGGGCAGGTGATGATAAGCTTGTCCCGCCTGGCCCAGTACATGATGATCTCCACCTCGTCATCCCAGAAGAAGCGGTGGCCGCGCGGCAGCCGGCGGTGCGCGCGGGGCAGCTTGCGCCGGTACAGTTCCGTCTGCCCACTCGGTCCCCCCGGCGGCCTAGCCCACTGGCTGATCTGCTGGGTCTTGCGGTCCAGCATGCGGCTTATCATGAGCAGGGGCACCTGCTTCAGCCGCTTGGGCGGCGGGGCCTTGGGCTTGACGAAATGCTCCTCGCCCAGCAGCTTGCGGAGGTCCACGTTTTCCGGCCTCACCTCGGGCCTGGGTCCGTACAGGTCCCGCCCGGCCAGCACTGGCAGGGCCTGCGGCCTGCTCACCTCGGGCTCGCCGCCCGCTAGCCAGCGCTCCAGCGTGGCCAGGCGCGGGTAGCTCTCATCGATCAAGCCTGGCCGCCACTTCCCTCACCGCGTCCAGCACCTCGGTCAGGCCCCCCTGGGTATGGGTATCCAGCCGGTCCACGATCACCTCGGTGTCCTTGTACTCCTGCTCGGCACGGGCGTCGGCGGCAGCGGACTGGAGGTTCTGCCCCACCATGATCGCCGGCATCAGCGCTAACTCCAGCCAGGTGGACAGGACCAGCGTGGCCAGAAGCTCGAAGCCGAACGTCGTGAAGAATGCCTTGAAGTGGATGTACCCGGCCGCGTACAGGCACGAGGGCGTCACGAACGCGCAGAGCACGGTGAACAGCCAGAAGCAGGTCATCGAGCCCACGTTCTTGGTGATCCAGATCGCGCACCACTTGTTGAAGCGCTGGTAGGCGGTATCGGCCGGATGATGATCAATTGTCCGTCGCAAATGCGGCGAATCGTGTAATTTGTCCATGGGAATAGCATAACCCACCGCGATGGTTTACACTCGTGTCAACCTTGGAGGGAACTTGGCGAAACGCGGCAGTAAACAACCAAAAGTCGTAAACCGGTCAACGATTCCCCGGGAGCTTCACGCGGCCTACGCCCAGGCACGGCGGCAGAACTGGTACGTGGAGCTAGCCGGTAACGATCACCTAAGGTGGGTAGGGGGAACCAGGATTGTGATGACCAGCAAGACGCCCGGCACCAACCCCCGGACGGTGCGGAACATGCTGGCCGAGCTAAAAAGCGTGGGATTGAGACTAGATGAAGGTAAAAAAGGTGCCCACCGAAATGGGCAGGCACCTGGCGGCGCTGCGGAACCGGGCCAGGCGGCCGGGGAAGAAGCGCGCCGACCGTTACAACACCAGGCGCGCGGCGATCAGGGAGGATCGGGAATCGTGAAGAAGTTCATGATGGTGCTCTGGGAGAACACCGCCGAAGAGGACATGCCCTGGAGGCTGGCGCACATCAGTGACCGCGACATCGAGGCCCCCGATGCGCACTGCGCCATCGTGCGGTACGCACAACAGCTAGAGGAGGAGGGTGAGCATGCGAAGCATGTGGAAAGGTAACATGGGCTGCGGCCTGGTCGGCGTGCAGATAAAGCTGTACGCCACCACCGAGGCCGAGAAGTACGACCTGCACCAGGTGCACAAGGCAGACGGCGGCCAGATCAAGTTCCGGCGCTTCTGCTCCACCGAGGGCGTGGAAGTCCCCTATGAGGACGTGGCCAAAGGCTACATCACCGCCAGCGGCAAGACGATCATCCTCACCGACGAGGATATCGACAACCTGCCCCTGGCCACCATGCGGGACATCCAGATCGACACGTTTGTCCCCGCGAGCGACATCGACCCGCTGTACTATGCCGGCAAGAGCTACTTCATCGAGCCCGAGGCGGCCAGCAAGCGGGCCTACAAGCTGATCATGGACGCCATGGTGGCCAAGAAGAAGGTGGCCGTGGCCAGGGTAGTGCTGCGCAACCGCGAGCACATCGGCCTGATCCGGCCCACCGCCGGGGCGCACGGCCGGTACCTGGCCCTGCACATGCTGGAATGGCCCGAGATGATCCGCAGCACCTACGAACTGCGGGGGCTGGTCGGCCTGGACAAGGTGAAGCTGCCGGCCCGGGACAAGGAACTGGCCCTCCAGCTGGTGGACGTGATGAGCGGGGAGTTCGACGGCGCTAAGTACACCGACACCTACACGGCGGCGCTCACCAACTGGCTGGAGAACAAGATCGAGATCACCCCGGCCCAGGGCGTCCCGGCCACCTCCGACGCCGATCTCCAGGCTGCGCTGATCGCCTCGGTCACCAAGGAAAAGAGCGCATGACATACATGGCGCATGCCGAGAAACTGATCGCTGACTGGCGCAGGGAAGCCGAGGTCTCCAGCAACCAGTGTCAGCAGGTGCTGTGGGCGTGCGCTGGCCAGCTGGAGAGGGCTCTGCGCAAGGACCAGCACGACCTGTTCCACGATGCCGAGTTCTATTCGGGCTGTGATATCTGCGACAAGGAACGAGAACTCCATTCCTAGAGAAAACCCCGGGTGATAAGCCCGGGGTTTTCTTATATGCTGGAGATATGACCATGGCCAGCCTGCCCACTTCCGGATGCTACGGGTGCGTCGATATCCCCGGCAGCAACCTCCGGGACCGCGTCATGGGCAGTGCGATCCGCATGTTCACCCATTCCGCCTATGACCACGCATTCGTGGTGCTGGACGCCGATGCCGGGGTGATCTTGCAGGCTGACCCCTCCGGTTCGAGGCTGGGGAAGCTATCGGATTACGACGGCATGGCCATGGTGTTCAGCGAGGACGCGGTGATGGGCGGCAACATGGCCCACCTCACCGAGAAGGCGGCCCGCTTCACCGGCATCCCCTACGGTTACTTAGACATCGTCTACCTCGGGCTGTCCCTGGGCGCAGGCTGGCGGCCCCCCTGGCTGCTGCACCAGGTGCTGCGCCAGGACCGGATGATCTGCTCCCAGCTGGTGGCCGCGTTCGGCGTGGCCTGCGGGGCCAGGTCATGGCAGTGCGGCCAGGCCGATGCCCAGCTGGTCACCCCCGGAATGCTGGGGGAGCGAGCGCTACGGGAAATCTGACCTGCGAGAAGTCGATCCTGCGGTTAATCCACCCGGCCCCGACTGATTACTTCCGCATCCGGCTGATCTGCACGCTGAATGAACGCCACCGGGGCGCGCACTACGATGAGACATTCCTCCTGGAATGGCCGGATGAGGATTTCGGTGACCCAGAGCGACAGTAGCTGCTTCATCTGCGGGCTGGAAACCCAGCCCATGCCGGCGGGGTATTTCCGCTGCCATGCCTGTGATGTCACCTGGGCAACGAAGAACAGCAAGCACCTGATGACCGACCGGGAGCTTCAGGCGCTGGACAAGGAAGGCGGCAATTTCTATGATCCCGCAATCGGCCGCCTTCCCGCCCCGGCCTGATGTTACGTGGTATAGCCTTTCCCCTTGCACTTACCACATTGCCGTCTGATTCCCCATCTCCTCGGGTCCTTCACCCAGCCAGTGCAATTGCAGTCCCGGCACGGGATAGTCCTGACTGGCGGCTTGTGGGGCACAACTCTCCTCCAGATCAGCCTTGTGATTCAGCCAGTTCTCCATGCGCCAGCACGCATTCGCCACTGCCAGGCAGTCCATCGGGAAGCCCTTGATCTGCTCCCCCTGATAGGCGGCGGCGATATTCCCCAGCATCTTGAAATGCTGCGCCTGCGCTCGGTACACCTCAGACCAGCTGGTCACTCGATCACTTCTCCCTCGAACACCTCGCCCATCATGGACTCCTTGATCATATCGTCCACCACGCTGGGCGGCTCGATCTGGGCCATCTTGCCCGCTGCCTCCTTGCCGAAGATCTGGCCCAGCATGCTGACTTCCCCCGGCCGGTTGGATGCCTCGATGCGCAGGCTGAACTTGTCCGCCGCGCCCTCGCGCTGGGCCTTGATCATGCGGGTGAGCCGGTCGATCTCCCCGGACAGGTTCGGGTCGGCGTAGCCCCCTTCTAAGTCCTCGGCCATGCGCATGAACATCACCCGCTGGGTCTGCATGGCCAGCAGCGCGGACTCCACGGCCTTAACATCCGCCGCCGTCTTGATCTCGATCGGCATCTCGTACAGGCAATCCGCACCAGGCTTGTAACCCGGGCAATTACGCTCACGCAGAAAACAAGTGTCACAACGACGGAGATTGTCGCCACGAATGCCGAGATGAGTCCCATCTTCTCCCCCAGAACGGAACAGCGAGATCCCGGGCAGCAGGATCTTGTCGCGGTGCTCTACCTGCGGCCCGGCGGGGCGGTCAGCACTATCCCCGCCCAGATCAGCAGCAGGCAGATTACCACGATCAGCCAGAACAGGATCAGGCTGGCGCAGTCTTTCAGAAACTTCATCCCGTTTCCTGGTAGAGTTCACGTCATCCATCAGCCGCTGCCACGACCACAGGCTCAGCCGGATCACCTCATTCGGATCGTCGGCGGCTATCTTAGCGGAGTCAAACCCGGCCATGGTGAACAGGGTCCGGTGGCGCTTGCGGGCCTGGTCCTTGTAGGCTTTGGGATAGCGCTTCAGTTCCTGCCCGGTCCACACGAACGTGTCACCGAACTTGATGGGCGATAACCAGCTGGTGCTGCCCACCGACTCCCAGCGCACCGCCCGCATCACCGAGGGCTTGGTCATAGCGATACCGTGAAACAGCGTACCTCTACGGCCCGCGAGCATGTTGAGCACCGGAATGAGGTCACGATCTCCCAGCGCTGTCTGGACAATAGCGACTCTTCGATAACTGGCAGCCAGCGCTTCAAGGTCATCAATCCCCCATTCCGGGTGCCACACCGGCATGAACTTGTCACCGAAGTCGAGATAATAGTCCTCTCGTCGTGCTTGAATCCATCCCAGCCCCAGGGGGAGGGCGTCAAACTCAGTGAACGCATCAACTCGTTCCGCGTTCGCCGCGACAAATGCCTCGTAGGCCCCCGCCACCTCGGCCAGCTGAGCCAGGTCGGGTGCCTCTTCCTGCTTGTTGTAGGTGTGAGCCCCTGAGTCGAGGAGGACATGCATACCGCCCGGGAACTTGTCCTTGATCAGCCACGGCCGGGCGAACTTGATCCGCCGGCGCAGCCCAACATACGATAAGTATGCATGGTCGATCCCGGCCTCTTGCAGCCAGGTGCGGTGCGACGGCACCTCCGCCCCGCCGTAGTACAGCTTCACTCCTCGTCCCTCCGGGCGTCCTTGGCCCGCAGCAGCGCCTCGGTCTTCACCCGGTTCACCAGATCATCCCACGGGCTGGCATGATGCCGGTAATCGGGCCGCCAGATGGGGATAGCGTACTCGGTGTGGCTGAAGGTCAGCACGTTGTACCCGGCCTGGAGCAGCTGGGCGGAGACGGCCGGGTCGGACTCGATGACCAGGCTCACATCATGGCCCGACGCGCGGGCCTTGTTGACCTGGTTTAACACCCGGTCCTCGGGCGGCCAGATCAGGTCGGCGTAGATGATCTGGGAGTGCTCATTCATCCCCTCGATCATCAGCCAGTTGGCTAGCTCGGTGTCTTCCCCGTCCGGCTTGGCCCGCTGCTCGGTGAGCAACAGCAGCTTGGCCCGGGTGGCCAAGCCGTAATACAGGTCGATTCCCTCGCGGATCGGCTGGCCTCCCACCGGCTTGCGCAAGATGCCCTCCACCGCCATCGCCATTGTGGTCACTGGATGATCCAGCCATGCACGATCTGGGCCAGCAGCTGCTCGTTCCACAGCAGGTGGCCGAACTCATCGCTGGGCAGGGTGTCATCGGTCAGCAGCTGCTGGCTGACCGGGTGACCGTCCACTGTCTCGGTCAGCGTCCGCCAGCTGCGGTAGGAACGGTAATGATGGCGGGCCGCGACCATCTCGATCTTAGGCCCCTCGTTCTCGGTGACGGTCAGGTGGATGTCATCGGATAAGAACCAGTAATCCCGCACCTTCAACTCGCCGCTCATCCGTGCCTCCGGTATAGCATCGCGCGCCTGACAAGCTCGTCAGCACCCCGGACCGGGCCGCCGTATAGTTCGCCCTCCGCGTCCTCCTCCGCCCGCTCACGCACCCCCACAAGCCCGGACAGGGCCTTGACAGCGCCGCTGGCCTTCGCCCGCTGCCAGCGGAAATTGTGCCAGTCGCCGTAGCCTTCCCCGCCGCCCTGGAACGCCAGCGTCCGGCCATGATGGATGTCGGTCAGCCGGGCCTGGGCGGCGGCGGTGACCAGGTTGAGCGCCGCCCCCGCGTTGATGTAGGCCCGCGAGCCGGGCGGGTGGATGCGCTGCTGCTCGGTGTTGAAGTTATACTGGCTCAGCAACTCGGCGGTCGCCTC
>Ga0335078_10010088_pt1 | contig 13988 bp, 12 predicted proteins | sample Lox_Sample_32_FD_206711 | JGI IMG/M metagenome (GOLD analysis project Ga0335078, IMG submission 206711) | Soil microbial communities from Loxahatchee National Wildlife Refuge, Florida, United States - Lox_Sample_3.2 | ecosystem: Environmental > Terrestrial > Soil > Wetlands | place: USA...
CGGGCGATTTCTCCATTGGTACGGCGATCATCCGGCCCGGCCTGGGGTGGGGCTACGATTGCGCGGTCTATACGGACCCGCTCGAAGCCGACTCCGTGGTAGGCAAAAACACTTTCTTCTGGTTGGGAGCGGCGGACACCTGGTTCTGGGTGGATCCGACCAACGATCTGATTTTTGTGGGCATGACCCAGCGCATGATTGGCCCCGGGGAGCCCAATGTAGAGGCGTTGAGCCAACCCGTAGTCTATCAGGCGCTGGTGAAGCCGCGGATGTGACGGGACCGTCGATCTCACTCCGCTCGCAAGGCCTCGACCGGGTTCACAGCCGCGGCGCAGCGGGAGGGCAGGTAGCTGGCGAGAGCGGCGGTGGCCACCAAGCCCAGGGAAACTGCGGCGTAGGTGACGGGATCGACGGGCTTCACGTGGAACAGCAGCGACGACATGAGGCGCATCAGGGCCAAGGCGGCGGCCAGCCCGCAGGCAACCCCCACGCCGGTGAGCCGTAGTCCCTGGCCAACGAACATACCCGTAAGCTCGCCCGGTCGCGCCCCCAGCGCCATGCGAATCCCGATCTCCCGCGTCCGCTGCGACACCGAGTAGGCGATGACGCCGTAGAGCCCCACCACCCCGAGCAACAGCGCCATGGCTCCCGCCAGGGCAAGCATGACCAGCGTAAACGACGTCCGCGCCATGGACTTCCCGTAAAGGTATTGCAGCGTGTGAACGTCGGCCAGCGGGAGATTGGGATCCACCGACCACACCGCTTGCCGGACTTCATTCATCAAGCTTTCCGAGCCGGCGCGCGGACTGCGGATGGCGACCGCAAAGCCACGCCGCACCAACGTCTCTTCGCCGTAGAAGTGCCTCATCATCACCGGCCAGTACACGGAGGTGGGCGCATCCTTGTTCACCCCGTCGTCGTGAACGTCCGCCACCACGCCGACGATTTCGCGCCAGTCGTCATTAGTACCCACTCGGATTTGCTTGCCCAGCGCACCCGCCGGGCTGTGCCAATATTCTCGCGCCGTGTTTTCCGAGACCACCGCAACGGGGAGCTTGCTGTCGACATCCGTCCAGGTGAAATCACGGCCCGCCACCAGCGGGGTGCCCAGAGTCTTCAAAAGCCCTGGCGACACGAACTTGAACCGCCGAATGGGAGGAAGCTGTCCTTCGGTGTAGGTCCGGTCGCGGGCGAAGATCGGATCCCAACTGCCGTTTCCGTCCATGGGAATCGAGGTGGAGAGGCCCACCGAAGAGACTCCCGGCACGGCGGCCACCTTGCGCAGAATCTCTTCCTGCATGGAGACCACGCGCTCATTTTCCTTGACTTCCGCTTCCGGGATAAAAAGGCGGAAAACTTGAACTTCAGAGGGACCGACGAAGCCGGGCTGGACCCGCGTCAGGGCCCGAAAGGTCCGGATCATCAGGCCCGAGCTGATGACGAGAACCAGCGCCAGCGCCACCTGCACAATCACTAACGTATTCCGCGCGCGATGCCGCTCCCGGCTCTGGCTCAGCGTCCTCCCTCCCTGGCGGAGACCGACTCCGGGAAGAGCGCCCGCATACTTGAAGACGGCCACCGAACCGAAGAGCCCGCTGGCGAGCAGCGAGACTGCCAGAGTAAACAGGAGCACCGGCATATCGATCCCGATTTCGTTGACGCGCGGGAGACCGGACGGGGCCATGGCGATCAGGACGCGCAAGGCACCGTAGGCAAGTCCCAAACCAAGGACGCTGCCCGCCAGGCCCAGCACGACGCTCTCTAACAATAACTCGCCGGCGATCCGCGACCGTCCGGCGCCCAGCGCGGCACGAATGGCCAACTCCTGCTGGCGCCCTTCGGTCCTCACCAGGAGCAGGTTGGCTACGTTGGCGCAAGCGATCAGCAACACGATGCCGATGGTTCCCATGAGAACCCACAACACGTTGCCCGCGTCGCCCACCACATTCTGCTTCAAAGGCCGCACGTTGGGCCCGATGCGCGCCTGTTCGAAAAGCTTGACGCTGAAGCCCTCGGGCGCCGGGAAGCTCCGGTTAACCACCGGAAGCAGGCGCGCGATGTCAGCTTCAGCCTGCGCCAAGGTAGCTCCCGGTTTGAGTCTGGCAACGGCCTGGTAGCTGAAATTCCCCAGATGCATCTTGCCTCGGTCAAATTTAAAAGGGAAGATCACCGGTGGCTCGTCCTGGTCCATGAAGTTGAACTTCTCCGGCAACACACCGATGACCTCCCGCAGCTTTCCGTCCACCGTGAGGGTGCGTCCGACGATGGAAGAGTCGCCGCTGAACTTCCGTCGCCAGTAACCATACGTCAGCATCACCGTGTCGGGACTGCCCGGCGAATCGTCGGTGTGGTTGAACCAGCGCCCCAGCATCGGCGGAATGCCCAGAATCGGAAGCGTGCCGTCGGTGACCACCAGTGCCCTCACCTGTTCCGGCTTCCCCGCGCCGGTGATACTCACCGAGTCGCCGGTGTACAGGCCGATATCCTGGAACGCGCGGCCTTGTTCGCGGTAGATAAAGTACGTTGAGGGCGACACCGGCAGGTCTGTGATATTCAAGCCCGGAGCGACGTGCGCGACGCTCACGAGCCTCCCCGCGTCGGGATACGGCAGGGGCTTCAGCAGGACGCCCTCCAGGACACTGAAGATCGCTGTGTTCGCGCCCACGCCGATGGCGAGCGTGACCAGCGTGATGAGCGTGAACATCGGCGTCCGCACCAGCCGGCGCAGAATCGGCTTGAGCTGATTGCTGAACGATTTCATAGCTCTACCTCCCGACGAATGTGTCTTCTTGTGCCTGCCACGTGACGCCTTCAAACCTTACTACGTGAGCCGGCGAGGGAAGTTCCCAGGATTTTTCGCGAGCAGCGCCACGATGCGGGCGCTTGTGCGTCGGCTGCTTTCCTCTTCGATTCCCCGGCGTCTAACTGACCGACAGGAATTCACGGGAACCGGCGTGCGCCGCCGTGCGTATAATCCGGTGTCACCCCAGAAGAGGAGAAACCAACGAGGAAGGGGACGGTTATGCAGAAAAAAGAGAGATTCTTCGCTCCGCTACGCTTCGCTCAGAATGGCACCTGGATGGTGCTCGTCGCCGTGTGCTTGCTGGCATTGACGTGTCCGGCCGCACTGCGGGCCGATTATCACCAGGAAAAGACTCTGAAACTGGCCCCCGGGGGCGAGTTCGACCTCGACGCGAGCGTAGGCAGCGTGACGCTCGCCGGCTCGTCAGAGTCAGGGGCGAGGATCGAGATCACCTCCAACCGCGACGACCTGGAGAGCCTGCTCGATTTCAGCTTCGATGAAAGCGCGGGCGCGGTGCGGGTGACGGCGCGCAAGAAGTACCACGACTGGAACTGGCACAACAACATCCGCGTTCACTTCGAGGTCCGGGTGCCCGCCGATACCCGGGTGGAGATCAAGACCGGCGGAGGAAGCGTGCGGATCTCATCGATCAAGCGCGACGCTGACCTGAACACCTCGGGCGGATCGATTGAAGCGGCCGACCTCGGCGCCAACCTGAGGGCGCACACCTCCGGCGGCAGCGTCCGGCTGGAGCGAGTAACTGGTCAGGCGGACGTGAACACCTCCGGCGGCGAGATTCGAGGGAGTTCGATTGGAGGGAGGCTCGAAGCCCGGACCAGCGGCGGCTCGATCGAGTTGGAAAAAGTGAGCGGCGACCTGCTGGCACAAACGTCCGGCGGATCAATCCGTATCGAGGACGCGGGAGGTCGGGTGGACGCCAAGACTTCCGGCGGTTCGGTGGAAGTGAGATTCGCCCCTGGAGACGATCGTGGCGGCGATGTCGAAACCTCGGGCGGTGGCGTGCGAGTGGCCATTGATCGGTCCGCCAACCTGGAACTGGATGCGTCTGCCTCCGGAGGGTCCGTCTCCAGCGATCTTCCTGTCAAGATGGTGGGGACTATCTCTTCGTCGCACCTGCACGGCTCGATCGGGTCGGGCGGCTCCATGCTCCGGCTGCATTCCGACGGTGGCCCCATCCGCATCGAAGGGCGGTAACGAACCAGGGCAAAGGGTGAGGGTAATGGGCAAAGAGCGGTCGGCCCTTACCCTCTACCGTTCTCGAAGCAGCGGACCACTCACGACGGCAGTATTCTGCTCCCAGATAACCCATTCCCGATCCCGACTATCAAGCTTGACTTCAGCCTACCGATCTTTCAGAATGCCCACATGAACTCACCCGGTGGTTACGACGATTATCCCTTTGTTGCCGAATTCTACGACTGGGTGGTTCCCTACCGCGAGCGCCAGGATGTGGAGTTCTTCGTGGACGTGGCGCGCCAGGCACGCGGGCCGGTGCTCGAGCTGGGGTGCGGCACGGGACGAATCCTCATCCCGACGGCGCGGGCGGGCGTGGAGATCACCGGGCTCGACTCGTCTTCGAAGATGCTTGAGATGTGCCGCCTGAAGCTCGCCGGAGAGACGGAAGAAGCTCAGTCAAAGGTGAAGCTGGTGAAAGGGGATATGCGCCGCTTCGACCTCCGGAACCCCTTCCGCCTGGTGACGATCCCTTTTCGCCCGTTTCAGCATCTGCTCACCGTCGGGGACCAACTCGCCTGCTTGAGGAGCGTCCACCTGCATCTCATGGAAGACGGCAAGCTGATCCTGGATGTTTTCAATCCTTCGCTCGCGCGCCTCTCGGACCAGGAGTACCTCAGCAAGTTCGAGGGGGAACCGGAGTTCACGATGCCGGACGGCCGCAAGGTCACCCGCCGCCATCGCCTGCTGCAACGGGACCATGTCAATCAGATCATCGACGTGGAGTTCAGCTACCAGGTGACGTACCCCGATGAGCGGCAGGAAGAGCTTTGCCAAGCCACCCGCTTAAGGTACCTCTTCCGCTTCGAGGTGGAGCATCTGCTGGCTCGCTGCGGATTCGAGATCGAGCACGTCTACGGCGACTACGACAAGAGTCCTTACGGGAGTGGGGACACCGATGAGTTAGTCTTTCTTGCCCGCAAGGTGGAGTAGGCCTCAAAGGAATTGCCGATTGACGATTGGAAGACGGGATCATTGCTGATTGTCGATGAGCTGTTGAACGCGTCCTCCGACGTTGGCCGACGCTTCTTTTCCAATCGGCAATCTGCAATCGGCAATTCTCACGGCCTCCAGCCCAGCTTCTCGTAAAAGGCGCGATCGAGACGCGCCTTGACGTCCTCCGGCAACGCCATCGGTTCCGACTTGCAGTAGATTTCGATCGTCTTGCGCGTCGTGTCCACCACGATGTTGCAATCTTCGCAATGGCTGAGGTGGCGCGACAACTCCTCGACGAGCCTGGGATCCAGGTTGCCGTCCAGATAGTCACACAGGCTGTGGAGTACCTTTTTGCAAACCACTTTCTTTTCCTTTCCCGAAAAACTTGTTCAGCCGCTCGCGCAGTTGCAGGCGTGCCCTCAGCAGGCGTGACTTCACGGCAGGGACGGACAGGTTCAGCATCTCCGCGGTTTCCTCGGTGGAGAAGTTCTCCACGTCGCGCAGCACGAAGACGGCGCGGTACATGGGTTCCAGGCGTTCGATCACCTCGTCCAGGATGTTTTGCAGTTCCACCCGGGCGTAACGTTGCTCGGGATTGTCGCCCCAGTCTTCGATTTCCCGCACCACGGACGTGCGATCGCCGTCATCCACCGGTTCGTCCAGCGAGACCTCGCGCGCGTGGGTGGCCCGCTTGCGCAGTTTCATCAGGGCTTCGTTGACGGCGATGCGCACCAGCCAGGTGTAGAAGCGCGAGTCGCCCTGAAACTGCCCGATCCGGGTGTAAGCCTTGAGCATGGCCTCCTGGAGAACGTCCTCGGCGTCTTCCTGATTGCCCGTAATGTGAAGCGCCAGGCGGTAGATGTAGCGGTCGTACTGGCGAACCAGAGTGGTGAAGGCGTCAACATCCCCGGCGCGCGCCTTGGTGACCAGTTCGGTCTCGTTGGCCAGATGTGTGGGCATGAGTGAACACCAGCTGGATCTCCACTGGGATAACGGCGCGATCCGCCGTCAGCAAGGCCCTCCGCCATCGGCCAAGCCCGGCAGCGGGCCACAGACCTGCCCCCATCCACCCAGGTTAGATGGGTGCGGCCAGCGAGCGGATTCACCATTCCAGGGACCCGAACGCTCCTTGACTTACTGCACCCGCTCGATCTGGTAGACGCCTTCGATGCGGCGCAGCGAGGCGACAATCTGGTCGAGGTGGTGCAGGTCCGCCACGTCGAACACGACGTCGATGGAAGCCTTGGTATCCTCCGTACCGGCGGCGATGTTCTGGATGTTAGAGTGACCCTCGCTGATCGCCGCCGTCACCTCGGCCAGCATCCCCTGGCGGTCGGCCGAGAAAATGGTGAGTTTCACAGTATAGAGCGCGTACTTCGGGCCCACCCATTCCACGTCGATACGGCGCTCGGCGTCGTACATCAGGCTCTGCACGTTGGGACAGGATTTGGAGTGGACGGCGATCCCCTTGCCGCGGGTGATGTAGCCGGTAATCTCCTCGCCGCGGATGGGATTGCAGCACTTGGCGCGATAGACCAGCAGGTCGCCGTGGCCGTGCACCTGGATGGCTTCGTCGCGGTTCAGGCCCAGGACGCGCTTGAAGGTGCTGCTCACCTTGGAAGAATGTGCCGTGTCCGTGGCCGCGGAGGGCACCAACTTCCCCAGAGCCTGGCGGGCGGAGACTTTGCCATACCCGATATCGGCGTAGAGGTCGTCGGCCAGCGTGCATCCGTAATCGCGGGCCACCCGAAGGTAATCCTCTTCCGGGATCTTCTTGAGGGCAATGTCGAATTTCCGCGCTTCCTTTTCCAGAAGCTTCTTGCCAATTTCGAGGGCCCGCTGGCGCTCGGCAAGCTGGATCCAGTGCTTGATTTTGTTGCGGGCCCGGGAGGTCTTGACGATGGCCAGCCAGTCGCGGCTGGGATTGTGCGTGGGCTGGTTCACAATCTCCACGATGTCGCCGTTGTGCAGCTTGTACTTCAGGGGCACGATGCGGCCGTTAACCTTGGCTCCCACACAGTGGTGGCCTACTTCGGTATGAATGGAGTAGGCGAAGTCAATGGGAGTGGCCTCGCGCGGCAGAACGATCACCTTGCCTTTGGGGGTGAAAGTGTACACCTCTTCCGGGTAGAGATCGATGCGCAGGGTGGAAAGAAACTCGCTCGGGTCGCGCATCTCCTGCTGCCACTCGACGAGGTGCCGCAGCCACGCGAAACGCTCCGCGTCCTGCTCGGCGTGCGGTTGCCCGTCCTTGTAGCGCCAGTGGGAGGCGATGCCTTCCTCGGCCACGCGGTGCATTTCTTCGGTCCGGATTTGCACCTCGAAGGGCTGCCCGTGCGGCCCGATCACGGAAGTGTGAAGCGACTGATAGAGATTGGGGCGGGGGATGGCGATGAAATCCTTGATGCGGCCCGGGATCGGCCGCCACGTGTTGTGGATGACGCCAAGGGCGGCGTAGCAGTTCTTCACCGAGTCGGTCAGAATGCGAACGGCGAGCAGGTCGTAGACCTCTTCGATGGTGATGTGCCGCCGCGCCAGCTTTTTCCAGATGCTGTAGAGGCGCTTGATGCGGCCCTCGACGTGCGCGGGGATAGAGTGCTCCTTCATCTTGGCTTCTACCTGGGCGCGCACCTCCGCCAGGAACTCCTCGCTCACTTTGCGCCGGCTCTCGACCGCCGCCTTGGCCTCCTCGTAAGCCTGGGGCTCCAGGTAGCGAAAAGCCAGGTCCTCCAGTTCGCCGCGAATTTTTCCCATGCCCAGGCGGTGCGCGATCGGGGCGTAGATTTCCAGCGTCTCACGCGCAATCCGCTCGCGTTTTTCCGGCGGGAGGTGCTCGAGCGTCCGCATGTTGTGGAGCCGGTCCGCCAGTTTCACCAGCACCACGCGGATGTCGTCCACCATGGCCAGCACCATTTTGCGCAGGTTCTCCGCCTGTTGTGCTTCGGCGCTGGCAAACTCGATGCGGCTGATCTTGGTGACACCCTCGACGATCCCCGCCACCTCCGCTCCAAATTCCTGGCGCACGCGGTCGACGGTGGTGGACGTGTCCTCGACGACGTCGTGGAGCATCCCCCCCGCCAAGCAGACGACGTCGAGTTTCATCTCCGCCAGAATCTTCGCCACCTCGAGCGGGTGGGAAACGAAGGGCTCCCCGGAAAGGCGTTTTTGCGCCTTGTGCTCATGGGCGCTGAACTCGTAAGCCTTGCGCAACAGTCCGAGATCGTCGGCCGGACGATAGGTCTGGACCTTGCGCGCAACTTCCTCGAACGTGATCATGGTCGTGTCTACTCATATTCTAGGTTAGAGGCCGAGGCGAGTTCAAGCCGCTTCCAACGCGTCGCGGTTCGATCGGCGGTCGAAGCCGAACCCCAGATCGGAAAGCAACGGGCCGCAAGCTGAACTTTCGAGACTCAGTCTTTCGATCCTTCCTTCGAGTCTTTCTGAGTCTTTCTAGTCTTTCTTTCGAGTCTGATGCGTGGTCGATTTTTATGGTATGCTGGCGCGTAGCCGGGACCCTGCGACCGTCGTTTCGGAGGGTAAATGTGCCGCCTGGACCGGTGACCCGATGCAATTAGACTAGGAGACCCTATGAAAACAACCCGAGGCTTGCTCGTTGTGCCTGTGCTTCTGGCGATCTTCCTGGGCACCACTTCCTGTCAAAAGGCGTATCACGAGGAAAACGAGAAGTTCATTTTCGTGGCCGCCAACATCAACCTGCCGTACTGGCAAGAGGCCAAAGCAGGGTTAAACGACGCCACGCTGGCGATGCACGTGAAATCGGATTTCGTCGGACCAGACTCCTTCGATCCCAACCAGGAACTCGCTTTCTTTCAAGCCGCCGTCGCTTCGCACCCCACCGGCATCCTGCTTCAGGCCACGCGCCCCGAACTTTTCAAGGCGGCCATTGACCAGGCGGTGGCGCAGGGCATTCCGGTAGTGACCGTCGATTCCGACGCGCCTGACTCGCGCCGCCTTCTCTTCCTGGGCACCGACAACGTGCGGGCCGGCGCCGAAAGCGGGAAGCATCTCGCCGAACTTCTGCACGGCGAGGGAAACGTGGTGGTGATATACATCCCCGGCCAACTGAACCAGGAAGAGCGGATGCAGGGAGCGACGCAAGCCTTGGGCGGATACCCCAAGATCAAGATTACGCAGAAACTGGATGACAAGGGCGATCCTCGCGTCGCCAACGATCTTATCGGCGCGCTGCTCGCCAAGAACGAGAAGATTGACGGCATCCTCGGCCTGGAAGCGTCGGGGGCCCCGGGGGCAGCGGAGGTCCTACACCGCCTGGGCATGGAGGGCAAAATCACGATCGTAGGTTTCGACAAGAACCCCGAGACGCTGGATCACATCGAGGACGGCTGGATCCAAGGAACCATCGCCCAGAAGCCGTACACCATGGCTTACTATGGGGTGAGGTTCCTGGACGACCTGCACCACAATATTGTCCACGAGTTCAAGGACTGGCGCAGCGCTCCCGCTTCCCCACTGCCCACCCGCGTGGATACGGGCACCGTCTGGATCGACAAGAGTAACGTCGCCGCGTTCCGGGCAGCACTGGCCAGCCACCAAGAACCGCTCGGTCCGCCCGCCCAGTAGGCGCGGCGCGCTGCGGCGTCGGCGATCCCCGTATGGCGACGACGGCCCCCAGGGGATCCCGATGGCAGCGCTCGAAAACAAGAAAGCCCTGACCTCAAGCCAGGGCTTCGTTGCCTGCCGTGCCTCGGAGTGAGAAACGGCAATCAGGTCGGTAAGCTGGTCCTCTCGACCACCTGATCCCCGACCATGGCCAGCGCTCCGCCGCTGCGCGATGGTCAAGAATTAGGCGTGACACTACACTCTAGCCAGTCATCACCCAGCGCCTTTGCCAAGAGCTAACCGCTGGTCGGCTGCTTCTTCAGGTTGAGGGCCTTCTGCGTCCAGTCAGCCGCCGCCTTCATGTCCGCTTCGCGGTCGTCGCCCTTATCGACGTCAGCTTTCTGGCGATACAGCAGGTTCAAGTAGCTCATCGTGTCAAAACTGTTGGGGTTCATCTGGATCGCCTTCTGGAGCGCGTCCAGACCCTCGTCGACCAGTTTGCTGTTCTTCTCTGCCAGTTTGACCCGGGCTTTTTCGGGAATCGGGGGCAACTCGCCGTTGGCATTGGGGATGTTCAGCTTCAAATCGTTGCGCAACTCCCCGTCGTTCTTAAAGCAGATTCCCCAGTCAATGACCCCGATCCAGTAGTACGGCTCGGGGTTATTGGGCTCCACCTCGAGCCTTTTCCGTTGATAGTCTTTCGCCTTATCGAAGTCCTGGAGGTTGTAATACATCTGGCCGATGTTGGCAAGAGCAGTGGTTTCCGCGTCGTGGGGCGGATTCATGTCCAGAACTTCCTGGAATGCCTTGATCGTCTGGTTGGCGATCGCGATGTTCTCCTCCGATTGCCCTCCCTGCACGTACTGTTGGGAATAGGCCGTTGCCAAATAGAGCTTGGCATTCAGCAACGTCGGGTCAAAAGCGATTGCCTGCTTGAAATGCTCGATGGCGGCTTGGAACTGGGCGTTGCGGTACGAGGCTACCCCCTTGTTAAGCTGATCGCGAGCCTTCAGTTTACTGCACCCACTGGAAAAGAGCGCCGCCACCATGACCCCGCACAAGAGCGCGAGCTGGTATCGTTTCATCGAGGTCCCTCCCTCGGCCATAGAAAAAGTGGGGGGCTAAGAGCCTTCCCCAAGTTCATGCAGAATCAACCCGATCTTGTCGATGCCGGCGCCCTTGGCGATGTCAATCACGTGGGCCACGTCGCCAAACTCCAGACGGTTATCCCCTTTGACAAATATCACGCGATCGTTACGGCTGGCGAAGATCTTCTCTAGTTGCGAACCCAGCATCCGGACGTCGTAACTGTCCTGGTTGATCTTCACCATGTGGCTGACCGGAAAATCGGCGTCTACCGAAACCACGATCGTCCGGTTGAGCACCGCCTCGTCAGGTTGCTTCTCGTTCTTGTTGGGCTGCGGCACCAACGCGTCGAGTCCTTTTTGCGTTAAAGGAGTGATCACCATAAAAATGATGATCAGCACCAAGAGAACATCGATCAGGGGGGTGACGTTCATATCCACCATCGTCCCCCCTTTGGACCCACCAACGGCCATCGCCATACTATTACCCTCCTCGGAGCTTGTCGGCTCCACAGCGTCCGGCCGCCGCCGGCACAGACTTCCACGCCGCAGTCAGTCGGGCAACACCTCGCCCCGACCCCACCGGCGCCAGGGCGAACGAGAACGGGCGAGCCAGCCGGGCAACTACATGGCGGTTGGCCCGGCCGCCGCCGCGCCCCCGCGCCTGGTCTCAATCCTCTCGGTCATAAGACCGAGCGAATCGACGCCCGCCGCCCGCACCTCGTCGATCACCTTCACCACATCGCCGTACTTGGCGCGCGAGTCGGCCTTGACGTAGACGGTCTTATCGAGCTTCGACGAGATCCGGTCGGCGACCTCGGTCTTGATCTTGTCAAGCTCGATCCGGCCGCTCCCCAGATAGATCTTCCCGTCCCGGGTGATGGCGATCTCGGTGGCGTCTTCTTTGTCCGCGTCGGGCATGAGACGCGGATTCTGCGTCTTAGTCAGGTCAACGCTGACGCCCTTCTGGAGCATGGGGGTGATGACCATGAAGATGATCAACAGCACCAGCATGACGTCCACGAGGGGGGTAACGTTGATGTCCGATACGGCACCCAAGTGTCTTTTGACGGCCATTACTTTCTCCCCGATCGCTTAATAAAGTAGTCGATCAACTCCGAGGAGGAGTTGTCCATCTCGACGTCGAAGGCCTCGATCTTGCTGGTGAAGTAGTTATACACCCACACCGCCGGGATGGCCACGAAAAGGCCGAAAGCGGTGGTGACCAAGGCTTCGGAAATGCCCCCGGCCACGGCGGCCAGACCGGTGGACTTCTCCGCCGAAATGCCTTGAAATGCGTGAATGATGCCGAGCACGGTTCCGAACAACCCCACGAAGGGAGCCGTGGAACCGATCGTCGCCAGACTGGAGACGCCTCGCTTCAGTTCGGCGTGGACGATGGCGGCGGCGCGCTCCAGAGCGCGCTTGGAAGCCTCAATTTCCTCGCCGGGAATCTCGCTCGATACCTGGTGGGCCTGAAACTCCTGCAGCCCGGCGGTCACCACCTTGGCCAGGTGGCTGCGCTTGTTCTGCTCGGCGATACTGATAGCCTCATCGACCTTGCCATCCTTCAAAGCGCTTGCCACGGCAGGCGCGAAAACACGCGACTGCTTCCGCGCTCCCTGATAGGCAATGTAGCGGTCAATCATCACGCCCACGGACCACGCCGACATAATGCCGAGCACGATGACGACTATACGCGCCGGCCAGCCCATGGCCTTCCACATGCTTATCGGATCGAAGCCTACTTCGGCCTGCTCTTGCAACAACCACAGACCCAGCGTCATCAAAGTTGAGCCAATCATGGTGTTATACATCCTCCTTGGAAAAGTTCTCCGAAATTCTCGAACCTCATGCGAAACGGTCGCGCCGACCTCGATGGCCGGCACATGCTGCGGAACTCTACTCGGCCAGGGTGAAATTCACGTCGATCTCCGTCACCACTTCGACGGGATCGCCGTTGAGCAGCGTGGGTTGATACCGCCAGCGTTGAACGGCATCGAGCGCTGCCTTCACCAACAGCGGATGGCCGCTGAGCACTTTCAAATCCTGAATGGTTCCGTCTTTGCTGATCACGGCCTCCAGCTTCACCGTTCCCTGGATGCGGGCCATTTTGGCCAAAGGCGGATATTCAGGCTTAGGCTGGAAGATCAGTCTGGCCTGCTCCACGCTGCCGCCCACGCGAATGCGCTTGGGAGCCGCTGCCTTGGGAGGAGGCGGTGGCGGAGGGGCCGCGCTCATGACGCCGCCGATGATGCCGCCAATTACCCCGCCCGCGCTGCCACCGGGAACGCCGCCCGGGACGCCGCCCACCACGCCCACGCTCGTCTCCGGGGTCTGCTCCGGCTCGTCCTTGATCACCTTGACCGTCTTGGGAATCACCGTGGGCGCTTTCATGACATCTTCCATGGTCACTTTGTGAACGATTACCTTGGGAGCAGGTGCCGCGGGAGGTGGAGGCGGTGGCGGTGGAGGCGGTGCGGCCAGAGATACCATTAACTGCGCCTTGGGCAGAGCTTCGGTGTAGATGAGCGGATACACGATCAGGCATCCTATCAGAATGACCTCAAAGATGTAGGCGATGGGGATCGCGGCGCGCATCCATTCTCCCGTCTTGCTCGCCGAATAGATCAGGTAAATGAGAAACCCGACCAGATTGAGGAGGAGGACCACCACCACCCAGGGAATCGGGTTGAGGCCCGAGTGTCGCGCATCGGCCCAGACATAGCACAGCATCAGGGCGTAGAACATGCAGAACACACCGAAAGCGATGCTCTCTACCAGCAGCGCTTTTCCCTCGGGTACGCCCACCGACGAGCCGGTCAAGACGCCGAGCACGTTAAACAACTGCGCTAACAAGAAGAAGTAGCCCGCGACGGTGAACACCACTCCGACCGCCAAGCCGATCAGCCAATGAATGTTCTTGAGCACGGGAACTCGAGAGGGCGAAGAATCAAGCAGGTTCTCATCAAACATGGTGGATGCCTCCTGTAAGAGCGGTCGAAAGTCGAAAGTTCAAAGTCGAGAGCAAGAACCAGGACCCCGCATCCTTCCACTTTCGACTTTCAACTTTCGACTCTCGACTTCTTAACACTTACTGGGACCCAGACCCGGGCGCCACTCGCCTGGGAGTTGCCGCGGTGCGTCCGCGATTCGCCGCCGGGCGCACGCTCGCGGTCTTTTCCAAAGCAGCGGCCTGTCCGTAGCGCGTTTGCCAGAACACCAGCACCGGACTGGCAATCGCGAACGAAGAATATGTTCCTATAATCACTCCGATGACTAAAGTCAAGGCAAATCCGTGGATGACTTCTCCGCCGAACAGGTACAGG
>Ga0335078_10010089_pt1 | contig 13987 bp, 12 predicted proteins | sample Lox_Sample_32_FD_206711 | JGI IMG/M metagenome (GOLD analysis project Ga0335078, IMG submission 206711) | Soil microbial communities from Loxahatchee National Wildlife Refuge, Florida, United States - Lox_Sample_3.2 | ecosystem: Environmental > Terrestrial > Soil > Wetlands | place: USA...
CCAGGATTATCAGAGCATGGCGAATACGATGCGCAATCCGATGATCCAGAACGCCGTCAGTTCGCTCAAGGATAAGCGCTTCAAGGATTTCATCAAGGAAGGTTTTGTCGTGGCGGGCAGTCCGGCCACGGTGCGCGATCAGCTGAAAGAACTGTCGAAGAAGCTGCGAGTGGGCAACCTGATGGTCTTGCTGCAAATCGGTTCCATGCCCCACGATTTGACACTGAAAAACATCGATCTCTTTTTCCGTGAAGTCGCGCCGTCCCTGCGCCCCATCGACGAAGAGTGGGAAAACCGCTGGTGGCCGGCCGGATTGCGCAAGAAAACCTTGCGGGGAGCGACCGTATGACCAGCGTCAGCGATCATCGCGTCACCGTCTGGCAGAACAAACTCAACGTGAACGTCAAAGTGGCCGGAAGCGGTTCTCCGGTTGTCTTCCTGCACGGAGCGGGCGGCCTGGAGTGGGGCGAGTTTCTGGATTCGCTGGCCTTGCGCCACACCGTCTATGCTCCCGAGCATCCGGGCACAACCGCAGGAGATCCCGACGCCATCCAGCACCTCGATACGCTCTGGGATTTGGTCCTCTCGTATTACGAAATCCTCGACGCGCTCGATTTGAAGTCCGTGCCCATTCTCGGACATTCCTTCGGCGGAATGATGGCGGCGGAGCTGGCGGCCACCAATCCCGCGCGCGTCAGCAAACTCGGGCTGATCTGCCCCATCGGGCTGTGGCGCGACGATGTTCCGGTCACCAACTGGATGATCTACACGCCGGCGAACGAAATTGTGAAAATCCTCCTGTATGACCCGGAAGGTCCACTGGCAAAAATGATGTTCGGGCAACCGGACACCGAAGCCGTCATCAAAACGATCTGGTCGATGGCCTGCACCGGAAAATTTGTGTGGCCCATCCCCGACAAGGGACTGAAAAAACGCATCCACCGCATTCAATCGCCAACGCTGGTGCTCTGGGGCAAGCAGGACAAACTGATTTCCTCGGTCTACGCGCAAGAGTTTGCCAGCCGCATCCCCGGAGCGCGAGTCGAGCTCATCGACCAGGCGGGCCACCTCGCCCCCATGGAACATCCCGCGCGCTTCGCCGCACTAGTCGAGGATTTTCTGCGCGCGTAGCGATGCCCGTGGAAAGGCCTGCTTGGATTGGCGAATCTCCCAAGACTCTCCGCCCTCCCGCAGTTCTCTGTGTTCTCTGTGCCCTCTGTGGTGAATCCCAGACTGTTAAAACATCAATGCGTTTAAACACAGAGGACACAGAGGAAAACGAAGAGATGCATTAGCCAATCCAATTGGGGCATCCCTTACAGTTTTTGAAATGGCTTGAGCTTTCCGCCGCTCTCTCCCCTCTGAAGCGCAACCGCTCCATCCAAAATTCGTGGCCGCAAATGGATCGTAGGAAACCGTCCAATATCGTATCGATCCCGAACCATATATTGAGTTGACATCTTTATATCTTTTAGATGATAAGAGGGCATCGCATTCTTGAGCCGCGCCCGGACGTTTCCCGCGGCGCGCGCGGGGGCAGCCCCCAATCGCTCTCGCCTATTCGGAAGGGAGAAACAACCCTATCGTCACATCGATTACGGCAATAGACCGGCTTTCCTAGGTCGAAGAGATTTGAATCGAGCGGCCTTTTCGGGGGCGAACCGCCGGCCGGATGAAGGTCCAGATGAGGACATCCCAGTGTTCTCGAACCTCACTCGCAGGCCTGCTGCCGCGCGATGCGGGCATTCTCAACTCGAACGGATTCCCCGTGAAGTACCTGTTTGCGGCCCTGGATAATTTCAAGGTTGGCATCTCGGTGTCGTGTTTTTTCCACCGGCCAACCGCTGCCAAATATTGTGCATTCAGGATGCCTGGCGACGCGGAAGCGCCCCGCGGATTGGCTGAAATATTATTTCCCATTGTTTGACAAACGCGAACGGGTTGCGGAGGTTGGCGTCTTCATTGTGGAGTTGAGTTCCAAATCAGAAACGCAGGCGCCCGTTGCCCGCCCACCGGGCCCTGCAAACGGACAGATTCCGTTCGGGAAGGACGGCGTTTTCGGTCCACCATTGATGCCTCCTTTGGCAATCCTTAACGGTCTTCCGCATTGCGTCCGCATTTCCAAGCGTGAGCAAGAAGTTCTGCGCTGGCTGGCCACAGGAAAATCCAACAAGGAAATCTCCTCACTTCTGGACCTCAGCGTAAAAACGGTGGAAACATACAGGTCCCGGTTGATGCTGAAGCTTCAAGCTCCTTCGCTGGTGCACATGGTTCACTACGCCATCCGTCATCGGATCGTGGAAATTCAGGGTTAGCAGGCCGGGCGGTTCGCGCGGAAAGTCCGCAGCCAAGCCATCGCTCCGCGAGCATGCGGTCCTGTAAGGAAATTCCTTACGGAATCCTTCCGGCTTGCTCTGCGTTTTGTTTGGGCGAATTGTGCTCGCAACGAACCGGCTTGCTTGGTTTCTCATCGGCGCGGAGAAATTCGCGGCAGGCCGGTTCATGAGGCCCGAAGAAGGCCAAACATTCCTAAGAAAACAAAAGCGGCCGTGACGATCCGCTCGAACGCGTCTCGCGTTCATGGACCCAGCGCCATCGAGCGCATTTTCCGCAAAGTGGTGGGGAGGGACATGACGCAAGCGGAAAGACTCTGCTTTCGATTAAAGCCCGCGACTCTCCCCCATCGAAAGATGTGACTCGAACTCTTCATCGTTTTACAGCGAATCACAAAATGAAATTTCTCCTCGGCGAACTCAGCACGCCGCCCTCCGGCACGCAGCGCCACTTTACATGGATTTAACTTGCATTTGTGACCTGGCTCACGGATGCTCGCCGTGTTCCCGAATTAAGATAGTTTGCTTCGAGCGGCTTGCGATTCCACTCCGCCTCCGTTACATTCATGCGGGAACGGTGCGGTAGGCGGGATCGAGAGAAAGCGCGGTGCGTTTATGCGCTCAATCAGGAGGCGGCACGATGTGGGAAGCACTGGAACAATCGGGATGGGTGAAAACGCTCGGCGACACCGGTTGGATGTATGCGAGCGTTTCCGTGATTCACTACTTGACAATGTTTTGGTTCATTGGGTCGATGGCGGTCGTGGACTTGCGGGTGATGGGCCTCGCCGCGCGAAAGAGAGATCTGTCCGAACTCTCCTCGCAACTCTTTCCCTGGGCGTGGACAGGCATGTTCCTGGCGATTATTTCCGGATTTTTAATGTTCGCGACGGCCGCGGGGGATTGGGCGCCCGATCGGGTCTTCCACATCAAGTTGCTGATGATCGGGCTTTCCATCGTGTTCGCGATTGTGGTGCAGGTGTCCATACCGAAGTGGGCCGCAGAGCCGGAAATACCGGCCTGGGCGAAACTCGTCGCCGCGATTGCCTTGCTGCTGTGGATCGCGACGATTCTGACCGCGTCGGAAATCCCCGCCATGGAAGGGTTGGGATAGCGTTCCCGGCGCCGCAAGAGGGCCGAAAATAGTAGAGAGCCACGACTTCAAAAGAATCGAGGACAGCCCGATATGCACGAATTGCTCGTGGGTTTCGCGAAATGGCTCGAGGGAACTCCGTGGGGCACAGGGGTCCGCACTTCGTTGTGGGTCTATCCGTTCACGCAACTGATTCACTTTACCGGCCTGTCCATCTGGCTGGGGACCAATCTGGCGCTGGATTTGCGGCTGATCGGGTTCGGCAAGCAGCGGGAAACGGCCGCGGAGTTGCGGAACGATTTGTTCATCTGGAATTGGATCGGTTTCTGCATCGTGGTGCTGGGAGGGTTTCTGCTGTTTTCCTCGACGGCCACGACCTTCCTCGTCAACATCGCGTTTCAGTGGAAACTGGGCTTTTTTGTTCCGGCGGCCCTGCTCTGGCACATCTTCGTGCAATGGAAAACGCGCGAATGGGGAGCGACGCCGGACACGCCGGCCATCGCTAAATTTTCTGGGCTGGCGGAAATTCTGCTTTGGGTTTGCGTGATCACCGCGGCCGTCGAAATTCCGAATCACTAGGCGCCCGCGTCTTGCAGCGAGGAATCTCTCTTGCCTTTCGCGGGCGCAAACCCCGGAGAAAATCCTGGCTTGGCCCGGAATCACAAAATGGCTATTTTTTCCGCGCCCTGTTGAACATTGCCTGCCATTTCCCCTGTATGATTCAGGTGTGCCGCAAAACTCCGCGGCTACATTGGATAAGTCCAACTCATGCACGCCTACTTGAACCGGATTGTCTACGCGCTGCTTCTGCTGCTGGCTCTGACGTATGCGTTCGACTACGTTTCGGTTCGCCGCCGGATCGGCGCAAAAAAACCGGGCGATCCCTTCGATGTGGTCACCTATCCTCATCTTCTGGCGATCCCGCAAAAGGGCAACAAAGTGGATTACGAGTTTGACATGCAATCGCCCATGGAATCGGATCCCTGCGTCCACTCCTTATTTCCGCACTACGGCTATGCTCCCTGCTGGTACGTCGTCCGCAAGTCCAAGAATCCGACTCCGATGACGATCATCCTGCCCGCCGGGTTTTAGGTGATGCGATCGGTCCAGGGAATCGCACAGCCAGCCCCGCGCGGGGGCTCGGGGTGAAGAGTGGCTGTGCTACCTTTTCGCATGCCGCAAATCCGCAGGATTGAGGGAAAAAAATGAAAAGATTGCTGCCGCTGTTTTTAATTCTAGCTTGGATCTCCACCGGGCTTGCGCGGGCGCAGGCGCAGACGCCCGCCGCCAAGCCGGTCGTCAGGCTGGATCCATCCCTCGACGCGCTCATCTCCCCCGACGCCAAGCTCGAACTGGTAAAAAACGATTTCGGATTCACAGAAGGAATCGTGTGGGTGGAACAAGGAAACAGCGGCTACCTGCTCTTAAGCGACATGTACGCGAACGTGATTTACAAAGTCACGCCGCAAGGAAAAGTTTCCCTCTACCTCGATCACAGCGGCTACACCGGGTACGACATCTGGCGCGTCGGCATGCCGCAACCCGACCCGGACCGAAAAGACGCTTTCTTCATGATCGGATCGAACGGCCTGGCGCTCGACCGCCAGGGCCGCTTGCTCATCGCCACCTGGACGGGACGTTCGATCGACCGCATCGAAAAAGACGGCAAGCGCACCATCCTGGCCGATCGCTACGAAGGCAAACGATTCGGCGGAACGAATGACCTCGTCGTAAAAAAGGACGGAGCGATTTACTTCACCGACGGCTTCGGAGGCTTGCGCGGCCGGGACCAGGACCCATCGAAAGAACTCGATTTCGCCGGCATTTTCATGTGGAAAGACGGCCAAGTCACCCTGGCCATCAAGGATATTCCGACGCCGAACGGCCTGGCGTTTTCGCCCGGTGAAAAATATTTGTACGCGAATGGAAGCCAAAACAAGTACGTCCGCCGCTACGATGTGCAGTCTGACGACACGCTCACCAACAGCCGGATGTTCATCGACATGAGCTCGGATAAGGCCGGCGGAATCACGGACGGCATGAAGGTAGACTCGCAGGGAAATGTCTACGAATCCGGCCCGCGAGGAATCTGGATCCTGTCGCCGGAAGGCAAACATCTGGGCACCATTCTGACGCCTGAATTTGTCGCCAACCTCTGCTTCGGCGACGCCGATGATAAGACGCTCTACATCGCGGCCCGCACCGGCGTGTACAAGATTCGCGTGAATGTTCCCGGCCTCCGGTAGGACGGGCTTCAGCCTGTCGGTTTTGATTTTATTCCGGCTGGCAAAAAAAGCAGACAGGCTGAAGCCCGTCCTACATAAAAAATGGGACGCCATTTCTGGCGTCCCACTCTTCCATTGCGGCGATCTGTTCCGATCGAGACGTCCTGGCAAGCCTAAGCCCGAACTCTTAATCGACTGTCGTCGCGCTCGGCATAGACCCCGTGTAGTAAATAACCACGTACGCGTTGATTGTGGCGTTCGCTTGCGGCACGCCGTAAACCTTCACCGGCGTTCCGGCCACCAGATTGGCCGCGACCGTGTTTTGTCCGGTCGAGGTGGTGATGTCCACGGCAGTAATCGTTATGACGCCGCCGCTGCTCCGATTCAACTGATACACGAGCGTCCCGGAACCTGACGTCGTGTTCAGATTGATCGGCACCGCGGTGGTCCCGCCGGGCTCGGACATCGTGAACGTCCCGTCCGTCGATCCGAACGTGGCGGAAGTAGCCGCCGTTCCGAGCGGCACCGTGGTCGGCATCAGCACCGCTTCCGGCACGGCCCAGCCGTTCGCCAGGATGGGATCGTTCCAGACGGCGAAGCTTTCGCCCCACGCCGGATACGCTCCCGCGGAGCCGCCAAAGGTCACCGTGCCGTCGGTCGCAGTGTCGAAACCGAGGATTGCGTTCGAGCCGCTATTCACGATGGTGGGATATGCAAAGCTCCACCACTCGAATCCGGTGATGCCCGCGCCGGTGGAAGGATTGGAATTATTCGGCGTGCTGCTGGAAATGAAGGGCAGCGTGAAGGTGTAATCGTCCGAAGCGGTATTGAATTTGCGAGTGTAGGTGAAGTTCAACAGGTTGGAGGCGGAGATGCTGCCGTCGTAGCGGGCGATTTCGATGTCAATTGTCTGCGCGACGTACGGAGTTACGGTGGGGTCCACGCTGGCGTGGATTTTGAATCCGCGCACCAGATCTTTGTCCGTCAGGAAACTGGTTCCCTGGCCGATGGGCGTGGCGTCGGCCACGGCATTCCAGGGAGTCCGGAAATAGAACTGCGTATTCGCATTCACCGTCAATTGAACGGGGGCGCCGAGTTCGTTTTCAACTGTAACCACATCCGTCGTCGCATTCACATGCAGGACGTGGCCTTCGGGGCTTACGTAGACGTTATTGAAGGCGTTGGCGGCCCACATGCGCACGGCAACGAGAGTGCCGTTGGATTGATAACGCGCCGCGACGCGCACATATCTCCCCACGATAGTGCTTGCCACGGTGGAGAAATTATCGATGGTCATGCTTGTCTTAGCGTCGACGTCATAGAGGATCGTGCCATTCATTCCGTCCGCCAGAATATTGAGCGTTTGCATGGAAGTAATTTCGGTTTCCGGATTGGTCGGCGGCTCGACGGGAAAATCCTTGTCGATAGTGATGTAGGTGTTATCGCTGGAAACGGCCGTCACGGTCCCATAGGTGTGGCGAAGAATCAGCCGCGTAACATCCCGGATGGGATGATGGCGCACCGGCCCTTTCAGAAGGTTAACCGCCCAAATCGTTTGCCCGCTGCCGGCCGGGACGTGCCCCACCAAAAACGCCGGATGGGCCAGATCGAATTCCACATCCAGCGAGGTCGTGGCATTGGCCGAGACGGTCAGCGGAGAAGCGAAATTCACGGTGACCGGGACCGTCAAACTCCCGCTGCTGCCGGTCGCTCCCATGATCTGAATCTGGCCGGAGGGGATTGTCGATCCCGCCGCGGCCGCAAAGCCTGCCTCCGGATCCGCTGCAACAATTAAAGTTACATCGCCCGGATTCGCGCTGACCGTAAGAACCGCGCTGCTGTAGGTCCCCGCAGGAACGCTGACAGTTCCCAGGAGATCGCTGAGCTGATCGAGCTGCACCAAATTGGTAGTGGGCGTCGGACTCGGAGCTGTGTAAACAACAACGGGACTGTCCCCGCTTTGCGGGACCAGGGCAACCGTCAGGATCTTCACGCCAATATTGGCCCAGTCTTCCGTCGAAGCGTCGCTGACCATCATGTTGACGTTGCCGGAGGAGCCGTTGTCTCCGGAAGAGCCCGTGCTGGCGCTCGAACCGGATCCACAGCCGACTGAGAGAAAGGGCACCGCCGCCATCGCTAGCCCCAGAAAAATGCGCGATAATCTGGAATTCATTTTTCGTCTCCTGCGAAGACTCGGTAGTCTCCACTCGTTTTGTTCGGACCGAAGCTGGAAGCCCTCGACCGGCTCCCCGGGCCGGGCACAGATTCCAGCCAGCACCCTACAAAACACGGAGGCGCGGAAAGAGTTGCGGTGAGACGAAACGGAAGGCGTGGTACGAACGTACCATTTCATAGAGCAAAGAAAAGGCCGATTGTTGGATGGGAAGTTTCCCCGGTCGTTGTTGCCGCATTTGACACAGATATACTCGCTGGCTATTGCTGCATGCTTACTTGGGACCTACCCTTTCTGGTAGACACTAAAGTTGGCCAGAAAGTAGTTGGATCCGGGCAAAAACGAAAGATACAGAGTGATGATGCGACAACCTCACAACGACGGGTTCTCCCTGATCGAGCTGCTGATCGTCGTCACCATCATTTTGATCATTGCGGCCATCGCGATCCCCGGCCTCATGCATTCGAGAATGTCCGCCAACGAGTCCGCCGCCGGTGAAGCGCTCCGCATCATCAACACAGCCTGCGTGAGTTACGATTCAGATTACTATGTCGGGTATCCGGCGGTTTTGTCCGATTTAGGTCCGTCCACCTTGCCTTCTTCCACTGCCGCGGATCTAATCGATGCCGTGCTGGTTACGGGAATTAAAAGCGGCTACACGTTTTCCTATACGCCGGGCCCCACACAATCGGACGGGACGATTACAACCTACTCGGTTACCGCCAATCCGCTTGCTCCTGGTGTTTCGGGACAGCGGGGGTTTTACACGGATCAGACCCTGGTGATCCGCGTGAATCAGACGGGACCCGCCACTTCCACGGATTCGCCCATTCAATAAAAGATTGGGAAGCCGGCCTGGATATTTCGCGTCGCGCTGCGAAATTCACCCGTAGAAGTTGTTGCGGGGGAAATTATGCCTTGGCGTCTCGCGACGCGGCCGCCCACTTCCCTTGCGCCTTGACGATCAGCTCGATCACTTCGCGAATCGCCCCCTCGCCGCCCGAACGCGACGTCACGAAATGCGCCGCGCCCTTCACTTCGGGAACCGCGTTGGCCACGGCCGCCGCCAATCCCACGCGCTCCAGCACCGGCAGATCCGGCAGGTCGTCGCCGACGTAGGCAACTTCTCCGGCGCTCGCCCCGGTGGCCTGCAAAATTTCCTCGAGCGCGCCGAGTTTCGTGGCGCGGTGCTGATACACAAATTCGATTTCGCATTCCTTGGCGCGTTGGCTGACCGCGCTGGATTCCCTGCCGGTAATCAGTCCGGTGCGAAGTCCCGCGGCGCGCGCCAGCTTCAATCCCGCTCCGTCATACGCGCTGAATCCCTTGATCTCGCTGGCCGTGCCGTCGCGGCGCGAGAGCAGCCAGATGCGCCCGTCGGTCAGCACGCCGTCCACATCCATCAGCAGGACCTTAATTTTTTTCGCGCGCGCGCGAAGCGATGCCGCTCTTCCCGCGCCGTTGCGTTTATCGGCCATTTGCGTGAATCTTCCTCGCCTCTGCGTGATCTCGGCCTTTTCTCAGATTTTCCCTGCGTTAACGTTTTCCCGCCACCGCGCGAAAATCTTCAACACAGAGAGCACAGAGAACACGGAGAAAAACCGAGAAACCGAACCCGGCTAAAACAGCTCCAGCGTCCACAAATCGTGCAGATGGATCACGCCGAGCGGCGTTCTCGCGCCATCGGTCACGACGAGCGAAGTGATGTGCCGCTCTTCCATGATGCGCAGGGCGCTGCCGGCCAGTTCGCCCGGCGCGAGGGTTTGCGGTGTTTTGTTCATGCAATCGCCCACCACCAATTCGATCGTGGCCGCGCCCCTCTGCAACATCAGTCGCCGCAAGTCGCCGTCGGTCAGGATTCCCGCGAGCCGGCCCTGCCCGTCCACCACCGTCGTCATCCCCAATCCTTTTTTGCTGATTTCGTAAATCACGTCCGGCATTTTCGCGGTGATAGGGACGCGCGGCATGGCCTCTCCCGAGTGCATCAGATTTTCGACGCGCAGAAGTTTTTTGCCCAGCCGCCCGCCCGGATGCAACGCGGCGAAATCGCCGGGGCCGAATCCGCGGCGGTCGAGCAAGGAAACGGCCAGCGCGTCGCCCATGGCCATGGCCGCCGTGGTCGAAGCCGTCGGCGCCAGATTGAGCGAGCAGGCTTCTTCCTTCACGCTAACGTTCAGCGTGATGTCGCTCGCCGCACCGACTGTGGATTGGGGATGGCCCGTCAGCGTGATCATGCGCAGCCCCAAGCGCTTGATTGTTTCCAGCAGCGCCGCGATTTCCTCGGTTTCGCCGCCGTACGTCACCGCCATCACCACATCCTCGCGCATCAACATTCCCAGATCGCCGTGCACCGCCTCCGCCGGATGCAAAAAAACCGAAGGCGTGCCCGTGCTGGAAAACGTCGCCGCGATTTTTCTGCCGATCAATCCCGATTTTCCCATGCCGATCACCACGACGCGGCCCTTGCAGGCCAGCAACAAATCCACGGCCCGCTCGAAACTCTCGTCGAGCCGTTGCAGCAGCTCGGTGAGCGCTTCGGCTTCGATACGCAAAACGCGCTTCGCCGTATCCAGGCTCCGTTCAGGGCTCCGGGCGGGGCTGCGATCGGGCTTCACTGCACGCTCCAGCCGCGAACCAGCGCAGCGATCTGTTTCAGTTTCCCCAGCAGCGCGGGCAATTCCGCAAGCGGCAAAGCATTGGTTCCATCCGACAAAGCTTTTGGCGGATTTTCATGCACTTCCAGAAAGATCCCATCCACGCCCACAGCCACGCCCGCGCGAGCCAGCGGCTCGATAAATTCAGGCTGCCCTCCGCTGGATTTTCCCGCCCCGCCGGGGATTTGCACCGAATGCGTCACGTCGAACACCACCGGACACCCCGTCTTGCGCATGATCGGAAAAGATCGCATATCGACCACCAGATTCTGATACCCGAACGACGCCCCGCGCTCGGTCAGAAAAATCCGGTCGTTCCCCGTCTTCGCGACTTTCTCCACGGCATTGGCCATTTCCCAGGGCGAAAGAAATTGTCCCTTTTTCAAATTCACCACGCGCCCCGTCTTTCCCGCGGCCACCAGCAAATCCGTTTGCCGCGAAAGAAACGCGGGAATTTGCAGGACATCGGCCACTTCCGCCACAGGCGCCGCTTGAGACATCTCATGAATATCCGTCAGAATGGGAAGCCCGAAGCGGTCTTTAATTTTTTTCAGAATGCGCAGACCCTCCGCCAGACCCGGGCCTCGATACGATTGTTCTGACGAGCGGTTCGCTTTGTCGTAGGAAGCTTTAAAAACCAGCGGGACTCCGGCACGCGCGGCGATTTCAGAGAGTTGTTCGGCCATCATCAGGGCGTGGCCTTCGCTTTCGATCACGCATGGTCCGGCGATCAGAAACAGCGGCTGATTTCCGCCGATGCGCACGCTGCCAATCGAAAATTCTTTCGCAATTTGCATTCCGATTTCTCTCTGATTCTAAAGGCGGATCATAGCGTATGCGGGACAGGCCGGTTTTGCAACGCCAGCAAGCGCGGAATGCAACCCGTTAATCGGCCTGCGAAGGCTTGGCCGACATGGACACCGTGGCGGCGCTTCCAGAAGCCACGCCGCTGCCGCGATGCCGATGCGCGTGCGCCGCTCCCAGAAACGCGTAGAAGAGCGGATGCGGCACGAGCGGCGTGGACTTAAATTCCGGGTGGAACTGGCAGCCGAGGAACCACGGATGGTCCGGGGCCTCGACGATTTCCACGTATTTTTCGTCGGGGGAGCGGCCGGTGATGCGGAAGCCGGCGTCCGTTAAAATTTTTTCGTATTCGCAGTTGAATTCGTAGCGGTGGCGGTGGCGTTCGCTGATCTCGGTGGCGCCGTAGGCTCGATAAGCGGTGGAATCTTTTTCGATTTTACAAGGCCACGCGCCGAGGCGCATGGTTCCTCCCATTTCATCCACGCCCAGCAGCTCGCGCAATTTGTAAATCACGCGGTGCGGCGTCTGCGGATCGAACTCAGTGCTGTCCGCGCCGGCCAGGCCGGAAACATCGCGCGCGTATTCGATCGTGGCGCACTGCATGCCCAGGCAGATGCCGAAGAACGGTACCTGGTGCGTGCGCGCGTACTCGATGGCGTAAATCATTCCTTGAATGCCGCGCTTGCCGAATCCGCCGGGGATCAGGATTCCATCGGCATGTTGCAAGCGCAGCGCCGCAGTCTCGCGCGAATCCAGGTCTTCGGCTTCAACCCATTCGATGATGGTGCGGTCCTTATGCGCCAGGCCGCCGTGGATCAAGGCTTCGCGCAAACTTTTGTAAGCGTCTTCGAGCTGCACATATTTTCCGACCACGGCGATGCGCACTTCGCCCTGCGGTTTCCGTATGCGGTCGAGCAGCTCGAGCCACGCATTCAAATCGCGTTCCCGCGCCTCGAGATGCAGCAGCTTCAGAATCTGATCGTCGAGCCCTTCGTCGGCGAGCGCCACCGGCACGGCGTAGATCGTGTCCATGTCCGGCATCGAGATCACGCGCGCCTCGGGCACGTTGCAGAACAGCGCGATTTTCTGCTTCAATTCTTGCGGCACGGCGCGATCGCTGCGGCACAGCAGAATATCGGGCTGGATCCCGATGGAAAGCAGCTCCTTCACGGAATGCTGCGTGGGCTTGGTTTTTAGTTCACCGGCGGTGGGAATAAACGGCACGAGCGTCACGTGCACGTGCACGAAATTTTCGGGACCCAATTCGAGGCGCATCTGCCGGACCGCTTCGAGGAAGGGAAGCGATTCGATGTCTCCCACCGTCCCGCCAATTTCGATGATCACGACGTCGGTGTCGACGGCAATTTTGCGAAACGCGGCTTTGATTTCGTCGGTCACGTGCGGAATCACCTGCACCGTTTTTCCCAGGAAATCGCCGCGCCGCTCCTTAGTGAGGATGGACTCGTAGATTCTGCCGGTGGTCCAGTTGTGGTCGCGCGTCAGTTTGGCGTGGGTGAAGCGTTCATAGTGGCCGAGGTCCAGATCCGTTTCGGCGCCGTCGTCGGTGACGTAGACCTCGCCGTGCTGATACGGACTCATCGTGCCCGGATCCACGTTCAAATAGGGATCGCATTTTTGAAGAGTGACTCGGAGACCGCGGCTTTCCAGGAGACAGCCAATCGACGCTGCGGCAACGCCCTTGCCCAGGGAGGATACAACACCACCGGTAACAAATATAAACTTCGGCCCCATCCGCTCAGTTCCGGCCGTCAAATACAAAACTACGGTTTACGAAACTGGGTTCCGTCCTCCAGAAAGATGTCGGCGTACAACGCATTCTACGGAGAACAAGGTCCCCTGTCAATGCAAGAGGTGACCAGGAAAGAAAAGTCTCCCGATGCCGCGCATTCAAACAATGGAACTGGTTCTCAGGACAGGAGGAAACGCAAATTTCTCTTGACTTTATCTTGGGCGGACGGTCTATTGTCACATTCCGCTTTTGTGCAGGCGACACGAGGATGCGGGACCGCATCTATGCCTCGCGGGGAATGAGATTCTGCCCAGAATCCCAAAGGCTGGCAATCAGGCTGGTTGTAGGTGTGCGGATGCGGTGATTCGGAGGCAGGGGAACACACGGTCCAAGGGCCGGAAGTCCACCGGCCAGGTGGAAAGTTTTTCAGTCGGCATGATAAAGGGAGACGTTCCTTCGGATTGCGGGATCGAAGATGGTTCGATGCGTGGGAGGAATTGCATCTTCCTCGGGAATATAGGCGCCCTGCGGGCGGGGGGATTTCTAGTGCTTGAGCGAATTTTTCGTTTGTGGCGCGGCAAGCTGCGTTGGGAGCGTGGCCTCTTTTGTTTCGGGCTGATGGCGGCGTTGGCGATCCTGAGTTCCTGCGGTTCGAGCACCACGACAAGTCCCACGATCACGATTTCCTGCGTCCCCACCGAGATTGTGCTCTCGGGTACTTCCCAATGCACGGCCACGGTCACGAACGAAAGCAGCACCATCGTGTCTTGGGCTGTTAGCGGGGCCTCTGGGGCTCCAACAGGCCTTAACTATGGGTCGATCACGTCGGGTGGTGGCCTATACACGGCCCCGGCAATCATGCCGATGAGCGGCACCACTACGTACAACGTCATCACGATCACCGCAACCTCGTCCGTTGACTCCAGCTTAAACACCACGGAAAGCATAACCTTGG
>Ga0335078_10010090_pt1 | contig 13987 bp, 10 predicted proteins | sample Lox_Sample_32_FD_206711 | JGI IMG/M metagenome (GOLD analysis project Ga0335078, IMG submission 206711) | Soil microbial communities from Loxahatchee National Wildlife Refuge, Florida, United States - Lox_Sample_3.2 | ecosystem: Environmental > Terrestrial > Soil > Wetlands | place: USA...
GCACCGCCTGCCGCGCCAGATCCTTTTCCATCTGAGCGATCACCATATCCAGCCGCTCCTGTTGCTGCATACGGGTCGACTCGCGCGTAAACACCGCGCCGTACAGATACGCCGACGGCGCCAGTCCACCGGCCGCAGTAACGAGATCGCGAAGTCCCTGGCCCGGTTGCGCGCGGTAGATGCCGGAGGATGCGAACTCTCCTTCCAGCCTGACCAGCTTGGTTTGCTGCTCGCGTGGCACTTGCAGATCGGCCTGCGAGAAGATGGTGACGATATCGCCCGGCTGCAGGATCAAATTGCTGGAGTCGTCATGTTGCAGCACCGCTTTGCCCAGGTTGAAGGGAATTAGCTCGGTGGAGAGATCTTTCTCGCTGATGCGCTGAATGACGGCGTAATCCCAGTTGATTTCCGGTGCGTTCCTGCGGACGTCGTTCAGCTCCTTGGTCAGGCGCGTGCCGCTGGCCTGGACTTGAAGGTTGATGGCGTTCTGCTGTGTCCAGTATTCGCGTGTGATGAGGAACTCGCGATTCGGGATCAAATCGGTGATTCGCATCCCATCGTGCCAGGGATAACGGCCCGGAGCTGCAACATTGCCACGCAGCGTAACCGAGTTCACAAAGCGCGGCGAGATGGGCGCGAAGTTCAACACGTCGCCGTCCTTCAGCGGATGCGCCAAACCTACTTCGTCCAGTTTGATCTCTTCGATGCTGCGGTCCTTGCGATCCTTAATCTGTTCGACGTAGACCTTGCTTCCTGACGCGGTCGTCGTCAGCCCGCCCGCCAGCTTGAGCACGTCGCCCAAACTGACTTCCGACTTCAGTTCGTAAATCGCGGGATTGTTCACCTGGCCGCCCATCGCGACCTGGGCGCCGACGGGCATGATGTAGATCACGTCCTCGGGCTGCAGCACTACGTCTTTGCTCTTGTCTCCCTTGATCAGAAGGTCGTAGAGATCGAAATCGGCAATCACCGTCGAGCCGCGTTTTAACTGGATGTGCCGCATCGAGCCCGCCGGGGACGGCCCGCCAGAAGCGAAGACGGCATTGGCCAGCGTGCTGAGCGAGCTGACCGTGTAGCGACCCGGGCGCCTCGCCTGCCCGACGACAAAGACGTCAATCGAGCGCAATTCGCCCATGCTGACGTTCAGGTCGAAGTTCTGATAGATGCGGCCGATCTGGGATTTCAGGAAGCTCTGCAGCTGGTTGTATCGCAGTCCGGCGACATTCAGGTTGCCAACCTTCGGAATGTAGACTGCGCCATTGCGATCCACGCGGCTGTGAACATCCAGATCAATCTGACCCCAGGCGCGAATCAGCAACTCATCTCCCGGGCCGATGACGTAGTCAGCCGTGACCGGCACGCGGTCCACCGGAGCGAAAGTGGTCGGCACGTTGAGGAACAAGTTCTGGCCGTAGATCGGCAGAGTCTGTCCCAGCGACGCAGCCACCAGTTGCTGGAAGTCCGTCAACTCGACCGTCTTGGTCTGGTTGACCTCCAGTTGCTGGGGCGGCTTGGGGGTGGTCGCAGGCGGAAGCGTGCGGGTGTCATCCAACACGACGTTTGGCGCCACGGATGGCACGCCCTCGGGCGCCGGGGGACTCGGACTGGCTTGCTGTTGGGCGGCGTCAGCTCCAATCGCATTCATCACAGCGTTGCCATCTTGAGCGGCAGCGGTTAAAGATCCCATGGCGGCGACGGCACATAGACCGAGGACGACAAGGCCGGCGCGCAGTCCGCGCCTAGTCCTGAAATTTTCTCTCATAGGAAGGGAGCGATAGGTCTCTATTTCGGACACAGATTTCAAAGTGCTCTCCAAAATCCGCGTTATTGATGCTAGCTCGCAACTAACCACGTAAATCTGCGTCAGTCCGACGCCTGTCCTGAAGTCGCAACCGGCGCGGGCGCTGGCGATTGCCGCAGGGCATTCAGCCAGAACTGGGTGTAGCCCGGTGTCAGGGCTTGTGCATCCCAAGGGGTATCACGTCCCGTCACCAGGCGATGAAAGTTACGGTGAGCGCTAACCGCCGCGGCCAGTCCAAGGGTCGCAAAGGTCGGCTCCAGATTGCAAATCGCGCCGCGATCTGAGCAGCGCCTGAAGTAAGCGTTCACTGCGTCGAAGATTGATCCCAGATGCTCGCGAAACATGCGCTCGGCGCCGGGCAGCTCAAATCCGGCAACATACACCAGGCGCATGAGCTCCGGATATCGAGCAACGATGTTGACCACAAACTCCACCAGCATGGGAACGACAATCTCCGGATCGAGATCGCTGGCCAATCCCTGTTGCAGTTCCCGCCCCAGTTTGAGGCGGCTCAGCCTGGATTCCGCTGCCGCCCAGAACAGATCGGCCTTCCTGGCGAAGCAGCGAAACAGTGTGGCCTCGTTGACCCGCGCAAGCTGCGCAATCTCGCGCGTGCTGGTGCCTTTGTAGCCCTGGCGGGAAAAAAGCTGAACTGCCGCCTCAATGATCCGGACTTCGGTGACACTTCTCTCCGCTGCTTTATTCACAAGAGAGCGTCCTTTGCTGTAGGTTTGGAACGATTCTGGGGACTACTGCCTGAGAGGTTCGATCTGGTCTGCGTCAATCTCGACCGCGACACTTTGCTGGATCAAGTCCAGCGTGAGTACGACACGAAGATCGTTCTTCTTGCGAACGAGTACGCCGATCATCCCCGCCAGTGAGCCGGACCTGATCCGCACCTTCTCTCCCGCCACCAGGTAGGGATGGGGCTCGATCGGCAGCAGCGGGAGCGCGGAGCGAAGCGACTCGATCTCCGCGTTGGGCAGCGGCGACGGCTCGCGGCCGGCACCGACGATGGATACTACACCGGGCACTTGCAGTACCTTCACCGACTCCCGGCGTGCGATATGGACAAAGATGTAGCCGGGAAATAATGGCTTGTCGACCGGCAGCCGGCAGCCGTTTTTCCAACGCCGGACGGTGGTGTATAGCGGCAAAAACGACTCGATGTGGCGGCCCGTCAAGTGGCGAGCGACCATTTTTTCATGTCGCGGCGTGGTGTAGGCGGCAAACCAGTTGCGGGGCGGCTCGAATAGTCTGGACTCGGCTGCTCCAACCGACAATGAGCTTACCGTCGCTGTCGAGAAGGTCGCATGAGAAGACAAGGCTTCGCCATCCTCAGTTAGAGGTGATTCTTCCATGAGCGCGCCGGTCGGTGTAATCACGCGCTCTTGCTATGTGAGATCCAAATCTGTTGGCCGAGGCAAAATCGCTGTGCTGCCGAAACTTCCCCGCCGTCATGCTGCAAGCATGTACTTGCTCACGGTCAGTTCGGATCTACACCAAGGCTGAGTTGCCAGCATAGGAAATGCGGAGTTGCGGGTCAAGAGAAATTTGGCTTAGTCCTGGACGGGGAACTTAGGCTGCCCACTACGGGTGCAGAAGTCGAGTTGGCAAGTCGCGCATGCCCGAGAAGCGGACTGACAACGGCTTTCTGTTAGAGAATACCCAGTATGGACAAGAACGCTCCCTTACGCGTAGCCGTGGTTGGTTTGGGAAATGTCGGGGCCACGCTGGGCTATGCATTGCTGCTCAGCGGCCTGGCAGCCGAGATCGTGCTTATCGACAAGAATCACGCCAAGGCCGAAGGCGAGGCAATGGACCTGAACCACGCCGTTCCCTTCGCTCATCCCACGCGCATCTGGGCAGGCGACTACCACGACTGCGCCGGCGCGACGGTGGTGGTGCTCGCGGCCGGGGCGCATCAGAAGCCCGGAGAGACACGGCTTGATCTGCTGCAGCGCAATGCCAACATCTTCGCGGAGATCGTGCCGCGCGTCGTCGAACACAATCGCGATTGCATTCTGCTGATCGCGACCAATCCAGTCGATGTACTGACGCGGATTTCGCTGCAGCTTTCCGGCTTGCCGCCGCAGCGTGTGATCGGCTCGGGCACAATTCTCGACACCGCCCGCTTTCGCTATCTGCTCAGCCAGCACTTCGGCGTCGATCCGCGCAGCGTCCACGCGTACATCATCGGCGAGCACGGCGACAGCGAGGTCCCGGTGTGGTCGCTGGCGAACATTGCCGGGATGCGCCTGGAAGATTTCTGCGCCGCGCAAGGCCGCAGCTACGACTGGAACGATCTCCACTCGATCTTCGAGCAGACACGCGACGCGGCGTATCACATCATTTCTCGCAAGCAAGCGACGTATTACGCGGTCGCCGCCGGGCTGATGCGAATCGTTGAGGCCATTCTGCGCGATCAGAATACGGTGCTGTCGGTTTCCAGCCTTGTAAGCGGGGAGTATGGAATCTCCGACATCTGCCTCAGCCTGCCGTCGATCATCAATCGGCAGGGAATTCAGAAAGTGCTGCACTTGCAACTCAGTGCCGAGGAAGTGCGAAAACTGCAGGAGTCGGCACAGGTACTGAAGGACACACTACGAAGCCTGGAACGTGTGTGAGCGGCGACACAATTGAATCCAAAGCAATGACCCGGGACATTGACACCCACCAAGGTGAACCTGCGAAGGAACCCGTGGAAGGCTTGCGCCGTGAATCGCATCGACCAATCGCGTGCAAGCAATTCGAAAGATTCTGGATCGCGTGGACGCACTGCCCGTGCTAGACGACCGAACACCCGACGAAATTCTTGGATTCGACGAGAACGGGCTTCCGACTTAGAGCCTGCGAGGCGGCCGTCGCTTATGCTGCGTTTATTCTCCCTTACCCAGCGCCAGCGAAATCAGCGTCTTCTGCTCCATCTCGTGAGCTTTCGCTGAACCGGTAGCGGGCGTGGCGTTTGCCGCGCGCTTGATGCTGCGCACCTTCGAACCCAGAATGCGCTTCAGCCTCGGCGTCACGAAAGACAGCGCGCCCATGTTGGCCGGCTCTTCCTGCACCCAGATGAACTCCGTCGCATTCTTGTAGCGTCCCAGAATCTCGGCGATCTCGGTCTCCGGGAAGGGATAGATCTGCTCCAGCGAGACGATCGCCGGCCCGGACATCTTGTGCTTACCTCGTTCCAAGCGCAGTTCCTGGCCGATCTTGCCCGTGCAGAGCAGAACCCGTTTCGCATCCAACGCAGCTTCATCAGCAATGACATTCTGGAAGCGCGGCCGCTCCAGTTCGGCCAACGGCGAAAGCGCTTCCGGATGCCGCAGCATGCTCTTCGGCGTGAAACAGATGAGCGGCTTGCGCCATTTGCGTAGCGCCTGCCGCCGCAGCAGGTGGAAGTATTGTCCTGCGGTAGAGGGCTGGCAGACCTGCATATTGTCGCGGGCACAGAGCTGCAGATAGCGCTCGACGCGAGCGCTGGAGTGCTCCGGCCCCTGGCCTTCGTGACCATGCGGCAACAGCAGCACAAGTCCAGTCAACAAGTCCCATTTGTCTTCGCCGGCGGCGATGAACTGGTCGATGATGATCTGGGCGCCATTGGCGAAGTCGCCAAACTGTGCCTCCCAGGCCACCAGCGCTTCGGGATAATCCCGCGCAAACCCGTATTCGAAGCCCATCACCGCAGCTTCCGAGAGCTCGGAGTTGTAGATCTCGACGCGCGCCTGTCCCTGAGAGAGATGGCACAGCGGAACGTATTCTTTCTCGTCGATGATATCGATCAGCACCGAGTGGCGCTGATTGAACGTGCCACGGCGGCTGTCCTGACCGCTGATGCGGATGGGGACACCTTCCGCCGCAAGCGAGCCTAATGCGAGCGCCTCAGCCATGCCGAAGTCCAGCGGGCGCTTGCCGTAGCCCATTTCCCGGCGCTGCTCCAGCAACTTCTGCACCTTGGGATGAATGTGGAAGTCATCGGGATACGTCACCAATGAGTCAGTGATCTCGTGCAGTTGCGCTGCGGGCAGGCCGGTGTCGACTTCGTCGGCGGGATTGTGAGGGCCGCCATGATAGGGCGCCCAGTAGCTCGGCAATTGCCGCATGGCCGGCTTCTTCACCATGCTCTTGCCGGCCTTTTGCGCTGCGTCGAGCTCAGCCTGCAACTTCTCGACGTAGGGCTTCGCATCGAGGCCTACGTTCTTGGCGTAGATCTCGTACAGCATGGGATGGTCTTTGATCTTGCGGTAGAGAATAGGCTGCGTGATGGTGGGATCGTCGACTTCGGAGTGGCCGTGGCGGCGGAAGCCGATAAGATCCACCACAACATCACTACTGAATTCGTAGCGATACTCCAACGCGATGCGTCCGGCACGCACCACCGCATCAACATCCTCACCGTTGACGTGGAAGATCGGAATCGGCAGCCGCTTCGCCAAGTCCGATGAGAAACGGCCGGAGTAGGCATCGCTGGGATTCGTCGTGAATCCGAGAAGATTGTTCACGATGACGTGCACCGTTCCGCCGACGGTGTAGCCGCGCAGGTTCGCGAGGTTGAGCGTCTCAGCGGTTATTCCCTGCCCCGCAAATGCCGTGTCGCCGTGCATCAGAACCGGCAACACTCGATTCTTGCCATCGCGACCTAAGCGCGTCTGTTTCGCCCGGGCGCGGCCCAGCGCCACTGGATCCACGGCCTCAAGATGACTCGGATTGGAAACCAGATGGATCCGAACCTGGCGGCCGCTGGCGCCGGTATAAACGCCGGTCGCACCAATGTGATACTTCACGTCGCCGCCGCCGAGCACGCTGCGCGGATCGACATCCTCAAACCCGGCAAAAATTTCTGCCGCCGGACGGCTCACGATGTTGATGATGACGTTGAGGCGTCCGCGATGGCTCATGGCCAGCACGGCCTGCTCGGCGCCGTAGCCGGATCCGGAGTTCAGGATCTCGTCCAGCAGAGGAATCAAGGCGGTGTTGCCTTCCAGCGAATAGCGCTTGGTGCCAATGTAGCGGGAGTGGATGGTCTGCTCGAAGACATCGGCGCGCACCAGCTGATCGAGAATGCGCGAGCGATCCAGATTCTCCGGCCGCGTCGCCTCCATGCGCTCCTGAATCCATTGCCGGCGTTCCGGATCGGCGATGTGCATGAACTCCACGCCGATGCTGCCGCTGTAGGCGCGGCGCGCGGCCTCGGCGACGTCGCCGGACATGTCCAGCTCAGGGTGCGCGGACGGAAGGAAGTGGCCCAGAGGATCGAGGTCGGCCTGCAGATAGCCCCAGCGGCGGAACGCGTCCAGCACGCGCTCCTGCTTCTCGCTGTCAACGTTCATCAATACGGTGGACAAGGACGATAACTCCCGCGGCCACGGCACCCGCGCGGGGAGCCGGGCCATTGCTCAGATGGCACCACTAGTTATAGATTCCTAACCGGCCGAAGGGATACAACCGGCGCCCCAGCAGCTCTTGCGAATCGTCAACCGACCTTTCAGTATATAGTGTCGCAAGCGTTCCGAAAGCGGTCCATGGTGCCGCGGCATCACCACGATTTCCTGGTAACGAGTGGAAAAGGAATGATGCATCCGCTGACATCGCGAGATCGGGTGTTTGTGCTCACCGGCGCCGGGATCAGCGCTGAGAGCGGGCTGCCGACCTTTCGCGGAGCCGATGGGCTGTGGCGCGGCCACCAGGTGCAGGATGTGGCTACGCCCGAGGCCTTCCACGCCAATCCCGAGATGGTGTGGCAGTTCTACTCCGAACGCCGCAAGCGGCATGCGAGCGTCACCGCCAATCCCGCGCATTTCGCGCTCGCCAGCCTGGAACAAACTCTAGGCGAGCGTTTCTTCCTGTGTACGCAGAACGTCGATTCACTGCACGAACAGGCGGGCTCGCAACGTATCGTACACATACACGGCCGGCTGATGCAGACCCGCTGCTCGCGCGCGGGCTGCCGCAGCAAGCCCTTTGACGATGAACGTTGTTACCTGACGTTCGCCGAGATTCCAACTTGCGCTGAGTGCAAGGCGCTGTTGCGGCCGCACGTGTGCTGGTTCGGCGAGGTCCCGTACTCCATGGATCGCATCTTCGAGCAGCTGCGGATCTGTACTGTGCTGTTGACGGTGGGCACTTCGGGCGTAGTCGAGCCTGCGGCCAGCTTTGTTCGCATGGCGAGGATGAATCGGGCGAAGGCTATCTACGTCGGGCCGGAAGAGCCGGCGAATCACTCCTTCTTCGATACGGTGGTGTTAGGGAGAGCAGGTGAAGTCCTGCCCGGTCTCGTGAAGGAATTGGCGCGGAGCGCTAACGCAGGAAGTGCCCGGTAATGTTGTAGGCGGCAAAGGCTGCGAGATAAGCCACGATCGTCATGTAGGAAAACTGCAGGGCCGGCCACTTCCAGCCGTTGGTTTCGCGGCGGACGACGGCAATGGTCGACATGCATTGCATGGCAAACGCGAAGAAGACCAGCAGGGCCACAGCTGCAGCGGGAGTCAGTTCGTGACGCAGAGCCGCCTGCAAGTCTGTGGCGTGAGATTCGGGATCGACGCCATGCAGCGTCCCCAGGGTCGCGATGATGACTTCCCGCGCGGCAACTGAGGTCAGCAGGCCCACGCCAATCTTCCAGTCAAAACCGAGGGGACGAATCGCAGGTTCGATCGCGTGACCGACCTTCGCCACCACGCTGTCCTGCACCTGCGGAGGCTGGCCGTGATGCATGGGGAAATTCGTCGCGGCCCACAGTAACAGCGAGACCAGCATGATCACCGTGCCGGCACGATAGAGAAATGCCTTGCCGCGATCCACCAGGCGAAGTCCGAGCGACGCAGGCGTTGGCCAGCGGTACGGCGGCATCTCCAGGATGAAGGGAGCATCCTTGCTCTTCAGGATGGTGGATTTCAGCAGGCGGGCGGTGACGACGGCCATCAGAAACCCCAGAACGTACAGCCCGAGCATCGCTAGTGCGCGTGTGCCGAGGAACGGTCCAAGCAAAGGATGATTCGGCAGGAACGCCGCGATCACCATGGTGTACACGGGCAGGCGGGCCGAGCAGGTCATGAACGGCGCAATCAGGATGGTGGCGATGCGATCGCGCTTGCTCTCGATGGTGCGTGTGGCCATGATCGCCGGCACCGCGCAGGCGTAAGCGGAGAGCAAAGGAATGAAGCTCTTGCCGTTCAATCCGACGCGCGACATGGTGCGATCGGCAATGACGGCGGCGCGCGAGAGATATCCTGAGTCTTCGAGAATTCCGATCACCAGAAACAACAGCAGAATCTGCGGCAGGAAGACCAGCACCGAACCGGTGCCTTTCCACACGCCATTGATCACCAGCGACTGAAACATGCCGGCAGGCAGATGAGTGCCGAGCGCTTTGCCCGTGGTGTCGAGAAATTTCTGCAGCAGGTTCGAGAGCGGCTGACCGACGGAGAAGATGGTCTGGAAGACGCCGATCACGACCAGCGCGAAAATCACCGGCCCCCAAGTGCGATGCAGGAAGATGGAATCAAGGCGAGTAGTCCACACCGGCGTCGCCGGACGGCGATATCCCGCGTTCGTTCCCACGCGCACGGCCCACTCGCGATAGCCACGCGTGCTGCCGACCACCGGCAACTCCAAAGGATCGGGGCTGGTGGCTGCGGAAGAGAGAAAATTCTGTACGGCGACGATTCCCTCGCCTGTTGTCGCGCTGGTGAGCGCAACCGGCGTTCCCAACTCGCGCGCGAGAGATAGCACCTCGACGTGACCGCCCTGTTTGCGCAGCTCGTCGGCCATATTGAGCAATACCAGCGTCGGAAGTCCGAGCGCAATGACGCGCGCCGCCAGCACCAGGTGCGTGTGCAGATTGGTCGAGTTGAGAACCAGGATGATCGCGTCCGGACGCGGCGTTCCCGGCATGCTGCCGGTCAGAACGTCGACCGCAACCTTCTCGTCCTCGGATTTCGGAATGAGACTGTAGACGCCGGGCAGATCGATCAGCGCGATCTCTTCCCCGTTGGCGTCGCGAATGTAGCCGGTGTGATGCTCGACGGTAACGCCGGGAAAGTTGCCGACCTTCTGGCGCAGCTTGGTCAGGCGATTGAATAAAGTCGTCTTGCCGGAATTCGGAGGGCCGACGACGGCGACGGTGCGGTACGACGTGCCGAGAGCTTCATCCCTGGGTGGCGCCACAGCGTGGCAGCTCATCGTCGAAGCTCCCATTTAGTCTCCGAAGGCGGGAGCGCCAATCAGCTCCACCTGAATATGGCGGGAAAGATCGCGGCGCATGGCGACTTCCGTGCCGTCGACGCGATAGATGCGAGGATCGCCGCCGGGGCCGCTCCGCAAAACTTTTACAACCAGGCCGGGAACGAAACCCAGATTCATGAGATGTTCGGCGACCGCCGGGGAAAGTTCCAACTCCGATACGATGGCGCTTTCGCCGACGTGCAGATCGGAGAGCGCGCCGGCCTTGGTCTGGCGATTTTTCTTATGACGGCCGAATATGAAGTTGAAAATCATTTTCAATACCGATTTCTATTCTAATCCCCCTGCGGGGAGAGGCAACGACCAAAGTCACATCCTTCTGTGACCCGCAACACATTTCGGGACGGGTTGCAGAATGGAGCAACTGATTGAGCTTCTGACACTTACCGTCACTTGCAACAGTTATTGAAACACCCGTCACATTTCCGCCCGCCCGCCGCTCGTACAACTTAATGGGCAGAAGCGCTTGATAGCGCCTGTCCTCGCCCATTGAGAGATATCGGCAACGGTCGGCAAGTAAAATAGTCGTCACGTCCACGGGGGTGATTTTCCATGCTGGGATTAAGCGATATTGCCAGCCGTATCGTGCAGTCGACCATTCGCACCATGTCGGTGGAATGCGACCGCGTGGGCGGCATCAATCTGGCGCAGGGAGTCTGCGACACCGAGGTTCCCGCCCCAGTGCGCCACGGAGCCGAAGCTGCCATCGAAGCCGGCTTCAACCAGTACACGCGGCTGGACGGCATCGCGCGGCTGCGCAACGCCATCGCGCACAAGCTGGCGCGGCAGAATAGTATTGCGGCGGATCCCGATTCCGAGATTCTCGTAACCTCGGGTGCGACCGGCGGATTCGACGCGGCTTGCCGCGCGCTGCTGAATCCCGGCGACGAAGTCATTCTTTTCGAGCCCTACTACGGATACCATTACGCCACGCTCGTCGGCCAGCATTGCCGGCCAGTGCTGGTGTCGCTTGATCCTCCGGATTACGCGTTGATCCTCGATCGTGTTGCGGATGCGATCACACCCAAGACGCGCGGGATCATGACTAACACGCCGGCCAATCCGTCAGGAAAAGTTTTCTCGCGCGAAGAACTGCTGGGGATTCTCGAGATCGCAACGGTGCATGATTTGTTCATCTTTACCGACGAGATTTATGAGCACTTTGTCTACGATGGCCAGCGGCACATCAGCCCGGCAACGCTTCCGGTTGCGGCGGAGCGAACTATCACGATCTCGGGATTCTCGAAGACTTTCAGCATTACCGGATGGCGCGTGGGATTCTTGTACGCCTCAGCGCGCTGGATTCCGGCGATCAGCTATTTTCACGATCTGGCGTATGTGTGCGCACCCTCGGCGTTGCAGCATGGAGTTGCCGCGGGTCTAGATGAGTTGCCGGAGAGCTTCTACTCCGATCTGGTTCGCGATTATCAGAACAAGCGGGAGCTGATCTGTGGCGCTTTACGCGCAGCGGGGCTGGAGCCTAGCGTTCCGGCGGGATCGTATTACGTGCTGGCGGATGCTGCGAATATTCCCGGCGACAACAGCATCGAGAAGGCGATGAACCTGCTGCACATCACCGGAGTTGCGTGCGTTCCCGGACAGGCATTTTTCCAGGGAGGCCGTGGCGACCATCTGCTGCGCTTCTGTTTTGCGAAGACCGATGACGACCTGGAAGAGGCATGTCAGCGGTTGAGCCGATTACGGCAGAACGTCTCCGCTAGCGCACGTTGACTCTCAGGGTGAAGGTCTTCGCCGGCGGCTGGTTGTATTCAAACGAACGATGGTAGTTCAACTTCAGGTTGACCATGCCGCTGCCGCTGGCGTTGAACTGCAGGATTTGCATTCCCGGAGCGCCCATGGCCGAGGATTTCGTGCTCTTCCGATAGCTATCCTTTTGCAACTTCAGTGGAGACGGGTCGCCTTCCACCGTCCATTTGTAACCCGTCGAAGGATTGCTGGCCAGCTTCACCATCAATGTTTGATTGGAAGCAAGGTCGATATCCTTGCCGTTATCCTGATCGGTGATGGTAACGGTCGAGGTCGCAGTTTTTGCGGATGTGCCGGACGCGGCTGTTTGCTGAACTTCAGCCGAGATGGACGCGGCAAGAAGCAGGACACCGAAAAATGCCAATAAGCGACGGATCACGGGCAGGGCTCCTCGGTCCTGAAAGACTGGCGATGAGAGTGACGCGTCCGCAGTAAGTTGTCAATGCAAACCAGATCTTCATTTCTTGCGTCCAATGGATTTGCCAATTGCATTGGTTTCGTAGCCGTCGGCAATGGTCTCAGCAAAGTGACCTTGCAATAACACCACAACGATGATCGCAGCCCTCGATCACACACTATCGCACTGGCACATCGTGGTCGCCTGGCTGATCTTTCTGGCAAGCTACCTGGTATTTGCGATCGGCAGGCTGCCGGGCACCAAGATCGACCGGCCGGCGATGGCCGTGATCGGCGCGGTGCTGATGTTCGCTTGCGGCGTGCTCGGCCCGAAGCAGGCGATTGCCAGCGTTGATTTCTCCACGCTCGTCTTACTGTTCTCGATGATGCTGATCGTCGCCAGCCTGCATCTGGCGGGGTTCTTCGAATGGATCACGCGCCTGGCCATGGCACACCTCAGCGCCGGACAACTGCTTCCCGGCGTGATCTTCATCAGCGGCATTCTCTCGGCGTTCCTGGTCAACGACATCGTGTGCCTGGTGATGGCGCCGCTGATTCTGGGACTGTGCAAGCGCATGGGACTGAAGCCGGTGCCGTATCTACTGGCCTTGGCGACCGCGTCCAACATCGGCAGCACGGCGACGATCACCGGCAATCCGCAGAACATTCTGATCGGATCGATCTCGGGAATTGGGTATCGGGATTTTCTGGCGCATCTGGGACCGGTGGCCGTCCTGGGGCTGTTTGTCGATTGGGCGGTGCTGCACTGGATTCATCTGCGGAATGGCAACGGGGAGAAAGTACAACCGGCGCGTGAACCGATCACTGCCAGTCGCGAGCCGGAGATCCATCCCGGCTGGCCGGTCGCGGTGAGCGTTGGCGTGCTCATCGGATTTCTTCTCGGATACCCTCCGGCACTCGTAGCGGCAACGGGCGGAGCGCTGTTGCTAGTGCAGCGGCGCCACTCGCCCAAGATGATTTATGGCGATGTTGACTGGTCGCTGCTCATGCTCTTCCTCGGGCTATTTCTGATCATCGGCGGCGCCGAGCAGGCCGGAGTGACGGAGCAACTGCTGCGCGCCGCCGAGAAGCTGAATCTGCAAAACCATGTAATCTTCACCGCGGTGGTGACCCTGCTATCGAATATCGTCAGTAATGTTCCCGCAGTGATGCTGTTGAAAGGGTTGATGCCGCAGTTCCACAATCCACATCACGCCTGGCTGATGCTGGCGATGAGCAGCACTCTGGCAGGCAATCTCACGATCACGGGATCGGTGGCGAACATCATCGTGGTGGAAAAGGCGCGAGCCGAAGCGCACATCGGATTTCTGGAGTACATGAAGATTGGCGTGCCGGTGACGGTGCTGACCCTGGCGATTGGGCTGGGGTGGCTGGCGATGAGCAGCTAGCAGTCAGCAGTCAGCAGTCAGCAATCGGCAGTCAGCAATCAGTAGGCAGCAGTCAGCAATCAGCCGTCAGATCTCGCCTCGTATTTCGCTCGCGATACGAATAAAGCGGGAGCGTGATGGCGACGCTGGTATTACGATCGCGCGGTGCTATCGCAAAGACAAACGAGAAGCATAGGCTTCTCGTTGCTGAATGCTGATTGCTGACTGCTGGTTGCTGACTGCTGACTGCCAGCCGCTATTCCGTATACGGCTTCCACACGCCGTTCTCGCCTTCCATGAGGACGATGCTGGACTTGGCCGGCTCGGCGGTGTAGAAATCCACGCCGTACGACTTGATCAGCGTGGTGCGATCCCAGCTGCTGAAGCTCTTCACCAGCGA
>Ga0335078_10010095_pt1 | contig 13985 bp, 8 predicted proteins | sample Lox_Sample_32_FD_206711 | JGI IMG/M metagenome (GOLD analysis project Ga0335078, IMG submission 206711) | Soil microbial communities from Loxahatchee National Wildlife Refuge, Florida, United States - Lox_Sample_3.2 | ecosystem: Environmental > Terrestrial > Soil > Wetlands | place: USA: Florida...
AGCGCCGGGGGCAGCCGATAGAGCCCGGTGCGATTTTGAGCTGAGTTGAGCATGAAATTGGCTTTGGGATGGGAATAACCCGCCGGAGCTTTGCTTCCGCAACGTTCTTCGTTATTTCGCAGCGAGCTGGAGTTCTTCTAGAATGCGCACAGCATTGGCCGGACTAATTGCCTCATTGGGCGGAGAACACCATGAAAATGCTGCGTGCGGGGAGCCTCGTCTTTGCCGCGAACCTGCTATGGGCGTGCTGCGGCGCCGCGCAAAGCGCCGCGTTTGTGGAGACGCTGAAAAAGAACCGCGGCGCGATCCGCGTTGAGGATGGGAAGCTGGCAGGGACGAGCGCGGAAGTGTTGCGCACCGCGCTGGCGGACGCGCAGTTCGTGGCACTGGGCGAAGACCACGGCATCCGGCAGATTCCAGAATTTGCCGGTGCGCTCTGCGCGGAACTCGCGCCGCACGGATTCCACCACCTGGGGCTGGAGGTTGGGGCGTATGCCGCACCGGAATTGGAGAAATTTGCGCGCAGCGCGGACGGCGCCAAGCAGCTTGCCGAGTTTGAAAAGGAATATCCCGCCACGATTGCGTTCTACAACTGGCAGGAAGAGTTCGCGATGCTGCAAGACTGCGAAAAGGCGGCTGCGCCGGGACACATGACGATTTGGGGGCTGGACCAGGAGTTCATGGGAGCCTCGGGATTCTTAGGGGAGAAGATTCTCGCGACGAATCCCGGGCCGGACGCCAAGGCGGCGGTGGAAGAGCTTTTGAAAAAGAACAATGAGGCGTATGCGGCTGCCGCAAAGAGCGACAACCCAGGCGAGATGTACATGATGTCGGCGAAGCAGGAGGAACTAGAGCGGACCCACGGGTTGCTGAAGAAGCAAGGGAATGCCGAGGCACAGAAGCTGTTTGAAGCGTTGCTCGAGAGCCGGGAGATTTATGCCAAGAATTTGCGCGGAGACTATTACAGCTCGAACCGCCAGCGCGCCCTGCTGATGAAGAAGAATTTCTCGGGGGCGTTTGCGGCGACTACGCAGGCGAACAGCGTGCTGCCGAAGGTGTTCTTCAAGTTTGGCGCCTACCACATGTTTCGTGGCATCAATCCGCTGCATTCGAGCGAGATTGGCAACCTGATCGGCGAAGCGGCGGAGGCGAATCAATTGAAATCGGTGCATATTTTGATTGCGGGAGTAAAGGGCGAGCAACTGCACTTTGCGGGAATCGGCAAGCCAGCGGAAGCCGCGCCTCTGGATTTGGCCGGAGACAAGGACTCGCCGTTTCTCTTTCTCAAGCCGCTGTTTGACGCACAGGTCGAGAACTCCTGGACCCTCTATGATTTGCGGGCGCTACGGGACGGATTCGCGAAGTACGGCAAGCTGGACCCGGAACTGGAGCGGGTGATTTTTGGGTACGACTTTGTGGTGTTGATTCCGGACCCGAAGGCCTCGCATGAGCTCGACTAGCGGGGCCGGAAGCGCAGCGCCGGTATGCTAGAATTTTGCGAGTCTTGCAAGTCAGCAAGGGCGGGAAATCACCTTGAAAATCAGCCGAGCCGATGTGGAGCGAGTGGCGGAACTGGCCTATCTGGATTTGAGCGAGGCCGAACTGGAGAGCTATCGCCAGCAGATCGACGAGATCCTGGAATACATCGGGAAGCTGGACGAATTGGACACGTCGCAAGTCGAGCCGATGGCCCAGGTGTTGGCGGACGACCAGACCGCGGACGCGACGCTGCGGGAAGACGCGGTCGTGCCGTGCCAGGTGGCTGGGGAAATTTTGCAGCAGGCACCGGATCCAGAGGCGCCATATTTCCGGGTGCCAAAAGTGATAGAGAGGTAGAGGAAGTAGAGGAGGTAAACGAAGCAAAGGAGCGGACGGCTTTCGACGTTGCCAGCTGGTGAGTGCCGAGCGGTGGAGGGCGCCGGCAGTGAGCGGCGCGGGGTGAGTGAAGGACCAGTGACGTATCGCGAGAATCGGAATGACAACTAAGTGGACAATCGATGAGGTGAAAGAGGCCCTGGCGGCGAAGAAGGTTTCGGCGCGGGAGTTGGCGGGCGACTTCTATAAACGGATTGGGGAGCGGAATGCGGAGCTAAACGCTTTCCTGACCCTTTGCCAGCAACGGGCCTATGCGCAAGCGGACCGAATCGATGGCCTGGTAGCCGCTGGCAAGCCGCTCCCGGAGTTAGCTGGCGTGCCCGTGGCCGTCAAGGACGTCATCAGCACGCGCGGCGTGCGGACGACTTGTGGTTCGAAGATTCTGGAGCACTACGTGCCGCCCTATGACGCGACGGCGGTGGAACGCCTGGAGGCTTCCGGAGCGATCATTCTGGGTAAGGCAAATTGCGACGAATTTGCCATGGGGAGTTCCAACGAGAATTCGGCCTATGGAGTCGTGCGGAATCCGGAGGCGCTGGACCGGGTGCCGGGAGGGTCGAGCGGGGGTTCGGCGGCAGCAGTAGCCGCAGGGTTGGCGGTGGCGGCGCTGGGGACGGATACCGGCGGCTCGATTCGCCAGCCCGGATCGTTCTGCGGCATACCGGCGATGATGGGCAGCTACGGGCGGGTGTCGCGGTACGGGCTGATCGCATTCGCGTCATCGCTGGACCGCATTGGGCCGTTCGCGAACAAGGTTGCGGATGTTGCTGCCGTGATGAAGGTCATTGCGGGAAGGGACGGGAACGATGCGACCTCGACGACAGCTCCCGTTCCCGACTATCGGGCGGAGCTCGCAAAGCCAGTGAAGGGACTGCGGATCGGCATTCCCACGGAGTATTTCGGCGAAGGGATGGACAGCGAAGTCCGCAAGAAGATTGAGGCGGGCATCGCGCTTTTGAAAAAGCTGGGGTGCGAAGTGCGCGAAATTCACATGGCGCACACGGACTACGCGATTGCGACCTACTACATCATCGCGACGGCGGAAGCCAGCTCGAATTTGGCACGGTATGACGGCGTGAGGTACGGGCTGCGGGCAGCGGATGATTCCCTGCTGGCGATGTACCGGAAGACGCGAGGGGCGGGGTTTGGGGCGGAGGTCAAGCGGCGGATTGTGCTGGGGACGTATGTGCTGTCCGCGGGCTACTACGATGCGTATTACCTGAAGGGGCAAAAAGTGCGGGCGCTCATAGCGCAGGATTTCCGGGACGCGTTTACCAAGGTGGACGTCGTTGTGACGCCGACGTCGCCGGTTCCTCCGTTCCGCTTGGGAGAGCGGACGAGCGACCCGTTGCAGATGTATCTTGCTGATATATATACAGTTACGGGATCGCTGGCGGGCGTGCCGGGCATCTCGGTGCCCTGCGGGAAAATCGGCGGAAAGCTGCCGGTGGGTTTGCAGATTTTCGGGCCTGCGTTTGGCGAGGCGGCGGTGCTGCGGCTGGCGCATGCGTTCGAGCAAGCCGGCGGCGGTTCGCTCTGAGCAAGACGGCGACGACGGAAGATGCCTCCCACCATCGAAGCCCTGAGAGAAAACCTAGGCAAAGCGCAGAGCGCGTTTTTGAGCGCGGCGGATGCGGTGAACGCAGAGGACTGGAAGAAGCGGCCGGGCGAGGGGCGATGGTCGGCGGCAGAGTTGGTGGCGCATCTCATCAGCGTAGAAAAGACGGTGATTGAGAGAGCCGACCGGGTTTCGCAAAACGCCCCAAGGCATGTGCCGTTGTACAAGCGCTTTCACCTGCCGATGAAGCTCGTAGAGTCGCGCTTGATTCGCAGGAAATCTCCTATTCCGGTGCATGAGGAAGAGCTAGGCGCAAAAGAGCACATGCTGGCGGAGTTGCGCGAGGCGCGGGAGCGATCGTTGGCTTTCCTGGAGGAGACGAGGCATCGCGAACTGGGCATATACCTGTGGCGCCACCCCGCGCTTGGTATGCTGAACACCTACGGATGGATCGAATTCCTGGCTGCGCATGAAAATCGGCACACGAAGCAGATGCGCGAAATCGCAGCTGGCCTACGAAAAGCCATAGAGGAATTGCAAAAGTAGGACATTTCTTCCCACTCCTTTTCCACAGCCTTCCAAACGTACTGCTTCCCCGCGTGTTGCGAAAGATCCGTTAATGTCTTTTTACACAGGGAGATGGAACAAAAGTACTAGGTAAAACGTTTAAGAGAGTGAAAACGGAACGACTATTGCTCTTGCGTTGATGCATCGCGTACGCTGCAAGCAGCATCCAACAAGTGAAAGCGCGGTGTGGCGAGAGTCAAAGGGAACAAGGCCATGGTTACTGTAAAGTCGAGCCAAAAGATTTTTACCGACGCGGAAGTCGCCAGCCTGACGGGAATTTGCGTCGATCACCTTCGCAACTTTGCGAAGAGCCGTCACTTGGGCTTCATCGCCCGGGCGGCGGAAGCGGCCGGCAAGCAAGCGGATCAATGGCTGTTCACCTTGTCGGACCTGATGGTCCTGGTGACGCTGTTCCCGCGTTGCACACATTAAGAAGTTCGCTTTTGGCGAGTGGCTCCTTCTGGGCGTTCCGGAAGGAGCCATTTCTGTTTTGTGGAACAGTTGCGGAGGGGAATGCAGGGGGCGTATTCTGCAAAAGGGCAAACCGCGCCCGCCCTCCGGCATCGGACTAACCCGGAAACCGCCATGCGCCTGCATTTTCATCCTGAGTTAACGCTGCCCTTGGCTTTGCTGGCCTTCGCAACGGCGAATTGGGCTGCGGCTGCCAGCGGTGCGGCAGCTTTGCAGCAGGGCTCGTCCCAAACGAAACCGAGCGCAGATGGCACAACTGGCGGCAAGGCATCTGCCGCTGCCATTCAGCGGGGCAAGAAGCTCGTGTTGAAGGACGGCAGCTACCAACTGGTGCGCGAGTATCAGAAAAATGGCGACCGGGTGCGGTATTTCAGTACGGAGCGGGGCGCCTGGGAAGAGATTCCGGCTGCGATGGTGGATTGGGACGCCACCAAGAAGGCCGAAGCGACGGAGGAGAAGAGCAACGAGGCGTTGCTCGAGAAGGTCCATATCCAGGAGGCGGCGGTGCACGCGGAGACGCCGATTGACGTGGATGCCAGCCTGCCCGTGGCGCCCGGAGTGTTCCTGCCCGAAGGCGAGGGCATGTTCGCAGTGGAGGGCAAGTCGGTAAGGCGGATTGAGCAAGCCGGCTCGCAGGTCAAAACAGACAAGAAAACGGTACTGAAGCAGGTACTCACACCGATTCCGATTATTCCTAGCAAGCACAACGTCGAGATACCAGGAACGCGGGCCGCGGTCAGACTAACGACCGGACAACCGGAGTTCTTTCTGCGCGAGGTGCCGCCGGATCCCGAGCATGATTCGGCGATCGAGAGAAGCAGCCGGCTGGGAGACACCGGGCCGGAAGTCGTGCTGGTACGAGTGAAGGTGAAGGGCAACAAGAGATTGCTGGAGTCCATTCGGACGTTGTTCGGAGAAGAGATTGCGCAGGAGCGGCAAGAGATTTCCATCCAGCGCTGGGACGTGGCGCCGGATGTGTTTCGGTTTACCCTGTCGCAGCCCTTGGCACCCGGGGAGTATGCGCTGGCGGAGTTGTTGCCGGATGGCATGAACCTTTTCGTGTGGGACTTTGCCGTGGACGCTCCTGCGAAGCCGTGAGCAGTGAGTAGTCAGTGCGGCTGGGATGCATAGCGTGGGCCCGTGCTCGGTGAACCGCGTAGGTTGAGGATCAGCGGGCTTGGGCGGCAAGTCCTTTGGAATGATATTCTTTGCAGACCCCGCTACTTAAGTCCTTTAGAATGATATTCTTCTAAAAAATAGGGAGGGGGGGTGCTCGGGCCAGTGCTATTTTTGGTAGGCTGGGCGGAATCGCGAAGAGCTGAGGTTGCTCCTGCCAAGAAGAGCATAATATAGCAACGGTATTTGTCAAGGACTATGTCCACTACTTTCAATATCACGAAGAGGTATAAAGAGAGATAGCGACGAGATTGGAGCTTTACTTCTGAAGATGGTAATCGGCTCCCGGAGATGCACAGCGTTTTTTGCTAGGTGGGCTGGGTGAAGAGTTCCTGGAGGAGGGCGAGGACTTCGGAGATGCGGAAAGGTTTTTGCAGGTGCCAGACCCGCGTGGAATCTTCGTCAGAGGCCAAGGAATCCACCAAATCGCCGGACATGTAGATGACGATGGGCGGGTGGGCGCCGGCAGCGGCCAAGATGCGCGCGGCGGCGGCCTTTCCCGTAAGCCCGCCGCCGTTCGGAGACAGGTTCAAATCACAGAGCAGCGCATCGTAGGAACGGTGAGCGAGCAAAGGGAGCGCTGCATCCGCGGTGGCGGCGCAATCGACGTGGAGCCCGCCAGCGGCAAGCCCCTCGGAAAGCAAAGCGCAAATGATTTCTTCGTCGTCGAGGACGAGGACCGAACGGCCTTTCAGGAGGTCCAGATTGGGGGCCGGACCTGCGCCGGTACCGAGGAGAGAAGGAGAGGATGGAGCCGGGGCAACGCCCTCGGTAGCGGCCGGAAGGTAGACGGTGAAGGCGGAGCCGCCACCGGGGAGCGCTTCGGCCTCAATGGTGCCGCCGTGCTCGCGCACAATCGAAAGGCAGATGCTCAGGCCGAGACCGGTGCCGCCGCCGGGCCGCTTGGTGGTGTAGAAGGGATCGAAGAGGCGGGGAATGGCATCCGGCCGGATGCCGACACCGTCGTCCTGAAATGTGACGCAAACCTGCTTGGCCAGACGGGCCATGCGGATTTGAATGCGGCCGGATTGGCGGACCTCGCCGATGGCCTGTTCGGCGTTGGTGACGAGGTTAAGAAAGACCTGGATAAGCTGATTGGCGTCACCAATGACACCGGGGAAGTCCGGCTGCGGCCGAAAGTCCACCTCAATATTGTTGCGGCGGAGGGAGTGCTCGTGAAGCTGCAGGGTGCGCTCGACGATGCTGTTGAGATCCACAGGCTTCTTTAGCGGGGAAGCCGGCCTGGAGAATTCGAGAAGATTTTGCACGATGCGAGCGGCACGGCGGGCCTGGCGGTGCGTGAGTTCGAGCTGCCGCTGGGTGGTCTCTTCGACTTCGTGACGCTCGGAAAGCAATTCCGTGACGCCCAGGATCGCGGTGAGCGGATTGTTGAGTTCGTGGGCTACGCCGGCAAGCATCTGGCCCATGGCGGCGAGTTTTTCGGCCTGAATGAGCTGCTCTTCGAGGCGCTTAATCTCGGTGACGTCGCGGCCGGACAGGACGACGCCCTCGATTTTGCCGGTCTCGTTGGAGAGCGGGCTGAGATTGAAGCGAATGCGGCGCCAATCCCCGAGCTTGTGGCGCACGCGGACCTCGAGCGAACCAAAAGTCTGGCGACCGGCGAGAATATCCTTAAAGAGGACCATTAAAGCGGGAAGGTCTTCGGAGTGGGTGCGTCCGCCAAACTCCATGTCGGCGGCTTCGGCCAGCTCGTAACCGAGAACCTCTTTGCAGCGAGGGCTGACAAAGGTGTAGCGGGAGTTGGAGTCCACCACAAGGATCAGGTCGGGGAAGCTGTCCACGAGGCGACGGGCAAATTCCTGCTCCTTGTGAAGCTGGCGCTCCATTTCGCGGCGCGCGGTAATGTCGAGGACAGAGCCCTGATAGCGAATGACGTGTCCGGCGGTGTCGCGGACGGCGGTAGCCGTGTTCAGGCAAACGATGGAGGAGCCGTCCTTGCGCAGAAGGCTTATTTCGCGGCCCTGAGGGGAGGGCTGGCGTTCGACCTCGTCGATGAGGGACTTCCTTTCGGCGCGGTCGGCGACGATGTCGGGAACGTGTTTGGAGAGCAGCTCGTCCTTGGAGTCGTAGCCAAGCATGCGAACGAGAGCGGGATTCGCATCGATAATCTTGCCATCCGGCGTAGTGATGTAGATGCCTTCCTGGAGAGTCTCGAAGAGTTCCGTGAAGCGCGCTTCGTTTTTGCGGAGGGCGGTGATGTCGCGGCCGAGGATGGTAAGACCGTGAACCTGGTTGTCACGGGTCATGGCGTGGGCCACGCAATCGAAATAGCAAACGGAGTTTTGCTTCTTGAGGCGAATCTGGACGATGCCCGACCAATGGCGGCGCTCGAGGAAGCGAGGCATGGCGCGGCGAACGAGCTCCCGGCCTTCGCCGCTGCCTTCCTCAACGAAGTCGGTGACGGGCCGGCCGATGATTTCCTGAAAAGTGCCGCCGACAAGGTCTGCAAAAGCGCGGTTGACGGCGCGGATTTCGCCGTCAAGGGAAAGGGCGATGAGGATATCGTCGAAGGAATCGATGAGGTCGCGGAAGCCCTGCTGGGAGCGCGTAATAACAGAAAAAAGTTCATCAATCTGTTTTTCGGAGGGCGGACTGGCATCGCGCTGTTCGAGGCCGCGAACGAGACCGCGCAGTTCGGAGATTTCCTGGTTCCTTTTCCAGGCGTAGGCGATGAAAAGGGCTACGACCACGAATAAGAGCGGCAGCAGGGGCTCGTAACGGAGCGCCAGAGATTTGATGGTGCTCCAGGAAAGAATGGCAAAGCCAACGGCGAGGGCGACGACTAGAAAGGACGTCAGACGCCAGAGCTCGCTCTGGCGTTTTTCAAACTGCTCGAGGCGAGACGAGAGGGAGGGACGGTCGGAGCCGCCCGCGGAAGAGTCCCTGGTGGAGCTTTTGGAGTGCTCGTCGTATATAGGCATGCGCACACGGATGACACGCGGCGAGAGGCCGTTGAGTCACCTAAAAATCCATTCAACTCATTCTAGAAACGCTCGTCCGGCTTGGGCAATAACTGTGCGACGGCGAGTGCGTGAAGAGTACCTGTACAAATTCCTTAAAAAGCCAAGCGTCCCGGGATGAGCCGGGACGCTTGGGAAGTTTCAGCCTGATTGTGCCCGTGAGAGGGGACGCGGTCGAACGCGCCCCGAACACCGGGCGATTAGCTTTCCGTGGCGGCGTCGGCTTCCGTGTCTTTCTGGAGGAAGTCGAGGGCGGCGGCCTCTTCGGCGGTGAGTTCGGCGGCTTCGGGAATCTCCTCAACGGGAGCGGGCGCGGGCATTTCCGTCAGCAACTGAATGCTGCGGTAGTGCTCGAGGCCAGTGCCAGCCGGGATCAGGCGGCCCATGATGACGTTTTCCTTGAGGCCGCGCAGGTAATCCACCTTGCCGGCAACGGCGGCTTCGGTAAGGACGCGCGTGGTCTCCTGGAAGCTGGCGGCCGAGATGAACGAATCGGTCGAGAGCGAGGCCTTGGTGATGCCGAGGAGCAGCGGACGCCCGGTGGCGGGACGGCCGCCATCGGCGATGATGCGGTCGTTTTCCTCGCGGAAGCGGAACTTGTCCACTTGCTCTTCGAGAAGGAACTGCGTGTCGCCAACGTCTTCGACTTTCACCCAACGCATCATCTGGCGCGAGATGGTCTCGATGTGCTTGTCGTTGATGTTGACGCCCTGGAGCCGGTAGACCTCCTGAATGGCGTTGACCAAGTAGGCCTGGGTGAACTTTTCGCCGAGGACGGCGAGAAGGTCGTGGAGGTTGAGCGGACCGTCGATGAGCGCTTCACCGGCGCGGACGTGATCGCCTTCCTGAACGTTGATGTGCACGCCACGCGGAATGGAGTATTCCTTGGTGGTCTTGCCATCTTCGCTTTCGACGTAGACCTTGCGCATGCCCTTGGCGATATCGCCATAGCGGACGACGCCGTCCACTTCGCTGATGACGGCAGGATCCTTGGGCTTGCGGGTCTCGAAGAGTTCGACGACGCGCGGGAGGCCACCGGTGATGTCCTTGGTCTTGGTCGTTTCGCGAGGAATCTTCGCGAGTACGTCTCCGGCTTGCACTTCGTCGCCGTCCTTAACCATCAAGTGCGCGCGCGAGGGCATCAAGTACTTTTTGCGAACCTTGCCGGACGAATCGCGAACCAGGATCGCAGGCTGATGCTTTTCGTCGCCCGGGGGCAGAGTGACCACGTCCTGCGAAAGGCCGGTCACTTCGTCCACTTGTTCTTCGATGGTAAGGCCGGGCCGCAGGTCGTCAAACTTCACCGAGCCGGCGGTTTCCGTGAGGATCGAGAAGGTGAACGGATCCCATTCGGCGAGAATCTGGCCGTGGGTAACGTGTTCACCGTCCTGAACGCGCAAGCGCGCGCCGTAGACGACGTGGTAGCGCTCCTTCTCGCGGTCTTTCTCATCCACGATGGCGATCAAGCCGGAGCGGTTCATGGCGATGGCCGTTCCGCCACGGCCTTCGACGTGCTTGAGGTCCACGAACTTGACGACACCGTTGTTGCGGGCTTCGAGCGTGGAACGCTCGGAGACGCGCGTGGCGGTTCCGCCGATGTGGAAGGTACGCATGGTGAGCTGCGTGCCGGGTTCGCCGATGGACTGCGCGGCGATGACGCCGACGGCTTCGCCGAGCTCGACCATGCGACCGGAAGCGAGGTTGCGGCCGTAGCACAACGCGCAAACACCGCGGCGGGATTCGCAGGTGAGCACGGAACGGATGCGGACGCGCTCGATACCCGCGGCCTGCACCTGATTGGCGAGCTCCTCGGTGATTTCCTGGTTGACGTCAACGATGACCGTGCCCTCGAAGTCCTTGATCTTGTCGAGGGAGACGCGGCCGACGATGCGGTCGCGCAGCGGCTCGACTTCGACGCCGGCTTCGACGATGGGTTCGACGAAGATGCCGTCATTGGTGCCGCAATCCCGCTCGTTGATGATGACGTCCTGGGCCACATCCACGAGGCGGCGGGTCAGATAGCCGGAGTCGGCGGTCTTCAGAGCGGTATCCGCCAAGCCCTTGCGCGCGCCGTGGGTGGAGATGAAGTATTCCAACACGGTAAGGCCTTCGCGGAAGTTCGAGGTGATGGGCGTTTCCATAACCTCGCCCGACGGCTTAGCCATCAGGCCGCGCATGCCGGAGAGCTGACGAATCTGCTGCTTCGAACCGCGGGCGCCGGAGTCGGCCATGACGTAAACGGGGTTGATGCTGCCCTCTTTGTCCTGCTTTTCGAGAGCCTTAAACATCTCGTCAGCGACTTTTTCGGTGATGTCGCCCCAGATGGAGACGATCTTGTTGTAGCGTTCGCCGTGAGTGATGGCGCCGTCGAGGTATTGCTGCTGGACGCGCACGACTTCCTTTTCGCCGCCATCGACGAGCTTGGTCTTGTCACCAGGAATGAGCATGTCATCAATGCCGATGGAGATCCCCGAACGGGTAGCGTAGGTGAAGCCCAGTTCCTTGAGGTGGTCGAGAAGAACGACGGTATCCACAAGGCCATAGCGCAAGTAGGCGTAGTAGACGAGCTGCTGCACGCCCTTCTTCTTGAGCAGGCCGTTGATGTAGGGGAACTTCGCCGGCAGGTGCGAATTGAAGATGACGCGGCCGACGGTGGTCTGAATGAACTGGCGCTCCATCTTGACGGGCTCGGTGTGCGGCACGTCCTGATCGTCGTACGCGGTGGTGAGGTCGATAACTTCACCAGAGTAGCGCAGCCGAATCGGAGTGAGCAGTTCGACTTCGCCGGCTTCAAGCGCGAGGATGACTTCCTCGGCAGTGCCGAAGACGCGGCCTTCGCCCTTCGCGCCAGGCTTGGACTTGGTGAGGTAATAGATACCGAGAACCATGTCCTGCGACGGAACGGCCAGCGGCAACCCGTGCGCGGGAGACAAGATGTTGCGCGAGCTGAGCATGAGGACGGACGCTTCGACCTGCGATTCCGGTGAAAGCGGAATGTGCACGGCCATCTGGTCACCGTCAAAGTCCGCGTTGAACGCGGTGCAGACGAGCGGGTGAATGCGGATGGCTTTGCCTTCGACAAGGACCGGCTCAAAGGCCTGAATGCCGAGGCGGTGCAGCGTCGGAGCGCGGTTGAGCAGGACGGGATGCTCGCGGATGACGTCCTCGAGAATGTCCCAGACCACGGATTCCTGCTGCTCGACCATTTCCTTGGCTTGTTTGATGGTGGTGCAGTGCCCCTGCGCTTCGAGCTTGTGATAGATGAAGGGCTTGAAGAGCTCGAGCGCCATCTTTTTGGGCAGACCGCACTGGTTGAGCTTCAGCTCCGGGCCGACCACGATGACGGAGCGGCCGGAATAGTCCACACGCTTACCGAGCAGGTTCTGGCGGAAGCGGCCCTGCTTGCCTTTGAGCGTGTCGCTGAGGGACTTGAGCGGGCGGTTGTTGGTGCCCCGGAGAACGCGGCCGCGGCGGCCGTTGTCGAAGAGCGCGTCCACGGCTTCCTGGAGCATGCGCTTTTCGTTGCGCACGATGACGTCGGGCGCGTGCAGCTCCATCAACTTCTTGAGGCGGTTGTTGCGGTTGATGACGCGGCGATAGAGATCGTTGAGATCAGAGGTGGCGAAGCGGCCGCCGTCCAGAGGGACGAGCGGGCGCAGCTCCGGCGGAAGAACCGGAATGACGTCGAGAATCATCCATTCCGGCTTGTTGCCGCTCTTGCGGAAGGCTTCCAGCACTTTGAGGCGCTTGGCGTACTTGATGCGCTTCTGAAGCGAAGGATCGGCCTTCATTTTTTCGCGAAGCTCATCGGCAAGCTTGTCCACTTCGACGCGGCGGAGAAGTTCCTTGATGGCTTCCGCGCCCATCTTGGCGACGAACTGGCCGGGATATTCTTTTTGCAGTTCGCGGTACTTGTCTTCGAGCAGGACTTCGCGTTCGCGAATCACGGCGACTTCGTTGGGATCCACGACGACAAAGGCCTCGAAGTAGAGAATGCGCTCGAGATCGCGCATGGAGATGTCCAGCAAATAGCCGATGCGGCTGGGCAGGCCTTTGAAGAACCACACGTGCGAGCAGGGCGAAGCCAGCTCAATGTGGCCAAGGCGCTCGCGGCGGACCTTGCTGAGAGTGACTTCGACGCCGCACTTATCGCAGATAACGCCGCGATGCTTCATCCGCTTGTACTTGCCGCACAGACACTCCCAGTCGGTGACAGGGCCAAAGATCTTGGCGCAGAAGAGGCCGTCGCGTTCGGGCTTGAAGGTGCGGTAGTTGATGGTCTCGGGCTTGGTGACTTCGCCGTGCGACCAGGAGCGGATTTTTTCCGGACTCGCCAGGCTGATGCGAATGGAATCGAAATCAGCGATCAGACTGGCGCGATCATAAGGGCTGCTGCGATACAAGGTTGTTTCCTCCCTCCCGCACCTTGCGGCGCGGGTTGCGGTTCGCTGCTAGCAGCGGACCGGCTGGAACCCTAAGAAACCTACAAATTCGCTACAGCTGGCCAACCAAAGGGGGCACAGGCAAGACTGCCAGTGCTACTTAGTCGGCGGCTTTCTCCACGACGGGCGCCTTTTGCCGCTTCATAAGCTCGACGTCGAGACAGAGCGACTGCAGCTCGCGCACGAGCACGTTGAACGACTCGGGCACGCCAGGCTCGATGCCGGGCTCGCCTTTGACGATGGCCTCGTAAATTTTCGCGCGGCCATAGACGTCGTCGGACTTCGCGGTGAGCAACTCCTGCAGAATGTGCGCTGCGCCGTAGGCTTCGAGCGCCCAGACTTCCATTTCGCCGAAGCGCTGGCCGCCGAACTGCGCTTTGCCGCCGAGCGGCTGCTGAGTGATGAGCGAGTACGGACCGATCGAGCGCGCGTGGATTTTGTCGTCGACAAGGTGCGACAGCTTGAGCATGTAGATGTAGCCGACCGTGACCGGCTGGTCGAACTGGTCGCCGGTCATGCCGTCGAAGAGGTTAATTTTGCCGGCGTGCGGCAAGCCTGCAACTTCCAGCAAGTGGCGGATTTCCGGTTCGCGCGCGCCGTCGAATACCGGCGTGGCGAAGGGGATGCCGTCCTTGAAGCCTTCGGCATATTCGAGCAACTCGTCGTCGCTGAGCTTGGCAAGGGTCTTCCACACCGCGGTGTCCGAGAAGACTTCCTTGAACCAGCGGCGCAGGGCTTCGGCTCGGACTTCCTTGCTGAGCAAACGCTTCAGGCTGTTGCCGAGTTCCTTGGCGGCCCAGCCGAGGTGCGTTTCGAGAATCTGTCCGACGTTCATACGCGACGGAACGCCGAGCGGATTGAGAACGATCTCGACGGGAGTGCCATCGGGAAGGTACGGCATGTCTTCCTGCGGCA
>Ga0335078_10010096_pt1 | contig 13984 bp, 14 predicted proteins | sample Lox_Sample_32_FD_206711 | JGI IMG/M metagenome (GOLD analysis project Ga0335078, IMG submission 206711) | Soil microbial communities from Loxahatchee National Wildlife Refuge, Florida, United States - Lox_Sample_3.2 | ecosystem: Environmental > Terrestrial > Soil > Wetlands | place: USA...
GTATCCTTTACGAGGTCATAGACCCTTCGGGACAATCCCGGGACAAGGTCTTCATCAAGAATATTACAAAAGAATTAGACAAATGCAAACCAGAATCAATCTGTGCCTCATAGTTTGTTGATATTTTATGCCATGAACTGTCGGCTTCGACTATGATTCGGTTCAGATCTCGAGTCTCACATCGCTCGTGCGGCCGATCGTCCGTATTGCAATGTGGTGATTCTCGTCTGCCTCGACCATTCCCCAATACAACGCAAACTGCTGCATCTGGAATTCCGCAGGATACCGCTCGGAGGCACCGAGGAATACTTCTTCCGCCCCGACCTCAACAGCGGTATGCGCTATCGCGTATGCCGCATTATTCGTCGGCACAACGATCGGAAGAATTGTCTTTCCTTCCTTCTCTGCCAATTTTATGACCTCGCTGAAGAGAGTCTGTTCCGGCAGATCTATCGTCTGTTGAACAGCGGTGCTTTGCCCGGGAATCACCTTCGCCGTCATGACAACGATATCGACTTCATCGGGGTCATTCTCTTCGAGACATCTTTGCAAATGCTGGAGTCGATTAGGCGCACGAACCGCTACTAATTTTCTCTGCGGATGTTTGCAGCCGACGGCTTCGGCGGTAAGCTTGTTCTGAGCATAAACATTGAACTTCTCCAATTCAGCGCCACGTGCCGCTGCGATCTTCTTGTTGGCACGCTCCGAGAAAGCAAAGAGGCCGAATAGTATCACTGTAAATGTAATACCGCCCTCGGTCGCAATTGGCTTCGTAAAGAGATTCGTAAAACCGAGTCCGAACAAGATTATGAAAACGAGCGCGAGGCCGATGGGAATCTCAAATCCCCCAACCGTTATGTTCGGAGGCACTTTCCACTCACGGATGGACTTATCCTTGTACCGCAGCACAAGTATTGAAAACGTGGTCATCACAAAAGTCCAGACGACGCCGAATGCATAAGCCTCACCCAAAAGATAGACATCTCCTCTGCTCGCGATGATTACAATCAACTGGGTTATCGCGAGGAGGTTGATAATGCGATACGATGTCCCGAATCTCTTGTGAGGTCTTCGAAACCACTCGTGCAGAACGCCATCTTCCGCCACGCGATTCAAGACGCTGTTCGCGCCGATCAAAGCTGTGTTTACCGCTCCCGCTAGGATGAGGAATCCGACAATGACAACGAATATCTGAAGTCCGAGAAGGAAAGCATGCGGTCCGATCAAGTTCATGGCCTGACCGCTCAATGCGTTGTCGTTATATTTCCCGATGAGATCTTCTTTCGGGATGAGCATGGCCCCGAATAGTGAATTGAGCCCGGTAAACACAAAACTGAAAATGAACATTATCAAAGCAGCCTTCTTCAGGTTTTCGAGCTTCGGCGACTCGATTTCCCGATAAACCTGAGCGAGCGTCTCCTCACCACTGACGGCAAGTATCGAATGTCCCATCCCTACGACGACGCCGACAAGACCTATCGTCCTCAACCAACTTACGCCCTTCAGCCAGCCTAAAGCGTCAGGCGATAGATTCACCGTGAAGGACGGAAGATGAACCCCGCGAACCACGATCGTAGTAATCGACCACACAAACAAAATGACGGCGAGAATGGAAGCGATTTGAAAAATCCGCAGAGCTTTTTCGCTGGATTCCTCGATCCCAATTATATTGTTCCTCCAGAAATACAGTTCGATGAGGATCGCCGCCCCGACCGCGATCCAGTTTGGGGGAACCTGATAACTTGAGCCTGCTGAATGCAGAATGGAGTTTAACAACCCTTCAAGATAGTGCCCCGCAGAAACAGCACTGATCGGGGCCGTAATCAAATAGTCGAAGACAAGGGCTGACACTGCTAGCTTCGCAAACTTGCTGCCGAGCGTCCTCCGCACGACGCGATAGCTTCCGCCGCGCACAAACATGCTTGAAGACTCGATATAGACTGCGCGGATGCCGTACGCAAACAACATGACGAAGAGAATGAACCATGGTGCAGATGGGCCAACCGCCTTTTCCGCGATCCCCAATGCGTAAAATGCACTTGAGCCAATGTCGGAGACCACCACTGCTGCCGCTCTCCAATAAGAGATGAACGAAAGCATTACGGTGGTTATGACCACTACCTTGACTTTCTTGAAATCTATGTTGCCGGAATCCTTAGGAACTTCTATATATTGCTGTTTCATCTAAACTCGTTTCATTGTGCGCTTTGAGCCATCTCTCGTCAAGAATATCTTTGTGTTGGGATCCCGCTTCGCAGTGACCGCATACCGATACTCGACAAACGAGTGGAACAAGTGCATAAACTACAAGATGACGCAGGAAAAAACAAATTGTGCCACGAAAATAATGGGATAGAGGTAATTATCTAATCTTCCGGGTTCTTCCGTTGACATTTTGTCCTTCAGGGCGTAAAAGAAGGTTCATGAGAACTTACTTTAGGAAGACCGCCTTCAAAGTCCGCCTCTGCTCAATTCCACCTTGAACAAAATCTATCATGACAAAGTATGTTCCTGAAGAAAGATTTGAGAAGTCAACACTGATACGATTATTCCCATCGTGCAAACTCACGTTCTCACTTTTGACCAGTCTTCCGATCACTGAGTATACGTAAACTTCAGCAGCGGGCGAAGGTAATTGGAGGTTTACATCAATATTTGTCGAAGGATTGAATGGATTCGGGTACGGCCCAGAAATTTGGAATGTCGTCGGAGTTGTCTCGTGAACACCGGCGGAAGTTTGAAATCCCGCATCGACCCATGCCGAGTAGACAAGGGATGCGAGAGACAGCGAAGCGTCCTGCAATTGCGATATGGTCATCGTACCTAACCTCGACCACATGATTTGATAATAGAGGCTCGAAGCAGTATTCCCCGCTGCAGCCGTGGCCGAATCATCAGCATCTGAAATCATCTGGACTTTTGAATTGGAATAGTAGATAACCTTAAATGCAAAATCTAGAACATCTGGGATATAATAAGCGGTGTCCGGGGTGATCGTAATCTGACTCTCATAATCGTTGATCATAGTCGTCTCATATCTGGAATGGACGCCGTTTCGATTGTAGTTCTCCGTACAGTGCAGCGGCTGATGGGCATCGCCGATGTAATGTCCGAGATCGGCGATCACCCTGTTCGCATTTGCAGTGTCACGGCTTTCCAGAAACGTTACCAGGGAATCATAATCCGATTTTATTGCCCAGGGCAAGATGCCATTTTTGTAAACAGTCGAAGAGCCGTACTCGCTTATCAGCGAATCGAGATCATGCGGGAACCAGGGCGAATGGAATTCGGGATAATAATCGATATCGATGAAATGCCTCGGTCCTTCATTTGGATCCTGACTTTTTCGGTTATCGGCATCTGAGGCATGCGCGGCGTAATAAGCTGTGTACCGGGCAAACCATAAAGTATCGATGGGATAGTGAATCGTGAAAGATTGATTTATTATTTTGTGTCCTTCTTGTCCCCAGCCAAATGCTGAAGATGAATACAACAAGAAAGTAATTGCAGCCGCAAAGCGAAGTCCCTGTTTCATTATTTCTCCAGTAAAAATTTTCTAAATCGATTCCTGAAATCTGTCGTCGTTCTCATGAAAAAAACTCCACCAGTGAGATCTCGTGCAAGCAATAATCAAGCAAAGCATAGCGCGGTTCGAGAATGCAGAATCGACTTCCAAGTATATGATATCATCGCCAATGTCCAATTCATTTCGCTGAAGCTCTTCTAGTTTTCCGCAAGATTTCCACTGACATGTTTCGGCTCTGACCCAGTAAATTAAGGACGAGTATTCCGCATAATATCAATCCTGCACCTAGGAGAGTTCCGGCAGGGAATCTCTCCCCGAGAACCATCGCGCCCGCCGTCAAGGCGAGTACAGGTGTGATGAACGAGCTCATCGAAAGAAGCACAACGCTGATGTGCTTCAAGACATAGAAATAAAGTGTAAATGCTACAACCGAACCGAAGATCGCCAAATAAAGTATCGCAATTATGGTCGACGCATCAAATCTTAATTTCTGCCAGTTCTCTATGAATAGACTGGTCAACAAAAGAGTAAGCGCACCCAGCGCCATTGGGATCAGGTTGATAAACACAGGATCTATTTCCCTGCCATATTTCTTCACGCCGACTGCAACCGCAGAATTTGCAAATGCGCTTGCGACAACTGCGAGAATTCCTTCCGCGGAATCAAAAGAACCCAATCTCAAATCGCCCCAGAAAATTACAATCAAGCCGGAGAATCCGAGGATGATTCCAAAGACCTTCCAGAACGAAAGGTCGTCGGTCTTCAAAAAGATTCTCGATAAAATTGCCGCAAAAAATGGCATTACGGCAAACGTCGTGGCGGTCAATCCGGATGTTATTTTATTTTCGGCCCAGTAAACCAATCCGTACGGCACACTGAATGAGCCGAGTCCAACTATCAATAGAAAAATCGTCTGCCTTAGATCGAAGCGGTATTTGTATCTCCTAATCTTCAGGATCGCCAGTATCAAAAGTGAGGCAATCGAAAATCTTATTCCGGCACTCAGGAACGGGGGGATAGTAAAGATTGCGAACTTGATCGCGAGCCACGTTGTCCCCCAGATGAGGCAGATCAAAACATAACTGAGCGCGACCTTGGCACCGCGCGGAATCGATGGTAGCATGGTTTTTAGAAACTGATTCTCAGATTGACAAGAGGCGGAACAGGGGACGCGGCCAATTGCACGCCGAGATCGTCGCCTATAACTTTCTCGCGCCACTTCGTCACCTGCGGACCGATAAAATGAATCGCAAGAGCAGAGGCACTACCCAGGATTGCTCCTGCTAAAACATCGCTCGGATAATGCAAGCCCATATAGATTCTTCCGTAGCCCACGTACACAGCCCAGAGATAAGCAGGAATGTAAACGTAAGGTTTCGGATAGCGCAATGTCAACGCAGTCGCAATCGCAAAGGCGGCAGTCGTGTGCCCTGACGGCATAGAATATTTGTCGGCGGTGTCGAGGTGCATCGTGTGGACATCAGAGAGCGTCTCGTAAGGGCGGTCGCGCTTGACAATCACGTTCTTGAGAAAATAATAGACCACATAAGCCGATCCTTCGGAAAGTCCGACCATCACGCCCGTGTCAAAAGTGTACCCGTCATTTTCCGCCAGGCCTCCACCTGCAAAAACAAGTGGAGTCGCAATCGCGACTGGCAGAACCGAATAATCATTCGCGCCTACGGTCGCATCAAGAAAGTCGGATCGGGAATTGTTTATACTCCTGAAAATATTCACGTCCCATTTAGGCGACTGGGCGTTGGCGAACTGTACGGTAGCCGATACGATAAGGACATAAAAAAAGCCCGTCCGCATAATGAATGGACGGGCGTAAGAACTGGATCTATCTCTCATTACTCATGCAATACGTTTCGATAAATATTGTAATAGTGCATAACATTTTCAACGTAAGTGAGAGTTTGCTGATAGCCTCCGAATGTCCCAGAAGTCGGCTTTCCCTTTTCCCAGATGTGCTCATGCAATGGAGAGTATCTTTCCGATAGAAGCGGTAACGCGGACTCAACAGACACCCATAGACTCGGTCTGTCGCCAAGAAACTCCGCAATCGTCTGTGCATCCTGGATCCTTCCCTCTCCACAATTGTAAGCGGCAACAGCAAGCTCCAATCTGTCATTGCCTTCAGCATCCGCATAATTCCTCAGCATGTCTCTCAAATGAATTACTCCCAATCTCATGTTCTCGACAGGATTGGACAAGTAATCAATCTTGCGGGAAGCCGCCAACTGAAGCCCTGTAACGGGCATCAGCTGCATGAATCCGGATGCACCCTTATACGAGGTTGCTTGCGGATTGAAAGCGGACTCCTGTCTGAGAACAGCAAGAGCGAGCCGCCAATCGACTCCATATGTATAAGACAAGTCCTGGAGCTGCCTGCCATATTCGTTGAGAAAAATGTACGTCTGTCGATCAAGCTTAGGTATGGATGCCTCTGGAACAAGAGTGTTGTCATATATGTAGCGGGCAGCATCTAATTCGCCAGTCAAAATGATTGCGCCACCTATTGTTCCGATAATAGCAATTCTTTTGATTAGACCTCTAAAATGGGGTCTATTCATGACTCCTCCTTAACTAGTTCAAACTAATGCTTTGGTTCGCCGGATATGTCTCTGTCTCTATTTCGGGTACCAACCAAGGAAACCACATATTCGTTCCCTAAGATTTAGCCTGGTTCGCTCAAACGCTCTCTATCCATTGGCTCTCTGCGACACAATAATAACTAATCTGGTCGAATTTGCCAAACAGTTTTTTAGTCGATTTTGACGAATATCACATTCATCATTGAATTTAACTAAATTTTGCCCTCAGCGATCGAGAAAAAACATGGTTCCCCTATTGAACTCGGATTTCAACCCCAATTGGATACTAATTTTCCCCCGACTAGGAGAAACTACCTTTTCACTGAATACTTCTCAAAAATCTCCCGCAGCCTCCTCATTGACAATAAGTCGAGATCCTCGTCGTCCTTGTCACGTTTCGCAAACATTTCGTAATCGTACTTGTCTTTCGGAACCATCTTCGAAGTTTTGTATCTCAGGGCTTCGATCATTTTCTTTTGTTCTGCAGAAGACACGCTACCCTCTCCAATTCCGACTGCTCAACCGAGCGATTCTCTCAAGCTCTGCCAGCTGTTCAGGCGTGTTGACGCCTCGGGTTTCGTCGAAGACATCCGCCAGCACCGCACTTATTCGTTTTCCATTCTTCGCAAAATATCCGAGAACATCCGTCAAATAATATTCATGCTGAGAGTTGTCGGCTTTCACTTGATGCAACGCCTCAAAAAGCTCATTTCGATTGAACAGATAAATGCCCGAGTTTATCTCATCGATCTTCTTTTGTCCATCGGTGGCGTCTTTTTCTTCGACGATACAAGCTACCGAGTTATCAGGAAGCCGAACAATTCTGCCGTAGCCTGTCGGATCGTCAATTCTTGCCGTCAAGACTGTCGCATCTGCACGGCTCTCAAAATGGACGTCGATCAAGCGGCGTATCGTTTTCTCGGTCAGGCTCGGCACGTCGCCCGAAAGCACGAGCACTTCTCCGTCGAAGTCCGAAAGCATATCTTCGGTCTGCAAAACCGCGTGGCCGGTCCCGAGCTGTTCTTTCTGGACGGCAAATAAAACACCATCACCAAAAGATCTGCGCAGGTAATCCATGACAAGCTCGCGCTTGTTTCCGACGACTACTATCACCGATTGACTTCCAATCTGCCTGGCTAAGTCGACCACGTAGTGCACCATCGGCTTGCCATTCAGCTTGTACATCACCTTCGGCAAATCAGGATCCTTCATCCTCTTCCCCTTGCCCGCGGCAAGTATCACAGTTGTGAATTCCCGTTTCCCCATGCCCCTATCTCAGATTTTCCGGTTCGTCCAGATGTCCTTTGATAATTTTCTTGACCTTGTTCTTCTTGTCGACCAGCACTACTGTGGGTTCGTAATCTTTCGCTTCGGCTTCTTCAAATTCCGCATACGAAATGATTACGACCTCATCGCCCACGGTGCCCAATCGTGCGGCTGGACCATTCAGACAAATTATTCCGGATTTTGCCTTGCCGGGGATCGTGTACGTCTCAAATCGTTCCCCATTGTTCACGTTCACGACCTGGACTTTTTCGTACGGCAAAATTTCCGAAGCCTTGAGAAGCTCCGTATCGACCGTCAGACTTCCCTCATAATAGAGTTCTGCCTGGGTTACGGTAACACGGTGGATTTTCGACTTACAAAGGGTAATTAACAATTAGACTCCTAGAAAATCTTATAAATGCGTAATCCATGAAACAAATTATAAATCACCAACAACGTTAGCAAGGATGCAGATGTTCCATCAACAAAACGTCGCGGCGGGTCATTATTTCCCCGCCAGAAGCGTATAGATGATGGCCTTTTGAGAATGAAGCCTGTTTTCGGATTCATCCCAGACCACCGATTGTTTGGAATCTATGACATCGTCAGCCACTTCCTCGCCGCGGTGCGCGGGAAGGCAATGCATGAATATCGCCGACTTCTTCGCGAGCTTCATCAGCTCTTTGTTCACTTGAAAGCCCTGGAAGTCATCCAATCTTTTTTCTTTCTCTGCTTCCTGCCCCATGCTGACCCAGACGTCGGTATAGACCACGTCGGCTCCTATCACCGCCTCCTTTGGATCATGGACGACTTCGATACCCGCGTGAGTTTCCTTTGCCAATTTCTTCGATATCTTCAAGACCTCCGTTTGCGGCTCATAACCCTCAGGCGTCGCGGCGACGAAATTCATTCCGAGTTTGACCGACATCATCATGAGCGAATTGCAAACGTTGTTGCCGTCTCCGATGAAGGCGAACTTCTTCTTCTTCAACGAGCCGAGGTGTTCCACCGCCGTAAGAAAATCTCCGACTGCCTGGCATGGGTGCTCGAAATCAGTCAATGCGTTGATCACCGGTATCTTCATGTACCGCGCCATGTCGACACAGACTTGGTGTGCATACGTTCTCACCACTACGCCCGACATCCATCTCTCTAAATTCTTCGATACATCGTAAATGCTTTCCCGCTTGCCGAGGTTTATGTCGGATTGAGTAAGGTAAACCGAATGACCGCCCAGCTGAAAAATCCCCACATCGAAAGTGACATGTGTTCTCAGCGATTGCTTCTCAAATATGAGCGCGACTGATTTCCCCTTGATGGACTCTTTATACTTTTCAGGACGCGATTTTATTTTCGCAGAAAGGTCAAGAATATTGACCAGTTCGTTCGATGACCAATCAGCAATACTTAGAAAATCTTTTTTCACTAACATCCTCCTTTAGCTCCGGTAAATACGTTTCAAGAACTTGAAAATAATCGTCGGATACAATCCAACTTTAAAGACTAAGATAACCTATGCTTGATCAGAAATCCTTCTAAAATTTCTTTCAGGTCAGGTTTAGTTATCTCCGCCAGATCGTATCGTACTCTCACAGAAGGCTTCTTTATTTTCACTACCCTCCTCAAGTCTATCGGCGTGCCAATCACCACCGTGTCACAATCCACCCTATTGATCGTCGTCTCGAGATCTCTGATTTGCTTCTCGCCATAACCCATCGCGGGAATAAGCTTGCCGGTTTTGGGATATTTCTTGAATGTCTCGGAGATCGTGTCGACGGCCCAGGGACGTGGATCAACCAGCTCCTTCGCGCCGAATTTTTTCGCGGCAATTACGCCCGCACCGTAAGACATCTCGCCATGCGTCAGTGTCGGCCCGTCCTCGACGACAAGAACTCTCTTGCCTCGAATCAATTCCTGGTCATCGACCGTGACCGGAGACGCTGCTTCGACAATCGTGGCATCCGGATTTACACTGTGCACGTTGTGGCGTACAGCGTCCACATTCTCGCGAGCGGCGGACTCGACCTTATTGATCACCACGACGTTCGCCAACAAAATATTCGACATGCCCGCATAATAACTCAGCTCATGACCGGGTCGATGGGGATCGGCCACGGTTATCGTCAGGTCGGGACGATAAAATGACGTATCGTTATTCCCGCCATCCCAGACAATTATGTCCGATTCCTTTTCCGCTTCACGAAGGATTGCCTCGTAGTCAACTCCGGCGTAAACGATAGTCCCGTTCGCGATATGCGGTTCGTACTCTTCCATCTCTTCGATCGTGCACTCGTATTCTTTCAAATCCGTTATGCTTGCATACCGTTGTACCCGCTGCTTCACCAAATTCCCGTAAGGCATCGGATGTCGAACCGCCACAACACGCAGCCCTTTCTCTTTCAGGATATCGCACACCTTGCGCGAGGTCTGGCTTTTGCCCGACCCGGTCCTGACCGCAACAACAGCAATTACCGGAACCTTGCTTTCCAGCATTGTCTTCCTCACGCCAAGGAGCTTAAAGTCCGCACCGAACGACATGACCTGCGAGGCTTTCGACATGACGTAGTTGAAAGAAACGTCCGAGTAAGAGAAGATCGCCTGGTCGACTCCGTGGTCTTTTATCAGTTGCGGCAGCTGCGATTCGGAAAAAATTGGAATGCCATTCGGATACAATTTTCCCGCAAGCTCCGCGGGATACTTGCGCGCCTCAATATTTGGAATTTGGGCTGCTGTAAAGGCAACGACATTATATTCTTCGTTGTCTTTGAACACGGTGTTAAAATTATGGAAGTCTCTTCCGGCAGCCCCGAGGATCACAATCTTTTTCCGTTCCATGATGTATCCCTTTCTCCATACGGTGCCATGGCTTGTACTTCACGGCAGAAACAACTACTGGATACCTGCCGACAACACTTTAGAAACTAATTCAGAAATTTTCAAGGAACTCTTATGTCATGATATTCCTTCAGACTTTGAAATGTTCAACGCTCCCGTCAATTACCCTTTACTGGATTTCCAGATTGAAGAAATGTATCTTTTGTTAAGAGAGGTTCCATGACAGCTATTGAATTAGTGATTAGCGACCAAGGCGAGTTCCTGAAGTTTTTTCGCTCAAAATTCCCCATATTCCATCTTTCCAACGTTTTTTATCTCGACATAAAATACGCGTTGAAATATTATCTGCTGGCGAACCATTTCAAAGTTTCTGAAGCGGAACTTGAATCCATAACCGAAACGTTAATCAATAGAATGGTTTCCGATGGCGTTTTCAAAGAGGTTACCAGCGAAACGTGGACGGTGAACTATCCGGAGTTTCGTACCAAGACGCCGGGGAAACCTGCTCAAAATTAACGAAGATCGCAGTTTAAATATAGATTTTAGGAGAAATGAAATGGCTGAAGTAGAGACACTTCAATCCGTAAGGGTCCCCTCGGGACAGGAAGTAACAATTTCAGATAAGGCAGCAGGCGAAATAAAGAAAGTCATGGCAGAAAACAAAATTCCCGAAACTACTGGTTTGAGAATGGGAGTCAAAGGTGGAGGATGCAGCGGATTCACCTACGTCCTTGGCTTTGACGAACAAGCCTCTGACACCGACAGAATTTTCGATGCAAACGGAGTAAGGGTCTTCGTCGACGAGCGAAGTCTCCCTTATCTTTCGGGCATCATTCTGGACTACCAGGACGGTCTGACCGGAAAAGGATTCACATTTGATAATCCTAATGCGACACGAACTTGCGGATGTGGTCACTCGTTCAATGCTTGATCGTCGTGCCACGACATTGCTTCGATTACCAAGCAAAGGTTCGCGGCAAAGAATTGTTCTTCGAGACAAACGTCCGACCGATGTCCTCCGTTATTTTACATCTTACATAAAAAAGGAAGAAAGAAATGGCTTACCAGGCTAAGAACTATTCACACTTGATCGGCATGGAAGGTTTCTCGAAGCAATTGCTCGAAAACCACTTCACGCTATATCAAGGATATGTGACAAACACTAACAAACTCGCCGACATTCTTGCGCAGATGTTGAAAGACGGGAAAACAGGCACGCCGGAGTATGCCGAATTGAAAAGAAGATTCGGCTGGGAATTCAACGGGATGAGACTCCATGAATTTTATTTCGACAACCTCGGCGGCAAAGAATCTTTAGGTAAAAGCACCGGACTTCAAAGTGCCGTCGAAAAACAATTCGGAAGCTTCGCGAACTGGGAAACCGATTTCAAAGCTGCCGGGAGTATGAGAGGAATTGGGTGGACACTCCTTTACTTAGACACGACAAACGGCGCACTTTACAACGACTGGATCAATGAGCACGACATGGGTCATCTAGCCGGCTGCACGCCTATCGTGGTACTGGATGTTTTCGAACATGCGTTTATGATCGACTACGGCCTGAAGCGCGCCGATTACATCGCGGCGTTCATGAAGAACATAAACTGGAAAGAAGCCGCGGCACGTTACGACAAGGCACACAAGTAAGCATTAACTTGCCGAAATCTTGCGGCGCGGGAAGACGGCAAAAGATAAATAGAAGGAGAAGGAAAACATGAGATACATAAAGATCGCGGCGTTTGTCTTTGCCGCAGTCCTCGCCACTGCAACGCTCAGCCGTGCACAGGACATGAAGGATATGAAGGGTATGTCCATGAGCAACGACAAAGGCGAAAAATCAACCACCATTCAAGGTGAAGTAATAGACATGGCTTGTTACATGACCAAAGGCGAGCGCGGGGCAGCCCATGCTGAATGCGCTCAGGCATGTATTAACAGCGGTTTGCCCGTCGGATTGCTCGACAAGTCAGGACATGTTTACCTTTGCATGACATCGACCCACAAGTCGGCAAATTCAATGCTGGTCCAGTACGCGGCGAAGCAGGTGAAGGTCACCGGTACGGTTTACAAGAAAGGTGGAATGGATCTTCTGGCGGTTAATAAAGTGGAACCGTTAGATAGCGGCACAAGCCAAAAGTAGCAAGTGCATCTTGATTGCGACTCACTCCAAGAGTGAGTCGCAATCTACTCATCCGGTATTTCTCACACCCGCTGCAATTCCGTTAACGGTTGATCTTAGCAAGTCAAGGATATTTTGACGGCCCCCCCTCTCAGAATTAGAATCGCGGTACATCTGCAGAAACTTTATTTGGACCAAACTTATCGGATCAATGTAGGCGTTCCTAAACCTGAGAGATCTCTGAAGTGAAGGATTGGAATCGAGGAGATGCTTCTCTCCGGTAATATTGAGCACCGCTCTCTCCGATCTCTCGAATTCCTCGCTTATTCTTCCAAAAAGGTCTTCGGCAGTCTTCTTATCCGAGCAAAGACGAACATACTCTCTGCCGATAGTCATATCGGACTTCATCAAAACCATTTCCACGTTGTCGGTCAGCGCCTTGAAGAATTCCCAGTGTTTGTACATACGTCCTAGCTCTTCCCAGCTTACCGTTCCATCCTGGACCGCTTTCTCGAGTGCATATCCGAAACCATACCAACCGGAAATGAGCTGTCGGTTCTGAGTCCATGCAAATACCCAGGGAATTGCGCGAAGATTTTTCAAGTCGCTGCCGCTGTCGCGCGATGGCGGACGCGAGCCGATTTCGATCCGCTCGATTACGTCGATGGGAGTAACTTGTCGGAAGTAATCGAAGAAACCTGGGTGGTCTATTAATTCCTTGTAATGTTTTGCGGCGATCTCCGAGATGCTCTCGAAGAGAGTCACGTATTTCTTATCGCTGCTGCGTGCACCAGCCTTGTATTTGGCAGTCGATAATACTACGGCAGAAGTAATTAACTCGATAGATCTTAACGCAATTTCAGGCATTGCGTATTTCACAAAAATCATTTCGCCTTGTTCGGTTATCTTAATTCCCCCTTCTATGGTGCCGAGCGGCTGAGATAATATCGCTTGATTCAATGGACCTCCTCCGCGTGAAACGCTGCCTCCGCGGCCATGAAAAAGAACAAGCTTGACTCCATATTTGTCGCATGTCTTCTTCAGGTTTATTTGCGATTTTATCAGCTCGAAATTCGATGCGACTATGCCGCCATCTTTGTTGCTGTCTGAATAACCGATCATTATCTTCTGCACCATTCCACGAAGAGCGATGTGCTGCTTATAGGCATCGTTCCTCAGCAAATCGGAGATGACCGTTTGGGCGTTTCTCAAATCATCGATCGTCTCGAACAGCGGCAGAATATCAATCCGTGAATCCACGATCCGGCCCTCACGGACTTTCACAAGACCTGCCTCCTTCGCAAACAAAAGGGGAGTAAGAACATCGCTCGCCGCGGAGCTCATGCTGATGATGTAATCTGTGCATGCCTCTTCCCCCGCGCATTCCTTTCCGATCCTCATGGATTTAAACTCTGACACGACTTCTTCCGAATCAGCGCTCAAAACCAAATTGGAATTTACAAGTGGCCTGGCGTTCAATATTTCCCGCGTGAGAATCCCTGATCGAGTCGCTTCATCAAGCTCTGCGAAATTGCGATCAACTTCCGAGGCGGCAAACAGTTCCGATACCGCTTTGAAAAGAATAGCGGAATTTTGTCTTATGTCAAGGGAAGCAAGGTAGAACCCAAACGTTTTCGCCTT
>Ga0335078_10010097_pt1 | contig 13983 bp, 9 predicted proteins | sample Lox_Sample_32_FD_206711 | JGI IMG/M metagenome (GOLD analysis project Ga0335078, IMG submission 206711) | Soil microbial communities from Loxahatchee National Wildlife Refuge, Florida, United States - Lox_Sample_3.2 | ecosystem: Environmental > Terrestrial > Soil > Wetlands | place: USA: Florida...
AGGACGACCAAGACGGCGCGGGGGACGCCGGCTACGCCTTTGCTGGTGAGCATCAGGGTGAAGACCATAGCGAGTTGCTGCGGCCAGGTCATGTGAATGCCGGCGGCCTGGGCTACGAAGACGGAGGCGATGGCCAGGTAGAGCGTCGAGCCGTCGAGGTTGAAACTGTAGCCGGCAGGAATGACGAAGGCGACGATTTCACGTGGGACGCCGAAGGCTTCCATGGACTCCATGGCGCGGGGAAGTGCGGCTTCGGAGGAACTGGTGGCGAAAGCAATGGTGGCGGGTTCGGCGACGGATTTTACAAAGTGGGCGAGCGGAAGACGCACGAGGAGAATGATCGGCAGAAGAACTAGAAGGAGGAATGCGATCAGCCCGGCGTAAGCGGTCAGGACGAGTTTGCCGAGTGGGAGAAGGACGTTTAGGCCCATGTGGCCGACGGTGTAGGCGATGGCGGCGCCGACGCCGACGGGCGCGAAGTACATGACGATGTTGGTGAAGCGGAACATGACCTGGGTGAGAGATTCGGCGAGGCTGAGCATGGGCTGGCGGAGTTTTTCGGGGACTTGCAGCAGCGCGATGCCAAAGAGAATGGCGAAGACGGCGACTTGCAGGATTTGATTATCGGCGACAGCCTTGGCGATATTTTCGGGGAAGATGTGCAGGAGGAAGTCGTCCCAGCGGAGGGTGGCGACGGATTGCGCGGAAGGCTCGGCGGTTGCAGCAGGGAGCGCGACGCCTACGCCGGCGCGAGTGAGGTTGATGGCGGCTATGCCGATGAAGAGGGCGATGCTGGTGACGACTTCGAAGTACAGCAGGCTTTTCCAGCCGATGCGACCGACTTTGCGGATACTGCTGTGACTGGCGATGCCAGAGACGAGCGTGCCAAGGATGAGCGGGGCGACGATGACTTTGATGAGGCGGAGGAAGATGTCGCTTAGGACGCGGAGATGGGTGGCGAATCGAGGGGCGTCGAGACCGAGTTCGAGGCCGACGAACATGGAGAAAAAGATCCAGTAGGTGAGGGAGCGTTTTTGGAGACCGGCGTAAGCGAGGAGGAGCAATCCGATCCAGCGCAGGGCGGCGATCCAGGTGTGCCCGTGAAGGAGAGCCAGGAGCGAAAAACCAAGCGCGAAGAGAAGCAGGCCCGCGACCAGAGAAGAACGGAATTGTTTGGGCGAGTCGCCGGGCAACGCGTGTTCCTCAATCCGTTTGGGGTTTGTGCGAGGACATCATATATGACGGAAAGTGGAAAACAGAAATTGGAAAGTAGAAGAGGAAGAGAATATAACGCAGAGACGCAGAGGGCACAGAGAAAAACAGAGGAGAGAGATTGGGCTTCATTCACAAAAAGCTTTTGCGCTGAGAGCCTTCGCCGCCAAGAGCCCGGCTCGGGATGGCAGGTTTTGTGGAGGGTTGCTCTTTTTTTAGTGGCTAGCGGTGCTTGAGGGCTTCTAGTTCGTCGAGGGTTTTGGGCCAGTCGGATTTGAGGAGGGGGGAGAGGCTGCGGTCGGCGAGGAGTTTGCCGGCCGTTTGGCAGTGGGCGCAGTAGTTGGTTTCGTTGTCGGCGTAGCGGATGCGTTGGACTTTTTCGCCGCAGCGCGGACAGGGTTTTCCAAAGCGGCCGTGAACGGCCATGCCTGGGCGAAAGGCGGTGACCTTTTCGGGGAAGGCGTGGTTGGCTTCGGCGACCAGGCGGTCGATCCAGAGTTGCAGAGTTTTGCGCGTGGCGTTGAACAGGGTTTCCCATTGCGGATCGGTGAGCCTGCCGGTGAGCGCCACAGGCGAGAGTTGCGCGGCGTGGAGGATTTCGTCGGAATAGGCGTTGCCGATGCCGCTGAGGAGACGCGGATCGGTCAGGGCACGTTTGAGGGTGCGATTTTCGGCGGTGAGTGCGGCGTGGAATGTTTTTAAGTCGATCGAGAAGACTTCGACTCCGCCAGGATCACTGGAACGCAGACCTTCGTCACCCTGGAGCGCGTGCAGTGAGGCGCGGCGTTTGGAGCCGGCTTCGGTCAGGACTAGCGAGCCGTTGGGAAAATCGAAAGCGGCTAGGTTTTGGCGGCCTGCGAGTTTGACTTCGGGCAGGCGCCAGTGGAGGCGGCCGGCAATCATCAGGTGAAGGACGAGCCAGAGTTCGTTTTCGACGCCAAACGCTATGCGCTTACCTATGCGGCGCAGTTCGCGCACAGTGCGACCTTCGGCGTCGGTGAGCGGTGGTTGCACGGTGCGGAGGAGGAAGGGGCTGGTTAGGCGCACGCGCTTTAAGGGTTGGCCGATTACGCGTGGTTCGAGTGCGTGGATGTAGGCGGCGATGTCGGGGAGTTCCGGCATGGGGTTAGATTGCAGGGGGTGCGCGGCTTTTGCAAATAGTAAAGAGAAGAAATCACTAAAGAGAACACTAAGGTTCCACAGAGAACGCAGAGAAGAGCGGAGCCGACTGGGTCCGAAGATGTTATTGTCGAGGCATGGCGAAAATTAAATGTTTGGAGTGCTCACGTTGTAAGGAGACGTTTGCGGGGGATGGGCCGGCTACGGTTTGCGCGAAGTGTGCCGGGTCGCTTTATGTGCGGTATGAGCTGGAGCCGCTGCGCGGACTCGCTCATCGCGACGACATTGGACGAAGTGAACGGCACGGGTCTGAAGACCCGCCACTAGCTATACCGAAGCGCCGACAGGATGCCGGCGCTACGAGGGGATGGACGGGGATGTGGCGGTATCGATGTGTTCTGCCGCAGGCGGATCCGGTTACGTTGGGGGAGGGTTGGACGCCGATGATTCGGTCGCGGCGGTATCCCGGCGTTTATTTGAAGGAGGAAGGGGCGAATCCTACGGGGTCGTTTAAGGCGCGCGGGATGGCGATGGCGGTGACCATGGCCCGTGCGTACGGGTTGAAGAAATTGGCGGCGCCTTCGGCGGGGAATGCGGCGGGGGCGCTGGCGGCTTATGCGGCGGCTGCGGGCATTGAGGCGCATTTGTTTATGCCGAAGGATGTGCCGTTTGCGAATTATCTGGAGGCGGTGCTGTATGGGGCGAAGGTTACGTTGGTGGATGGATTGATTTCGGATTGCGGGCGGATGGTTGCGGAGCGGAAGGAGAAGGAAGGATGGTTTGATGTGTCCACACTGAAGGAGCCGTTTCGCGTGGAAGGCAAGAAGACGATGGGGTACGAATTGGTGGAGCAACTCGGGTGGGAGTATCCGGACGCGGTATTTTATCCCACGGGCGGCGGAGTGGGATTGATTGGGATGTGGAAGGCTTTCCAGGAGATGGAGGAATTGGGATGGGTGCAGCCGGGGAAGAGGCCGAAGATGATTGCGGTGCAGTCGGCAGGATGCGCGCCGATGGTGCGGGCGTTTGAGCGGGGAGAGAAGGCCAGCGAGATGTGGAAGGGCGCGGCGACGTTTGCGTCGGGATTGCGAGTGCCAAAGCCGTATGGGGATTACATCATGCTGGAGATTCTGCGGGAATCGGGAGGCGTGGCAGTGGCGTTGCCGGATGAGGAGATTTTGAAGTCGCTGCGGGATTGGGCGGAGAAGGAGGGCGTATTTTTGTGTCCAGAGGGAGCAGCAGCTACGGCGGGGTATGAGCATTTGTTGAAAACTGGGTTTTTGAAGGCGGAGGATCGGGTGGTGCTGTTTAATACCGGGGCGGGGTTGAAGTATACGGATGTGGTGGGGGAGGCGATTGGGCTGCGGAAATAGAGAATCGAAAATGGAAAGTAGAAAACGGGAAGAGGGAAGAAAGGGATAACGCAGAGTGCGCAGAGAAGCGCGGAGCACGAAGGTCCCACATGTAAGACCGGCATGTGGGCGTACGGCAACTGGGCTGGTTGACATGGTGCCGAGGGGCAGCAGAAACTAATTGGGGAACTGTGAAGAAAAGAGAAGAGCACAGGCCGGAGTGCCTGTGTCACGAGGAGAATGCGTGCCATCACTGCCGGTACTTGCGAACAACGGGGCCATGAGTCAGTTTGTGGGGGCGTTTGAGGTGGTGTCGAAGCTGAGCGGGCATGTCTATCAGTGCAGCTTTTCGCATATCTGGAATGCGATTGCCACGCGGCATAGCGACACGATTGACGCGAAGTTTGTGGTGGACGGCGAGGGACATATTGTGGGGTTGGCGCACACGGCGTTTGTGGAGTTTCGAGGGAAGACGGGTAGGGATTTGACGGACCGCGAGGCGAGTTTTGTGGCGGCGGAATATTTGCGCGAGCGGCTGGAAGAGGAAGATTTGCGGCCTCTGTATGACGTGACGGGCGAAGAAGCGACGCGGTTGATCAATCAGGTTGGGATTAAGTAGTTTTCGGCGTCAGTTTACAGTTCACAGTCAGAAGAGTCTTTGTCCGAGTTGAAGCCCGTGTTGGTGGTTTTGTCTTTATGCAAGAGCTAAAAGCTGCGACCTCCTGACTTCACACGAAAAAAAGACTAAGAGAGATTCCTCACTTCGCAGACTCCGTTCGGAATGACGTTTGTGGCCCTGCAGTGAAGGAGCTCGCCACTGAGTGCACAGAGAACGCAGAGTGCGGACTGAAAAGCACAGGCAGGAGTGCCTGTGCCACGCAGGTTGGGCCGCGAAAGGCGGCGCCAAGGCGCCGCACTCCAAAGCTAGTCGGCGGGGGTGGGGGCGGCACCGTTTTCGGCTCGGAATTGGGCGAGGCGCGGGTGGTGGAGGCCGTCGCGGCGAATGAAGTAGATCACCAGCAGCAGGAGCAGGGCGCCGAAGACCATTACGGCGGTGGCTGCTTGCAGGCCGATCTGCAGATCGCTCATATCCGAGACTTTGCCAATGAGCAGTGGTCCGGCGGCGCCAATGGACTGCGTTGCGAACATGTACAGACCGACGGCGGTAGCGTGGGCGCGTTGCGGAGTCAGGTCGTGCAATACCGCGGTGGTAGGGCCGTGATACCAGGACATGAAGAACATGGCCACGAAGAAGCCTGCCAGGACGACCCACTTTTCCTCGGCCTGGATGGCCAGCAAAAGAAACGGGGCAGCAGCCAGGAACGCGCCGGCCATGACCATGACGCGCCCATAGGCAAAGCGCTTCTGCGCGAGGTCAGCGAAGAAGCCGCCTGCGAGCGTGCCAAGGACGGCGGAAAGGAGCGCGATCGCGGCCAGAGAAAGGGCAGCTTCGCGGAGGCTGAAGCCCTTGTAATTCTTGGCGTAGTCGATACCCCATGTGACGAAGGAAACGCTGGAAAAGGTGACGCAGATGCCCGCAATGATCATGGCGACGACAGCGGGCACGCTAAGCAGTTCGCGCAGTAGCTCCAGGAAAGGCAACACCTCGGAACGCGGACGACGCTGCGGTTCTTTGAGTCTCAGTGCGGAGAGGCCGGGGAGGATGCCGACTGCGCCGACGATAATGAAGGCGTGTTGCCAGCCGTGACGGGCGCCCATGATTCCACCCAGCGCCAGACCGGAGATGCCCCCAAGGATCATTCCGGAGGCGAAGATTGCCTGCGCCAGGGCACGGTGCTCTCTCGAAAACGAATCCGAGATCAGAGATTGCGCGGCCGGTGCATAAGCCGCCTCACCGATACCGACCATGCCACGCGCGAGGAACAGAAAAGCGAAGGTCGGTGCGAGGCCGCTACCGACGGCGGCGATACTCCAAATCATTACCCCAAAGAAGATGATTTTCGGCTCGTTGAAGCGATCGGCGAGATGGCCGAAAATAACGCTGGCTATGGCGAGGACGAAAAGGAGCACCCACTGGAGGGAGCCGAGTTGGGTGTCACTGAGATTGAAATGGTCGCGGAGGAGGGGAAGCAGGGGATTCAAAACCTGGCGGTCGGCGAAGTTGACAAAATTGATTAAAGCAAGTACAGCAAGTAGGCGTGCCTGCTGGTAGTTGAACGGGATCTTCGCTGAGACCATCGTGTCGCGGCTTCCCCTGGGCGGAGGCGTGACAAGCTGCGGGTCGACAAAGACCCTGCCACCGAAACTTCAAGGATTATATACCGCCAAAGATGCGAACCAACCGAAACGCGACAACCAGTGACAGATTAACTACCGTGCTGTCGTACGGCGCGCTGATCCTGCTGGGGTATCTGGTGGTGCTGATTGTGGCGCCGTTTGCCATACCGCTGGCGTGGTCTGCGATACTGGCGATTTTCTTTTCGCCGGTGTATGTGCACGTGGCGAAGCGAAGCACACCGACGCGAGCGGCGGTGGTTTGCACGATTGGGGTGACGCTGCTATTGATCGTGCCGGTGATGCTGGTGTTGACGTACGCGGGACGAGAGGCGCTGGAGGCTTCGGCATTCTTCAAGCAGATGCTCGGTTCCGGATCGCTCCTGCCGCAACGGGCAGCGAACTACGTGCAAGCACATTTGCCGGCTTCCATGCAGGATGTGGACATTGTGGGGCCGCTACGGCAGGGCGGGGAACGCGTAGCTACGTACATCGCGGCGCGACTGGGCGAGCTGGTGAAGAATCTATTTGCGTTTGTGGTGAATCTGCTGATTTTGCTGTTCGCATTGTTCTTCATGTTTCGTGATGGTGGAAAGATTTTGCGGGCCATACGGCACCTGATTCCGTTCGACCGGGAAATACAGGATGAGATGCTGAGCGAGTCTCGGGATTTAATCTTCGCGAGCGTGGCGGTGGCGCTGCTGGTGGCGGCGATTCAGGGAATTCTGGGAGGGATGGCGTTCGCGGTGACTGGGCTGGCGGCTCCGGTGTTTATGGGAGTGCTGATCGCGTTTTGCTCGATTGTGCCGGTGGTGGGGTCGGCGCTGATATGGGTGCCTGCGACGCTGTGGCTGGGGTTTCACGGGCACTGGTGGAAGGCGCTGGTGGTGGTGGCGATCAGCGGGGGAGTGGCCTCGGTTTTGGATAATATTGCGCGGCCGCTGCTGATGCGAAACCGCACGCGGTTGAACGACTTGTTACTGTTTATCAGCATATTGGGCGGGCTGGATGTATTTGGGTTGATTGGGCTGGTGATTGGCCCAACGGTGGTGGCCGCGGCGTTGGCGGTTTTTCAGGTATATGCGGAACACCGAGAGCAGGAAGAACGTTTACAGGAAGGGACTGCGTAACTGCTTGTCTAAAGGCGGAGGGAAATTCGCTACCGCGGGAAGAGCACTATGCTAGAGTACGCCTTCGATGAAAAGTAACACGGATAAGACGGAGATCGGTGTGCGCGAACTGGCGCCGGAGAAGTTGCGCTGGCGGTGCGAGCTGGCGCGCATACCATTTGAAACCACGGCGCAGGCGCAGAAGCGCGAAGGGTTCGTCGGGCAAGACCGGGCGCTGCGCGCGCTGAAGATGGGCGTGGAACTGTCGGCGCCGGGATACAACGTTTTCGTGTGCGGGCTGGCAGGCACCAGCCGCGGCGGCACGATCGCGCAGATGATTGAGGAGTTGCACCCGGCCACGAAGCCCTCGCTGGACCGCTGCTACGTAAACAATTTCAAATTGCCGGACCGGCCGCGGCTGCTGGTGCTGGCGCGCAGCTCGGCGACCAATTTCAAGAAGGACATGCAGGCGGGAATTGATTTTCTGCGTCGGCGTATTCCCCAGGTGTTTGAGGGCGAACCGTTCCAGAGGCAGAAGGGAAGGATTGTGGAACGGTTTTCGTCGCGTGAAAAAGATTTAATGGACGATTTTACGCGACGCATCGCGCGGGACCAGTTTGCGCTCGGGCATATGCAGGTGGGCGCGGTGGCGCTGCCGGAGATTTTTCCGGTGCTCGAAGGGCAGATGGTGCCCATCGAAGATATTTCGAAAATGGTGCACGAAGGCAAGCTGGAAAACGTGGTGGCGGAGGAGATTGAGCGGAAGTACGAACAGTTCCGGCAAGAATTCACGGTGGTGTACCGGAAGACGCTGACGCTTTCGCGGGAATTGGCCAGCGAGTTGAGCTACCTGGAGCAGGAGGCCGCTTCCGTGCTGGTGGACGGAGTGATCGAAGAGTTGAAAGAAAAGTATCCGGGCGAGACTGTGGCAGATTATCTGGAGGAAGTGCGGCACCACGTGCTGGATAATCTGGGGCCGTTCAAGGAACGCGAGGGTGAGGAAGACCAGTCGCATGAGCAGGGGCCGGAAACGCTACAAAAACCACCGGGACCGGAGCGCGATCCGTTTCGCGTGTATGGGGTGAACGTGATTCTGGCGCACAACCATGAAGATGCCTCGCCGGTGATTTTTGAGACGACCCCGTCGTACGCGAATCTGTTTGGGACGATTCAGAAGGCTTACGACGCGCGCGGCGGATGGACGAGCGATTTCATGGATTTGCGCGGCGGGTCGCTGCTGCGGGCGGATGGCGGATTCTTGATCATGTATTCGATTGAAGCGCTTTCGGAGCCGGGAGTGTGGCGGGCGCTAAAACGGACGATGAATCACACCAAGCTGGAGATTCAGCCGTTCGAGTCGTTTTATCCGTTTACGACCACGGCGCTGAAGCCCGAACCGATTGAGATCAATGTGAAGGTGATTTTGATCGGGGACCGGGATTTATACGAATTGCTGTACGAGTACGAGGAAGATTTCCGGAAGATTTTCAAGGTGCGCGTGGAGTTTGACGAAGAGATGGCCATGAGCGACCGCGTGATTGAGGAATACGCGGGACGGCTGCGGACGTTGAGCGAAAAGGAATCCTTGTTTCCGTTTGACCGCGGGGCGTTTGCGTCGATTCTGGAACACGGCGTGCGGCGGGCGGGCCGGCGGAACAAAGTGACGGCGCGGTTCGTGGATATTGCGGATTTGGCGCGCGAGGCGAATTACGCAGCGGTGGCGGCGGGTGAAAACGTGGTGCGCGCGGCGCACGTGCGGGCGGCCATTGCTTCGAAGATCGAGCGGCACAACCTGGTGGAGACGCGCATCCGGGAGATGATTGAAGAGAGCACGCTGCTAGTGGACTTGAGCGGGACGCGCGTAGGCCAGGTGAACGGGTTGAGCGTGCTGGAGATTGGCGGGTATTCGTTTGGCAAGCCGGTACGGATTACGGCCAGCGTGGGACTGGGCAAGGCGGGGTTGATCAACATTGAGCGTGAGTCGAACCTCAGCGGGCGGTTCCACGACAAGGGCATGCATATTATCTCGGGCTATTTGCGGTCGATGTTCGCGCAGGATAAACCGCTGTCACTTTCGGCGAGCATTTGTTTTGAGCAGTCATATTCGGGGGTGGACGGGGATAGCGCGAGTTCGACGGAAGTATATGCGCTACTCTCGGCACTTTCGGAATTGCCGCTGCGTCAGGACGTGGCCGTTACGGGTTCGATGAATCAGCGAGGAGACGTGCAGGCGATTGGTGGAGTGAACGAAAAGATTGAGGGCTATTTTGATGTTTGCCGGATTCAGGGGCTGACCGGCTCGCAGGGCGTGCTGATTCCCGCGGCGAATGTGGAGGATTTGATGTTGCGGGAGGATATTCTGGAGGCGGTGGCGGCGGGGAAGTTCCATTTGTGGCCGGTGGGGAAGATTGAAGAAGGAATTGAGATGTTGACGGGGACACCGGCGGGAAGCCGGAATGGGGCGAGGAAGTTTGAGGAAGGGTCGGTGTTTGGAAGGATTGATGAGAAGTTGGAGTCGATGGCGCGGTTGATGCGAGATTATGAGTAAGTGGGAATAGAAGATAGAAGTGCGCACTACGCGTGGGACCTTGCCAGGTCTCTACGTTGAGATTCTTCGCTTCACTCAGGATGACAAGCCCTCGAAGCTGAAAATAGAAGACCTGGCCTAAGCGAAAAGCGGCGGCAGACCGCCGCACTCCAAATTTAGTCGAGCCATTCGTCGAAATGCACGCCTTTGGCATCTTTCCAGCCGGCGCCGGCCAGGGTGTGGAGATGACGGGGGATGGCGTCGGGGGGAATCTGGCTGAGCCAGGTAGCAAAGTTGGCGTTGTTCTTGGCGGCGTCGGTGGACTTTGCGGTTTGTTTGGCTCTGTTGGCCTCGGCGATCCACTCGGCCTTTAGTGCTGCCCAATCCACCTTTTGAAAATCGAAGAAGGTCAAGCCGTTGAGCTTTTCGGGGAACTGCGCGCGAGCGGTTTGCAGTGCCTGGGGCGGGGCCGGGTCGGCACCTGCGCCGCTCTCTATATAGGCTCGAAGAGTCTCCGTTTTGGACGCGCCGAGCAAGGCATTAGGCGTGACCGCCACGTAGTAGAAATTCCATTGCGTGACGCCAGCGGAGCTTTGGCCGCCCTGCAGAGACACTTTGAGAAAGGTGGTGCTGCCTTCGTTGCGTTCGGAGGAAATGCGATCTCCGAGCAGCGTGCGGGCCAGCTTCAGAGTATCAGGCTTGTTGTGGATTCCGAGAAAATAGAGTTGTTGATTCTTGTCGAAGGCGGGATTGGTTTGCAGCGAAGCAAATTCGCCGGTGGTTAGGCCGAAAGCGTCTTCGAGGGGCATACCAATGCGCGTGGCCGCAGCGGACTCAATCAAATTGATCTGCTGCGCGGAAGCGCCGGCAGCCTGGGTGATGGCGCGCTTGATCATTTTGTAGATTCCGACGAAATCGATTTGCGATTCGCTGTAGTAGAGCGTGCTTGGAGAGAGAAAAGCCATGGAGGCGGGATGTGCCTGGCCTTCGGAGAAAATGTCAAAGAGGCCGCCCGGGGTGGTATCGCCAAGCAGCACGCCCTGAAAGCGGGTTCGCGAGCCTTCGAGAGACAGACGCGCGGCGAAGGAGTGCAGAGAATCCAGCTTCAGCGCATTCAGAAATGGTTTGAATTGGGCGGTGGGGCCGCCGGGAGCGGATTCGAGGGCGAGTTCCTTCAGGTGTGAGGCGTTCAGGAAAATTTCCAGCAGGCCTTCGGTGAGGAGCGGTTTGGCCTCATTGAAAGCCTCGACTTGAGACAAGGTAGTGGCGGCGGTCTTGCCGTTCAGGAGGTTGAGAATGTCTTCGAAGACGGGGAGTTCCTGCGCGCTGACGGCGTACTTCGAGAATTCGGCCCAGTAAGTGACACCGGACTTGCGTTCGACTTTCAGAGCAGGAACGCCGGCGATGGTCAGGGTAGTCAGTTTGGGGAGTTCGGTTTCCGTGCCACGGAGGCGAAGTACGGCTTTGGAGAGCAGCTCTTCTTTTCCGGAACGGTCGTAGATCAGGAAAAGGCCGTTCCAGACGGGTTTGTCCGGAGGAGCGGTGGATTTGTTCATGGACGCGGCCGGCTTGGCGTTAGCAGATTCCGGTGCACGGAAATATCCGACGAGGAAAGGATTGTCGAGCAGGGTGAGATATTGCGCGGCTTCCTCGCGCGAGAGTGCGGGCTTGTCCTTTTGTTTTTCGTTGGGATTCATGAGCGAGGCGAGGAAGGCAGAGCGGGCTGGGGCGAGATCGGGATCATCCCAGAGCGCGTAGAGGGAGTTTTTGGCGCGGAGATCGCCCGAAGGCGTGCCATGCCAGAGCACGTAGAAGGTGGTGCGGGCAGGGAGCTTTCCAGGGTCGACGGGAGATTGCGCCGTGGAGTGGAGCGGGAAGAGAAGAAGGGCCAACAGTGAGAGAACCAGAGCATGGGTTGGGCGACGGGAAGTCATGAAGGCGTCCTCCATCAAGATGCCGAGTCTATTTTTATCGTAACGTGGGCATATGGCGGCAGAAAGTAGGATGGGCGGGGAGTTTCCAGAAGAGTGAAGGCGACAAAATGGAAATGGAAAATAGAAAATAAGTGTCCACCTGGACGCTTTGGATAGGCGTTTAGGTTGAGCTCCTTCGGCGCAAACTAGTTGCTTGAAATGGACGTGGTGGGCGGCCTCCCTTCCTTACATCAGGGCAAGCAGGAGGTGGTCCCGGCAAGGGTTGGGAAAGCGGCGCCAAGGCGCCGCACTCCAAATCATTTTGCTGGAGGGGTGGCGGCGGCCGGTGCGCTGCCTTCCTTGGGAGTGGAGAGGTAACCGGTGATCTGGTTTTTGCCGACGTCGAAGACGACGATTTCGTAAGGAGACATGCGTGCAGTGCCCTTGACGTAAAATTGCACGGGCTCGCCGGCGGTGCGGTCTTTCTTCTCGATGGATTTGTCGTCGGCGAGAACGGTCATGGTGTATTTGGACTTTTTCTGGTCGGTTTTATTCAGGGCGATTTGCACGGGACCGACGCGCTGGGCGTTTTTGGCTTTCTGGATGGTGAATTCGTAGTAGTTGCGATCACCCTTGCGCTTCAGTTCTTCGACATCGTCATGGTTGCGGGCGATGAGGCCGCTCATCACGCCCATATCGCCGGTGGCGCGTTCGAGTTTGCCCTTGGTGGCCTCGAGGTCGTTGCGGGTGGATTCAATGTCTTTCTTTGCGCCCCCCAAGTCGGTGGCGACGGCGCCGATTTTGGCTTCGCTTTCTTTCTGGCTGGCGCTGATTTCTTCGGAGAGCTTCTGGTCGGAAGCCATTTGCTGCTTGCGGATAGTTTCGGCGCGGCTGCGCGCTTCGGCAATTTCCGCCTGGGTCATACCGACTTTCTGCGAAGTGACTTCCACCTGCCCCTTGAGTTCAGCGATGCGGCTATTGGCCTGCTCGAGCTGAGCAGCGAGAATCTTGTTCTGCTCGTCGGACTTGGAGAGTTGTTGCTGCACCTTGCCATGGGCGGAGTATCCGGCATAAGCGAGAGCGGCGACACCAGCGATGAGCAAAGCGAACAGTACCGTGATCCAGCGGGGAGTTCCTACGTTTTCATAGTGGTAGGATTCCTGGGGCGTTGGAACATTTGGAGAAATACTCATGCTTCTCCCTCCTCAGAGAGAACAATGGATGGGCGTTAGGCTGACTTGCCGATTATCCAACGAGCGGGTTGCCATGTCCAATGAAGACGGAGGCCGCGGGCGGGTTCCGTCACTTTGCGGATTTGGGGGAGCGTTGGGGCCAACGGGCGAAGATGGTGGTGTTCAAGCCGCCGCGAGGGGTGAATTCGCCTTTAACGATGCACCATTCGGGCTGCACGGCAGCGACGATGTCATGGAGAATCTTGTTGACGGCGTTCTCGTAGAAGATCCCGAGGTTGCGATAAGCGAGAAGGTACAGCTTCAGGGACTTGAGCTCGATGCAGGATTTGCGGGGCTTGTATTGCAAGGTAATGACACCGTAATCGGGCAAGCCGGTTTTGGGGCACATGGAAGTGTATTCGGGGTAGCGCGTGGTGATGGTGTAGCCAGGATACTGGTTGGGCCAAACTTCGAGTTTGGGCAGCTTGGCGTCGATACCGGCCCTGGCATGTTCTTCGGTGTACTCCGGCATGCAAATCCCCCTTAGGACTAAAGAGTATTGTACTAGGTGCCCAGTACTTTGGTGCACTTGCACGGGTAGTTGGCTTGGCTTATGCTGGGCGCAATCTTCAGCCGCCTTTGAAGTGGAACGGATGACCTGCCCCATCTGCAAAGGAACGACCTCGAGACGTTCGCGGCGCCACGACCCAGCGGACTATGTCCTGAGCGTATTTGGGATATTTCCGTGGCGTTGCCAGGATTGCCACGCGCGATTCCATAGCCGGATGTTGCCACTGGGAGACTCGCTCCGGGCGCACTGTCCGATTTGCGGAAACCAGGAATTGAAACGAATTGCCCCGGAACACGTGAGCACGCCACTGGGATTCGTGTGGCGCAAACTGGGGATTCCCGCCTACCGGTGCGAGCCTTGCCGGCATAAGTATTTTTCGATCCGTCGGCGGCATGCGGAGAAGAGGGCGGAAGTAGGGGAGCTTACGCCGGGGGATTGAAGGCGTTGGTTCTGTTATTTTGCGTTGAGATTCTTCACTCCGCACACTCCGTTCAGAATGACAACTCCTGTCAGGTGGACCCGTGTCTGGATAGTAGGCCTGGAATTGAGAGAGATTCCTCACTTCGTTCGGAAAGACGTGTCTTTGTCTGCGTGCAGGTAAGCAGGTGGCTAAATGGGGCAGTCGATGCTTTTGCCTTGGTGGATCAGGCCGCGCTCATTGCTGAAGACAGCAAAGTTGCACTTGGGGTCGGTGGCGTCCTCGAGCGTCACGTCGTAAGCGCCGCCATCTTTGGAAACGCACAGGCGCAACTTCCAGCCGGGGACAATTTCGG
>Ga0335078_10010098_pt1 | contig 13982 bp, 9 predicted proteins | sample Lox_Sample_32_FD_206711 | JGI IMG/M metagenome (GOLD analysis project Ga0335078, IMG submission 206711) | Soil microbial communities from Loxahatchee National Wildlife Refuge, Florida, United States - Lox_Sample_3.2 | ecosystem: Environmental > Terrestrial > Soil > Wetlands | place: USA: Florida...
AGGAAAAACAGATCCATTCGGTCGCGTTGCCCCCACTTGGTTGCGGAAATGGGGGGCTAGACTGGCAGCTGATACGCCGCGAAATCGAGGCAGCTTTAGCCGATCTTACAGAAGTGGACATTCTGGTGTTCGCGCCAACCAACGCTTACCAAAACGCGCCGAAGAGAGATGGTGTTGAGGAACTGACGCCTGCAAGAGCGCTCATAGCCGAACTCGTTCGCCGCTATGCCATACTCGGGATCGAGTGCACAAACCTCGAAGTCCAGAAACTCGCGTGGTTCCTTCAAAGGGCCATTACGACTTTAGATCTACCAGACCCTCTGAAACTCCGTTTTGTCGCTAACAAGTATGGTCCTTATGCCGATCAGCTTCGCCATTTACTAAACGGCTTAGACGGCAGCTATCTTCACTGTGAAAAGCGGCTGAGTGATGCTGGTCCTTTCGACGTGATCTGGTTTGAAGACTCCAAGCGAGAACGCGTCAACGATTATCTCCACAGCAGTTCAGCCAAAGATTTCCTTCCAGCACTAGAAAGGACCGCTAACACTATTGATGGCTTCGAATCGCCGCTCGGGATGGAGTTGCTGGCAACAGTTGATTGGTTGCTCTCTGTCGGCGGCGTTGGCCCTAGCGTCACATCGATACGCGAAGGGCTTGCATCCTGGCCGGGAGGGAAAACAGCAGCTAAACGCAAACTAAGCCTTTTTGATGACAGGCTGCTCAGCTTAGCTCTTAAGCGCCTTCAAAACTGAGGCGAAGTAGCATTTCAGATGCCGGATCAGCACGCATTTGGGCAGCTGCGCTGCCCCTTCAAGACGTGGTGCGGGCGGAGGGAGTCGAACCCTCACAGGCCTTTTGAGCCCTGCGGATTTTCTTACCGTCTACGGCTTTCGCCGCCCGGATGCTGTTCGAGTCTTCATCCGGTTTGCGGTCTGGACTATCCCTCCACCGTTTCCCGAATGATCGGGACCTTAGGTGCTGCCCGTCTAGTCTCTACACCTTCCCGGCTAATTTCTGACCGGGCTTGGCTCGGGATTGCCACATTATTGAGGTTTCCCCGACTTTGAGCAGTTCTGCATCGCCGGTTTCCCAAGCGAGCACTCAAGTTTTCTCAAGTCCGCTGCGTCTGCCATTCCGCCACGCCCGCGTGGGGGTCTGACTGCCTTTCTATAATAGGGCAGGATTGCCCCGAAAGACACGTCGTTTCGCGTCAGGAGCGGGAGCCCCGGTCTCGCGTCAAAAAGCGGGAAACATCCGCCTTGGCTTTCCATTTTCTGTGCCGTAGTTACGGCCAAACCCGCCAGGGCCCACCTCAGCGCCCCCCTGGGTTTTCTCGGAACTGCTCGCGGGCCAGGCCTCTTTTCTGAATCCTGCGGGCACGCAGATCAATGCCTCTTTCCTGGACTCCATTCCTAAGTACCTCGATGTAAGCTCGGAACTGCTCGGCGTTCATCGTGTTATGCCTGCCGTCGTAGGCGTCTAGCTTACCGTGGGCGAAGTTGTAGAAAGATGTCTTCTGAAAGATAACAAACGCGCCACCGAACCAGCGGATCACCACACGTGCGCTTTCTGGGAGTTCCTCGCCGTTGTAACGGCCCTCATCCCAACAGGCGCGGCTCGTATACGTCCGCTCATCGATCTCGGTTAGTTCTTCGCTAGCCCGTTCGCCTGATGTGTCCTCATTTCGCAGTGCGCTTGCCTCGTCCTGGCCGCCATGGTCATCACGGCGGTCATCATCGCGATCTGATTCCTCGCCAGAAACCTTAGCCGGATCGAGCCTCCCCGTTTCAAGGCGTAGATAGTTCCATTGCGCATCACCGGGAAACGTTTCCATTGTCAGGCTGATGGGTTTTACGATGTTCCAAAAGCTTGTATGCAGTTCGACGCAGCCCGGTTCGTGCACGCTCAGGCGGGCGCCCTCCAGGTCCATTCCCCCACCGTCCGGAAAGAAGAGGTGGTTGAGGTTAGCCTGACCGACACTGTTCAGAACAGTGACAATGGACGCCGCATCCGTCCAAATCGCACGCTCCGGAGCGGACACGGGGAAGATCCTTGCCAGTTCTTCCTTCCACTGTAGAGGATTTGTCTCCAGAAAGTCATCGCTGATTTGCAGCCATGAATTCAATTTATCTCTGAGTTCGGCCATACTCGGGCGCTCGACAGGACTGTGTGTAGTGGCGGCACTCAGCAGTTCCTCCAGTGGTGTGACAAATGAGGCAGGAAAGAGCGAGCGGATGCCGAACTCGCTTCCGGCAACATACTGCCCATCGAAACCTTGATTCACCTGAGTCAACAACACCCACAGCGTCTTTGCTAGTGAGAACACATCTGCCCTGAAAGGGTCCGCACTGCTCCCGTTCCTGCGGACTTCCGGCGCCATTGTCCAGAGTGGTCCGATGTGTTCCTTGTAGCCAGTCAGCTGAGTCTTATCTGGGTAGTGAACCAAACCAAAATCAACGATATGGCAGCGCCCGTTGAACATAACCAGGTTGCCGGGCTTGATATCGCGATGCGCAATTTTGCGCTCGTGAAGTGCAGCCATAGTTTCGGCAACCGCCGCAATCGCTTCAACTTTCGCGCGGGGCGCCACATTCACTGCCCAATCGCCGATCGGCGTTCCGAGAGGCATTGCGTACCAGGGACGGGCAGTTCCCAAGTTCGAGGGCAGGTTGGCGTCCAATATGGGCAGAATCCCTGGGACGCCGGTCACCTTCTTCAGGATAGTCACTTCGTCTCTGAAGCGCGCATAGGCAATGGGTTTGTTCTTCGCCAAAAACTTGATCGCGGCCTGCGCCTTGGATGCGTCCTGTGCTAACCAGACTTGTCCATTCCCGCCACGTGCGATTGGTCGAATCGTTACCCAGCGACCATATTTCTGATGGCGGTGGATCTGCGAAGCAGGTGTTTTGGCTTTTCGAGAGGCCAATCAAGCTCCCAAACCCATTCTACTTCCATACGGATCGACCACAGTGAAAGTCTGACCGTGATAACTGGGGACAGAACGCCTCCCAAATGTTTCGACGGATGGGGATTGGGGAAGGCCGGCCCGCCTCCGCCCTATCCCGTGATTAAGCAACATCCGTTAAGCTGACTTCTTTTGACTTTCTCTTCTTCGGTCGCATTACGTTGATGGCAACCGCGTCGAGCGAAGTCTTGATGTGCGACGCGTAATACTTCTCGATCATTTCCACGCTAGTACGGCAGTTTTTCGCGATTTGGTAGATGTCGGCACCCTCCATCAAACGTAGGCAGATATATGTATGTCGTAGGCTGTACGCTGTGCGTGGTTGGCCTTCACGGTCGATGCGGAGCTTTTCTTCGTCGAGGATGGTTTTGAAGAGCTCGCGCTGCCACTTCGGGAAAATTAGATCCGTGGGTTCGGGCGTGCGCCAGTGTCCGTTCGGTTCAGCAGAGGTCTCGGAGTTTTCTGTGGGCGCGTTCGCGCCATAAACGCGCGCCGGGCGGAGCCGGCTTCGAAGTCGCTTAAAAGGCAACACCGCACCAGGCATGCTCTTGCAATATCCAGTTCCACGTTTTCCTCGCACCTCGATCTCCAGGATTGTCTTTTTCAAATCGTCGTCAAAAACGATCGTGACATCGCGGAACTGAAGTCGCCAGGCCTCGTCGGGCCGCAGTCCGGTATTCACTGCAAAAAGCACGTAATCGTGAAGCTGTTCTGCGTCCCATTTGCCGCCTCGCCTCTTCGGCTCTTGCGCGCGCATTCGAGTTGCGTTGTAGAGTTGCTTGTATTCGCCCAGCGAGAACCATGCTCGATGAGAGACCTTTGGCGATTTCCGGTACGGCTCTGAAAAATCAGGTAGGCGGTCGAGCCACCCGTGGCGCGTTGCGGTCTTCAGGGTCTGGCGCAGCGTCACGATTTCTTGGTGCAGCGTGCTGTGTCCAGGTGGCTTGCCATATTTCGCAATCGCTTCCTGGTGCCTTTGAAGTCGATATTCCTGGATCTTTCCTGAGGTAATCTCTGAGATCCCAAGGTCCCCGAAGAATGGAACCAACCGCCCGCTAGAGCGCCAGTGCTGGCCTTCAATGTAGCGCTTGTTACGTTGACCCTGCGTCATGATATCGAACTCGCGCAGGTAATGTTCGGAAACTTCCCGAAAGGTCTTTTCGCTCTTGATCACTCCATCATGGAGTTTTCCGCGGAGTCGTAGATACCAGTCCTCAGCGATCTCCTTGGCCCTGGAGAGACTGTCATCCTTAGTGCTGGTTCGGTGATTCTTGCCCGCGAAAAAGCTTGAGCATTGCCAGAAGCTGCTGTTTGGGCGTTTGTAGACGTGGACTTTGCCGCCCAAGATCGTGTGGTGTTCCGTCATTTTCGCTCCTCGTGCGAAGTGGCGCGAGACCCGAAAATGTGTAGTGAATGTGAAGCTATTCCCGCCTCAAGAACATGTCAATAAGATTATTGTTTACAGTGAGATATTGTGAGAGAAGATGAGCCTACTCGGGTTTTAAGTCCCGTGCGTCTGCCAGTTTCGCCACCCGGGCAATCGGTATCCCATCATCATACTAAGGCTGGGCCGCAACCGCCGCCGAAAGAAAGAATCTCAAAAATTACGCTGAGGGTGCGTTTCCTTTCGGCGTCCATCCCATGCGCTGGTCGAAATCCGTTAGGATGGCGATAGCCGTTCGCACTACACGGATCGCATTCGCCTTCATCCCATCGGAAGGACAAGAGGTCATCTGACTACCGCGTTCCAGGGAATTACACGCCGACTTTTCTGGGTGCTCTCGCGCAGCGCTATCGCGATCTATTCGCGGATTCCGATTTTCGGGCGGCTGCGCGGTTCGGTGGGCGTAATTCGAAATGGCCCGCTGGTCCTGATGATCGATCGCAGCGATGGGCGAGGGCTGTCATTCCCCGGCGGCCTGGCCATGCCGTGGGAGACGACGGAGCAGGCGATGAGAAGGGAAGTGGCGGAAGAGACCGGCTTGCGAGTGGAAAGCGACCGCCTGTTATTCGAATATCCCACCTCGGCCGATGTGCCGCTGGTCGTTTCTGTGTTCGCGGTCGAAGCCGAGGGCGGATTGAAGGATTCCTGGGAAGGCTCGCCGTGCTGGTTGCCGCTGGCCGACATCACTCCGCGTTTGCTTCGCAGTCAGAAGGAAATCGTAGACCGCCTGCGGTGAAGCTGGTGACGGAGTGGAGCGTCGGCTCCACTCCGCGACCGGCAGCGCGACCTTACTGGATCACGGCGAACACGCCGGTAGAGTAACCGTTGGTCCCCGCGGTCAGAAACAGCTGGTTGGTATTTCCGTTGCTCGAACTGCCGCCTCCGCCACCAAACTGCAGCGCCCACAGGCCTGGGTTGGTGATAGGCTGGCCGCTCTTGTCTTTCAGTACGCTTTTGAAGGCGCCCGTGGACAAGTTGAATGCATTGATGCGTCCGCCGGTGACGTTTCCCACCAGCAGCGAATTGCTGAGGGTACCAAAATTTTTCGGGGCGATCGCCACTCCCCAGGGATTTTTCAGCGGGCCGGCGCTTCCGTTCGAGGTTACCGTCCGGATCAGAGTTCCCGACAAGGCAAAGATGTCGACAGCTCCGCCCGCGCCGCCGAAGGTGACGTAAAGCTTACCGTTGATGGTCTGCACCCCGTAGACGCTCAGCCCGGTGAGAGCCGGGTCGGTGAAGGTCTTCAACAGTTTGAATTTGCCGTTATACATCTCGATCTGATTGGTCGCTTGATTGGCGGCGTACAGAACGGTCAAACCGCTCGACATGGTGGCGATCGCCAGCCCGGTATAGTTTGCCGTAGTGGAGTGGTTGACGGCGATGACCGCAGTGGTGGCGTTCACCGACGAATTCCAGCCGCTGATGGTGCCGTCCAGGGTCGAGAAAATGAAGGCCGCGGGGCCGGATACTCCGCCCTGCGAAATCACAAAGCCAGTAGTTGTGTTGGCGACGATTCCCGCCGGAGTGCCTTTCGCACCTTTCTTGGCGGCGGGAACTGTCACCACCAGCGGAATAATACTGCCCGTGGCATCGTAGATAGTGGACTTCCCGCTGTGTTCGTCAGACACCCAGAACGGGCTGCCAGGCGCGTAAGCGAGCCCCCAGGCATTGGTCAAGTTGGGGTCCTGAGTCGTGGTGACTAAAGTGGTTTGCGTGTATTGAGCGACAGCGTGAATGCCGGCGGCGGGAATGGAGAGGGCGACAGCCAGGACTAAAAATGCCATGCGTCTGCGGTCGGGGAAAGTTGCCATCGGGGTTGCCTCCTGACTGGATTCACAATTCTTGGGATGGATTGTGTGGTGGAGGTTAGTGCGCCCTGGATGGGCAAATGTCAAGGAATTGTCAAAGTTGAGTAAATCGACACGGGACAAACGCGGAGGCCGAACAAAAGTCCTTGGCGCGATCAGTCTCTGAAAGGACAGTCGCGTACACACAAATGGCCTTGAGAATTTCTGGTCGCTGCTGAAACGCAGCGAGCTGACTGGAAAAAACACTGATTCGCGACACCGCGAAGCGACAGGAACGCGGGAAACGCAAGCCTCGTTCTAGTCCTTGCCGCGTTTATTCTCCCTAGGTGCAGTGAGGTTCCCGCCCTTCTTTCTCGCCTTCCCGATGGCAGTCTAGTGGACTTTGAAAAGTGCTATCATGCCGCGTTCAAAGTTCTCTGGTGCTTTCGGACCTTCGATGTATTCGGTTTGCTCCTTAGGGTAACCCTTGGCATCTGACAAAGAATATTCGCTGTGGCCGCTGGTTCTTCTCGCTACCGCAGTCGCCTTATTGTCATTTCGCAGGACCCCCGCCAAACCAAAAGACAGTGCCAGAGAATCCGATCGTACCGACTATAGTCCCAACCCAGAAAGTAGGCGCGGCCAATCTCACTTGCCGACTATCGCGGAGAATGGAATATCCCCAATAGCTCACACGATAACCTATAGGTGCGAACACGAAACTCCCGCCTGGAAAAAGAAACTTGAGTACGCCGCCGTCGCTATCGCTTTGGGTCTGCTCTTCATAAACATATTTCTCTGGTGCGCTACGAAAAAATCTGCCGATACCGCCCATGATGCCTTGGCGATAAGCGAACGCGCCTACATCACGATAGGCAAGCCAGATGGCACTGTGGCCGATATTGTCTGGCCCAGAGATGGAATGGGAAACGCTGGACTCATCGTCTACTTCCAAAATAATGGCCGTGTGCCAGCCAAGTTCAACTGGGGAGCGGACTCCAACCTTATTGATTCTGTTCCCACTGATCTTAAAGCGGTCGGAAAAGATCAGTGGAACCCGCCATTTACTGAACTCCCCACAAATCATTTGTTCCAGCCGATGTATCGGGCCAAGAACCGAAAAGGAAAAGACATTCAATCACTCGGAACCATTGACATAGCCGGAGGCTCCTCCTACCAAGGCTTGCTCTGGGAAGTCCCTGTAGAGAGAATGCACCAACTCATCAACCTGGACAGAGCGTTCTTGCCTTCTGGGAAATTTGAATACTGTGATGGATTTGGTAAGCGAGTCTGTAAGAACTTTCATCTGCAATATTTTAAGGAACGGTTGAATCGATTCCTTTTGTTGGCGGAGGGTGAATGTCCAGCCTACGAAATGCAGATTGTTCATCCGTCCCGGATTATGACTACTCACCGCCCTGCGACACCTCGGAGCGGGAGGAACTGAAAGTAACAATACCTAGCCTTCCAAAGCCCTAGCCCTGTCACGGCAACTAGGACCATACGTGTGAGCCGAGTATATAAGCGCCCTTTGGAAAAACTCTGGAGGCGCAGCGTTTCTCGCCGTTCTTTATTCTCCTGCTGTAGAATTCCCGGCATGCCTCGACGGATCGTGTTGGCTGTGATTCTGCTTTTTTCCGCGACAAGTATTTTCGCGCAAACTCAAAGCCCGAATAGCGACTCGCTCGCGCTCACGCCTCCCATGGGATGGAATTCCTGGAACAAATTTGGTTGCAACGTAAGCGACGAAATGGTCCGCCAGATGGCGGACGCGATGGTGAAGTCCGGCATGAAAGATGCCGGATATAAATACGTGGTGATCGACGACTGCTGGCAGGTGTCGCGCGACGAGGCCGGCAATATAGTGGCGGATCCGGCGCGGTTTCCGCAGGGCATCAGGGCGCTGGCGGATTACATTCACTCCCTGGGGCTCAAGTTCGGAATCTACTCGGATGCGGGTTCGAAGACCTGCGCGGGCCGTCCGGGAAGTCTGGGCCACGAATATCAGGACGCGCGGCAGTATGCCAAATGGGATGTCGATTACCTGAAGTATGACTGGTGCAACACCACCACGCAGGACGCGCGCGCGGCTTATCGGCTTATGCGCGACGCACTCGATGCTTCCGGGAAAGCGATCGTGTTCAGCCTATGTGAATGGGGCACGGCGAAGCCCTGGCTATGGGGTCATGAAGTCGGCGGAAATTTGTGGCGCACTACTGGCGACATCCAGGACAGGTGGGAAGGCAGCGTCAAGTGGCCGAATGGCACCTGTTGCTCGAATGGTGTCCTGGCGATTCTGGACCAGGAGGCTGGCTTGGAATCCTACGCAGGGCCTGGGCATTGGAATGATCCCGACATGCTGGAGGTGGGTAACGGAGGCATGACGAACACCGAGTACCGTTCGCATTTCAGCCTGTGGGCAATCCTGGCGGCGCCGCTCATCGCGGGAAACGATCTGCGCAGTATGCCGGCGGAGGTTCAGGAGATTCTAACTAATAAGGAAGTCATCGCCGTGAACCAGGATGCGCTTGGCAGGCAAGGCACGCGCGTTCGCAAGGAAGAGAACCTCGAAGTGTGGTCGAAGCAGTTGAAGAACGGCGACCGCGCGGTTGTGCTGTTGAATCGTGGCGCGGCAGACGCGGAGATCAGAGTTGACTGGGAAGATTTGGGGTACCCGCGTCACCTGAACGCGATGGTCCGCGACCTGTGGCAGCACAAGGATCTGGGAAGATTCACCGGAGCATTCTCCGCCAGAGTTGTTTCTCATGGAGTAGAGATGGTGGTGGTGCAGCCGTGAGAGGTGGTCATCTCATCGGAGAAAAGTCTGCTCGGGATCTTCGCATGGCTACCACCAAGTCTAGCCGTAACAGGCTAACCTGGTTGCGATGAGGGTAAGGATTAAGTGGAAGGCAATCACTGATCTGTGGTATCGTTTGCGGCTGTTTACCGGTCACTCTCACCTCAGTTATGGTGATGGCTGTCGCATCGATTTCGCGGATTTATTCGGGCGAATCCCAGGAGAATGTGAAATGCGTTCGAGGCTTGCTCGCCGAATTGGTTCTGGACTCCTTCCACTCATTATCCTCGGCACGCTGGGGTGCGGTGTTGGTGGATCTGAGGCTGGTCCTCCGATCGCGAACGTGGTCCATACTCAACACCCTTTGGTGGCAAACTACAATGTAGAGGAGTACGGTCTCGCGAATGTATGGGTGGAATTTGGCACAGATACCAACTACGGCAGAAGGACGTCGTCGGTGTCCTCCGCGACCGTTCACAGCAATTCGGTGGATGTCCTAGTGGCGGGAATGAAAGCTTCTACGACGTATCACATGCGGGCTCACGTCGATTATGTTGACGGGACGTCCTGGGTTGATCAGGATCAGAGTTTCAAGACCGGAGGGCTTCCGTCGTATAACCATCTCGGTCTGACAGTAACCCGTCCCAATCCGGATTTGGACTCGAAACAGGACGGCGTTGAATTGCTTGATGTTACGGCGCTGGGTACAGGCAATCTTGGTGCGTCGGTCGTTGATCGCGACGGTAACATAATCTGGTACTACGACTTCGGACCTGCATCCGAGACTTGGGCTTTTCCGATAAAGCTTTTGCCGAACGGGCATGTGCTCATCAATGCGAGTAGCCAAGGTTCCGATAATCTAATGGAGGTGGACTTGACGGGCAATGTCGTTCGAAGCCTCTCAGTCTCTTCTCTAAATCAAAAGCTTCAGGAAGCAGGGTTCTCCATCACTGTGTTGGGAGTCCACCATGACGTGCTGATTCTGCCGAACGGTCATTGGATACTCATCTGCAACTTAACCCAGCCGTTTACGAATCTTCCAGGTTACCCCGGAACGACGCTGGTTTATGGAGACGCTTTGGTCGACTTGGATCCGGACTGGAACGCGGTCTGGGTGTGGTCAAGTTTTGACCACCTAGACGTGAAGCGCCACCCATTTGGATTGCCGGATTGGACTCACTCTAACGCTCTGGTCTATACCAAGAACGACGGGAATCTTCTGCTTTCGATGAGGGACCAGAGTTGGATTCTCAAGATCAACTATGCTGATGGCACGGGAGCGGGCGATATCCTTTGGCGTCTGGGAGATGGCGGCGATTTTTCTCTAGCTGGAGGAGATCCTTCGCAGTGGTTTTACGGTCAACATTTTCCTTACGTAGATGGGATTAATGGTTCGCAGCTCACCTTGGCGATTTTCGACGATGGCGATCAACGATTAAGTATTTCGGGTGTCCCATGTGGAGTCGTGCCGTGCTTCAGTCGGGCTGTGATTCTTCAGGTCGACGAAGCAACCAAGAACGCGAGTGTGCAGTGGCAGTATCTCCCCGGGTACTACACCTTCTGGGGTGGAAGCATAGGAGTTTTGGACAACGGTGACGTTGAATTTGACGGCAGCCAGCCATTCGGACCCACGGTGACAGGATCAAGGGTCATGGAAGTGACACAAACTGACTCACCACAGGTCGTCTGGCAGATGGATATTTCGGGGGGAAACGCATATCGAGCTTATCGCGTTCCCAGCCTCTATCCCGGTATCGTTTGGCCCTGATAGATCGTTGTTGAATTCTTGGGTTTGCAATGCCCCTAGTTGAACCGCGGACAACAGTTCTGAAGCTTCTTGTCCTCTGGCAGGTTGCTCTACCTGCCTATGCTCGCAAGCCGGAAACTGGTTTCTTGAATCGCGAGATCGTTGTTGCCGGCCACGCGTATCGATACCAGGTCTATGTCCCGCAGAACTTTGACCGGCATCAAAAATGGCCGGTGATCCTGTTTCTGCACGGAGCCGGCGAGCGTGGTGACGACGGCGTTTTGCAATCCGACGTAGGTATCCCACACGCGATTCGCAAGAATGTAGGCAGTTTTCCCATCATTGTCGTAATGCCGCAATGCTGGAAGGACCACCACTGGGTCGAACCTGAGATGGAGGCGCAGGCGTTGAACGCACTGGAGCGTTCTATCAAGGAATTCAACGGCGACCGCTCTCGCCTTTACCTCACCGGCCTATCGATGGGTGGTTACGGAACCTGGGACATGGCGGCCAAATATCCGGGAAAATTTGCTGCGTACGTCGTCATTTGCGGCGGGATTCACGGTCCTGCGGGACACCCTGAGATGAACGTCAGTTTGGCCAATGACCCCCAGGTCAGCGATCCTTACGCCGAGACCGCACATCGTATCGGTTCCACTCCAGTGTGGATCTTCCACGGCGATGCCGACCCCGCGGTTCCGGTCGAGGAATCGCGGAAGATGGCACAGGCGCTGCGAGCCGCCAAGGCGAATGTCCACTACACCGAGTACCCCGGCGTGCCGCACAACTCGTGGGACAAAGCTTACGCCGAGCCTGATCTCGTACCCTGGCTCCTGGCGCAAAAGCTGAGCCGCTGATGCCGGTCTCTCCTGCCGTGGGCTCGGAGATCCCTGCTGGACATATCTCTTGAAACGTTTTAAGCTGACGGCGTTTTATGCGCAGAAGAGATCATGCTCCTGCGGATTCGCGGGATTTCCGCCGGGAAACGAGAGTCGGCGATTTCCCGTGGCGAGCGGATGTCATGCGTTTTGAAACAATTCAACCTTCGTCCTTGCGGGCTCGTGGCGGAATGCGTGGAGCAGCCGTAGTTTGGGTTTTGGTCTTTGCCATCTTCGCAGCCGGACAGACCACTCGCTACCCGCCGGACGGAGATCAGATTCCCGGGCCCGACTGTCTCAATCCCATTCGGCCGAATCTTGGGCGGCCCAAGATCTGCACTCCCGACGATTACCGGACTTGGCTGGAGGACATCACGCATTGGCGCATGGAGGCCCGCATTCGCGCCGGCTACTCCGGTCACGAATACGAGCGGCCAGAGTTGAAGTGGGCGCAATCCAGCTTCATTCAGCCGCAAATGATGATCGAAGATCGTTATTTCTACGATCCCGCCAGCGGGAGATACACCGTCGACAAATATTTAGACGACTTGGAAAAACGCTACGGTGGGATCGATTCAGTGCTCATCTGGGCAGTGTATCCGAACATTGGAATGGATAATCGCAATCAATACGACATGGTTCGTGCCATGCCCGGCGGGATCTCAGGCGTAAAGCAGATGATCAGCGACTTTCATCGGCGCGGAGTCAAGGTGCTCTTTCCCTTCATGCTCTGGGACCAGGGAACACGCGACGAGGGCGTGGCGGATTGGGATGCGGTCGCCAGGTTGATGGCGGAGGTCGGCGCGGACGGCGTGAATGGCGATACTCTGCGGGGAATCCCGCGTGCCTTTCGGACCGCTTCCGATGCCATAGGACATCCGCTGGTGCTTGAACCTGAGCACGCAATGCCTTCTCCATTCGAAGCGCTGGCTTGGAACAACATGATGTGGGGTTACTGGCAGTATCCTGTTGCTCCCATGGTGAGCGTGTCCAAGTGGATGGAGCCGCGGCACATGGTCAACGTTTGTGACCGCTGGAACCACCGCAAGGTCGACAACCTGCAATTTGCGTTCTTCAATGGCGTGGGTTATGAGAGCTGGGAGAATGTCTGGGGCATCTGGAATGGAATTGTTCCGCGCGATGCCGAAGCGCTGCGGCGGGTGGCGAAGATCGAGCGCGCGATGGCCGATTTCCTGGTCAGTCCCGAGTGGCAGCCTTACGCCCCCACCGAAGAATTTGGGATTTATGCCAGCCGCTGGCCGCTGGGGAACGGCACCCTCTGGACCATCGTCAATCGCACGCAGTACGACGTCGATGGTCACCAACTCCGGCTGCCTGCGCGGCCGGGGATGCACTACTACGATTTATGGCACGGCGTCGAACTTACTCCGGAGAACGCGGATGACCAGGTCCTTCTTAATTTTGCCATCGAAGCGCATGGATTCGGCGCGGTGCTGGTCACGTCAGATACGGCAGACGGGAAGTTGCGTTCGCTGCTGCATGCGATGCACGAACTGGCGGCCCGTCCGCTAAGCAGTTACTCGGACGAATGGAAGCCCTTGCCTCAGCAGATCGTCCCCATCGCGAAGGCGACTCCGGCTGCGAATGCGCCGGAAGGCATGGTTCGGGTGCCGGAAGGTGACTTCACTTTTAAGGTGGATGGCATCGAAATCGAAGGGTTTGACGACGTGGGCGTCGATGTGGAGTATCCTTGGGAGGACTCGCCGCGAAGACATCATTCGCATACTCTGCACGTGGACGCTTTCTGGATGGATCGTTACCCGGTCACCAACGCGCAATTCAAGCGCTTTCTGGATGCGACTCACTACCATCCGAAAGACGACTTGAATTTTCTTCGCGACTGGCGAAACGGCACCTATCCGGCGGGATGGGATCACCGGCCTGTGACCTGGATTTCGCTCGAGGACGCACGCGCCTACGCCGCCTGGACGGGCAAACGGCTGCCGCACGAGTGGGAATGGCAATATGCCGCGCAGGGAATGGACGGAAGGTTGTATCCCTGGGGCAATACGTGGGATGACGCGTTGGTACCGGCGCCTGACAAGGGACGGGACTTGCGTGGACCAGACCCTGTGGATGCGCATCCGCGCGGCGCCAGCCCGTTCGGCGTGGAAGATCTGGTCGGCAATGTGTGGCAGTGGACGGAGGAGTTTACCGACGAACATACCCGCGGCGGCATCGTGCGCGGCGGCAGCTATTATCAGCCCCAAGGGTCGATATGGTATTTTCCGCAGGCGCACCGTCTGGACCAGCACGGCAAGCTTCTGCTGATGGCTCCAAGTAAGGATCGCGCCGGCACGCTGGGATTTCGCTGCGTGCAGGATGCGCAGTGAACATGCACGG
>Ga0335078_10010099_pt1 | contig 13981 bp, 8 predicted proteins | sample Lox_Sample_32_FD_206711 | JGI IMG/M metagenome (GOLD analysis project Ga0335078, IMG submission 206711) | Soil microbial communities from Loxahatchee National Wildlife Refuge, Florida, United States - Lox_Sample_3.2 | ecosystem: Environmental > Terrestrial > Soil > Wetlands | place: USA: Florida...
GGCGCCGTGATACTGGTAAACGCGGCGGATGTCTGCCATCAACGAAATGCCCCAGATGAACAGCAGGAACAGCGCGACGCGGATAACGCCGTCGACCACATTGAACAGAATCTGGTTGCCAAACGCGGGATAGTGATTCTTCAGCTTGGTGGCCGCGAGCAGTGGCACGAACTTATACATGAAGATAAAGAAGCCTAGCGAGAGGATCAGGTTGACGGCAATCATCCAGCCACTCAGTTCGGTCTTCTCTTCTTTTGCCTTCTCGGGCTGCAGGTGTTCCAGCGCCACGTCGGCCGAGTAGCGCAGGGCGCGGAAGCCCAGGGTCATCGCCTGGCCCAGGGTCATAATGCCACGAACAAACGGCCAGCCCATCCATTTGTGTTTATCGGAGAGCTTCTCCAGCGGCTCGGAGTGCGTTGCCAGCGAGCCGTCGGGCTTGCGAATGCAGATGCCCCAGGCGTGCGGCGAACGCATCATCACGCCTTCCAGCACGGCTTGACCGCCGACCAGAGTGGTTTCCTCACCGCTCTCCAGCGCGGGGAGAAGTTGCACGGCCGCTAAGAACCGCAGATGGCGAAGCAGAGAACGCATGATGATTGGATGTTCCTCGACCTGGTAAGACGCAGAACCGCGCTACCTTAGGGTAAGCAGGCGCGCGGGGGATGTCAATCGCGCGAAGCTCGGTCGCGCTCTGGCCTGGAAATGAGCACCGCCTGGTCGCATCCGCAGCAATGTTTCAATCCTCCGGCGGCTGATCATGTCCAGCTCCTGAATCACGTGGGTTATAACAGTGGTTTACGGTGTCACGACCAGAACCCGATCGGCGCTTGTCGCTATCTGTTGACGATAAGGCCGATCCAGAATGATGCAGCCATGGCTTGCCTCGTGATCTCTCGCCGCCGTATCACCGTGGATCATGAAGCCGTCGCGCCCGAACATCTGGTTCGAGGGATCGGGCGTGAGCCGCATGACCACCGGACCCTTGCCGCCGGGATCATCGAACGCCGGTCCGATGGTGTAAGTGCCCTGCGGAATCGGCCCGATCCCCGGGTCGCTCTGCAGGGCAGGATTGTTCAAACCTTCCTCGTGGCCGCTGTACCCGGTGGCAACGAAAGTACCGTCGATTAACATGCTACCCGAGGACTGACTATAGGACCACGGCATTTATCCACCTCACTTAGCGCCGGCGCAGGCGCCTCCAAACCTATCTGCTCGCCTGATTAAGATTGCGACACCGTAGCAGCTTGTGCCAACCGGGATACCTCCGTCAGCCTAGCTGGCCGCTACGGCCTAGCGCAGTTGTCAGGGAACCCGCCTTGCACGTTCAGCTGGGCACAGGCCTCGTGGGTTATAGATTCAGGAGGCATCTTCAGGACGGCGGGATCTGGAGGATCATTGCCCGCCGTATAGGGACAGCCCCCGACGTACTCCCAATAGATGAGCAACTGTTGAGCATCCTGAGGCGTCGCCACCCCCATTTGTGCACACGCCAACTCGGCTACCAGCTTTATACACTGCTTGCGGGCGTTCTTGATTTCGCAGGTCAACTGGTTGCCGACCGGATTCTTCTTGTAAATAGCGTCCTGCCAGTTACGCACAATCGCGAGTTGCGACTGTATGAGATACAGCTGGAGTGGATGGCCAACTCCAACTTGGTTGCGCGCTGTCTGGAGGATGTTGTTGGCGTCGGTCAACAGCTGCATCACGTCATCGAAGGGAACGCCATTCTGTGTCGGCTTCGCCAGCTTCTGGTTTGCCTGATCGATGCGAATCAGGCCCGGCAGTGCTTGGAATAAGGCAACGTCTCGAGTGGGTTGAGAGCCGGCCGCATTCGAGGAATCGCTGCACGTCGATGATTCGTTAGCGACCTTCATAGCAGCATCGTCGTCCCCGAGCCGCCACCAGGATAAGGCTTCGATAATCATCGCGGTGCAGAGCAGGTTGTTTTTCTTTAAGTCGCCGCCCTTCTCCGCAATCAGCTTCTGCAGGGTCGTCGCGGCCATTCGGTAATCGGTGGAGGCCTCCGTGCTGGCCGCCACTCCCTGTTCGGATGCGAGCAGGCTGCGATTTTCCACCGTGGCGGCACGAGAGAACTCGGCCTGTGCGTCACGGATTGTCTTCGCATTTTCCACGCAGCCGCCGAGAAATGCGAGGGCAGCCAGGAGAACGGAAACGGCCACGGATCTTGCAGAGCGGTGAAACGAGGCGCAACTCACAGGGCAGCCTCCAATTGAGCGGTAAAGGTATCGAGCGACCATGCGGCGCCTCCTGCGACTTGCGAAATGACCTGCTGCAGGAACGTTTCCAGGTTGGAAATGCGTGCTTGCGTGACACCGTCCTTGGCCAATTGCTGAAAGATGACGTTGATGATCTGCGGGACCGTCTCATTGGCGAGCATCAGCCACTTGGCGGCCGCATCATTGCCGGGATTGAAAATAACCCCAATGCTCGCATTGAGCGCGTCACTCAACAGCAAGTTGCCGGCGGCGTCCGTAATGAAGAAATCAAGGCGGCTGGCACAAGCGGTGACGACACTCTGAATGATAGACAGACCGGCAGCTTTGGTGAGATTTATCGTTCCGTTCGCGCGCAATGCATTCAGAACTGCTTCGAGCACTGCGCCCATTCGGGACTGAGTTCCGCCCGCCGCTTTAACCAGCCAATCCGGATTGCCAACAATCTGAGAGAACACGAAATTGGCAAGCTGTAAGGAATCCTGCGAGGTGAACGTCAAGATCCACTTCGAGCCTGCCGGCGGCGCAGCGGAAATAATCGTCAACACTTCCTTGGCGGCTGAAACCAGCAGATTTTGCGCTGGATTGTTGGAGTCGGGCACCAGCAGTGTGAAATTCTCCGCCGTACTGGCAAGAATGGTCTGGATGATTTGTGGAACTGCGTCGGGGTCGAGCTTCACCGAAGGATCGGACAAGCTGGTTGCGATCGACGTGATCAGCGCTGTCAGGCCCTTGTTGTCCGTCCCCAGGATTTCCGGGTGTTGTCCCACCACCTTCACAGCCGATTGCACGATGCCCTGCAGGGTCTGCGGAGTTAGTAGGTCACGGAGGTTGATCTGCGATCCGTTGGTGAGAGAATCCATCAGCGAGCCGGCAACTGCGGTGATCAGAGCCGCCTGGCCGGGCTGACCCACACCGAGGTACTTACCGGGGTTCTCGAAAACTGTTTTCACGGTGCTGCTGACTACAGTTGACATCATCATTTGCGCAAAGGAGCGAATGTTGTCCTGTTGGCTAAGGTCGCCACCTGCCGCGGTGATCTGCTGTTGGGCTCTGTTGTAAACCGCCGACAAAACATTGCTGACCAGCGCCTGCGAGTTGCTTCCTCCACCGATCACCGCTGGATTGTTCTTGATGGTCTGAACGGTTGCCGTGAAAAGCTGCTCCACGATCTCGCCTGCTCCTTCGGTCGCGAAGTCGATGTTTGCAGCCGTCTGTAGGAACCCTTGCAAGGCTTTCCCTTCATTACTATTGGTCGAGATCGCTCCCGGCATGGTGGCGAGATACTGAACCCCTATGTCGATGAACGTACCCGCTAGCGCCTGTAGCATTGTTGGGTTAGGATTTCGCTGCCATTGGCGAATGGTCAGACAACTGACGATGTCATCGCTATTAAGGCGAGCCGGATTGTTGTTCGAATCAAAGCTTAGATTGATCCCAAGCGCTGCCTGCTGAATGACAAAATCTTCCTGGTAGAAGGCCTGGAGCGAATCTGCTTCAGAGTCACTCAGCGATTGCGGACCTGAGGCGCTCACCTTGGAGACTAGCGCTGCCAAAGCGGGGGTTTTTGACACAAAGGCAGCGCCTGCCCCGGAGGTGAAGAAAGTGAAAGCGCTTATCGTGTCGGGCGAGGATTTGAAATTAGGAAGCGGCAGCGTGATCGGAGCCGCAATAGTGGAGTCGATGTAGGACTTCTGAAACGCCGCTCCGAGTTTAATCGCTGATTGGATCCCAAAGAGAATGAGACCGACTTCATCTGTAGGCAAAGCTGGCACAGCGCCCTCCAACAATCGTGAATGTTCCGAGGAAAGAAGTCGCGGTACAGCGCCCAGCTCGAATCAACTTATTGTTGCGGTACGCCCCGGCTGCCGGGCACAACTAGCTCGACGTTTTATCTATAGGCCCGCAGATTCAGTCTGGCAAGCTCAAAGAAGTAGTGGGACTGTAGGCTCAAATAGAAATGCTGTCAATGGCTCAGAGGTGGCGTTCATAGAAAACCATCGTGTTGCCGCTATCTCGGCGAAGGCGTGTTGACTGGAAATTCTTGGCCCACTACTGGCGCTAAGAAAGGCATTAGATAGGTTTGTAGTCCAAAATTTCCGGTCTTATTAGCTTCGACTACGAACTTGTACTTGAACTCTCCCATTTTGAACGCTGCTGCGTTCAGATGGAAAACAAACATGCCATTTTTGGAGTTGCGGAAGGTTACGGCAGCGGGAGTAAGGTTCTTGATGACCAGCAAAATCTCTCCGCCTTCGTGCTCTTCGGATTCGGCGTCCGGACTATTCTGGTCTCCGCCGGCCTTGGCAGCGCGTTCCGCTTTTTCACGGCGCTCTTCGGCGGCATGCTTGTCGTGCTCAGCCATCTCGCCCGAGGGCTGAAATCCCGGCAAGATTTTGCGCGCTTGCTCCAGGTTGGACGGCGGGAAGTTTCCCGGCCGCCACTCGGGATCGGGCAGGTCCCCCGGTCCTTCCACCTCCGGATACATCAGTTGGGTTTGCCCCTGGGACAGCTCGCGGCGATCCGGATGAATGCTGAACTCGGCCACCACCATGGGAAACGCGATCGCTTTGTCTCCTTCGGAAATAGCCAGCGGCCGCGGGCCAGGCTCTGTCCTGTCGGGAATTGCGAGATAGGCGGCGTCCGGCGTCTCGGCAACAACCTTCGCCGGACGCGCCTCAAAAGCGGCGAAGGTCTTGCTGCTGTCGCCGCTGAAGGGGCCGCGTATGGTGCAGAGCTGGTCTTTCACACAAACTGCGGGAGCCAGGTAAGAAGTTGGACCCTTGCCCTTCGCCGGCGACTGGCCGCGCTGTGTTGCCGGGAGATGGATCGTCTTTGAGACCGGGGTGCCGGCGCTGTCCGCCTGGCGAAAGAGAACAGCCAACGCGAGCTGCCCTGGTGGCACGGTGAGCGCGATGGGCCCATCGGCGGCTTGCGGCGGCTCGCCGGAAATCTCCACCTGCCATCCCGCTAAGGTCGTGGCTTTGCCCGTTGCCGCAAATGGCAGCGCCACGCGCGTCACCATCACTTCGGGCGAGTTTTCGTAGTCACCAGGATCGTCGACAACGCTGCCGGAGACGCGCTCGCCTGGCCGGATCTGCGCGGGCAAAATGAATCCGACTTCTGCGACGTTGTTCCCTGTCACCGGTGGCGGCGGGGTCGTCCTGATTGCCGGCTGCGGCTTGGCAGCGCGGGCGCGCGCGAGTTGCTGCATCACTTCCTCAGCCGTGAACTTCTTCACGGTTTCGGGCGCACCGGACGATTCCTCGCCCGCCGGGCACTCCACGAGCTTGTAATCGTTGGCCGCAGTGTTCCACTCCGCACAGGTGTAAACGTTGGTCTGGGGATCGTGGGTCAGGCGGTGGCCGCCAATCTGCTTGCCGGTGTCATCGAAGACCTGAATGAACTCGCCCGTGAAGTTGGAATTGTTGTCGTAGGTGTTGTGAGTGATCTTGTGGACTTGGCCGTTGGGCCAGTACGACGTGGAGACGCTCTGCGGAACGAGCGCGCCGGCAGGATATTCCAAATCGTCCTTCTCCAGCAGTTTGCCATCGGCGCCAATGGTGCGGGTCTCGGTGACCTGTCCGGCGGCATTGTAGTGCAGCTCAAGCTTTTTTCCACCGCCCGCGTCTTGCACCACGGTGCGCTGCGCGAAAGCCGCCACGCTGCAGAGAAGCAGCGTCGACAAAAGCAATTTTTGGTGGCTTATGGTGGGATTGGGTAGTACTACCGACAGCGTAATCATGACGAACTGGCAGTCTAGCACGCTTCCCAGCACACGCGCTTAGCTTGGGCGGTGGTTATTCGAGCTGTGACAATGTCAAAAAGCTGCTTAAGAGGGCTCTCTACTATCGTTGCCGTTGACACGCTGCAACTTCGCAGGTTACAGTTTTTACGCTTCGACGGTAGCGCGTCCACTCCTGTCCAGCGCAAGATCAAGTTGTCCATTTGTCTCGACACAACAATCATCCTTACAGCGAATCGAGGAATTTATTATGAAAGGAATGTCTTCGCGTATTCATCGCGGCACGGGCCGGATGATCGCCATTCTGTTTCTGGGAACAGCCCTGAGCGCTCTCTCCGCGCTTCCCGCCAGTGCGCAATCGCTCTTCCGCCAGCTCAGCCAAGACAGCTTCACCAACAGCAGCAGCCAGCACATGACAGAGGTTGAGCCGGGTGCAGCCGCACACGGCCCGGTTATCGTGACGGCATTTCAAGTCGGCCGCATCTTTGGCGGCGGCGGCGCTGACATCGGTTATGCCACGTCGCTGAATGGCGGCATCGCCTGGACCAACGGCTACCTTCCCGGCCTGACGGAATACGGTCCGGGCGGAGGTCCCAACAGCGCGGCGAGCGATGCAGCTGTGGCCTACAACGCAAGGTACAACGAGTGGCTGATCTGCACGCTGCCGATCGGCAATCTGGATACGGTTGCGGTCAGCATCTCCACCGATAACGGCATTCAGTGGGGCAATCCCATCTACGTCGAAAGCAACATGGACGCCGACAAGAACTGGATCGGCTGCGACAACTCACCGACCAGCCCCTATTACGGCAACTGCTATGTCCAATGGGACAATCCCGATGTGGGCGATCTGCTCTACATGAGCACGTCAACCGATGGTGGCCATACTTGGGGCTCGCCGAAGACGACCCAAGGTAACGATTATGGGATCAGCGGCAATCCGGTGGTCACGCCTAACGGCACCGTGGTTGTGCCCTTCGCCGATTTCGACGGCGGCATGTCCGCTTTCACGTCCACCAATGGCGGCCAGAGCTGGACGGCCGCGATCCAAATCGCGCAAGCCCCCAGCCACTATGAGGCCGGTGGTCTGCGCAGCGCCGGACTGCCCTCGACCACGATCGACGGCGGTGGCACGGTGTACGCCTCCTGGTCGGACTGCAGCTTTGAAAGCGGCTGCTCGGCCAACGACCTCGTCTTCAGCACCTCGACCGATGGCGTTCATTGGACTGCCAAGTCGCGCATTCCGCTGGACCCGATCGGCAGCGGCGTCGACCACTTCATTAACGGCATGGGGGCCGACCTCGCCACCTCCGGCAGTGGCGCTCATCTGGGAATGACTTACTACTTCTATCCCGCCTCCAACTGCGGCAATAGCTGCCAGCTTCTGGCGGGCTTCTCTCTGTCGAGCGACGGCGGGCACACATGGACGCCAGGACGACAGCTTACTCAGCCCATGCAGTTGAGCTGGTTGCCCAACACCTTCTCCGGCTATATGGTGGCCGACTATGTAGCGACGGTCTTCCCGGCCGGCGGCCGCGCCTTCCCGATTTATGCCCTGGCCTTCCAGCCCACCAACGGCCTCTTCCACGAAGCGATCTACACTTCCTCGTATGGATACAACCTGCAGGATCTGCTGGTGACCCCGGTGAGCTCGGCGGGCGAGAAGCCGATTCCGGGTATCAAGGGCACCTTCCAGCGGCAGCGTGGCGAACTGGACAACATTCCTCCTAGCCGCCGGCGGCAAACACCGCAGCAGAGTAAGTAGCGACAGCAACGAAACGGGTGCCCCAGGTTCGCGTCCTTCTTTCGGACGCTAACCTGGGCCTCCGCTGCGGTGCTGCGGAAATGTGACGCCGGGTATGCTGCGTCGGGTGCTGGGTCTATTCCCGAGCTTTCAAAAATCATGCGATCCCGACAGCCCATGCTCGTGCAGGATCATCCAACTGCTGGGAGAGCAGCCCGTGAAAATCTTGCCAGCGGTGATCGCCCTTCTTCTTTCGGCGCCTGTGGCGCTGCCAGCCAAGCAAAGCCCACGGCTGATGAACGCAAGCCGCGCCTACCTGGATGGCCAAAAAGCCGAACCGAATGAGCAAATACCGGCGACGCCGCAGGCGAATACAGGAAATCCCAGGCTGGAACCGAACCCCGCCAGCGATGCCGGGCTGCAAGGCCGTATTCAGCAGGCCCTGCGCAACGAGCCAACGCTTGCGTCGAGCCAGATCTTAGTCAACGTAACCGAGAGCGCGATTGAACTCTCCGGCACCGTGGCCTCCACCCAGGACAAGCAAACGGCCGAGCGGATCGCCGAGTCCTTCGACGGCAACCGCGGGTTCAATGACAAGTTGGTGGTCACAGGGCAGCGAACGTCCGGCACAAGCACTTCCAACAATGGCAGCCAGGGTGGGGGTTCCAATCCTGCGGGAGCTACGCATCCGCAGATGTAGCCGATCGCCGCTTTCAAGAGCCCGAGGAATCCGAAGACGTTTACCTTTCCGCTTCCGCTGCAACGGTTGTCGGATGTACGAAATTCAGCGCCTTAGGACCGCGCCGATCTTGTATCTTGTTACCGACCATGTCTCCCGCCCAGATCGTCTCGGTCGCGGTATTCGCGCTCGCTGGTACGGTGGCGCTGTACGCGCTCGTCGGTTATCCCCTGCTTCTCAATTGGCTGGCCAGGCGCGCCAGCAATCCCGTCCATAAGGACGACAAGCTGCGCACTGTCTCGTTCGTGATCGCGGTGTACAACGGCGAGAAGTTTCTCGCGCGCAAGCTGCGCACGATCCTCGATCTGAACTACCCGCGCGAGCTAATTGAGATTCTCGTCGTCTCTGACGGCTCGACCGATCGCACCGACGAGATCGCGCGCAGCTTTGCACGTCAAGGGGTGAGGTTTCTGCGCGTCGAGCATGGGGGCAAGGCCGCGGCGCTGAATGCGGCCGTGCCGCTGGTCTCGGGCGAAATCGTCGTGCTCGCCGACGTGCGCCAAACGCTGGATCGCGACTGCCTGCGCAACGTCATCGCCTGCTTCGGCGATCCCAAGGTCGGCGCGGTCAGCCCCCAAACCATCATCGTCAAAGGCGAAACGCTGGAGGAAACCAGCACCAGCCTTTACTGGCGCTATGAGCATTGGATCCGCCTGCGCCTCACCCGCATCGACTCAACCTTCGGGACGAGTGGCGCCTTCACGGCGATGCGGCGATCGCTGTGGGTGCCGCTTCCGCTTGGCACCCTGCTGGACGATGTTTACGTCCCGCTGAAGGCCTTCTTTCAGGGCTATCGCATCCTCTACGAGCCAACTGCCACAATGTACGACTTTCCGACGGTCTTGCAATCGGAGTTCAAGCGCAAGGTGCGGTTGCAGGCCGGACTCTACCAGATGCTGAAGACGATGCCCGAGCTGCTGAGCTCGCGAAACCGCATGCGCCTGCACTTTCTCTCGGCGAAGTACGGGCGCATCGTGATTCCGTATTGCATGATCGCGGCGGCGCTCGCGACGGTTGGACTACCACCATATTGGCGTGCAGTAGCCGCCTGGGCGCAGATTTTGTTCTACGGATTGGCGCTGCTCGATGTCATCGTTCCCGACGGCTCAGCGCTGAAGAAGCTGACGTCGCCCATTCGGACATTTGTCGTTTTGATGGCGGCGTCGCTCGCGGGAGTGCGCGTATATTTCATGCAACCCACGAAGCTGTGGAAGGAAACCACCTACCGCCCCTCGATCGCCGAGCAGCCGCACGGTACGGAAACCAAGGTCGGCACGGGCACGGGGGCGTGAGAATCGGGATTCAGCATCGCAATGCTGCGCAAACGAAGTTCCCTTCGCCAATGCGGCTGGCGCCGGATTGTCGGAGCGCCACAGGCGCGCGAGTTTAGCCCAGCGTTTCAACGCTGGGTAGGCAAAGAAAAATATCCGAGTCCCTTCAGGGGCGGCAGGACTGCCGTGCCTGCAGCACTCGCGCCGGATCTGAACGCTAACCCAGCCTTGAAAGGCTGGGCTAGACTCTTCCGCGTATGGCGCGTTACCAACTCGCCCGAGAATAGTCGTTAAGCGCGCAAAACGCATGCCCCGGTCGGGAACGGACAACTCACAACCGACAGCCGCCAACCGCCACCTGCCAACTGCTTCCCCCAAACATCAGTCTGTGACGCGCATCACAGTCCGCTTACGCGTGCATCACAGCCCCGCGCCGTAGTCGCCGCCTATCGTTAATCTTACCGACGCACTGATTCGCACGACGTCATAACGGACCGCGCATCTTCACCGGTCTGTGGGGAAGAAACGAAGTGAAAACAACTGAATACTCCGCTTTGCCGGCTGCCACCCTTCATAACCATTCATCGGCAGCCGGCGAAGTCACTCTTGCCAGCTCGCCTGCGGGCGACGCGCGCTCGGGAGGCGCCATGCCCAGAAACAAAGTTACCCTCGACGGCAACGAAGCCGTCGCCTACGTGGCCTATCACGTCAGCGAGATTGCCGCGATTTATCCCATCACCCCGTCCTCGCCTATGGGCGAGTCGTCCGATGCCTGGTCTGCGCTGGGCGACAAAAACATCTGGGGCACGGTGCCCAAAGTTATCGAGATGCAGAGCGAAGCTGGAGCGGCCGGTGCGCTGCACGGCGTCATTCAGGCGGGCGCGCTGGGTACGACCTTCACCTCAGCGCAAGGCCTGCTGCTGATGATTCCTAACATGTACAAGATCGCGGGTGAGCTGACGCCCACGGTGATTCACGTTGCCGCCCGCTCCATCGCCGCCCATGCTCTGTCGATCTTCGGCGACCATCAGGACGCCATGGCCATACGCCCGACCGGATTTGCCCTGCTGTCGTCCAATTCGGTGCAGGAAGCCATGGACCTGGCCCTGATCGCGCACGCCGCAACGCTGGAATCGCGCATTCCCTTCCTGCATTTCTTCGACGGCTTCCGCACCTCGCATGAGGTCTGCAAGATCGAGCAGCTCTCGCTCGATGACATGCGCGCTATGATCGACGACGATCTCGTGCGCGCGCATCGCGAGCGCGCGCTTTCGCCCGATCATCCCGTACTGCGCGGCTCGGCGCAGAATCCCGACGTCTACTTCCAGGGCCGCGAGTCGGTCAATCCCTACTACCTCGCCTGCCCGACCATCGTGCAGAACGTGATGGACAAATTCGCCAAGATCGTCGGCCGCGAGTACAAGCTCTTCCAGTACGAGGGCGCGCCCGACGCCGAGCTAGTCATCATCATGATGGGCTCCGGCGCGGAGGCGGCGCACGAGACGGTCGACTATCTCGCCGGCCAAGGCAAGAAGGTGGGCCTGCTGAAAGTCCGCCTGATGCGGCCCTTCTCCATCGAGCACTTCATCGCCGCTCTGCCCAAAACCGTCAGGAGCGTCGCCGTCCTCGACCGTACGAAAGAGCCCGGCGCCATCGGCGAGCCGCTCTATCAGGATGTGGTCACCGCCTTCAACGAGGCGTTCACTTCCGGCAAGCTGGACAATTTCCCGCGCGTGATCGGCGGCCGTTACGGCCTGTCATCGAAAGAGTTCACGCCGGCCATGGTCAATCGCGTCTTCGAAGAAGCCGCGAAAACCAAGACGCCTCCGCAAAATCATTTCACCATCGGCATCAAAGACGACGTTACCTTTACCAGTCTCAGCTACGATGAGAAGTTCTCTACCGAACCGGAAGACACCGTTCGCGCCATGTTCTACGGCCTCGGCTCGGACGGCACGGTAGGCGCCAATAAGAACACCATCAAGATCATCGGCGAAGAAACCGACCGGAACGTGCAGGGCTACTTCGTGTACGACTCGAAAAAGTCGGGCGCGGTCACCATCTCCCACCTGCGCTTCGCCAAGAAGCCGATCCGCTCCACCTATCTCATCTCGCGCGCCAACTTCGTGGCTTGCCATCAGTTCAGCTTTATGGAGCGGCTGGATGTGCTGAAGGCCGCCGATCCCGGCGCAACGTTCCTGCTCAACAGCCCGTTCGGGCCGGACGAGGTGTGGGACAACATCCCGCGCAAGGCGCAGCAGGCGATCATCGACAAGAAGCTAAAGTTCTATGTCATCGACGCGGTGACCGTGGCGCGCAATGCCGGCATGGGCGGGCGCATCAATACCGTTATGCAGACCTGCTTCTTCGCCATCAGCGGGGTGCTGCCGCGCGAAGAGGCGATCGCCGCCATCAAGCACTCCATCGAGAAAACCTACGGCAAGCGCGGCGAGTCCGTCGTGCGCAAGAACTTCGCCGCGGTGGACTCATCGCTGGAGCACCTGTACGAAGTCAAGGTTCCCGCGACCGTCTCGTCGAAGTTCGACATCCGCCCAACGGTTTCGCCAAGCGCTCCCGAATTTGTGCGCAACGTGGAAGCGCTGATTCTTGCCGGCGATGGCGACGATGTTCCCGTCAGCGCCATGCCCATCGACGGCACCTTCCCCACGGCTACCACAAAGTGGGAGAAGCGCAACATCGCGCTGGAAATTCCAGTGTGGGACGAGCAGCTTTGCATCCAGTGCGGCAAGTGCGTGATGGTCTGCCCGCACGCCGTGATCCGCGCCAAGATCTACGATCCTTCGACCGTCAACCATTTGCCCGAGGGCTTCCAGACCGCGGTGCCCAAGTGGCGTGAATTCTCCGAGCTGAAGTACACCCTGCAGGTCTCACCGGAAGATTGCACCGGTTGCGGCTTGTGCGTCGAGATTTGCCCGGCCAAGAGCAAGAGCGAGGCCAAGCATCGCGCCATCAACATGCAGCCGCAACCGCCGCTGCGCGAGAAATACAACGAGTACTGGAATTATTTCCAGTCCATCCCTGAGTTGTCGCGTGAGAGGCTGTCGCACGGCCAGGTGAAGGACGCGCAGTTGCTGGAGCCGCTGTTCGAGTTCTCCGGCGCCTGCGCGGGTTGCGGCGAGACGCCGTATCTCTCGACCATGACTCGTCTGTTCGGCGATCGCGCCATCATCGCCAACGCGACGGGCTGCTCGTCGATTTACGGCGGCAATCTGCCGACGACGCCGTACACGGTGAATGCCGAAGGCCGCGGGCCGGCCTGGAACAACTCGCTGTTCGAAGACACAGCCGAGTTCGGCATGGGCATGCGGCTGGCCGTAGACAAACAGCACGACTACGCCAAAGAGCTGGTTGTGAGGCTTGGTTCAAAGATCGGCGATGAGCTTGCCGTTGCGATCCTGGATGCAGACCAATCAACTGAAGAAGGCGTCTTCGCGCAACGCGAGCGCGTAAAGGCGCTGAAAGCGAAGCTGGCGAGCGAGAAGTCACCGGAAGCCCGCGATTTGCTGGCCGTAGCCGACGAACTGGTTCGCAAGAGCGTGTGGATCGTCGGCGGCGACGGCTGGGGCTACGACATCGGCTACGGCGGCCTCGATCACGTGCTGGCCTCGACGGCCAACGTCAACATCCTGCTGCTCGATACCGAGGTCTACTCGAACACCGGCGGGCAGATGTCGAAAGCAACGCCGATTGGCGCGGTGGCGAAATTTGCCGCCGGCGGCAAGCACACGCCGAAGAAAGACATCGCCATGATGGCGATCAACTACGGGCGCGCGTATGTGGCGCACATCGCCATGGGCGGCAACGACAGCCAGACAATGAAGGCGTTCCTCGAAGCCGACGCCTACGATGGGCCGTCGATCATCATCGCCTACAGCCACTGCATCGCGCACGGCTATGACCTGGTGCACGGGCTCGACCAGCAGAAGCTGGCGGTCCAGTCCGGCCACTGGCCGCTGTTCCGCTACAACCCGGCGCTGGCCAAAGAGGGCAAGAACCCGTTCGTGCTCGACTCCAAGGCGCCCAGCATTCCGCTGGAGCAATACATCTACAACGAGACGCGCTACACCATGCTGGTCAACAGCAATCCGGAAGAGGCGAAAAAGTTGCTCGTGGCCGCTCAGGAAAACGTGAACGACCGCTGGAAGCTGTATCAGCACATGGCGAACATGAGCTTTGAGAAGAAGTAGGGAGGAGACATCGTGATCGACCTATCAACCAACTATCTAG
>Ga0335078_10010100_pt1 | contig 13980 bp, 11 predicted proteins | sample Lox_Sample_32_FD_206711 | JGI IMG/M metagenome (GOLD analysis project Ga0335078, IMG submission 206711) | Soil microbial communities from Loxahatchee National Wildlife Refuge, Florida, United States - Lox_Sample_3.2 | ecosystem: Environmental > Terrestrial > Soil > Wetlands | place: USA...
GTCGGGACGGCGGGATTTGAACCCGCGACCCCTTGACCCCCAGTCAAGTGCCCTACCAAGCTGGGCCACGTCCCGGTGCACGGCCGCTGCACCACCGATGCGGCGCCCCCACCGCACTAAGTACCGCCGGGCACGCCCGATCTAACGGGCTCCCCTACCTTAGCGCAGCAACCGCGCCTACCTAAACGCAGCAACCGGGCATGGCGGATCCATCAGGCGGCGCGGACCCCGTGCCGCTCGCGCAACCCCGCTCGCCCCGCGGCCTCGCCACAAGCTCACCAATTGCTCGCCACGTTGACACAGCAAGTCCCCACTCGTGGACCTTAAGAATCCCGAGCGAGGATATCCGCGCAGCAGCCAGCCACCGGATTGGCACAGCAGCCAGCCATCGGATTCGCGCAACAGCCAGCCACCAGATTGGGCAGCACCGCCGAGGAGGTGATCTGATGGCAAGGGCTGGCCACCGCCCCGGGCCGTCCCGTACTCGTGAGGAGATCCGCACGGCCGCGACCGTTTGCTTCACCGCCGCGGGTTACGGGGCTACGAGCGTGCGCCAGGTGGCCGCGGTCGCCGGGTGGTTCCAGCACTAATCCGGTGTTTCTTCGGCAGCAAGCAGCAGCTGTTCACCGAGGTCGCTAGCGCCCTTCCCTCGCCTGCTCGGCACCGTCGAGCGGCCAGGGCCAATACTCGGGCTGGTCAGGGCCGGATCGCCGCGAACCTGCGAGTCGATCACCCGATCTTCGCGCGGCCCTTGCCGCGAGCCGGCTTGTCGGCATGGCCGTCGCCGGTCGTGCGGTACGCCTACCCTCGCTCGCCGACGCGAGCGAGGACGATCTAGCCCGCTGGATCGCCCTGTCCTGCAGCACTACCTCACCGGCCCGGCGCCACCGCGCAGGCCGGACAACAGCCCGGACGACAGCCAGGCGACAGAACTAACAGCGGGGCCTAACACGGCCCAGTCAAGAAAGGTTTCAATGAACCGTGTACGCCCGTAGTAGTGACCGGCGCCTCATCCGGCATCGGGCGGGCCACCGCCCGGCACCTCGCCGCACGAGGCCATCGCATCTACGCAGGAATCCGCGCGCTGGCCGACGGAGTATCCTGCGCGCCCCAGCGGCGAGATCACACCGCTGGCTCTCGACGTCACCAAGTCCCGCCGACCGCGAGCGAGGTACCTGGTTGGCCGGGACGCACGACGGCTGGCTCTCCTTCCGGCCCTGCTCCCGGCCCGGCAACTCGACGCTCTGTGCCACGGGATCTTCGATCTGCTCCGCGCCCGCGGCGGCCGCCCCGTCCAGGCCCCTGACGCCCGCACGCCGACGCCGGACGCCCGCACGCCGACGCCAGACGGCCGCACGACGCAGGACGCCCGCACGGCAACACCCACCCGCCGGGGCCGCTAACCTGATGATCTGTGACTGCACTGTCAAATCTGGCTGATCTCGACGCGTGGCGAACCCGGCCGGCCGGGCAGCAGCCCGACTGGCCGGACGATGACGCGCTCCGCGCCGCGATCGGCGAACTGGCCAGCCTGCCGCCGCTGGTGTTCGCCGGCGAATGCGACCAGCTCAAGAAGCGGCTCGCGGCGGTGGCACGGGGCGAAGCCTTCGTCTTGCAGGGCGGTGACTGCGCGGAGACCTTCACGGGCTCGACCGCGGACAACGTCAGAACCAAGCTCAGGACGCTGCTGCAGATCGCCGTTGTGCTGACGTACGCGGCGAGCGTGCCCGTCGTCAAGATCGGCCGGATGGCGGGGCAGTTCGCCAAGCCACGCTCGAGTGCCACAGAGACGCGCGCAGGCACCGAACTGCCCGCCTACCGCGGTGACGCGGTCAACGGCTTTGACTTCACCCCGCAGGCGCGGCGGCCGGACCCGCGCAGGCTGCTGTCCGCTTATCACTACTCAGCCGCGACGCTGAACCTCTGCCGTGCGTTCACCACCGGCGGCTACGCCGACCTGCGCCAAGTGCACGCGTGGAATCAGGATTTCGTCAGGCAGAGCCCGTCCGGGCAGCGGTATGAGCAACTCGCAGGCGAGATCGACCGCGCGCTGTCCTTCATGCGCGCCTGTGGCGCCGACCCCGAGGAGTTCCGGGCGGTCGAGTTCTACTCCAGCCACGAGGCGCTGCTTCTCGAATACGAGCGCGCACTCACCAGGATCGACTCGCGCACCGGCCTGCCTTACGACGTCTCCGCGCATTTCGTCTGGGTTGGCGAGCGGACGCGAGCCCTCGACGGCGCGCACATCGAGTTCGCCAGCCGCATCCGAAACCCGGTTGGAGTCAAGATCGGCCCCCTAACGACTCCGGCCGATCTTCTCGCCCTGATCAACCGGCTCAACCCTGCGCGCGAGCCCGGCCGGCTGACGCTCGTCGCGCGCATGGGCGCGAAACTCGTGCGGGACGCGCTGCCACCACTGATCGAGGCGGTCACCGCGAGCGGCGCGCCGGTCGTCTGGGTCTGCGACCCGATGCACGGCAACACCTTCGAGGCGCCGAGCGGCCACAAGACCAGGCGATTCGACGACGTTCTTGGCGAGGTGGCCGGCTTCTTCGAGGTGCATGGCAAGCTCGGCACCCACCCGGGCGGTATCCACATCGAGTTCACCGGCGAAAACGTCACCGAGTGCGTCGGCGGCAGCCACGAGATAGCCGAGGAAGATCTGCACCAGCGCTACGAGACCGCTTGCGACCCGCGCCTCAACCGCAGCCAGTCCCTCGACCTCGCCTTCATGGTGGCCCGCATCTACCGTCAGCTCAGCTAGCCACGTCAAGGCTGGGACCTAGCCGAGCCTCGTAGACCTCATACCGAGGCGGCAAGGGCTGTTATCGGCAACCGCGGCCGGGCGCGCCCCACCGCCAGCGAGTGCTCGATGCCGCTATGACCACGCCTGGTTGGATGCGAATCTGCTGCGGGGTGAAATGCAGCAACAGGATGCCGTGCGCGGTCATGGCGGGGTGCCGCGCCAGCGTGCGTTCCCAGTCCTAGGGCGAGAGATGCCATTCGCGCCAGTCCACCTCGGCGGCGACGCCAGCATCGGGCCAATAGGCGTCGGGAACAGCGAGCAAGGTGCCGGCCACGGCAAAAAGGCGTGCGTTGAAGATGGGTGCCGGCAGGCCAGCGCGTCTGATGAGATCGTGCAGGTCGGCCTCAGCGGCAGAACGGACGCCATCGGCGACCTCTGCCAGGGCCCGGCGAAACGACGCCGAGCCTCTCACCGGTCCGTCCCGCAGCTCGCCCATCAGCAGGTCGAGCGGGCAGCGGCGGCCTTGCACCGCCGCCGCGACCAGCGCGCGTACGTCAGGCAAGCGGGTCCGGGTGCGCGCCGCGTCGGCGACGGCGCGCGCCACCGGCGCGCCACCGGACAGAGGTGTGACACCGAGCGCAGCCGTTAAGGATGAGACTAGACAGCCCGGTACTCGATGCCTGACAGCGCGCAGAAGACCTCCCAGTCGGCACCATGCAGGCCACGATTCATCACCATGTGGTGCGTGCCGCCGGCGCGTAGCCACTCGTCCATGCAGCGCCGGATCCCGCTGACGGGATGGAACTGCCCGTAGGGCATCTCAAGGGCGGGCAGCCGCTGCGAGTCGAGCACCGCACCCTCGGACACCACCATGCGAAACCGTTCGCCGCCAAGTGAGACCAGCGAGGCGATGGTCGCAGGACCCGGCTTGATCCTGAACAGGAACGTCGGGGGATCGTCGAGCTTGCCGATACCGAGCGAGCGCTTGATCAGCCGCACCGGCTCGTCCTCCCGGGCCACCTGCCAGTTGCCCTCGCCCATGTGGCTCATCAGGATCGAGTCCGAGGGGAAGTCCATCGCGTACATCTCGGTGAAGTGCCCCCTGCCGATCAGGATGTGGCCGGCGTACACCATGGTCGCGGCGAGCGCGTCACCCTCGGCACCGTATCCGTAACCTTGCGCCATCAGGGACGACGCGGCCGCGAGTGGGAGCCTGGCAAACCGTCCGTCCTCGCCGATCGCGTCGAAGTGCGCGGAGTATGCGGCATAGCCATGTTCGGTGAGGATCCGCTCTATCGCGATCTGCATCCTGGCGTGATCCTCACGCTCCTCCTCCGGCAACCGAGGATCGACCTCGAACCGCTCGTTCTCCCACGCGATCAGGTTGCGGAGATCGGCGGCGGTGACGTTCTGCATCGCCCGCCACAGGTCGCCGGGAGCGACGTAGCTGATCTCGGGACCGAGCGCGCGGAGCAGGGCGCTTTCGTCGACTCTGATGTCGCCCATGTCGTTCATCGCGTAGCCGAAGACGCCGACCTTCAGCGACCTCCACGCGGTGACGGCCGCCGACGCCCTGGCCCAGCGGTCCACCTCAGAGCTGAACCGCTCGGTTCGCCAGTCCTCGGTGATCACGTGGAACGGGCGCCCGGCGCGCACCATCGCGTTCGCGGTGTCCTGCGCGCCGTGGATGCCCTGGTTGTAGGTCATGTCGGCCATGTCCCACTCCGGGGTCACGGCCGGTTCCGGCTGGATGTTGGCGAGACACACTGGCAGCCGGTTCTCGTTGAACAGGCGAGCAACTCGCATCGCGGGACCGTAGGTCAGCATGATCACCAGGACGCCGTCGAGGCCGGCGTTCTCGAAATCGCGCATCACCCGCTCAGCGTCTTCCCTGCTCTTCACTGGGGAGCCGACCATGAAGTCGGCGACCCCTGCCAGCTGGTCGGCCACCTCCTGTGCGTAGCGGGCCTGGCGGTCAGTGATGCCAGGAATCATGTCGTCATAGAGCGCCTGCGTGATCCCGAGGATGCCGATGCGCGGCTTCCGCTCCGCTGTCCGCGGCTCAGTCATCTGCCGTGTCCCTTCTGGCTCTGCTGGCCCTGCTTTACTGGCCTCGCGGCTCTACTGCTACGGGCTCTGGCCTACTGGCCCTACTCGCCTGCTGGCCCTACTGGGCCTGCTGGCCGCGCTGGCCGTGCTGGCCGTAAACGTTCTGGTAGCGCGCGTGCATCGCGTCGATGGCCGGCTGCGCCAGCCGCGAGACATCACCGAGGGCGCGCGCGAGATGGACCGTCCTCGCGGCGTCCTCGCACATGACCGCGGCCTTCACCGCGGACCTCGGGTCCGGCCCGATCGTGAAGACGCCGTGACTGCGCAGGAGAACGGCGGGCGACCGGTGACCGGTCAGCGTCTCAACGATGGCCTTGCCGATCTCGTCGCCGCCGACACGGGCGAACGGGCCGAGCGGGATCTCGCCACCGAACTCGTCAGCCATCGCCGTAATGACGCACGGTATGGGCTCGCCACGCGCGGCCCACGCGGTCGCGTACGGGCTGTGCGTGTGCACAACCCCGCCGACGTGTGGCATCGCTCGGTACACGTAGGCGTGCGCGACAGTATCGCTCGACGGTGAGAAGTCGCCGTCCACGACGTTGCCGTCCAAGCTGACGACAACCATCGACCCGGGAGTCAGCTCCTCGTAGGACACGCCGCTTGGCTTGATCACCATCAGGTCCGAGCCCGGCACGCGGGCGGAGATGTTGCCGCTCGTCCAGACGACGAGCCCGTTGCGTGTCAGTTCCGCGTGCAGGTCACAGACGCTGCGGCGAACCCCATCAACAACATCGGCTGACGGGAAGCTCATGGCCTCATCATCCCCGCTTGGTTAGCGTTAACATCCTGCTGCCTCATATGTCGGCTCCAGTATGGGCTGAGGGAGCGGGTTCGCGTTGTCCTCGCAGTACAGTGCCTCCCTGCAGGGCAGTGCCTAAGGGTGCCTTGCCCGCACACCAGCGGGGCCGGGAGGTAGGCCGGAAACTCCGGATGTTGTTATTGTTAGCGCTAACGTTCTGGGGGCGTCAAGAGGCCTCAGGAGCTGCGTTCCTTTGTCAAACCGCATGCTAACCGGCGAAGGCGCACGGTGATGAGGCCAAGGCACCCCGCCGATGGCGAAGCCGTCAGCCAGGCGGGCAGATCGGCCAGATCGAGCGGCCGCGCGGCCGCGCCAGGCGGCCGGGCGCCCTCGATGAGTGATGTCGCGGGGCTCGCAGGTGTGTCGCATCAGACTGTTTCGCGGGTGATCGCGGACCATCCGAACGTACGGCCGCGTACCAGGGCGCGGGTGCTCGCCGCCATCGAAGAACTCGGCTACCTGCCGAACACCGCGGCGCGGGCGCTGGCCACCGGGCGATCGAAGACTCTGGGCGTGGTCAGCTTGAACAGCACGCTGTTCGGGCCGGCCTCGACGCTGTACAGCATCGAGGAGGCGGCCAAGCTGGCCGGTTACTTCGTCACGGTCGCCAGTGTCCGCTCGCTCGACCGGATGTCCTTGCGCGAGGCCACGTCGCGGCTTCTTGGCCAGGCCGTCGATGGGCTTGTGGTGATCGCACCGCTGGCGTCGGCCGCCGACGCGCTGCGCGATCTGCCCAAGGACACGGCGATTGTCGCGGTGGATGGCGACCCGGATGCGCACGACGCCGTGGTCGGCGTCGACCAGGTGACGGGTGCCAGGGTCGCCACCCAGCACCTGCTCGCGGCCGGCCACCGCACGGTCTGGCATATCGCTGGCCCGCAGGACTGGCTTGACGCGCGTGGCCGCATCGCCGGCTGGCAGACGGCACTCGAGGAGGCCGGCGCCGAGGTGCCCCCGCTGCTCAACGGCGACTGGAGCGCACGTTCCGGCTACCAGGCCGGGCAGGTCCTCGCCAGATTGCCCGACGTCACCGCCGTCTTCGCGGGCAACGACCAGATGGCGCTCGGCCTGCTCGGCGCGCTTAACGAACGGGGCAGGCAAGTTCCTTCCGACATCAGCGTCGTCGGCTTCGACGATATCCCGGAGGCCGCCTACTACATTCCGCCGCTGACCACCGTGCGGCAGGATTTCGACGAAGTCGGCAGGCGCAGCCTGCACATGCTGATTGACCAGATCACCTCCGAGCCCGGCGGCGCCGGCTACGACCTCGTAGACACCGAACTGGTCGTCCGCCAGAGCACGGCCCCGCCGCACAGCTGATCCTCGCGCTGCGCCCCGTCGCTTGCCTGCCCCAGGTGCACATACCGATCCCGAACGGCTGCGCCGCGTGTCACCCGATACACCGCTGATGCCTGATCACCGGTGTGACCATGATCGATGGTGTCTTGTCCGCCAACCGGGCGCCAGCCGTTCAGGCCCGAAGGCTCAGCCGGTTTCAAACGCCCGGGCACGAATCTCGCGCAGGTGGTGCATGACCTTGTTCTCGCGGCCGAAGTAGTCGTGCAGCCGCGTGTACTCGGCGTAGAGGGAGTCGTACGCCGCCGACGTGTCCGGATTGGGCCGGTAAATGTTGCGCTCGATGCGGCCCATCGCCTCGGCGGCGGCGGGGACGTCGGGATACTCGCCCGCGGCTACCGCGGCATGGATCGCGGCGCCGAGAGCGGCGCCCTGGCCCGAACCGATCAGGCTGAGCGGCCTGCCGGTGACGTCCGCGTACATCTGCATCAGCAGCTCATTCTTCAGCAGGCCGCCCGCGATCACCAGTTCGTCGACAGGCAGGCCGGAGCGGTCGAAGGCGTCGATGATGGTCCGGGTGCCGAACGCGGTGGATTCGAGCAGCGCGCGGTAGATCTCGGGCGGCCTGGTGGCGAGCGTCAGGCCCACAATCATCCCAGACAGATGGTGGTCGACAAGGACCGAGCGGTTGCCGCTCCACCAGTCGAGTGCCACCAGGCCGTTGCGGCCGGGCGGAATCTTGGCGGCAAGCTCGGTCATCAGGTCGTGCAGGGAAATGCCGCGTTCGGCGGCGCGCTCCGTGTACTCGGCGGGCACGCCTTGGTGCACGTACCAGGCGAAGATGTCACCCACGCCGCTCTGCCCGGCTTCATAACCCCACAGCCCCGCGAGGATGCCGCCGTCGACGACACCGCACATCCCAGGTACTTCCGCGAGGTTGTCGCAGTTCAGCACGTGGCACGTCGATGTGCCCATGACGAGCAGCATCTGGCCGGGCGTGATCGCCCGTGCGGCGGGCGCGGTGACGTGCGCGTCGACGTTGCCAACGCACACCGCCGTCCCCTCGCGCAGCCCGGTCCACTGCGCGGCGAGCGCGGTCAGCCCTCCGGCACGGCTGCCGAGCGGCGAAATCGGATGCTCGAGCTTGGCGGTGAAGTCGGCGAATCCGGGGTCAAGCGCCGCCAGGTAATCCTTGGACGGGTAATGGCCGTCCTGGTAGATCCCCTTGTAACCGGCCGTGCAGGCGTTGCGGGTCTCGCTGCCGCACAACTGCCAGGTGATCCAGTCTGTGGCCTCGATCCAGCGGTCTGCGCGCAGGTAGATCTCCGGATCTTCCTCGAGCACCTGCAGGCCCTTGGCGAACTGCCACTCTGACGAGATCCGGCCGCCGTACCTCGCGATCCACGCTTCGCCACGCGCGTGCGCGAGCTCGCTGATCCGGTCAGCCTGCGGCTGAGCCGCGTGATGCTTCCACAGCTTGGGGTAGGCATGCGGGCGGTTGCGCAGTTCGTCGATCTCGCACAACGGCGTCCCGTCGCTGGTCGTGGCCAGCACGGTGCAAGCGGTGAAGTCGACACCGATGCCGACGATTTGCGCCGCATCCAATCCGGCCCGCGCGACCGCCGCTGGTACCGCCCGCTTGAGCACCTCGCGGTAGTCGTCGGGGTCCTGCAACGCCCAGTCGGGTGGCAGCGGCCGCCCGTCAAAAGGGAGCTCGCGGTCGATCACGCCGTGCCCGTACTCGTGCACGGCAGTGCCGACCTCCGCACCGTCGCCGACCCGGACGACCAGCGCGCGGCCGGACAGCGTGCCGAAATCGACGCCAACCACGTACCGATCCGATTTGTTAGCGCTAACATCCACAGTCATATCCTAGCGTTCATGATCAGGGTCCATTATGTGGGCAAATCAGGTGCGGCGCTACCCGGGCCGGGCTGGACGAACCATCGAGACTCCATGATTCGTTCTGGCGTTAACTAGTGGCTGTATTTGGCGGCAACTCGACACGGAAACGGATCATGGATGCGGTCGGCCGCATGGCCGACCGCATATGGACGAGGTCGTGCCGCACGGAGCCCGGCCCGGCGCCCGGCAAGGGCTCGGCCCGGCGCTCGATCAGCGGCCGGTTGGGCGCCGCATGCGGCGTGCCGCAAAATCGGCTCCCACCGGCCAGTGATCTTGCCGAGATGCAACCACGGTCATGAAGGAGTCCCCTGGCGCCGCAGCTTCGACGACGCTCTTGACGGCGTGCCCGCTTACGAGCCCGGGGTTCGCGCGGTACGCTCGCGACGCTTTTCCCTTAGCCGCATCGACACGTGCACCGGGCTGCCAACAAAACCGAACTCCTCGCGCAGCTTCCGCTCGATGAACCTGCGGTACCCGGCCTCGAGGAAGCCCGTGGTGAACAGCACGAAATGCGGGGGACGGGTTCCAGCCTGGGTGGCGAACAGGATCTTCGGCGCGCGGCCACCGCGGGTCGGCGGCGGGTTCGCCGCCACCAGGTCGGCCAGCCAGGCATTGAGCCGCCCGGTCGACACGCGGGTTTCCCATCCGGCAAGAGCTGCCTCGAGCGCGGGCACCAGCCGCTCGGTGTGCCTGCCGCTGGCCGCCGATATGTTGACCCGCGGCGCCCAGCGCGCCGTGTAAAGCTGCCTGTCGATCTCGCGCTCCAGGTAACGGCGGCGCTCCTCGTCGACCAGATCCCACTTGTTGTAGGCGATTACCAGCGCGCGCCCTGCCTCTATCACCATGGACACGATCCGCAGATCCTGTTCGGTCAGCGGCTCACCAGCGTCCACGAGCACCACGCCGACTTCCGCACGTTCGAGCGCCGCCGCCGCGCGCAGCGTCGCGTAGTAGTCGGCACCCTGGCTTTCCCTGAACCGGCGGCGTATCCCCGCGGTATCCACGAACCGCCACTGCTCGCCGCCGAGCGTGACCAGCTCATCCACCGGATCGCGGGTGGTGCCCGCGACGTCGTCGACGATCGCACGTTGTTGCCCGGCCAGCCGGTTCAGCAAACTGGATTTGCCCACGTTGGGCCGGCCGACGAGCGCCACCCGCCGCGGCCCGCCCGATATGCCGAACGGCTCCGGCGGTGTCTGTGGCAACGCGTCGAGCACCGCGTCGAGCAGATCACCACTGCCACGGCCGTGCAGTGCGCTGACAGGCAGCGGTTCACCGAGCCCGAGCGACCAGAGCGCGGCGACATCGGGCTCGGCCTTGGCGTCGTCCACCTTGTTCGCCGCGAGCACGACCGGCTTGCCCGACTTCAGCAGCACCCCCGCCACGGCGGCATCGGTATCGGTCACACCGACCGTAGCGTCAACCACGAACAGCACCGCGTCCGCCGTCTCCGCGGCCAGTTGAGCCTGCGCGGCGACCTGGCCGACCAGGCCGGACGCCGACGGCTCCCACCCGCCCGTGTCGACCACGGTGAATGACCGGCCGCGCCAGTTCGCGTCGTAGGCTACCCGGTCGCGTGTCACTCCCGGGGTGTCCGCCACCACTGCCTGCCGACGGTCTAGAATCCGGTTGACCAGCGTCGACTTTCCCACATTGGGCCGGCCGACCACCGCAAGCACCGGCGCGGCGACCTGGTCGCCCGTGCTCACGCTGCCTGTCGTGGTCGTGTCGTCTGTGCTCATGTCGTCTGTGCTCATGTCGTCTGCGGTCGTGTCGTCTGTGCTCATGTCGCCTTCGATGGCGTCGCCTTCGATGGCATCGTCTTCTATGGCTCGACCGGTAGCAGTCACGCCGTGATGCTATACGCGCCGCGGGTCAGTCATGGACGGGCCAGCCATGGTCGCGGAGCGCGGTAGCCAGCCGGCCCGCGGCATCCGGGCGCACCGATAGTTCCGCCACACCGACGGGCAGGCCGGGCGAGTGCTCGATCGAGACGTCCTCGATGTTGACGTCCGCGTCACCTGCCGCCTGGAACAGGCGGGTCAGCTCTCCGGGCTTGTCGGCGATCACAACCTGGAGGATTGCATAAGAGGGCGCGGGTCCGCCGCGCTTGCCCGGGATCCTCCCGACGCCGGTGACCGCGCGGGAGAGCAGGTCGGTGACCCGCTTGCCCGACGTCTCGTCGCCGCCCGCGACTTCGCGCAGGGCCTCCGCGGCCGCCGCGAGATCGGCGGCCGTCGCGTCGAGCAGGCTCGCCACAGGTTCCGCGTTCGCGGTGAGGATCGAGGTCCATAGCCGCGCGTCGCCCGCCGCGATCCTGGTCACGTCGCGCAGCCCCTGGCCTGCCAGGCCGAGCGCGCCTTGCTCCGCGCCGTTGAGCCTGGCTGCCATCGCCGCCGACACCAGCTGCGGCAGGTGCGAGACGAGGGCCACGAACCTGTCGTGCCTCGCGGCGTCCACCTCGGCAGGCTCGGCGCCGCAGGCGTGCACGAACGCCCGCACCGCGGCGAGCGCGTCCGGTGCGGTCTGGGGAAGCGGGCACAGTGCCCATGGACGGCCGAGGAACAGATCGGCACGTGCCGCGGCGGGCCCGGACCGCTCACGGCCGGCCAGCGGATGACCGGCGACGTACGTGGCCAGGTCACAGCCAAGCTTCCGGGCCTGCGCCAGTGGCAGCACCTTCACGCTGGCCAGATCGGTGTAGACGCGGGCGAGGTCACGCGCCTGGGCGCTGGCGAGCGCTGGCGCGACCGCCCTGGGCGGCATCGCGAGTACGGCGAGGTCGACGGGGCCTTCGGGCAGTCCCGCCACGGGCAGGATCTCGCCGGCGCCGAGGTCGGCGGCGAGCCGCTGGGCGCCCTCGTCGGAGTCGCGGAGCCAGACCCGCGCGCCCTGCTCGCGCGCGGCGAGGGCCACCGACGTTCCCATCAGCCCGGCGCCGAGCACGACAAGCCGCTGGCCGCCAAGGGCGGTCATTGTGCGATGTCCAGCCGCAACGTGGTAGCGCCGCGCAGGTACACGTGCTGGATCTGCGACCGTGACCTCGCGGTTTCTACGTGCATGAGCAGCCGTACCACGCGGGGCAGCGCGCCGGGCACGTCAATCTCCGTTGTGCACAGCAGCGGAACATCATGGAAGCCGATCTTGCGGGCGGCGAGGGCAGGGAACTCCGCAGTAAGGTCCGGGGTCGCGGTGAATACGACACTGATCACGTCGGCTGTGCTCAGGTCGTTGCGGGCGACCACCTCGGTCACCAGCTCGGTCGTGGCGTCCACAATCGACTCGCGGTCGTTGGCCGCGACCTGGATGGCCCCTCGTATCGCTCTCACCACCATCTCAGGTTATCGGCCCCGGCGTATCGGCCGGTGCGTTGTGGTCGCTAAGGGTCTCGATTGCCCCGACGGACCAGTCGCGATGGATGTAATGGGCGTGTATCGCGCTGCTCGTCGGCGTCGGTACCCGCTGGCCCCCGTATAGCGCGTCCGGCGGGTCCTGGGTTGGCACACGATGGCCAATTACCTGCCACATCTGGCACTATGCTACCGGGCGTGACCCATGCGGGGACGCTGCGTAGCGGGCCCACGTGGCGGCCGTTCACTTTTGGCCGTCCAAGGCTCGCTAGCTCGTGCTATAGCCCGACGGCGAAGTAGAGCTCACCTATCTCGGCTGTGCTCAACGCCCGGATGGTGCCCGGTTTCTGTGCGCCGAGCCGCACCGGCCCGACGTTCGTGCGGACCAGCCGGCGAACCGGGTGGCCTGCCTCAGCGAGCAACCGCCTGACGATGTGCTTGCGGCCCTCGTGCAGCGTCACCTCGACGAGCGCGCGCCCGCTCGCCTGCTCGACCACACGGAACCTGTCCACCGTCACCACGCCGTCATCCAGCGTGATCCCGCTCTGCAACCGCCGCCCGAGATCGCGCGGCAGCGGGCCTGGGACATCCGCCACGTAGGTCTTGAGCATCCCGTAGCGCGGGTGCGCCAGCCGGTGCGCGAGTTCGCCGTCGTTGGTGAGCAAAAGCAGGCCTTCTGTGTCGTAGTCGAGCCTGCCGACGTGGTACAGCCGCTCCGGCATGTCGCCGACGAAGTCGGCGAGCGTCCGCCTGCCGTGCGGGTCCGACATCGCGCTGAGCACCCCCGGCGGCTTGTTCAGCGCGAGGTACACCAGGTCCTGGCGGGCCGGGATGCGCCTGCCGTCCACCCGGATGATCTGATGCGCGGGATCGACCCTGGCGCCGAACCTGCCGACGACCTCGCCGTCGACCTCGACCCTCCCCTTGGCGATCATTTCCTCGCAGTGCCGTCGGCTACCAAGCCCGGCAGCGGCCAGGATCTTCTGCAGCCGCACGCCTGGCTCAGGCTCCGTCGCTGGCTCTATCTCAGTTTCCAGTGTGCTCACGCTCGATGTCCTCAACGTCCTCAGGCAGAAACGGGGCAAGTTCGGGCAGCTCATCAAGGTCCCGCAGGCCAATGCGCTCAAGGAAGTAGCTGGTCGTGCGGTACAGGATCGCGCCGGTCTCGGTGTCAGTGCCCGCCTCGTCGACCAGGCCGCGCAGCACCAGCGTCCGCATGACGCCGTCGCAGTTGACGCCGCGCACCGCCGACACACGGGACCGGCTCACCGGCTGCCGGTAGGCAACCACCGCGAGAGTCTCGAGCGCCGCCTGGGTAAGCCGCACCTCCTGGCCGTCACGGACGAACCGCTCCACCACGGGCGCGCACTCCGCCCTGGTGTAGAACCGCCAGCCACCCGCCACCTCCCGAAGGTCGAAGCCGCGGCCCTGCGCGGTGTATTCCGCCGCGAGCCCAGCAAGCGCCCCCGCAACCTCGCCGCGTGGGCGCTCGAGAACCTGTGCGAGCACCACGTCGGTGACCGGCTCGTCCACGACAAGGAGGATCGCCTCGAGGGACGCCCGCAGGCGCGACAGCCGTTCGGCGGTGTCAGGCCGCGGGGACGCCGGTTCTTCCGTGGGCACAGCTGATCCCGACCGCCCGGAGCCCCCCGCGTCCGTGCCCGCCCGGGAGGGCAACCCCCCGGAGCCCCCCGCGTCCGCGCCCGCCCGGGAGGGCAACCCCCCGGAGCCCCCCGCGTCCGCGCCCGCCCGGGAGGGCAACCCCCCGGAGC
>Ga0335078_10010102_pt1 | contig 13980 bp, 14 predicted proteins | sample Lox_Sample_32_FD_206711 | JGI IMG/M metagenome (GOLD analysis project Ga0335078, IMG submission 206711) | Soil microbial communities from Loxahatchee National Wildlife Refuge, Florida, United States - Lox_Sample_3.2 | ecosystem: Environmental > Terrestrial > Soil > Wetlands | place: USA...
TGAGATTTCGCTTGCCTTGATGGCCATGAGAATGTTTCCCCGGAAAAAGCTTTAAGCGGTGAGCTCGTAGGCGATGCGGTCGAGCCGGTTGCGCAGCGACCCGTCCAGCATCCAATCCCCGGCGCGAAGCACGGCGCCGCCGATGAGCGCCGGATCGGTGGCGCATTGCATGCGGACCTGCCGTCCGAGTCGGCGCTCGAGCGCTTGGGCGAGCTTGCGCCGCTGCGTCTCATCGAGCGGCGCCGCGGAGGTCACGGTCACCTCGATGATGCCCTCGGCCTCGCTCTTGAGCTCATCGAAGAGCCCCGCTATCTCCGGCAGCAGCGCCAGGCGCCGGTTGTCGGCGAGCGTGCGCACGAAATTGCGGCCTTCCTCATCGAGCTCGGGACCTGCGATCCCGATGACCAGCGCGGCGAGCTCCTCCGGCGTGACGCGCGGATTGCCGAGGAGCGAGCCGACCCTGGGGTCGGCGATGACCGCCGCGGCGGTGCGCAGCGCCTTCGACCAGGGCTCGAGCCGCCGGCGATCGCGCGCTTCCTCGAAAGCCGCCTTCGCGTACGGCCGGGCGATGGTGCTCTTGTCCGCCATCCTCTTCGCTCCGTCAGATCTGCGCCGCGAGCTTGCTGATCAGCTCTTCGTGCGTGCGCGGGTCGATCTCGCGCTCGAGGAGCTTCGAGGCCGCAGCGACGGCGATGCCACCGATCTCACGCCGCAGGCCCTCACGCGCGCGCGAGGCCTCGAGGCCGATCTGCTGCTGCGCGGAAGCGACCAGGCGCTGGCCTTCCTGCGTCGCCGAGACCCGCGCCTGCTCCAGGATGTCGTTCGCCCGATGCTGCGCCTGATCGATGATCTGGCCGGCGCGCTCGCGCGCCTCGCGCAGGATCGCGTCCGCGCTCTCGCGCGCCTGCCGCAGCTCCTGCTCGCCGCGATCGGCCGCGGCAAGCCCCTGCGCGATCTTCTTCTGCCGCTCCTCCACCTGGCTCATGAGCCACGGCCAGATGAAGCTCATCGTGGCCCACACGAGCAGGGCGAAGACGACCATCTGGATGATGAGCGTCAGGTTGATATTCAATCTGGTCTCCCGTTACGCGTGCTGCGAGGCGCCTCTGGTCTGCCCCGCGACGCCGATCAGTGGCCGGCGGCCGTGCGCAGGACCGTGAGGAAGGGATTCGCAAACATGAAGAACAGCGCGAACCCGATGCCGATCATCGAGACCGCATCGAGGAGGCCTGCGACGATGAACATTCTGACGAGAAGCGCCGGTGCGAGCTCCGGCTGACGCGCCATGCCCTCGAGGAAGCGGCCGCCGAGTATGCCGAAGCCGATCGCGGTGCCGAGCGCGCCCATGCCGAAGATGAGTCCGACCGCGATTGCGGTCATGGCCTGAACTTGTGCGATACCTTCCACTTTGAGCCTCCGGATGAAAACGTAACTCTCGACGTTGATGGTTCTAGCCGACTAATGATGCTCATACGCCTGCGAGAGATAGACGACGGTCAGCATCATGAAGATGAATGCCTGCAGCAGCCCGATGATGAGGTCGAATATCGTCCAGCCCAACCCCAGGATGAACTGCAGAACGATCAGCGACCAGCCGCCGACGCTGGTCAGCGCATGGTAGCCGCTGGTCAGCGTGAGCAGCGCGATGAGCACGAATACCATCTCGCCGGCGTAGAGGTTGCCGTAAAGACGCAGCGCGAGCGAGATCGGCCGGGCGAAGAACATCACCGACTCGAGCAGCAGGTTCACCGGCACGAACAGCGCCTGCACCAGCACGTTCTGGCTGGAGAAGGGATGCAGCGTGAACTCCCCGATGAACCCCCCCAGCCCCTTCATCGCGATGCTGTAGTAGATGATGAGCGCGAATACCGTGAGTGAAAGACCGAACACGACGTTGAGATCGGTGCTCGGTACGTCCTTCAGGTGCGCGAGCCCGATGCTGTGCGCCGCATCCGGCAGCAAGTCGACCGGAATCAGGTCCATGAAGTTGAAGAGGAACACCCAGCAGAAGATGGTGAGGGCGAGCGGGGCGATCAGCTTGCTGGTGCCCTGAAACGTATCTCTCACCTGTCTGTCGACCAGTTCGAGAATCATTTCGATCGCGCATTGGAACTTGCCAGGCACGCCGCTGGTCGAGCGCCGCGCCGCAATGAAGAACACGCCGAAGAACAGGATCGCGAGCACGACCGAAAAGAAGACGCTGTCGAAATTCACCACCGAGAAATCGACCAATCCCACCGGCTTTTGATTGGTGAGGAAGGTGATGTGGTGGGTGATGTACTCCGTCAGGTTCGGAGTTTCGGCGGCCAACAGCGTGCGCAGCATCATGTCCGGTGCATCCTTGCCTTCAGGCGCCCGCTCGGCGGGCGATGGCGAGCGCCGGCAACGCCATGCGTGCGAGCACGATCCAGTAGACGACGAAGGTCGCGATGTAGGCGCCAAACATCGGTCCGGGCGCGGCGCTGGCGAGCTTGAGCACCAGAACGAAGGACACGATCGCGAGCGCCACCTTCACGAGCTCCCCGGCGTAGAACATGCCCAGAATCCGGGCCGCGCTCGCCGGGGACCTGCGGGCGAAGACCAGCAGCGCCATTCCGAGGCTCGCGACCGTGCCGATGGCGCCGCCGAGCGCCGCGGAGATGCCCGCGTGCGACCCGCCGAGCGTCCAGCCGACGAGCGCCGCGACGAGGGTCACCGCCGCCTGGCCGAGCACGACCTTGAAGGCCAATCGCCGGGCAGCGAGATAGGGACGCTGAGGGTCGAGCAGATCGGCAGGCACCGCCACTGTTTCGTAACTCCAGAGTATGTTGACGACACGCCCGCACCCCTGCCCTCACGCGCGAGCGTGTCACTCGGTCACGTGGGGTCGATCGAGGCGCTGCCCGCCCCTTCCCTTGCAGCACCTGGGCTGCAATTTTCCCTTACGCTACAGGTACTTGTGCCCGATCGACGGGCAAAGTCGCGGAATTATAGTGATCCCATCCCGAAAAGGCCATACGCACCCTCATCGGCGGACGGCCAGGGCCGCGCCTGCTCACCCGATGGCGCACTCGCGCCCGCCGCCGCGCTCGATTTCGGCTACGTGATGTGAGCGAGGATGCCGTCGAGCTCATCCAGGCTGTTGTAGCTCACCACGAGCTTTCCCTTGCCACCCTTCGAGTGTTGAATGGCCACTTTCGCGCCTAGCTTTTCGGCAAGGTCCTGCTCGAGCCGGCGCACGTTCGGGTCCGCCGCGCCCGCATCCTGCACACCGGCGGTGCGCTCGGTGTCCGTGCCTCGCTGCAGCATCCGCCGCACCAGCGCCTCGGTCTCGCGCACCGAGAGACCCTTCCTGGCCACGAGCGCCGCCACTTCCGTTTGCTGGCGGCGGCTCGAGAGCGCGAGCAGTGCCCGCGCATGACCCATCTCGAGCTCTCGCCGCTCGAGCAGCGTGCCGGCTTCCGGGGCGAGCTCGAGCAGTCGCAGCAGATTGCTCACGGATGCGCGCGAGCGGCCGACCGCCTCGGCGGCCTGCGCATGGGTGAGCTGGAACTCGGTGATCAGGCGCTCGAGTGCGCGGGCCTCTTCCAGCGGATTCAGGCTTTCGCGCTGGATGTTCTCGATCAGCGCGACAGCGATCGCCGCCTCGTCGGGAATGTGGCGGATGACCGCCGGGATGTCCGCGAGGCCCGCGATCTGCGCCGCGCGCCAGCGGCGCTCCCCGGCGATGATCTCGTAGCGCTGCGATTGCCCGGCCGCCGACGGACCGAGGGGACGCACGACGATCGGCTGCACGACACCCTGAGCCTTGATCGAGGCCGCGAGCTCCTCGAGCGTCTCGGGGCGCATGTCGATGCGCGGCTGATAGCGCCCGCGCTGCAGAACATCGAGCGGCAGGCGCGCCAGCTCCTCGCCCGCCGGCGCGGCAGCGGCTGGCTGCGGCTCACCACCCGGCGCGAGAGGCGGCCGCGGCGCGCTCGCTTGACCGAGAAGCTCGGCGAGGCCCCGCCCCAGGGTCGGCTTCTTCTGCATCATGAGCTGCCGCCTTCGGCCGCCGCGGAACCGTTGCCCGCGGTATCGGCCGGCTGCGGCGCGGCGGACTCGGGAGCGGCGGTCGCGGAGTCCCGTGTCTCCTCCTCCTCGCGGCGGATCATCTCCCCGGCGAGCGCGAGATAGGCCAGCGCCCCGCGCGACTCCTTGTCGTGAAACAACACCGGGATGCCGAAGGAGGGCGCCTCCGCGAGCCGCACGTTGCGGGGAATCACGGTACGAAAGACCTTCTCGCCGAAATGCATGAGGAGCTGCGCGCTGACCTCGTTGGCGAGGTTGTTTCGCGGGTCGAACATGGTGCGCAGGATACCCTCGATCTCGAGCGGCGGGTTGGCGGCGAGGCGGATCTGCTCGACCGTGGCGAGCAGCGCCGACAGGCCCTCGAGCGCGTAGTACTCGCATTGCATGGGAATGAGCACGCTGTCCGCGGCGACGAGCGCGTTCACCGTCAGCATGTTGAGAGCCGGCGGGCAGTCGATGAGGATCACCTCGTATTCGCCGCGCACCGGCTCGAGCGCCCGGCGCAGGCGCACTTCACGGCCGATGGTCTGGGTGAGCAGCCTCACCTCGGCGGAGGTCAGATCCTGGTTGGCAGGCAGGAGCGCATAACCGCCCTGCTCGATGCGCACCAGCGCCGGACCCATCTGCGCCTCGCCGAGCAGCACTTCACAGGCGCCGCGCTCGAGCTGCGTCTTGTCGACGCCGCTGCCCATGGTCGCATTGCCCTGCGGGTCGAGGTCGATGAGGAGCACGCGGCGGCGCGTGGCCGCGAGCGAGGCGGCCAGATTGACGGCGGTGGTGGTCTTACCGACGCCGCCTTTCTGGTTCGCGACCGCGATGACGCGCTTCATGCGCGACAGTGTACTTCACCGTCGCAAGCTGGCGCGGCCAGGCGGCTTGGCCCGACAAGCTCGCCCCCAGCGGCCGCGGGCCGTTCCCGCGGACGCGAGCTCGACTAGGCACACGCGGATGCCCGCTGCATCGGCCTGCGCCCGGCTGCAGCCAATCGGTCGATGGCCATCTGGTCCGCGACCGCGCTCGTAGGGCGGCCCTCGCGGCGGGCACGCTCGAAGATCTCGGTGAGGCGCGCCGGGATCCTCTCGATCTCCGCCCTCACCTGGGCCGAGGTGGCCCCACCCTGATACTCGCGCGCGACGCTGATGATGCCGCCCGCATTGATGACGTAATCCGGCGCGTAGAGGATACCGGCCCGCATGAGCGCCTCGCCGTCCTCGGGACGCGCGAGCTGATTGTTCGCGGCTCCGGCGATGACACGGGCGCGCAGCCCCGGGATGGAGCGCTCATCGAGCACCGCGCCCAGAGCGCAGGGCGCGAGCACATCGACCTCCTGAGAAAGGATCGCATCGCAGGCCACCGCTTGCGCGCCAAGCTCCCGGCAGACGCGCTCGAGCGCTGCGGGACGCGCGTCCGCGACCCGAAGCCGCGCGCCCTCGGCAGCGAGCAGCCGGCAGAGCGGGTAGCCCACGCCGCCGAGCCCCTGCACGGCGACCTCGAGCCCCTCGAGGCTTACACGGCCGAGACGGAAGCGCACGGCGGCCTTCAGGCCGAGAAAAACGCCGAGCGCGGTCTTCGGTCCCGGATCGCCGCCCGCCTGACCGCTCTCCCGCGCGAGTCCGCTCACGAACGGCGTGACACAGGCGACCTGTTCCATGTCCGCGGTCGTGGTGCCGACGTCCTCGGCGGTGACGTAGCGGCCTGCGAGCGAATCGACCAGCCGGCCGAAAGCTTCGAGCCGCTCGCGGGTCTTCCCGCGCGCCTCGCCGATGATCACGGCCTTGCCGCCGCCGAAGGGCAGCTCCGCCAGGGCGTTCTTGTAGCTCATGCCGCGCGAGAGCCGCAGGGCGTCCGCGACCGCATCCGAAAGACGGGCGTAGGGCCAGACGCGGCAGCCGCCTGCGGCGGGGCCTAAGGCGGTGGAATGAATGGCGATGAGGGCGCGCAGTCCGCAAGGCGCGTCACAGCCGAACACCACCTGCTCGTGGGCATCGAAATCCGGCATCTCGAAGAGGTCCATGCTCTTAAGCTCCGCTTAACCCAGAAGGACCACCATACCCGTCCGGTGCCGCACGGCGCGTGACAAAGGTTGCTCTCCGGGGCGCCAAGATGAATCATTCATCGCATCGCAGGGTTTATGAGTGAGATAAGCAATGCAGGCGGACCTCGACCGCGGCGATGCGCGGATTCTCGAGCTGATTCAGGAGCACGGCGATCTTTCGGCCGCGGAGATCGCCGAGCGCCTCGGCATGACGGCCTCGACCTGCTGGCGGCGGGTGAGCCGGCTCGAGGAGCTCAAGATCATCCGCAAGCGGGTGGCGTTGGTCGATCGGGAGAAAGTCGGGCTCAACGTGCTCGTCTTCTCGCACGTGAAGCTGGCCGGCCACGGGCGCGACGCGCTGCTCAAGTTCGAGCAGGCGGTGCGGCAGCATCCGCAGATCCTCGAGTGCTACACGCTCATGGGGGAAACCGATTTCCTGCTGCGTATCGTCTGTCGCGACATCAAGGCGTACGAGGCGTTCTTCCTCGATCACCTGTCGCGATTCCCGGGTGTGCAGTCGGTGCACTCCTCGATCGCGCTCTCGGTCATCAAGGAAACCACCGCCCTGCCATTGGCCTAATGAGTGACTCCTGACATGAGCACGAGGAGGCAACGCTCCTCCGCGAGGCCCGGCACGCTGAGCGTGTGCGACTCGGCCACCCGCCAGAGCGGCGGCAGATCTTCGAGCTCCCCCTGCGGCCACTTCCCCTTCATCGCGAGCACGCGGGTCTCGCTCCCGCAGAGGGGCGCGATGGTCTCGAGCAGCTGCGGCAACGGTGCGAACGCGCGCGCCAACACGGTGTCGAACGGTTTCTCGGGCCGCAGCGTCTCGACGCGCGCCTGCAGCGGCTCGACGTTCATGAGTCCCAACGTGCGCACGGCGTGTGAGACGAAGCGGATCTTCTTGCCGTTGGAATCGATGAGGGTGAAGCGCCGCTCCGGGTTGACGAGCGCGAGCGGCAGACCGGGAAATCCCGCCCCGGTGCCGACATCGGCGACCCTCGGGCCGTGCAGGTATCGGTGCACCGACAGACTGTCGAGCACGTGATGGGTCACCATGCTTTCGAGGTCCGTGAGGCCGGTGAGATTGAAACGCTGATTCCAGCGCGCCAGCTCCTCGAGGAGCTGGCGCAGGCGGGCGGCATCGTGCTCGGTCAGCGCCACGCCCAAAGCCGCGGCATCGTGTATCAAACGCTGCACCATCGATCGATCATATTCTCATCGCGATGAGACTGCTCCTGGTAGAAGACGACACGATGATCGGCGAGGCGATCCGCTCGGGGCTCAAGCGTGACGGCTTCACGGTGGACTGGGTGCACGATGGCGAGTCCGCCTCGCAGGTGCTGCGCTCGGAGGAGTTCGACCTGCTGCTGCTCGATCTCGGTCTGCCCCGCAAGAGCGGCCTCGAGGTGTTGACGGCGGTGCGCGCGCGCGGGCTCGAGATCCCGGTCCTCATCATCACCGCGCGCGATGCGGTATCCGACCGCGTGCAGGGCCTGGATGCCGGCGCCGACGATTACCTGGTGAAGCCCTTCGATCTCGATGAGCTCGCGGCCCGCATTCGGGCGCTGCTTCGCCGCAAGTCGGGCCGCACGGCGCCCGCCATCGAGCACCTGGGGGTCGCCTTGAATCCGGCCACCCACGCGGTCACGCGCGACGGTCGGGAGGTGACGCTCTCTCCCAAGGAGTTCGCGCTGCTGCAGCTGCTCATGGAGCGCCCCGGGACCATCCTCTCGCGCGCTCGTCTCGAGGAACGCCTGTACGGCTGGGGCGAGGAAGTGGAAAGCAATGCCGTCGAGGTGCACATCCACGGACTGCGGCGCAAGCTCGGCGCCGACTACATCCAGAACGTGCGTGGCGTCGGCTACCGGGTGCGGCCCGCATGATCGTGGGCTCGCTGCGCGCGCGCCTGCTCGCCTGGCTTCTGGGCGGAGTGCTGCTCGTCGGCCTCGCCGGCGGCTTCGTCGTCTATCGCAACGCGCTCGCGGAGGCGGACGCGTTCTTCGATTATCACCTCAAGCAAACGGCGCTGCTGCTGCGCGATGAGCCCGTCGAATACCTCGGTCTGCCGGCGATTCCTTCCAACAATGCCGCTTACGACTTCGTCGTCCAGGTGTGGACGCTCGACGGCGAGCTCGTCTACGAGTCGCGGCCGCACGCGGCGCTGCCCAACTTCACGACCATCGGATTCTCGACGGTGAACACGACGAGCGGCCGCTGGCGGGTGTTCGGCACCGAATCGCTCACCAAGGTGGTGCAGATCGCGCAGCCCATGAGCGTGCGCCAGCAACAGGCGGTGCAGCTCGCCGTGCGCACGCTCACTCCGTTCGCACTGCAGGTGCCGGTGTTGGCGCTCATCATCTGGCTGGCCGTAGGCCAGGCACTGCAGCCGCTGCAGCGGGTGGCCAAGGCGGTAAAGGCGCGCCGGGTGAATGCGCTCGAGCCGCTCTCGGATGAGCAGCTGCCCGATGAGGTCCGCCCGCTCGTCGGCTCTCTCAACGACCTGCTGGGGCGGCTGACCGCGGCGCTCGAGCGGGAGCGGGCCTTCATGGCCGATGCGGCGCACGAGCTGCGCACGCCGCTCACCGCGCTTCACCTGCAGCTCGGGGCGCTCGCGCGAGCGGCAACGGAGCCCGAGCGCGCGCAGGCGATGGGCAAGTTGTCGGAAGGCGTCCAGCGGACGATCCGGCTGGTGGAGCAGATGCTGGCCCTCGCGCGCCAGGAGCCACGGGCGGAGCCGGTGCGCGCGCGCTTCGCGCTCGATGAGCTGGCGCGGGAAGTGGTGGCGGAGCTGGTGCCGCTCGCGGACTCGCGCCGGATCGATCTCGGCATGGCGGAGGCGCAGACCGTGCTCGTTCGCGGCGACCGCGATGCGGTCGCGACCCTGGTGAGGAATCTCGTGGATAACGCGGTGCGTTATACGCCCGAGGCCGGGCGCGTCGATGTCTCCGTGGAGAGGACGGCGGCGACGCCCGCGCGAGCGGTGCTGAGAGTGGTGGACACGGGGCCGGGCATCGAGCCCGGGGAGCGCGCGCGGGTGTTCGATCGTTTCTACCGGCGCGCCGGCAATCGGGAGCCGGGGAGCGGCCTCGGGCTCGCCATCGTCAAGGCGATCGCCGCGAGCCACGGAGCCACGGTGGAGTTGGGACCGGGTGCGCCGCAGATGGGCACGGGCGAGAACCCGAGCGAGGACCGTGGCGCGGGCAGTCGGGGACTTGCGGTCACCGTGTCGTTTCCGGCCGAGCCCGGCTGATCACTTCGACAGCATCTTAAGAAACTGCGCCGCGGTCTCGAGGTAGGCCTCGCGGTCGGCGGCGGTCGTGAAATCGTTGCCGGCATCGGTGGCGCTCAGATACCAGGCCTGATTGCCTTGCGAGCGCAATCGCCACACGAGCTGCTGGGAGTCGGCGGCGCGTGAGCCCGGCGCATCGAGACCCTGCACGACGAGCACGGGCCGATGGATCCGCGCCACGTTGTCGAGCGGCGAGAGGTCATCGAGAAAAGCCCGCATATCGGCGTCCTGGACGTTGCCGAATTCCGCGATGCGCTGGGCGCGCTCGGCGGCGGGCGAGTGTCCGACGAAATCGACCAGATTGGCGATGCCGGCGACATCGATGGCACCCTTCAGGTGATCGCCGTAGGTCGCGAGCGATGCCAGCGCCAGAAATCCTCCGTACGACTGCCCCATGAGCGCGACGCGGTGGGCATCCAGTCCCGGCTGCAGGCCGATCCACACGAGCAGCGCGCCGACGTCGCGCACCGCGTCGTCGCGAAGCTTGCCGCTATCGAGCGCGCCGAACGTCTTGCCGTAGCCGGAGGAGCCGCGGACATTGGGGGCGATGACGGCGTAGCCGAGATCGTTGACGACGAACTGGATGAAGGGTTTCCAACCGGGACGGAACTGCGAGCTCAGATTCCGGCCACCCGGGAGCGCGATCAGGACCGGACAGGGCGAGGGTCCGCGGGGCAGATAAACGTAGGCGGAGAGCTCGCGCCGTTGCAGGCCGACGTGATCCCAGGTCGGATAATGGATGAGCTGCGCGCTGGCGAGATCGGCGGGATCGAGCGGACCTACCTCGCTGCGGGTCCAGCGCTGCACCGTGCCCAGCGCGACATCGTAGACATAGACGTCGCGGGGAGAGCGCGCGGACTCGTAGGAGAAGGCAAGCTTCTGGCCGCTGCCATCGAAGCGGATGTTCTCGATCCGGCCATCCGCGAGACCCGGCGGCTTGAACTCGAGATTGCGCAGCGTGTCGAGGACCGTCAGGTGGCTCTCGCCATCCTCGTTCACGAGATAGGCGATGTAATGGCCGCCCGCGCTCACTGCGAATTCCTCCACGTCCCACGGCTGGTCGGCGGACAGGCGCCGGGTGGCCTTGGTGATCGGGTTGTAGTAGAGCAGTTGCTCGAAATCGCTCTGCGCGTCGGAGATCAGATCGAAGCCCACGCCATCGGCGGCAAACTTCGCGGCGCTGATCCGCGCTTCCGGCACGGCCACGGGAGTGAGCGCTCCGGTCGCGACGTCGGCGACCTCGAGCAGGCTCTTTCCGGGAGAGACGGTGTTCAAGAGAAGGAGCTTGCGGTCATCCGCCGACCAGTCGAGTGGGCGCCAGGCGCCCGCGCCGGCCACCACGAGCCGCGGCCGCGCATGCGCCGCCACGTCGACGACATAGATGTCGTAGCTGACACCATTGCGATCGGTGCCGGAGAAGGCGATGCGCTTGCCGTCGTGGGACCAGACGGGGCTGCCGTGAAGATAATCGCCGTGCGTGAGCTCGAGGATCCGGCCCGGGCCGGCGTAATCGTAGAGCTGCGGGAAGCCCGCGGAGAGACTCTCGAACACGAACCCTGCGCCGGTCTGTGGCGCCCGCGCCTCGGTGACGGAACCGCCGCCGAAGGTGAGTTGCTCGCGCATGCCGAGCGGGGCGGCGAGACGATGCACCTGCGTCTCCCGTCCGAAGCGCGTCGCCATCAATAGGCTTTCGTCGGGCAGCCAGTCGAGGAAGGTCGCCTGCCGCCACTCCTCGTAGCGCTTCACCTGAGAAGCGAGCGTCGGGTCTACGGGCGGGATGCCATCGAAGACGAGCGTGCCATCGATCCGGTGGCTGGGAACGGCGAAGGGCTGGGCGTGAGCCGCTGAAGCGTCGGCGAGCAGAGACAGAGTCAGAGTCAGCGCGGCGACGGCAGCGGCCCGGCGCCCGGGAAAAAATCTCATCATGGGCTCTAGCTTGCCTCAAAACCGCCGCTGCGAGGAGTGTCCCAGCGCTCACCTGCTACCCTATGCGCCATGCCCGATCGGCTCACCGCACTGCCGCAGCCCCGATTGCTGCACCATCCCGATGGCATCACCGCCGTCGATACCGAGTACGTCCACCCCGGACATGCGGCGGCCCACATCGTCGAGCAGAGTGGACGCGCGGCGTTCGTCGACGTCGGCACCAACGACTCCGTGCCTTACCTGCTCGCGGCGTTGGCGGCGCTCGGCATCGCCCGCGAGGCCGTCGACTATGTGTTACTCACCCACGTGCATCTGGATCATGCGGGGGGCGCCGGCCGGCTCATGCAGGAGTTGCCGAACGCCGCCGCGGTGCTCCATCCGCGCGGCGCGCCGCATCTGATCGACCCCGCGAAGCTCATCGCCGGATCGCGCGCGGTGTACGGCGAGGAGCGCTTCCGCAAGCTCTACGGCGACATCGTGCCCATTGCGCGCGAGCGCGTACGCGTTACCCGGGACGGCGATCGACTGACGCTGGCCGGCCGGGTATTCGAGATCCTGCACACGCCCGGGCATGCGCTGCACCATCAGGTTTTCGTGGATCTCGCGCATGCCGGCATCTTCACCGGCGATACGTTCGGCCTCTCCTACCGCGAGCTCGACTCCCCGCGGGGCGCCTTCATCATTCCAACGACGACGCCGACGCAATTCGATCCGCAGCAGCTCATCGCCTCCGTCGACCGGCTGCTCGCGTACTCGCCGGAGGCGATGTACCTCATGCATTTCAGCCGCGTGACGGACGTGCCGCGCCTGGGGGAGTCACTCAAAGCGCAGATCCGCGAGCTGAGCCGTATCGCAGAGCGCTGCGCGACGGCGCCCGATCCCACCGCGGCGATCCGCGCCGCCATGGCCGACCTCTGGCGCAATCTCGCCGCCCGCCATGGCTGCCCGCTGTCCCCGGAGCGCGTGCTCGAGCTGCTCGAGGGCGATCTCGAGCTCAACACCCAGGGGCTGATCGCCTGGCTCGCGCGGCGCCGTCTGTAGGCGCTATCCTTGCTCCCGGGAAACTTAGGGCCGTGCCACTGGCCGTCCCTGGCGGCCGTGGCCACCAGCCCGCGCATCCTGCGCGGTCGCTCGCCGCTTCGCGGCGCGCCCTTAAGCGTCATTTAAGGGTTCCGGCCCTATCCTCGGTCCCCTAACCCGGGCTGAATCCGTGGGAGAAGTTGACATGACCGTCAGGAAAGCCGTTCGCAATCCCTTCATCGCGGCCGTGCTCGGCGTGGTGCTCGGCGCCGCACCGTTCGCCGCGCTCTATACCGTGGGCGCCGCGCCCAAAACGGCGCACGCCCAAGGATCGCCGCCGCCGGCAGCCGTGACCTCGGCGCAGCAGAACGGCTCGGCGGTGATGCTGCCCGACTTCACGATGCTGGTGAAGAAGTTCGGACCGGCCGTGGTCAACATCCGCGTCATCGAGAAGGCGCAGAGCGACCAGGGACCCGGCGACAACGATCCCTTCGGGCCGAACAGTCCGTTCGCGCCGTTCTTCCGCGGCCTGCCCTTCCAGGCGCCGCCGCAGGAGCCGGTGCGGGGTGAGGGCTCGGGCTTCATCATTCGGCCCGACGGCCTCATCCTCACCAACGCGCACGTGGTCGAGGGCGCGAGCCGCATCACCGTGCAGCTGACCGACCGGCGCGAGTACCCGGGCAAAGTCATCGGCGAGGACAAAGTCTCCGATGTCGCAGTGGTCAAGATCGACGCCAACGATCTGCCGACCGTGAACCTGGGCAATTCCAACACGCTGCAGGTCGGGCAATGGGTGCTCGCCATCGGCGCGCCGTTCGGCTTCGAGAACAGCGCGACGGCCGGTATCGTGAGCGCCAAGGGCCGCACGCTTCAGGACTCAGGCTACGTGCCCTTCATCCAGACCGACGTGCCGATCAACCCCGGCAACTCCGGCGGGCCGCTCTTCGACATGCAGGGCAAGGTCGTCGGCATCAACTCGCAGATCTACAGCCGCACGGGCGGCTACATGGGCGTGTCCTTCTCGATCCCGATCAACGTCGCGATGCAGGTCGCGCACCAGCTGATGACGACCGGCCACGTGAGTCGCGGCAAGCTGGGCGTCGTCATCCAGAACGTCGATCAGGGTCTCGCCGACTCCTTTGGTCTGCCGGAGCCCGAGGGGGCGCTGGTCTCCACCGTCGAGCCGGGTGGACCCGCCGCCCGCGCGGGCGTGCAGCCCGGCGATGTGATTCTCGCCCTGAACGGCAAGACCATCGAGACCGAGAACCAGCTGCCGGTGATGGTGGCGAGCCTGCTGCCGGGGACGACCGTGCAGCTCACCGTTTGGCGTAATCACGCCAAGCACGACATCGCCATGAAGCTGGGGTCGATGGGCAACGAGACGCTCGCCTCGGCCACCCAGCCGCAGAATCAGGGCGGGAGCCTCGGTCTCGCCGTCCGGCCGCTGACCTCGGATGAGCAGCAGCAGGCCCATACTCACGGCGGACTGCTCGTCGAGGGTGTGAGCGGACCGGCCGAGGATGCCGGCATCCAGCCCGGTGACATCGTGCTCGCCGCCAACGGCCAGCGCATCACGAGCGTCGAGCAGCTACGCTCGCTGGTGAGCAAGTCGCACGGTCACGTGGCACTGCTCGTGCAGCACGGCAGCGAGCGGATC
>Ga0335078_10010103_pt1 | contig 13978 bp, 14 predicted proteins | sample Lox_Sample_32_FD_206711 | JGI IMG/M metagenome (GOLD analysis project Ga0335078, IMG submission 206711) | Soil microbial communities from Loxahatchee National Wildlife Refuge, Florida, United States - Lox_Sample_3.2 | ecosystem: Environmental > Terrestrial > Soil > Wetlands | place: USA...
CACGCAGGAGTTCTCACCAAACGGAAACGAGGGTGACGGGGTGCTCGGGAGCAACTTTCGGACGTGCTTTCAACGGAGCTTTCGGAGCAGAGGCGCAGCAAGCGCAAGAGAAATAACGAGATGAGGAGAAAAAGGACAGCAAGAGTGCACGCGGCCAGAAACATCTTCACGCCGGGAGCGACCCCACTCTGGACGGCCCTGTGCCGCCCAGAGACTCCGTGGGGTCGCTCCCGGCGTGACGCATCGATGTATGCCGGTGTTCTGGCCGCGTGCATACAGAAATGCAAGCAATCTTGAACGCAGAGCAGAACAGATTCTGATCACAGAAAGGAGCGAACGCAGATGCCAGTTTTGAAAGCGCCACCCAAACAACCCAAAACCACAGTTGTCCAACTCAGACTGGACGACGAGGCAAGGACGAAGCTCGCAAAATACGCTGAGTTCCTTGATTGCTCACCATCTTATGTAGTCACCGAAGCTCTGAAACTTGTCTGCAACAAAGACAAGGAATTCCAGGCTTGGCTGTCAGACCCACACACAAAAACTTCCGAGCCATCCACGAAGGGAGAGTCGTTCCAACTGGAATTGAAATAGCAAAGCATGCACCGCCATCTCCAATTCGGTATGCGTGAGAACCCAGCGTCCGACCGACGACATGGCTCACGCGTTGCTGTAGGCAGTGAAGAGTTCTCAGATTACGTGAAGAAGCAGGACAGAGTTCAGGGGAGTCCTTCTGTTCGAAACGAGCCCGCCGGAGTCGTATCTGAGAATGCCGCAGACTGCGCGGCCACAGTTGGAGTGAAAAGTCTAATTGCCACGAAACCGGTTCGGCTCGAGCATTCGCAGGTCGAGAGGATCGAGGGAAGAGGCTTCGAACCGCTGATTGGTAGTGGGCAAGCGGCAAGACTGTTGGGCAACATTCACGTCAAAACGCTTCAGCGTTACGCGCGGCTCGGCAGACTGCCTGGATACCAGATTGCAGGGCATTGGTATTTCCGCGAATCGGAGCTAGACGCATGGCTCCAGCATCAGATAAATTCAAAATGCCAATCCGTCCGCTAGAACTGAGGAGAAGACAGAGCCAATGTTCAAGCGGATGCGTTACCAGCAAGGTTGTATTGCACGTGAACCACGCAGCAACGGACCAGACGTTTGGATTTTCCGATGGCGGGAAACGCAACCAAACGGTCAGAGAGCAAACCGCAAGGTTGTCGTGGGAACGGTGGAGGAGTATTCCACACGCTCCGCTGCCCAGAAGGCAGCGGATGCAATTCGGGTCCACGTCAACAAGGAAACCCCTCACTCGGTGCTTCAACCGCTTACCTGCGAACAATTGATCGCGCATTACAGAAGCAGGGAACTGGTGGCTGACAGTAACAAGCGAGCCTACTCAACTAAGGCAGCCTACAAGTGCTACCTCGACAATTGGATTCGTCCTCGATGGGGGTCGTACCGCCTCACCGATGTTAGGACAGTGGCCGTTGAGGAATGGGTTGGTAGCCTCGCCTTGGCGGCGGGAACAAAGGCGAAGATACGAAACATCATGAGCGCGGTTTTCAATCATGCGATCCGTCACGAGTGGCTGGACAAGAATCCCATTTCACTCGTGCGGCAGAGCGCCAAGCGCGAACGCATTCCAACCGTATTGGATGCCGCGGAGATTGGCGCTTTGCTCTCCGAACTTCAGTGCCCATACAGGCAGATGGTGCTCCTGGCAGCAACGACGGGACTGAGGGTGAGCGAGCTCCTCGGCTTGAAGTGGTCGGACGTCAATTTCGAACTGCTGGAGATCTGTCTTAAGCGCGGAGTCGTCCACCAGGTCCCAGGCGACGTAAAGACGGAAGCTTCACGAAAGCCAATACCTCTGGACCCAGACCTTGCCCAATCGCTTGTTGAATGGCGACAAGCGTCGCCATTCAATCAGGACATCGATTGGGTTTTTGCAAGCCCCGAGATGCAGGGTAAACAACCCTACTGGCCGGAGAACCTGTTAAGGCGGCACATTCGACCTGCAGCCAAGCGCTGTGCAATTCACAAGCCGATTGGCTGGCAAACGTTCCGGCACAGCTACGCGACCCATCTGAAAGCGAATGGCGAAGATGTGAAGGTGGTTCAGGAATCTTTGCGCCACGCCAACAGCCGGATTACGCTCGATACCTACACCCAAGCGTTGACGCCCGCAAAGAGGGCAGCACAAACGAAGGTTGTCAGAATGATCTTGCCCGAGCGGACTCAAACCGTTGCGGCAGGAGGAGGGAAATGAACCTTCTTAATGTTCCTTTTTGTTCCCACGCCGGAGAGCCAAACTTTCCGCAAGTGCTTGAAAAGAATGGCGGGGACGACGGGACTCGAACCCGCGACCTCTGCCGTGACAGGGCAGCGTTCTAACCAACTGAACTACGTCCCCAACCGTGGAATCAACAACTTACGTTAAATCATTGCAAAGAATGGCTTTGCAAGATTTGCATATAGCGCACTGTTCGCCTGCGGTGCATACGGTAGCATCTGTCCCTGCCAAAACCGCCCATAAACCGCCCATAAAAATCAGTGCGCTCATGCGGGATTTATCCTAACACAGATGCCTGCAACAGTCGAAGCCGAGTCTGATGAATCTTGTTTGGATTGCGAGCTTCCCAATGTTCGGAGGTGGGTTCGATTCCCATCGCCCGCTCCATAAACCCTGATGACTCAGTTGACCTTACACGGCTAAGTTACCTGAATTCGACCAAAAAACGGCTCGTTTTGGACGGTACTTGGACGGTACTTGGACGGTATTGCACTCAACTGGACGGTCGCTGCTGCGCCAATTATCAGCTGTTCTGCATTGAAAGCAAGAGCACTTCAACAACATGTACTGAAAGCTGATATGAACGAACCCGCTGGCGCGGCGGACGCTACGCGTGAGCTCGACGGATCGGTCTATGGCTAGCGGCTATTGGTCCAAATGGCCTCGAACGATAGTTACAAACCGCTCGTTGCTTGTCTGCATAAGGAGATACCGCTCGTCAATTTTCAGATCGCCGCGGCGACCTCTTTGAGATGGGGCGCAAGGAAATCATCGGGAGACTTTCGTCCTTGCATGACTTCACCGGTTCCGCCGGCTTGGACAAAACGAACGTCGGTGATACCCATGAAACCAAGGATGAAGCGAAGGTAGGGCGACTGATGGTCCAGCGCGGTCATTCCAGAACGCTCGGAGTAGGCTCCGCCGCTGGCGATGATGGCGAGCACCTTCTTGTTTTTACTCGCAAGCAATCCCTCCGGCCTGCCCTCGGCGTTATAGCGGAAGGTCTTCCCCGCACGGACAACGTGGTCAATCCAGGCCTTGAGCGAGGCAGGAATCGCGAAGTTGAACATCGGCGTCGCGAGAATAATCTCGTCGGCTTCGACAAGCTCCGAAACCAATTCGTCCGAGATCGCGAGGGCTTTCTTATGGTTTTCCGTGTGGTATTCGGGCGGTGCAAAGGCACCGCTGATCCAGTCGAGATCCACAAAGGTGAGCGCGGTCTTCGACAAATCCCGCTCAATGACCCGCCCGGTGGGATTTTTCTTTTTCCATGCCTCGACTGCTGCATTACCAAGCTGGCGCGAAATCGAGTGATTTCCGCGGGGACTGACCGTAATGTAAAGCAAAGTAGCCATAATTGAATTCTCCTGTTCTCGGATTTCCTGTTCTTTTGTTTTCGTTCCGTTAAATCGACGCCGTAAGACCTCGTTGATTAATTCCCGAAGCGATAGCTCGACATGGTGATGTTTCCGAAAAAATCATCCTGCGCGTAGATAAGGTGCGCCGGTTCGTCTTCTGCCGCTCCGACGACTACATGAAGTGGGACTAGGTGATCCTCTTGGGGATGAACCGCGCGAGCGAACGGGGCGCGTTCCCAGTTCAGCAGGTGCTGAGAACGTTGTCTCGATGAGAAGTCCGTGAGCGTCTTGCGGAGCCAAGAGTCAAATTGCGAAGATTCTTCACGGGGTTTATTGGGATAGAAGCCGATTCGTTCCGACATCAGCGCACCCAGGTTGTGGTAGCTGCTTCCACTTCCAATGATGAGTACCTCTTCGTCACGAAGAGGAGACAGAGCCCTACCAAGAGCCAAGTGCGATTCCGGGTCGTAATCCGACCGGATCGAAACCTGGAGGACCGGAATTTCTGCTTCCGGGTACGTGACCGCAAGAATCGAATAGGTCCCGTGGTCAAAACCACGGACAGGGTCCAGGTGTGTGGGCAACCCTGCGTTTTGGAGCAGACTCTCGATTCTTTGCGCAAGTTCCGGTGAGCCTGCCGCGGGATACCGAACGTGGTACAGGTATTCTGGAAATCCACCGAAATCGTAAACCATCGGAGGAGCAGGACTTGCCATTACGGCGAAGTCTCTTTCCTCCCAGTGACCCGAAATCACCAGAATGGCCTTCGGCTTCACGCTGACTTGCTGCGGCAATGTTTTCAGTGAAGATTCGAGCTTGGCGAAACGCGGCCGGAGATCTCCGTTCATGTAAGGCCACGGCCCACCTCCATGACTCAGATAGAAAGTGGGAAGTTTGGTTGATGTTCTGTTCATCGCACGACTCTCCTCGAAGACGCGGATCCGCGCCTCAGACAGATGTCTACATTCAACGCGAACGCCGGGCGTCCAGGCTCATCGGGCCGGCCCCGAACTGGGTAATCAACAATGCGGCTCCCGCAATAGAAAGGTTCTTCATGAACATCATCATCTGCACTTGCGCCATCATCGGATCGCTCACCGCCCAGAACTTGTGCATCATGAAGGTCACCGGAACCAGAAACAGTACGATCAGCCACGCGCCGACCTTCGCGCGATATCCAAAAAGAATGCTCAAAGCCCCTGCAATGGCGATGAGCCCGGAAACGGGCACCGCGACGGGTGCAAACGGAACGCCTTGCGACGCGGCGTACCCGGCGAGTTGCTTTGTGAAGTGAAAGGGACCCGACATTAGAAATATCGCTACGAAAAAGAATCGTCCCAAAAGAACCACCGCGCTGTTTGCCGCGCTCGAACTTTCTGCTGAATAAGGAATAGCCGTAGAAACTGCCACCATAGTCTCCTCCCCATCTGAGATTTTTCTAGTTTGCTGTGCGCCTTTCCGGCGCCCGCATTCATCGAATGCATTGGAGTAGATGTCCAGAACCTTGGATTGGCACTGCTCAGGCGTCCTAATTTATTGTCTGATCGTCCAAGGGGAGGTCGTTCGTGGACCCAATAACAGACATATTTAGAACCATGCATTTACGGGCCGTTGTACATGCCAGATTGGAGGCCACGGCGCCTTGGGGACTGATGCACGCTCGCGAAGAGGCGAATATCAAGGCGCATTCCTTGCCGATTTCGCCATCCGAGTTGGCTTTCTTTGGCATGATCGCGCGAGGTAATTGCTGGCTGACCGTCGACGGAATCACAGATTCGATTCCGCTTACCGGAGGAGATTTCTTCCTGTTGTCGCCAGAAAACACGTATGCGCTGCGGGACAATCTCCGTACCCATGCAAAGAGCTTCTGTGAAGCACGTCCACCCGGAGATGAAAACGTGATCCACTACGGCGGCGGGGGCTCGCCGACCACCATCATTTCCGGCTGGCTCTCCTTCGAAAAGCCAACGTTGAAGCCTGTTGCCCAATTGCTCCCAAAGGTGATTCTGATCAAAGCCGAACAGGCGCGCAGCTTGGCGCTGCACAACACGCTGCAATTGCTTGCGTCGGAAATGGCCGAACAAGCTCCGGGTTCGGAAGTAGTGGCTAATCGGCTGGCGGAGGTTTTGTTCATTCAAGCGATTCGCGCTCATATTGCATCGGGTGCTGATTGCCACAGTCATGGATGGCTCCGCGCAATTTTCGATCCGCAAATTGGTTCGGCGTTGAAGGCAATTCATGAAAATGTGAACCATCCTTGGACCGTTGAATCTCTGGCTGCGACAGCTGGAATGTCGCGCTCCGCGTTTGCGGGTCGCTTTAAGGAGCTGCTCGGGCAGGCGCCGCTCGAGTACGTCACGGAATGGCGGATGCAAAAGGCCGTGCAGTTGCTGGAGCACGGAGACAAGAAACTTTTCGAAATTGCAAGGAGTGTCGGGTACGAGTCGGACGCCGCTTTCAGCAAAGCGTTTAAACGTGTTCTCGGTGTCACCCCCGGCGAGCATCGCCGCAAGGGCATCGTCGAAGGGCAGCCGTCGGGCGTCAATTAATTGGATGAAGACAGACATAGCGGCTAGCTGCGGCAAACCGACGCTCGCTACTTGCTGGGTGTTTTGACTACTTTCTTGCAGGTGAACACGGGCTGCACATTCCAACTCTTGTCCTTCCATAATTGCCATGAAATCGTAAATTGCGTGGGGCCCTGCACTTCATAAACCAGGCGGTGCCAGGGAGGAGTTTGGGTTCGACCAGGGATGGGGGTGAGCGTAAGTGTGCTGTCGTGCCATCCAGTCGTTGAATAGGCGGCGTAGGCGGGGTCGTCAGGATCTATGATCATGAACTGCTGCTTGTCGCGGTCGTAGGCCACAAAATAATGGCCACTGTCACTGGCCTCTCTTTCGATGATTTCTGTCCAGTTCTTGCCAAGCCCCGCCGAACTATGCCCCGGTTGTTGCGCCGGTCTTACAATGAGTTTGCCTACTGACGAAGTACTCCCACAGCTCCAGGTTCCCTCAAAGCGCAGCCCTTTCGGCGCTGGAACTTTTGGATCTGCCGGAATAATTGTTTGAGCCAGCAATAAGGTCGGCACTAGAATGAGCCATGCTAATCGAAGCGCAATCTTTTGAGTTGTCTCGCAGAAGAAACAAATTGATTTGTATATCTGCATAGCTTTCTTCCCCTTTACGACCGCCAGCCCGCGCTCAGTCACGAAAAAGCGGATGGGATTCAAAGCTCTGTGGGATTTCCATCTCAGAGCGCAAAACGTCCGACGGCTCATAAACGTATTCCTTGCCGCATGAATTACAGCGCGCCTTGAAGGGCTGGCTTACAGGTTTGGGCGATACCGTGTCGGTTTGCCCCAGTGGTATCCGGTGTGCGTAGTTGTGATTTGACTTATGGTGGAAGCGCTCGTTCTTGCACAAAACTATCCAGAAGTAGTCGGGGTTTGCCCACAAGTCGTTCGTCGACTCAACTGCCTCTGTTATGCCGTGAATCTCATTCTTGGCCGCTTTAAGGAACTCGACTTCGTAGACTTGTTGACGACCGGCCGCCTGGCTATCAGGCAACAGGGTTGTCCAAGCGTGACGTGGGCCCGGGGTTTTGCGAAGGAACCATTCAAAGAAAATCGCCTCACCAAGAAGCACTACCACAATGAGAGCAGCGCACAGCCAGAGCTCTCTCATCAGAACACCTCGCCCGCAGGCACTGCGGAGGCTGTACTTGTCCTGCTACTCAGGAGGCCCCAACCAAGGCCCAGACCTGCGAATATCGCCATGACAACTGCTGATACAAGGAGATCTGGGTTCGTGACCATCAGAAACGTGATGCCAAGCACCACCGTAATTCGCAAACTGATGGAGATTTTCAACAGTGGATCCCTCAGCCGGATCAGAAGTCCCTCCTTACTCGGATCACCGGAATCAGGAGTTCCCTGGATCGCCCGTAGGCGCTTGCCCGTAAGTCTTCCAACCCCACCCACCAAGCCTAAACTCATGGCAGCCACTCTGGGCCAGCCGAAGATCCACGCGGACAGTTGGGACGCCATGTATCCGCCTGTGAGGAACAGAACTACAGCAGAGACGATGACGACTGTCGCGCGCCAGGGGGCAACATCGAACCAACGGCGCGCCTCTTCCGCGGTGACGGCCTGGCGCATGCGGTTGAGCGCAATCGCTTCGAGTACAAGCGCCGCAAACATGATTAGTGCTGAAGCAATATGCAGAAAGAGCACCAAACTGAAAAATGTCACGTCTCACCTCCAGACGTCGGCTCTGGAAACTGCTCACGCCCCTGGCGAGCAAGTTCCCGCACCACTTGTTTCGTGAACACACCGGAAGAGCGGACCTTAATGCCTTCGTTCATCAACGCAGCGAGCAAGGATTCTCCCTGTTGGCTGATAACTGTCAGGTTCTTCAAATCGACAACGAGCTCGCGACCCTCCAGGTTCTTCCATGCGTGCTCGCATACGCGTCGGAGTTCTGTCGTCCAAGGCCAGATCAGCTTGCCTTCCAATACCAGGCGTCGCTGATTGCGTATTTCAACGGTGGAGATCTTCAACATAGCATTTGCTCACACCTCAAAAAGGCAACACGGGTTCCAAAGTTAAACGGATGCAAGTCATGATTTTTCAATGCGCGGGAGGAGCTTGTCCGTTGACAGTCAGCACTGTCAAAACACGGTTGGCAGGTGGGGAGGGAAGGATTGCGTCCCTAAATGAGGATCCTATCGGGGAAAAGGGTCGAAAGCGAAGAGACTAGGCGAAATTCAGGCGAACTGCCTGGGGTTTATTCCAAGCTTTTTCATTCGCGCCAGCAGGGTTGTCCGATTGATCCCCATTCGTACAGCGGCTCCCTGAGCGCCCCCAACTCGTCCTTTGCTTTCCCTTAGGGCGAGCACGATTTCATCGCGCTGTTTCTTGGCTGATTCGTCGAGGTCTTTCTTGCCATTCAGAGCGTTGATCGTTTCTCGGACAATGCGGGCAATATCGTCGTGAGCGGGCTCCGGAGCAATGCGTGTGGGCTGCTCACCTTTGTGCAGTTCTCCAAGTGGAGCCTCAAGGGATTTGCCACGAGTCAGGATAACCGCTCGCTCGATGAAGTTCTCCAATTCACGGATGTTGCCCGGCCAGTCCCAGGCTGTCAGTCCCTTCATGACAGCTACCGGAATCGCGTCGATTCTCTTCTGCATCTGTTTCGCAAATTTCTGGACGAAGTAGCTCACCAGCAGGGGAATGTCTTCCCGGCGGTCCCGCAATGGCGGAATACGGATCGGAAACACATTCAAGCGGTAGAACAGGTCGCTGCGGAACTCGCGGTTCGCAACCATCTTCTCGAGGTCCCGGTTTGTTGCCGCAATCAGCCGAATACTTACCTTACGCGTCTGCGTACTGCCCAGCCGTTCAAATTCCCGCTCCTGCAATGCACGCAGGAGCTTGGGCTGGATTTCCGTCGGGATGTCCCCGACTTCGTCGAGGAATAAAGTGCCTTGGTCTGCCAATTCCATTCGCCCGGTCTTCTGGCTGATGGCACCCGTGAACGCCCCTTTTTCATGACCAAACAGTTCGCTTTCCAGCAGTCCCGTGGGTATCGCCGCACAATTAAGTTTCACAAAGGTCCGTTCGCTGCGACGACTGTGGTCGTGAATTGCGCGGGCGATCAGTTCTTTTCCCGTACCTGTTTCGCCTAAAAGTAAGACCGTAGAATCGTTTGGCGCAACTGTCTCAATCAGCTTCAGGACTTGCTTCAACGCCGGGCTTGTTCCAACGATCTGATCGAAGTTCATCTCGCTGCGGATTTCTTCTTCCAAATACAGCTTCTCCTGCGCGAGCTTGTCTTTCAGTCGTGAGATTTCTTCATACGCCAACGCGTTTTCGATAGCGATAGCGATCTGACCAGCCGCTTGGCTGAGGAAGTCGACATCGCCCTGTGTGAACGTGTCCTCTGACGCCCGCGCTAGGATGAGAATTCCGACCGCCCGGCCCCGGTTCACAAGTGGAATAAAGCAGGCGCTCTCGAGGCCTTCTTGAGTGGCTATTTCGCGCCCTTGACTGTAAGCATGACCGCTGCCAGGGTTCGAGGAGATCACCGGCTTCAACGTCTCGAAGGCACGCCGAGGTGGACTGTCTTCGCCCGGGGTGATGAGTTGGTCTTCCCTGAGGAATCCTTTGCCACCAGGAAAGTCGACAGCGTAGCTGCGGAAGGTCTCAGGTTCGGCACCGGGCAGTGTAATGCCCGCCACATCGCAGCGCATCACCTCACGGATGCTCGACGCAATTGCCCGCAGCACTTCCTTGAGTTGCAAGTTTGCGGTGATGCTGTTTGTCAGCTTCAGAAGTAACTGCAAGCGATCATTTTGCCGCTGCAACTGCTCATCGCCAGCGTGCTCTGGTCCGAGTGTCGTCGATGGGGCGTTTACCATAACTATCACTTATACGTCAGATGCGAGGAACAGTTTCAAACCTGTTCCTGACATTTGCTTTCTTTTTTTCAGTTGCCATTGAACAAATTGTGCGCTCAGTCGAGCGTCACGGCTGATCGACCTTGGTCTCCTGGCTCGTATTTCGAGCGACATCCTTCTCAGAAGGCAGTTGATTCACATCCCAGCCGCCTCCTAGCGCCTCGATGAGTTGGACGTTGCTGGTCATCTGGTTCACTCTCAAGTTGATGTAGGTCTCTTGCTGCGTTAGAAGAGACGTTTGGGCTGTGTACACGTTCAGATAAGAATCGATGCCGGTACGAAAGCGGAGATTTGCGAGCTTAAGATACTTTTGCGCCGCGTCGATAGCCACTTGCTGCTGGGTCAATTGGTCTGTGAGGTAGTGCTGGGCGGCTAGTGAATCTTCGGTTTGCTGAATCGCCGTCAACACGGTTTGCCGGTAGGCCGCTTCGTCCGCTTCGTACTGCGCTTTGTAATTTGCGAGAACCGCTCGGCGGGCGCCCGCGTCGAAAATGGTGAACGACGCGGACGGGCCGATCGAAAAAAATCGGCTTGGCCAGGTGAGCCAGCTTCCAATCTTGTTACTCTGAAAGCCCCCTGTGCCCCCGAGGCTGAATGATGGATAGAACGCGGTGGTCTGCACATCGATCAATGCGTTTGCCGCGGACATGGTCCTTTCCGCCGCCGCGATATCCGGCCGGCGTTGTAACAGTTCAGAAGGCACGCCGGCGGGAACGGCGGGAGCGGCTGTTGTGAGTTCTCGGGCAGGCAAAGAGAACGAGGATGCAGGCTCTCCAGTCAAAACCGCGATGGCATGTTCGTATTGAGCGCGGGCGATTCTCAAGTTGATTAGTGTCGACTGGGCAGTCTGCAGGTTTAGATCCGCCTGCGCGACGTCTTGAGCGCTATCGATTCCAGTAGCATTGAGCTTCTTCGTTAAATCAAGGGACTTGGTGTAGGCCTCGACCGTTCTTCGGTACAAGCCGATCAGTGCGTCTTGACCACGAAGTTCAAAATAGAAGGTGGCGAGACTCGCTTGTTCTGAAAGCCTCACATTGGCAAAATCAGCCGCGCTTACTTGCGCTTGGTTCGCATACTGACGAACCGTACTACGCACCCTGCCCCAAACGTCCGGCTCCCAGGACACCGTAAACGGAAGGTTGAACTCATTGCTATTCGGATTTCCGAATCCCCCGGTCAAGCTGGTTGACGCGCGTGAACGTGTATAGGAGGGATCGGTCGTGATCGTCGGGTAATAACTGGCGCGTGCCTGCCGGACCAGAGCGCGGGCTGCTACGAAGTTCTGGTACGACTGCGCGATGGTTTGGTTTGAGGAATTGAGTTTGTCTTCCAATTGATTCAGTTCGGGCTCGTTATAGATTTCCCACCAGTTGCCGCGCGGTGCTGTATCCTGTGGCGCCGCTGGTTTCCATAGCGTCCCATCAGGGCTCTGTTGTGGCACAACTTCCTTGAATGCCGCAGGCGCCGTTATCACAGGCGGTTTGTACTTTGGGCCAACAGTACATCCGGCCAGGGCGCTGCAAACCAGCAGCAAGCGAGTGAGACGAAGAGTTGGACGTGAGCTATGCGTCATAGAGAACTCCTTAAGCGGTCGCATTGTCAGGCTCCTGAGTGAGACGGACATCGCTTGTGCTGCGTTTGAACCTTTGGGCGATCCGATCAAAATACAGGTAGATCACCGGAGTCGTGTACAGGGTCAGAATCTGACTGAAAACGAGGCCTCCGACCACAGCGATACCAAGCGGATGCCGCAGTTCCGAGCCCGTTCCGCGGCCAAAGGCGAGCGGAAGTGCTCCCAAAATCGCCGCGAAACTGGTCATCAGAATTGGACGGAAGCGAAGCAAACATGCTTCGAAGATTGAATCCTGTGAATTCTTTCCTTCGCGTTCTGCCTGCAGCGCAAAGTCGATCATCATGATGGCGTTCTTTTTTACGATACCGACAAGCAGAATAATTCCGATAAACGAAATGACATCGAATTCGCTGTGGAACAGAATGAGGGAGAGAAACGCGCCGACACTGGCCGAAGGCAAAGTGGTGAGAATCGTGACGGGATGGATCAAACTTTCGTAAAGAACGCCAAGAACGATATAGATCGCCAGCAAAGCCCCGAGTATGAGGAATGGCTCACTGGACATGGATTTCTGAAATGCTTCCGCCGTACCAGCAAATTGCCCGCGAATGGAGGATGGCATGCCCATTTTTTGTTGTAGTCGCTGGATTTCGTTGGTTGCCTGACCCAGTGACACCCCAGGTGCCAAGTTGAAAGCAATCGTCACAGAGGGGAAAAAGGACGAGTGATTGACCGCCAGAGGCGAAGTCGAAGCCTTTGCATGAGAAATCGCGGACAGCGGAACCGAGCCGCTGCCCGAGGAATGGACAAAAGTCGACTTCAGCGCATCGGGGTTAGCGAGAAACTGCGGCGCGGCGGAAAGAATCACGTAATACTGATTCATTGGCGTATAGATTGTTGAGACCTGAGATTCGCCAAACTCGTAGTACAACGAGTTGTTGATCATCTGCGTTGTAATCCCGAGCCTTGCCGCTGAGACCCGATCATATTCGAGGAGCATTTGCAGGCCGCGATCTTGCTGGTCCGTGGTCACGTCTTTGAGTGAGGGCATCCGGCGCATCTGCTCATAGAGCTTCGGTCCCCACGTGCTCAAATCCTCTACTGTGTCCGATGAAATCTGATACTGATAGGCGGCGTTGCTTTGACGTCCGCCAACGCTGAGATCCTGTGCTGGCTGCAGGTATGTGGAAGCGCCCGGGAGCGCGTTGAGCTCTGGACGCAGACGATTCAGAACCTCGGCAGCACTGATTTTTCGCTCAGCGAGCGGTTTAAGAGTCACAAAAAGAAATCCGGAGTTGATGCTTCCGCCGCCAGGACCACCTTGGCCGCCTGTAAACCCCGAAACGACCTTAACCGCCGGATCAGCCTGGATCACCTTTTCGATTTGAACTAAAGATGACCGCATCGATTGGAAGGAGGCGTCCTGAGGACCCTGAAAGCCGCCCATTATCGTGCCCGTATCCTGCATGGGGAAGAAGCCTTTAGGAACCCGCACAAGAAGCGCGCCATTTAGAACAAATGTTCCGAGAAACAGGATTAACACCAGTGCGGGATGCCGAAGCGTCCATGCTAGCGAGTGCCGATAGCCAGTTAGCAAAGCGGTGAACGCCTTTTCGGTGATCCGATACAATCGCCCATGTTCATGATCGGCTGTGGGAGTCAGGATATATGCGCACATCATCGGTGTGACGGTCAGCGAAATGACCATGGAAATGAAGATCGCAGCAACTAATGTCGCGGCAAACTCATGAAACAAGCGGCCTACAATCCCGCCCATGAACAAGATGGGGACGAAGACGGCAATCAAGGACAGGCTCATGGACACGACGGTGAACACAACTTCCCGCGATCCCTTGAGCGCCGCTTCAAAGGGCTTAACACCTGCCTCGATGTATCGCGCGATGTTCTCCATCACCACGATTGCATCATCGACCACAAACCCGGTTGAGATTGTCAAAGCCATGAGAGAAAGGTTGTTCAAGCTATAGTGCGCGAGATACATCACCCCAAATGTCCCGATCAGCGACACCGTTACGGCCACACCTGGAATCAAGGTTGAACGTGGACTCCGCAAAAAGACGAAAACGACAGCAATGACCAGCAGAGTAGCGAAAACCAGCGTCTGCTCCACGTCGCTTACCGAAGCCCGGATCGTTGTGGTCGTATCATTGATGACCTGCAGGTTATCGTCAGCAGGGATTGATGCCCGGATTGCCGGCAACTCCCTCTTAATTCGCTCGACAGTCTCAATGACGTTCGCCCCTGGAAGCCGGAACACAAGAAGGATGACGGACGGCTTGCCAT
>Ga0335078_10010104_pt1 | contig 13978 bp, 13 predicted proteins | sample Lox_Sample_32_FD_206711 | JGI IMG/M metagenome (GOLD analysis project Ga0335078, IMG submission 206711) | Soil microbial communities from Loxahatchee National Wildlife Refuge, Florida, United States - Lox_Sample_3.2 | ecosystem: Environmental > Terrestrial > Soil > Wetlands | place: USA...
CCGTAGTAAACGATGTAAATGCTGGTGGAGGCAGACATGACCGGGCCGCCGTGATAGATCATCACCGGCGTCCTCGCGGCGGTCTGTTCCTTGACGACCTGGTCCTGCTCGAACGGCAAACGCCCGGCTTGCCTCTCCGCCGTTTGCGCGTTCAACAGCGCGGCGCAGCCGAGCGCCGGCACGAGTGCTGCGTAAAACCCAGACTTCATTTGTTGCCCCTCCGTAAGGCGCTCCACGCTCCTTGCGAGTCCCCCTCGGACCACGGGGACCGTGGGCTAGCGGGGATTGTCACATGGAACCGAAGAAGGTGTCAAGCGCGGCGGCCGGAGCGGGCCTCAGTTTTCGACCGGTGCTTTTTCGGTGTGGTCCACCACCAGCACGTCGAGGGCGCCTTTTTTCTGTTCCAGCTTGAGCCCAAGTTGCTGTTGCAGAGCGGCGAAGAGGCCAGCGCTTTCCGCTTCGGGTGGATTGGCGCCTGGTCCATCACCGCCGCCAGCGCCACCGCCGCCGGGAGGGGGACCGCCGGGACCGCCGGGCATCCTCATCATTCCCCCCATGCTGCCGCCGGTTGAGCCTTCCGGGTTGAACTCCAGGGTGAAATCGTAGGAGCCTTTCAGCCCTGTCTGATCCACCACGGGGCGGCCCAACTGCCGCGCCAGAGCGTCGGCGAGTTTCGACATCGGCTGGCCGCTGCCGATCATGCGGGCGCCCGCGGGGGTCATCATCATGATGACGCCGCCGCGTCCCATGCCCGGCGGCAGTTTCGGAAAACCATCCTTGCCCATGAGCATTCTCGGCGGCGCGCCGCCGCCGGGCGGAGGGCCTAAACCGGCATCGGGCGGCGGGGGCGGAGGTGGTGGAGCGGCGCTGGCAGTCCCGGTGCCGTCCTTCGCCGCGGGATCGTCTGCAGACTGCGGCTGAGCGGGAGCCGCGGCTTCCTTCAGTTTTGGCCCGCCCTTGGCCACCACCAGCTCGTACCGCGGCAGCTCCTTAGTTTCATGATGCAGGGTCAGGTGGAAGCGTTCTGCCAGCAGGTTCTGGAGCATGACCCGGTACTGCTCTTTTGTGGCGCCTTTCGGCACTTTGGCGACGATCTCATAGCGCTCGGTATCGAGCCAGCCCGGACCTGAAATCTGGTAGTCCTGCACGCCGTAGGCTTCGGCCAGCAGCATCCTCTGCGTCACATTCGAAAACGTCGCCTGGCCGGGATCGGATGTTCCGGGTCCGCCGCGTATCCCCATCATCATGCGGCCCGGTGTCGGGGGGGCAGCCGGTTTCACCGAAGCGACCTCGAATGTCAGCGTATCCGGAGCGGTCTGCCCCAACGCCACAGCGGCGGCCAAAATCGCCGGCGCCATCCGGAACGTGCCTTTTAGCATGCCGCGAGTCTCCTTTCGGTAGGGCCGCCGTTGCTTACGCGGAAGCCGCTTCTCTATTGGACGCCGAAGCGCGCAATTCGTTTAGGCCTTGATTGCGCACGCGATTCAGCCCATCGGCGGTTCCCAAGGGCCCGCGAGGGGAGCTGGCGGGTCGGCGGCCGATTGAAAATGCATCATGCGCAGGCTGTCGCTGGCGCGAGGAGATGCCAGCGGCATGGCGCCGTACTCGACAATCCGCTCCGCGCGGTATTCGCTGAGCCAGACTTCGGCCGGCGGCGTCATCAGGCGCTCGCCGTCATGGAAATAGGTGTGGACGGGCAGCCCTTCGAGGCGGCGCACCTGGCCGGGACGCATATTCCATCCGTGGCGCAGGAACGCATGGCCCAGCAGGCATACGCAAGCGACGGCGCCGCTGCCCCAGAGAAAGGCGTCGTGCACCGGCGGAGAGGGCATCTCCTCGAAGGGGATGCAGGCAAATTGCCCAGTGCCGGGGCCATAGGGAAGACGCAGCAGAAATCGCGGCAAGGTGACGCCGAGCCAGCGGGCATCGGGATCGGCGCGCAGCCAACGCCATGCCGTCTCCGAGGCCTCGTCGAGCGGCGTATGCCACCGCTCGGGGTCGGGCGTCTCAGCAATCGAAGCGCATCCGGCCAACCGCGCATCGATGGCTGTCAGCACGGGCCCCCCGGCGCGCCGGCCGATGGCGGCCAGAACGGCCAACAACCGGCAATCCTCCGGATGGGGCGCGAAGCTGTGCAGGCAAGCTGCCGCGGACCAGCCTGACGGCTCCAGGCCCACCAGTTCTTCCTTGGTTACGTCGATCAGCTCGATCCGCAAGTTTGCGCGCGTATCCAGGCGCTGGAGCAGGAAAATCACCGAGCGCCAGGCTGCTTCCAGGTTCTGAAAGGCGGGGTGAGCCAGGCAGGCGCGCATCAACGTCCCGGCGGCAGCGTCGACCGCGGCAATCCATTCGGCCTGGCTCGGGTCAGTTCCGGGTGTCAGATGCGCCGCCACGCTGCGGCGCAGGAAGTCGTCCCACCCGGCCGCCGGATCGAGGGCGCGCTGTGCTGCCGCTGAGCCACCCTGTGCACTGCCCAGGGAGCCGGGGGAAACGGCCTGGGGCGTCCCGGCCCGATCCACCGACCCCAGAAAGGCAGCCGCGGCAGGAAAAGTCCCTGGGTCGGCCAGTTGGGCGCGCAGGCGCGCGACCGCCTGAAACAAGGGCAACCGCTCTTGTAAGGAATCGGGGTGGAAATCGCGGGGCGAGCTGAAGGAGATTTCGAAAGGCGTGCCGCCGAGGCTGAGGCGAACGCCCACTTCAATCAACTCCATGGTCTCTTCGAGATTTCCCGAGTCGATCGTGAGCGGGTTGGTCAGCCAGCGGTCCGCGCCGCGGCTCGACCGGCCGCCGAAGTCTCCCAGCAACGCGATCCGGAAGGGCACGCCAGACGCGTCCATGCGCGTGGTCTTTTTCCGGATTGCGATTCCGATATCGATTTCCGCGGAGGCCGGCATCGGCTTCTCATCCCTGACCGGGAAACGATCGGCCGTTCCCGGGCACCGGTTCATCCATACTAAACCAAATGTTCTAGTACGTCGATGGCCGGCGCGGGAGGGAGGAACGCGTGCACACGAATCGGCTGCCCCTACCACTCGGAATAGGGGACGCCATCCAGCCCGGTCTTGTCCGAGCCGCTATGGACATCGAAGATGCCGGGTTCGGCCTGGTTGAGCGCCTGGCTGGCGTCTTCCATCACGATTTTCCAATCCTGGTTCGTGCCCGTCATCGGGTCGACCGGCAGGTCTTTGAGGTAGCCTTCGGTTACCAGGTCCTGCAGGGTTTGCGGCGCCTTTTCCTTGTCGTAGGTGTAGTTGTCGATCACGGTGCGAAGGGTGAACAGGTTGTTCGCCAGAACGCTCTCTTTGGCGCGGAGGATCGACTTCTGGTAGATGGGGATCGCCATGGTGATCAGGATCACGATGATGGTGATCACCACCATCAACTCGACAAAAGTGAACCCGCGGCGGCCGTTTCGGGCGGCCCGCCGGGCGTGCTCACCACTCCGAATAGGGCGTTCCATCGGGTGCTTTCTGGTCCGTCTTGGTGTATACGTCGAATACGTTCTGGCCGCCCCAGCTGGTGGACTTGGGGTCGTCCTGGTCGCTGCGCAGGCCCCACTCCGTGGAGTTCGTGAACGGATCGCGTGGAATGCGGCGCAGCAGTTTGATCTTCTTGTCGTCGGCGGAGCTGCCGATCTTGATTCCCTCCACCAGCGACTCGAGCGTCTCCGGCCAGCAATCGGTGCCTTGCTTCACGGGCCCGAAAACGCCCTGGTCGCAGTAGTCCTTGTATTTGTCGATCGCGAGGCGCATATCGTCCAGCGCATACCGCAGGGCCCGCTCGCGGGTGGCCCGCACCTTGGCGCGCGCCAGCGGCACCGCCATGCTGGTGAGGATGAGCATGATGGTGAAGGCTACGATCAGCTCCACCAAGGTCAATCCGCTTTGCTTGCGCCGCCGCATACGCCTCCTACCTGATGGTAACGGTGAGCTGGGGGCTGCCGGTATGCACGATGCCGCCGCGGGAATTCTTCACCGCCAGGGATTGAATGGTGACGGTGCCGCTCCCGGCGGCCACCGCCTGGAAGCTGAGCGTGACCAGGGTACCGGAGGCCGCGGTAACGCCCGAGGCGCCGGGGGATTCGTTGAGAACGACGCTGGCGGCTCCGCGATCGTTCTGAATGTTCTTGCTGAACACCGGGTTGTGGCCCCCGGAAGCAAGCAAACCCCCGAGCGTGACGTCATTGAGCCGCAAGAGTTTCGGATCGAACTCGAGGTCCATGGGCGCGGAGGCGACATCGAGCCCGTTCTCGAGCGCCACATCCACCGTGAAGCTGCCTCCGGGCGCGGCATCGACGTGCCCCGGCTTGAAGTAGACGCGGGCGGGGCCGTTGAACTCAGCGGGCTGAGGTCCGCCGGTAGGTGGAGGCTCGGTTCCGGGCGCAAGCGGCGGCGCGGTCGCCGGGGGAAGGCCGTGCGGCGGGCCGGCAGGGAGCGCAGGCGCGGCGGCAGGCTGTGCCGGCACGGTGACCGCTGGCGATGGATTCGCGGGGGGCTGCGGAGTTCCGTCCGCGGGCGGCGCCGGCGCGTGGGTCAAATGAATGTTGTTGGCGCCCACGTCGATGGTGCGCAGGTTGTCGGCGGTGATTTCGGGCTGCCGGATCACGTGCGGAATCACCACGATCATCAGCTCATCGCGATTGTGGTTGACGCTCGAACCCTTGAACAAGTTGCCCAGCAGCGGAATGCTGGACAGTCCGGGAATGCCGGTGACGGTCTTGTCATCCTCGGTATTGATCAACCCACCGAGCAGGCCCACTTCACCCTGCCGCATGCGGATGTCGTGCTGCACTTTGCGCTGGCCGATCACGGGCTGGTTGATGCCGCCGACATTGACGTAACTGGCAACGGTCGAAATGTCCAGGTCGATGTGCATGGTGACGTCGCCGTTCTCATGGACGCGCGGCGTGATTTCCACGTTGACGCCGACGTCCTGATAGGTGAACTGAGTGTTGACCAGGGGATTGACGCCCACGCCGGCCACACCGGGCTGGAAGCTGCCGGTAGCGATCGGTTCCTTCTCGCCGATCTTGAGCGTGGCTTTGACGTTATCCACGCTTCGCAATTCGGGCGCTTGCAGAATCTTCGACCCGGCGTCGCTCAAGGCCGCCTGGAGCAGCGCGCTGGGCAGGGTGGCAGCGAAATCCGAGCTGCCGACCTGGCGCAACTGCTGGAAGGGAATCATCGTGCCCGTGGTGCTGGAGGTGGTGCCGGTTGTGCCCGTGGTTGGGGCGGTGCTGTTCGTGCTGGTCGTACTCGTGGTGCTGCTTTGCACCTGGATGCTGCTGCGCGGGCTGAAGGTGACGGGTAGGTTCAAGCCGGTGGAGGCGATGGCAGCGGTGATCTGTTTGCTGAAGGTTGTGCTGGCCTCGATCACCATCAGGTCCACCACCACCTCGGCCTTCGGCTTGTCCAGATCGTTGATGATCTTTTCGGCGAGCTCGACCTTATCCGCCTCGGCGTGCACGATGATGGCATTTTGGCCGGGAAACGGGAAGACTTTGTTGATGTCCGCCACGGTGCGGAGGGCGTTCACGACTTCCTGCAGCTCCTGGGTGGCCTGAATGTTCTGCAAGTAGAAAACCTTGACCACCTGCTCGTCGTAATCGCGCCGCTTATTGGCATTGTCGTTGGTGACAAAAATGGTGTTGGACGAGATGGGCTTCCAGAACGAGTGGGTGAGCACCGCGAGATAATCGAGCGCCTGCTCGATGGTGGAATCGTTCAGCTCCACGTTGAAACCGTCGCGCGCGGGCGACTGGAAGTCGGGATCCCAGAGCAGATTGATGCCTGCGTACTTGGCCACCGTATCGAAGAGGACTTTGGCCTTGTTGTTCATCTTCAAGTTGATGGGAGTGGGATTGAGCGGCTTCAGTTCGGGCACGCCCAGGAGGCGGCCGAGGCGCTCTCTTTCTTCCTTCTTGTACTCCTCGACGGGCGTCAGGCCGCGCTGTTCCGGGGAAGCCTCTTTTCCGGTGGTCTGTTCGCGGCGGCGCTCCCGCTCGATCATCTGCCGCGTGAGCTCGATCTCCTGGGAGGCGACGGCTGAACCGGGGCTGAGCACATAGGCCTTCTGGAACTCGAGCAGGCTATCGTCCAGGTGTCCCTGGCCGCGGACCGCGAGCCCCTTGTCAATGTGCATCTGGGAGCACTGGAAGCGGGCTTTTTGGGCCGCCATCTGGTAGGTCATCTCGGCGGGGTCTTCGGAGAGCGCCTTTTCGTAGGAAGCGAGCGCGGAGTCCCAGTCTTTCTTGACCTCGGCGATCCGGCCCTCGGCCAGGTACTTGTCACCCTTGCGGGTTCGGGCTTCGAGGGGCGCCAGCGGCACAAGCAAGGCGCAGACCAGCCAGATCGCGGTTAAACGACTGAAAAAAAACATGTTCCTGCTTCCGTCAGGCTTGGGCGAACCCTGTGCTAAGATGAAGTCGCACTTCGCGGTCCGGGGCATCTAAAAGCATTGACGCGCTTGGGCTTTCGGGCGTGGAGAACAAAATTGGCGGACGAGAAAGACGCGCAGTTCCAGATCCTCAGCGATAACCGCCAGGCCCGCCATAACTACTTCCTGATGGACCGCTTCGAGGCCGGCATGGTGCTGACCGGAACCGAGGTCAAGGCCGCCAAGGACGGCAAGGTGCAGTTGAAGGATGCCTACGGCGCGGTGATCGGCAATGAAGCCTGGCTGTTGAACGCGCACATCAGCCAATACTCGCACGGCAACCGCGAAAACCATCCGCCGGTTCGCAACCGGAAGCTGCTGCTCCACCGGCGCGAAATCGACAAGTTGCAGGGCATCACGCGGGAGAAGGGGCTGGCGCTGATTCCCACCAGAATCTACTTGAAGCGGGGCCGCATCAAGTGCGAGCTGGCGGTGGCCAAGGGCAAGAAGCTGCACGATAAGCGCGAGACCGAACGCGCGCGCACCGCCGAAGCCGAAGCACGCGCCGAAATGCGCCGTCGCGCCTGAAACAGACGGCCGGCCCCTTCAGCCGTGGACCAGTCTGCGGCCGCGCTCGAACAGCTCGGCGGCATCCTCCACCAGTTTGCGTCCGCGCTCGAACACGTCGCGGCCGGCGTCGATGATGTCGGAGCTGGTCTGGGCAACGGCATCCTTGCCCTGGTGTGTTTTGTCGGAGAGAAAGCGGCGGGTCTCGCGACCGCTCTTGGGTGCAAATAATATGGCAACCGTAACGCCGATCACGGCGCCGGTGAGAAACCATGCAACGGTGCTGACACCTTCGTTCTGCCCGTCTTCTTCCGTCTCAGTGAGGGGTTCTTTCGGCATGCGCCGCCTCCGCGGGGGCCTCGAGTTCCGTGCGGCTCCACTCCCCATTCTGCGATATCCTTGGGGCATGGCGCAAGATCCCGAGCACGACGAGGAACAGGTTTCCAGCGAAGACACACTCGACGTTTCTCATGACCTCGACATGGTGCCTGTTTTCTTCTCGCCGGCGGTGGATGCGGAAGTGGAAGCGGACCTGATCTGCGGCGTGCTGGCGAACACCGGCATTCCGGCTATCCTGTCGCGCTCCCCATTCCCCAACGTGGGAGTTTCCGTGCGCGTGCCGCGGGCCCGCCTGAAAGAAGCGCAACGGCTGATCGCCGAAGCACAGGCCGCCGGCCCGGAAGCCGCGGCCGAAGCCGAACGCGCGTCGGAAGACGAGCGCTGAAGGCGGGTGGCGCCTATTTCACGACGATGCCGCGCTCGTCGAGCAATTCGCCGGTCTGGGTAAGCAGATTGAGAAGGTTGCGCCGCAGCCCGACCTGGTTCTGGACGACCGCCGATTCGGCCTGGGACAACTGCGTCTGCGCCTGCAGGACAAACTGCATGGGATCGACGCCGAGCTGATATTTCTGGTTCTCCGCGTCCAGGTACTTCTGGGCGAAATCGCGCGCGGTGACGGCCAGCTTGAGCGATTCCCGGCTGGAATTCAGGCTGCTGACGGCGTTGAGCACGCTCAGCCGCACCTGCTGCTGGATGGTGCGCACGGTGAGCGCATCGCGTTTCTTCTGCACCAAGGCGTCGGCCATATCGGCGACGGCGGCATGAGTGCGGATCGGCAGAGTCACGTTGAGACCGAACGAGTAGACCGGGTAGCCGAAGCGGAACATCTGGCTCAAGGCGTCGCCAAAACCGCCGGGGACAGGCGGGGCCGGAGTTGAGTTGCCATTGGCATCGAGCACGCTGGTGCCGGGATAATAAATGCCGCCCACGCCCTGCGCGGTGTAGCCTCCGGTCAACTCGACGTCGGGGAGGATCTCGTTCTTCGCCTGGCGGATGCCGAGATCGTCCACGGTGAGGCTCTCGAGCGCGGACCTCACTTCCGGCCGGGTAGCCTCGGCTTTGCGCACTTCGTCTTCGGCTTCGAAATCGAGCCGGCCCGCCGGCGGCTCTGCCGTCTCGGTCACTACCACGGGCAGGTTGCGGACGGCGGGATTCAAATCCGCGCCGATCTGTTTGCGCAGGGCATTCCAGCTTTGCTCGAGCGCGTACTGCGCCTGTGAGACGCCGAGCTGGGCGTTGGCTTCCTGCTGTTCGGGATTATAGATATCGAGCGGGGAAATCGCGCCCAAATCCAGCTCTTTTTGGGAAAGCTTGAGAGATTCCTTTGCCAGGCTCAATGCACTCCCGGCCACGCGCAGGTTCTCGCGCGCCTGGATGACGTCCCAATAAGCGTTTTCCGCGGTGTTGACCAGTTGCAGAAGCGCCGCGCGCAAGGCGACTTGGGAAATACCGGCGCGCCCGCGGGCGATCATCAGGTTGAGGCGGTTGACCGCAGCGCCGCGGTTGCGGAGCAGCGGCTGGGAGAAGCTGACGGAAAGATTGGAGCTGAGCGCCGGGTTCAGACTTTGGAACGCGCTGTTGGTGGTGTTCTTGGAGGCCGCGTACCCAACGGAGTAAGTCATGCCGCTGGGCAACGTCTGCTGGAAAAGGAAGCTGGCCGGCTGGCTCAGGGAGTCCACCGTGCTCGCGCCCTGAAGCGCTCCGGTGGCCGGGGTGGTGGCTCGTGTGCTGGTAAAGCTGGCCGTGCCCAGCGGGTCCCAGGTCTGCATGGCTCGGGTGATCGCGTTTTGTGGCGATTCCACGCTGAGCAGCTCGATTTGAATATCGGTGTTGTTGGCCATGACCAGTTCGAGGTAGCTCTTGAGTGAGAGCTCGAGTTTGCCCTGGTCCACGAACTGGTCCAGCCGCACCGGGTCGAGCAGTTCGACGCGGGTTTGCGCGTGCGCAAAGGTCTGGCGGAAATACGAGGGCCGCGGAAATGAAGGCGTTTGCGACAGCGCGCACAGCGACAGCAGCGGCAGAATCAGCGCGAACCTTGGGATCATGTTGCCTGAATGGGTCTGACGGGCAATTTTAGCACTGCGTGCAGGACATCCGTTTTCCTATGTCTAAAGAGACGCCCGGGCGAGGGAATCGTGTGGCTGCGCGCTGCGATTTGCGCCAGAGGAAATCGGCTCGATGCGGCGCGCGCGGGCTCTGCCGGCAAAGTGCACTCGGCCGCCTGGCTCATCGAAGTGGGCCAGGTAAAAAATACCCTCCTGCTTATCCGCCGGCGGAGAGAGCGGTCGCGCCGGCTTCTACGGCGGCTGTAAGTGCGCGCTTAGCGCGCTCGACGCTCATTCTGCTGCGGTCGAGAAGTTGAGCCGCCGAGCTGCGGGCCCGGGCGCCGCTGCGAACCAGAAATGCCCTACCGTGGTTTGCTTTCGCGGCGATGAGGCCGTGCGCATCCTTACCCGACCGGGGAACCAATGGCACAGAGACGCCGGCGCCGATCGCGAACCCACTGAGGAACCACAAAACGTGCTTTCCCATAGCACCTCCCGACAAGTAATGAGCAGATTACGTGCCAGCGTGCCTTCCGGACGGTCTTGGGATAGAAGCGCACGCAAAAACCTGCGCAGGTGTATCGTCCGGCACCGGGTTCCGGTGCCCGGCCGCCCATGCGGGCGATGTTGGCAGCCGGCTTGCGTCTACCAAGTTGGGGAGGACTGAAAATGAAATACACAGCTCTGATTGGAGCTTCAGCGATCTTAATGGCCGCGCTACCGGCGGCCGGGCAGGAGGACGCGATAAAGAAAAATGGAGAGCCCATCTACAACGTGACGGTGGTTGAGCGCTCAGTCAAGGCGATCAATTATGAATACCGCAGCGGGCCGACCAAGATTGACTTTCACGGTACCGTTCTGTTGCCGCAGGGCAAGGGCGAAGCCACCGTGGAATCGCTGCGCGGGCGCACGGAGATCGATGCCAAGTTCGAGAACATGACGCCGCCGGCGCGCTACGGGCGCGAATATCTCACTTACGCCCTCTGGGCGATTACCCCGCAGGGAGCGGCACGCAACCTGGGAGAGATTGTGCCGAACGGGTCCGACAAGGCAAGTCTCCATGTGACCACGGACATGCAGGCGTTCGGTTTGATTGTCACCGCGGAGCCGTATTCGGCAGCGCGGCAGCCGAGCGATGTGGTGGTGCTGGAGAACGCGGTGCGGCCGGACACCGTCGGCAAGATACAGCCAATCGAAGTGAAATATGAGTTGATGCCGCGCGGCCACTACACGTTGGAGCTGGGCGGAAACCTGCAGACCGAGGTGGCCAACGCGCCGAAGGTTTCGATGGCTACCTACGAGGCGATGCTCGAAATCTACGAAGCGCAGAACGCGATCGGAATCGCGCGCACCGCCGGCGCCGACAAATATGCCGCAAGCACGCTGGCAAAGGCGCAGGCGCTGCTGGGTGAGGCGCAACGTCTGCAGGTGAACAAATCCGCGAACAATGTGGTGGTTCAGGACGCCCGGGAAGCGGCGGAGACCGCGGAGGATGCGCGGGTGATTGCGGAGCGGCGGCAGCAGGACGAGAAGGTTGCCGCGGCCCAGCAGACTGCGGCCAGGGCTGAGGCGACACAGGCGCAAACACTGGCTGAGTTGCAGGCCGCTAAGGCCGAGGCGGAAGCGGCGCGGGCGCAGGCGGAAGCCGAGCGAGCGGCGTTGCAGCGGGCCGAAGCCGACGCAGCCGCAGCGCGCCAGCAGGCCGAACAGGCCGCCGCGAGCGCACGCGCCGCGGTTCAGGCTGCGCCTCCGGCCGATCCGGCTGCCGAGAGGACTGCATTACGCCGGCAGCTGTTTGAGCAACTGAGCGGCATTCTGCCCACGCTCGATACGCCGCGCGGGCTGGTGGTGACGGTCGCGGACGGGTCCTTCGACGGATCTGAGGTGAGCGAAGCGGCGAGCACTCAGGTGGCGCAGCTGGCCGGCATGGTGAAAGCTCATCCCGGGCTGCGAGCGGATGTGGAGGGCTTTGCGGACGGCGCCGATGGCCAGGGAACTTCCTATGCGCGCGCTCAGGCGGTGGGAGCCATCCTGCTGAGCCAGGGGCTTTCCGCGGACGCGATCACGGCTCGCGGGCTGGGCGATTCGCGCCCGCTGGTGGCGAATACCAGCGCAGCGAACCGCAGAGAGAACCGGCGCGTCGAAGTAGTGATTTCCGGCCAGCCGATCGGCAACCTGGCGTCCTGGGACAGAACGTATGGCCTGGTCCCCAGCACTCAGGGGAAACGGTGAAAGTGACGGGGCGGAGCCTTCACTGGTAGCGGAGGGCGCACCGCAGGCTTGCCGCAACGCCGGGCGCCAAGCGGGACGGCCTGCGCCACCAGGGTCAATAACGGTAGAGCCAGCGGGCTTTTTCGATGACCTTGCCGGCGTTGGGGAGAAAAGCTTCTTCGAGGGGAGGGCTGAAAGGCACGGGGGTATCCGGCGCGGTGACGCGGACGATGGGGGCGTCGAGGTGCTCGAAGACGGCTTCGGTGATGCTGATGGCGAGCTCTCCGGCCATGCCGGCGGTGCGCGTGTCTTCGTGCAAGAGCAGCACCTTGGAGGTTTTTCTGACGCTTTCGCAGACGGTCTCGCGGTCGAGCGGCAGAAGGGTGCGCAGATCCACCACCTCGATCTCGATGTCTTCTTCGGCCAGCTTTTCGGCGGCCTCGAGCGCCACCCATACCATGGCGCCATAGGTGACGATGCTGAGATCGCGGCCGGGACGCGCGACTTTGGCTTTGCCAATGGGGACGGTGAAGGATTGCGCCGGCAGATCCTCTTTGACGCGCCGATAGAGGGCTTTGTGCTCGAAAAAAATCACCGGGTCGTTGTCGCGTACAGCGGATTTGATGAGGCCCTTGGCATCATAGGCGGTAGCCGGGGCGACCACCTTCAGGCCGGGCACCTTGACGAACCACATTTCGGGGTTCTGCGAATGGAAGGGGCCGCCGTGAATGCCGCCGCCGGAGGGAGCGCGCACCACCATGGGAACCGCCGCGCCCCAGCGATAGCGGCACTTGGCGCCAAAATTCACGATCTGGTCAAAGCCGCAGGAAATGAAATCGGCGAATTGCATTTCGGCCACGGGCCGCAATCCCATCAAGCTCGCGCCAATGGCGGCGCCGACGATACCAGCTTCGGAAATAGGGGTATCGACGACGCGGCGCTCGCCGAAGCGCTCGATGAACCCGTCGGTGACTTTGAAAGCGCCGCCGTAAACGCCGATGTCCTCGCCGAGGAGGAACACGTTGGGATCGCGCTCCATCTCCTCCCACAGGCCCTCGCGGATGGCTTCCAGGTAAGTGGTGGGCATGGTCAATCGCCGCCGTAGACACCATCGAGGAGGGTCGATGGGTCGGGGTACGGGCGCTCGTCGGCCCAGGCGATGGCGGCGTCCACTTCCTGGCGGACCTGCGCGTGGAGGGCGTCGATAGCCGCGCGCTCGTCCCAGCCCTCGCCGATCATCTTCTGCTCGAGGCGCGCGATGGGGTCGCGCTTGGCCCACTCCTCGAACAGGGCGGGCGGGACGTACTGGGCACCATCGTGCGCCGAGTGGCCGGTCATACGGAAGGTTTTGCACTCGAGCAGGTAAGGCCCGAGACCGGAGCGCGCGTGGGCGACGGCGCGTCCGGTGGCCTCATGAACGGCGAACACGTCGTTGCCGTCCACGATCTCGGCGGGCATGCCATAGGCAGGACCGCGGTCCGCCACATTGGCGCAGGCCATCTGGCCGCTGAGCGGCGTCGAATACGCGTACTGGTTGTTGTTGCAGAGGAACACCACCGGCAGTTTCAGCACGGTGGCCATGTTGACGCCCTCGTGCCAATCGCCGCGGCTGGTGGCGCCGTCGCCGAAATAGCTGAACGCCACGCCGCGCGTGCCGCGGTACTTGAGCGCGAGGGCAACGCCGGCTGCCACGGGCACGGTGGCGGCCAGCGCGCTGATGATGGAGACGATGCCGGCGCTCATGTCGCCCATGTGCATGTTGCCGTCGCGGCCGCGGGTGAGGCCGGCAGCGCGTCCCATATACTGGGCGAAGACACGGCCGGGCGGAACGCCGCGGATGAAGAACACGGCCATATCGCGGTGGCTGGGCAGCAGCACGTCATCGGGCAGGGAATGGAGCGCGCTGCCCACCGGGATGGCTTCCTGGCCGCGGCCCACATAAACGCCGCCGAGAATTTTGCCCTGGCGGTAGAGTTTGCGCTCGATGCGGTCCTCGCTTTCGCGCATCAGCGACATGTAATAGAGGCATCGCCGGGCCAGTTCAGCCTGCGAAGCGGACTGGTCCGAACCGCTTTGCGACTGCTCACCGACAGTGGGTACGGCGCTCATCGGACGGGCCTCTCAGCACGTTGCAAAGCGTAGTATAGCGCCTTTGAAGGGGCGAACCGGATGGCGACAAATTGGGTGCACAGCGGCCTCCGGCGGCGGCTGCGCCCAATCCGGAACGGTGCCTGGCGGGCGTTAGGCGGTCGCTCCGCCCTCCTCCTTCGCGTTGTACTCGCGCAGCTTGTTGTGCAGCGTTTTGAGGCTGATGCCGAGGATTTCGGCAGCGCGCGTCTTGTTGTTGCCGGTATGCTCGAGGGTGCGCAGAATGAGCTCTTTTTCGGCTTCGTCGACGGTAGCGCCGATCTGAAAGCGGACGGTTTCGCGATCGGCTGCGG
>Ga0335078_10010105_pt1 | contig 13976 bp, 12 predicted proteins | sample Lox_Sample_32_FD_206711 | JGI IMG/M metagenome (GOLD analysis project Ga0335078, IMG submission 206711) | Soil microbial communities from Loxahatchee National Wildlife Refuge, Florida, United States - Lox_Sample_3.2 | ecosystem: Environmental > Terrestrial > Soil > Wetlands | place: USA...
TGCGGAATACGGTGACGATGCCGCCGGCGTCGTCAACGTGGTGACGAAATCGGGGGCCAATGCGTTTCACGGTAACGCTTTTGAGTTCGTGCGGAACGCGGAGTTCGATGCGCGCAATTTCTTCGCACCTGCCGTCGATCCTTTGAAACGTAATCAGTTCTCGGCACCTTCGGCGGCCCTATCAAAAAGGACAAGCTGTTTTTCTTCCTGGGCTATCAAGGCACCCGCATCCGCGACAGCCAAGGTGGCCTCAGCGCCTACGTGCCAACAGCCTCCGACATCGCCGGCGACTTTTCCAGTCTGCTCAGCGCCAGCAACCCGGCCAATCCCCTGGGTCGCGCCGTATCCTTGCAAGATCCCAGTGCCAGCGGTCAACTGTTCGCAAATAACCAGATTCCGATCAGCCGTTTTGACCCGGTGGCGAAGAACCTGCTTAAGTACCTCCCTTCGAGCCCGAACCCAAACGGTCTGCTCTTCTATAGCGAACCGACGATTCAAGATTTCGACGAATACATTTCCAGAGCTGACTACAGCCTGTCAAACCACGACTGGCTCACGTATCGCCTTAACGAAAATATGTTTTCGCAGCCGGGGGTGCTAGTTCCCACTAATATTTTGACGTACAATCCCGGCGACTCGGACGTGTCGCTGAACACCGTCGTGGGCGAGACACACATTCTTGGCGCCACGCTGCTCAACGACTTCCGCTTCGGATTCACTTATATAAGGACCACGCGGAACAACCCGCCTGGCAGCCCTAATCTGGCCGACCTCGGCGCAACAAATCTTTGGGAACCTCCGGAAAAAGGCTTTGATGGCTTTAACGTCAATGGCAGCTTTAATTTTGGCAACAACGGCCAGGCGTATTTCCCGCGCGCTTCTTTCGATTGGTACGACAATGTCCGATGGACTAAGGGCCGTCACGATTTCGCATTCGGCGGGGCGTTTGAGCGCGGTCGCGAAAATCAGGTAAGCGAGTTGCGGCAGAATCCCACCGTCACATTCAATGGGAACTGGACCGGTGCTTCCATGGCCGATTACTTTTTGGGCCGAATGTCGAGCTTTGGTCAAGGCAGCGGCTCGTTCATCGCAAACCGCAATATCGCACCCGCCGCATTTGTCCAGGATGCCTTCAAAGTGACCCGGAGACTGACCATTGATTACGGCCTGCGGTGGGAGCCATCGGTGCCCTGGCACGATCTCTTCCACCAGGCTGAGATGTTCTCGCCTTCCTGGTATGCGTCCGGGGTCAAGTCGCAGGTTTTCACAAATGCATACGCAGGCGAACTCTTCTCGGGCGACCCAGGCATGCCCGCAGACGGCCGCTCCGATTCGTGGGACAACTTCACCCCCCGATTCGGTTATGCATATGACCCGTTTGGGGACGGCAAGACCAGCATCCGCGGCGGCGCAGGGTTGTTTCAGATGGCCCGCAACACGTCCTTCTCGAACAACAGCCAAATCCAAAGCACGCCATTCAGCCCGCAGGTCTCTTATACCAACCCCACAGCGCCTGTCAGCAATCCGTATTCAGGCAACGTCAACCCGTTCCCCTACCCGCGGCCTACACCTTCGAACTACATATTCGCACTCCCCATCGCCGTCTCTTCCTGGGACCCGGGCCACATAAAACTCCAGACTCAGAATGTGTACAACTGGAACTTCACCCTGGAGCATCAACTGGGATCGGCTTGGCTGATTCGCGCCGCATACGTAGCCTCCCGAACGAATCATATTATGGAATCCGAGCAGATCAACGCAGCGGTTTCTGCGCCCAATACCACCTCGGCCACGGACCAGGCGCGCCGTCCTTTCCAGCCTTACGGCAGCATCGTACAAGGAACGGCGTCCGGCAATGCGTGGTACAACAGCCTGCAGATCACGATGGAGAAGCGCCTCTCGCACGGCTTCACCGTTTTGGCGAACTATTCGTTGTCGAAGAGTACGGACAACATCCCGCTGGCCTCCGATGTGGCCAGCCCCATGATTGCCGCGCAGATTGCGATGCCGTACAGCATGCCGAATTTCAAATCGCTGGATCAAGGACCCTCCGATTTCGACCATCGGCAGAACCTGGTCATCAGCTATCTGTGGCGCCTGCCCGCGCTTGCTCATGCAAGTCGGCCTGTCCGCCAGATTGCCGGCGGTTGGGCCATTGCCGGTGTCACAACCGCCCAGACGGGTGGCCCGCTGACCTTATTTGCCGGTATCGACCGATCGCTGACAGGCATTTCGAAAGACAGTGTCCAGCTCTTGAGCCAGAACGTTTACCAATCCGGACCGTGTGCGAACCAGGCGCCATGCGTGAATTGGCTGGTGCCGTCGTCTTTCGGTCTTCCAACGCTGGGCACGTTTGGCAATCTTGGCAAAGGGACTCTCCGGGGGCCAGGAATGTTCAATACGGACGCCGGATTTTACAAGGATTTCATGGCGGGCGAACATATGACTGTCCAGTTCCGCGCTGAGTTCTTCAACCTATTCAATCGGGCGAACTTTATTACTCCCTGCAATTTCTCTCCGCCAGGCTACTCCGCGGGGTCGCTGGGAGACACCCTAAGCGGCGCAGGTTTTGGGAATATTCTGGCCGCTTACGACCCGCGGATTGGACAACTCGCTTTGAAGATCCGCTTCTGAGTGTGCAGCGTGACCGATCGCGGTGCGCCGAGTTGGACTTCCACTTGCTATCGATCACGGTGTCGGTCCACCAAGAAGGAGGTCAACGGTGCTCATCGCACTGCATCACCCTCATCAAACTGAGCCATGCGCGGCGTTACGGCGGTTCTTTCGGGGAGTTCGCGATCGGGCGCTGGCACTCTTCCAGAAAAGCGAGCCCTGCGGCCGGCTGTTCAGTCCACCGCTGGCTTCAGATCGAAAATGACCTGGCGTCTGAGGATTTGCGACGACCCTGCTGATTCGATGATCGCCTTCGCCGCACGCGGGGCCGCGGGCGCCTGGTTATCCGAGCCGGCGTCGCGTAGTCATACAGGCTGCTCAGTTTCAGAATCCCGCCCTTCGATGTCGAAGGAGGTACCCACACCCGGCTCATACGCTGATGACAGGACACGGCGACTCGCGGATAATCGCGTATGAGGTCGTCGGCAGATTGCCTGCCATCCCTTCTTGGGGATTCCGGCCAATAATCAGCAGGTCAGCGCCACTTGATTTGGCGAATGAGCAGACCGTCTTCCGGGGTTCGCCCGCCTGGACATAGATTCCCTCCACATCCGACCCGATAGCGGCTATCAACTTCTGCAGGTCTTCGCGCGCGAGGTTCGCAACATCCGACTTCCAGTCGCCGCCGAATGGAATTTCAAAACCGGGCTCGAGCGCGGGTACGGCATGGATGATGTTGAGTTGCGCATGGAAGTCACTCGCAAACCGCGCTGCCCAGGTCAGGGTTTCCTGGCTGTGACTATCGAGATCCACCGCGCATACGACGTTCGAGAATATGAGTGGGAGGTGATGCGGAGGTTGCTCCAGGTGAACACCCGTGAAGACGGGGCACGATACGTCATGTAGCACTTTCGCTGTGACTGAACCCAGAAGGAGCCGCCGCAACCCGCCCAGTCCATGCGTCGGCATTGCCACCAGCTTCACCCCTTCAGTGTGGATACACCTGACGATTTCTTCCACTGGGTCGCCTGCGTATACCAGCCGGCGAACCGTGACACCCCGAAGCTCGTAGTCTCCGAATGTGGCCATCTGCTCATTGGCTTCAGCCATGAAATCCGGCGGCGCCGGAAGGATTTTAGACCCGGCGAGATTTGCCTGGGCCATAGCGTCACCGGGACTTAACACGTGCAGCAGCGTTACTTCGGCGCTGTACCTTTCCGCGATAAGCTTCGCATAGCGCAGCATGCCGAGCGACTGATCGGAAAAATCGACGGGAACAAGAATACGCGAAAGCGGTGTCATTTGTTTGCCTCCACTCGTGCCGGCGCGACGTTGCTGCAGGCGACGAGGCCATTCGCCAATCCGGCAGCGACCGCATGAACTTCCTCCACCCGAGAGAACCGAATGAAATCAAATGGGGGCGTGTTGGACAAGATGTAACCCACGCTACCCTCTCGCAGCGGGTGGTGAATGTCTGCACCGTCAGGCCCGTGGCGAAAAACGATTTCGCCCCGGATGCGCAGGCTGTGGGGCAGACACCCGAATTGCTTCCATGTCATCGTCTCCATCGATTACCTCCAAACCGTGGTGCCGACGCGAGCATTAAGGCGCCGGCTACTCATACACTGATTACCGGACGGGGCGACTCCCTAATGATCGAGTAGGTATGCGTCCGTAGCCGGCCAAGTGGGTGGTTGAGTTGACCGCGGCCAATCACCACCAGGTCCGCCCCGAGATCTTGCGCGGCGTCATGGACCACTTGCTCCGGCTTTCCGCCGCGAACGCAAACCGGGAAGGCCGTACCAGCTTCCTTCTGCAGGCCCGCAATCGCCTCGTGCGCCCGCCGGAAAAGGAGCTCACGAGACTGCAGGTAACGGGTCTCGAACGTGCGGGAATCCTCGTCATCGTCGTGATCCTCAACAACCTGTACCGCGTGGACGAGTTGGACGTCGCAATGTCGCATCCTCGCGAATTCAGCCGCCCATCCGATCACGCGCGCGTCCGGTGGCTGAACATCTACCGCGCACAACAACCGTTCGCATTTCTCAGGGTTTTGCGAAAGCAGCTCCGTTGAATGCACTCCCGTATACACGGGGCATTCAACGTCGTGAAGGACTTTCGCCGTCACAGAACCCAAAAGAAACCGACGAAATGGACTGTACCCGTGCGTCGGCATCATGATCAGGCCAATATCGTTTGCCTTCGCGTAGGAAACGATCTCATGCGCCGGTTCTCCTTCCACCGTGGTTCTGTGCGGATTGCTCGTCGCAAACTCCGGATTCAGAAATGACTCGAACTCTGCCTGGCGTTGCTTCCGGCATTCTTCTGCGATTGCGACGGCGGTTCCCGTGTAGTCCTCGGGTGGCGAGTAGATCGGAAAGAGGAATTCATGAACATATAGCATGTCGATCCGCGAGCCAAACCAGTCCGCCATGGCCTTTACGAATGGCGCCGCCTTCCGGTCTTCGTCGGACATGTCAACCGGGAAGAGGATCCGTTTGAAGTCGATCATCATGTCACCTCAGTTGTTCTGACTGCCCTCGCTGCAGCGTTTGGAAGCAGCCACCTGGGCTAACCGGCGCAAGCGCAGCGTTGCAACCTGACTAGGGCACGTCACTGGCCAATTCCAGCCAAAGCCTGCGTCGGCAACGCGAGTCTATTCAGCATGGACCGCCCTATGATCTGCCCCTGGAAATCGTCGCAACAGGACATTTGAGCCTCCGCGCTCGAGTAAGCGGCAGCAATGTTCAACAGTGTGTCCGAACCTCGTCAGGCCATCGCTTGGCTCATTTGCCGGCATCCACCGGAAACTCGGGATGCAGGACCGACTCTCTCTCCGGCACGGTACGATCGCGGCCTGTGTATAGGTACGGGAACGGCGGCACCTTGTTCAGGAGCGCCGCGATCTGTTGTTTCAGTGCAGCGGGCTGGAATAGAGTTAAGCCGGCAAGGTCTGCTTCCGTGAACTTTCCTTGGACTCCCGAGAACCGTCTCATATGGCCAATCGCGCACCGGACATCGAACCGCGAAGGATACACTTCGGGCGGCTCCCGGTCGAGCTTCGTGAGCGCATACACAGCTTCAATTGCCGTGCGAACCGAGGTCTCGACGGTGAACACCGCATCGAGCCTGACCTCGACGTACTGACCGATGAATGCCAGGTTGGTACAGCCTTCAGGCACTACCTTGGGCCGGTCGGTGACCTTGCGCGGCATGAACTCGCTGTTGATATACGGCATCATGCACGTGGAAACATAGGCGTGCGAAAGAAGCTCCTCCTTCATGTCCAGCAGACCGAGGTGATAAAGCGTCTCGGTGAGGATCTCCTCGCCTGTGCACTCGTGCATGGGCTTCTTGATGTAATCGCCAACGCGCTCCCCGGACAGACCGTTACCCCAGAACACCTCTTCATCTTCCGCCTGGTCGGGAAAGAACGGCTTATGGTGCAAAATGAGCCCAATCTCCCACGCCGAATCGGCGATTGAGATTGCACCGCCGGTTCCCGCTTTGCTTCCCGACAGCGATTCGAGTTTCTGGATGAACTGTGGATAGCCTTTGACGGTCGTAAAGAAAGAGATCCACTTCGTCTTTTCGATGTCGCTGATGAACGTCGCCGGACGGCCGAACTTCTCGTGTTTTTGGGCAAGCTTCTCCCAAAGCGTAAAAAGGCCGCGGTCCTCCACGGACCGGTCGATGGGCGCAACGGTGGTGTTATCGCCGAACGTGCAGTTCTGGGCCATCGACCCGTTGGTCACAAACACGAGGTCCTCGGGCGGCACGAGGATGGTGAAATCACTGTCCGCGTGCGCAGCGTGGATGAATTCTACGGTATGGCAGTCCGCGTCGAGCTCGAGATCGGTGACCGGGCAATTGAGTACGACTCTCACACCCTTTTCGGAAAGCCACTTCTGAACTGGCTTGATAATGGCGTCGTATTCGTTGTATTTCGTATGCACGATGCCTTCAAGGTAGTCGGTGCGATAATCGTTGGCGGCGAAACGATTCATATAGCGCCGGAGTTCCATCACGCTGTGATGGGGCTTGAAGGCCAGCATGGTGTGGAAGCAAAGCCAGAAGTTTCCCTTGAACAGGGCCGAGTCCTTCCCGAAATATTCTTCGATGGACAGGCCCTCGAATTCCTCCTCGCTGGCCGTCAGGAGATGAAGCACCTTTGCGGTCACATCGTCCGGCAGCTTGAAATCATGGATATTACCGACGATATGGCCCTGCTTCACGAGTGCCCGGCATTCCGAATGGATCGGTTCATCCTTATTGAAATCCACCACATCATCCAACACGCTGTGCCCGGGACGTTCCGGGGACGCGATCTTGCTGCAAAGGTACCAGAGGCACTCCATATATGGCTCGAGTTCGCGCTCGCCGCGGTTCTGGTATCCCTTTGGCTTTCTTACTCCATCCATGCAGCCTCCGACAACGGGAAGCTTCTCAAAGATAGTGATGTTCTCTCCGGGCATCCCGGCATCGTCCACAAGGAACACGGCCGCGGCGAGCCCCGCGATGCCGCCACCCACAATATACGCTTTGCGCCGTTCGATGCCTTCAGGCTTCGGGGCGCGATACATGGTGTTGTATATGTTCATGTTTGTAGCCTCAGGTCAGTGCTCACGCTCCGTCGCCGTGCGAGCGATCAGCACCCGTTTGCCAAACTCCACGAAAAGCAGATAGACGATTGTCGCAATCGTTAAATACGCGAAGTACATTGCGGGCATGGGAACGAATCCAAGGACACCGGCCAGCGGACCGAATGGCAAAAGAATGCCAACGGTCACGATCGCGAGAGTAGTCAGACTCAGTGGCAGACTGGGCCGGCTCCGAAAAGGATTCTGAGCGGTGCGAATCACGAAAATCACCAGTGTCTGAGTCGCCAGCGACTCGATGAACCAGCCCGTGTGGAATAGAGTCTGGCTGGCATGGAAGAAATGGAGTAGTACGTAGAACGTCAGGAAATCAAAAACGGAGCTGATCGGACCGATGAATACCATGAATTTTCGGATCAGCCCGATATCCCACTGCTTCGGCTTGCGGAGGAAGTCCTCGTCAACATTGTCGGTCGGGATGGTGATCTGCGAGAGGTCGTACAGGAAGTTGTTCAGCAGGATCTGCGTGGGCAACATGGGGAGAAACGGCAGGAACACCGAAGCGCCCGCCATGCTGAAAACGTTCCCGAAGTTCGAGCTGGTGCCCATCAGCAGATACTTCATGACGTTCCCAAAAGCCTTGCGCCCCGCGGCAATACCGCTGGCGAGAACGGTGAGGCCGGGTTCGACCAGAATGATATCGGCGGCCTCGCGGGCCACGTCTACCGCGGACGAGACGGAAATGCCCACGTCCGCGGCGTGAAGGGATGGTGCGTCGTTGATTCCGTCGCCCAGGAATCCCACCACGTGCCCGCTGTGTTTCAGCGCCAGGAGGATCCGGTTCTTTTGCGCCGGTGAGATCCGCGCAAAAGCCGTGGTCTCTGCGGCAACATGTGCCAGGGCAACGTCGGTCATCTTCTCGATTTCATCGCCGAGCACAATTCTGCCCGGCTCGAGCCCAACCTGGCTGCAAACGTGAGCCGTGACTAGATCTGAGTCACCCGTGATGATCTTTACTCGCACGCCATCCTGTCGCAGTGTGTCCAGTGCCTCGGCGGCATCCGGCAACGGCGGGTCGGTGAAGGCCAGAAAACCGGCCAGGATGAGGCTCCGCTCCTCGTCAGCCGTGTAGTCGGCCCGGCTCTCCAGTTCCCGGTAGGCCACGGCGAGCACTCGGAATCCCTGCCGGCTCAATCCCTCGTACGTCGCGCGACAGCGGCCAAGTGCCACCGCGTCCAGAAGCGCTGTACGGCCGTCCGATTCATAGCTGGCGGAGCGTTCCAGGATTCCTTCAGGCGCACCCTTGGTGATCAAGAAACGTCTTGATTGACGCTCGACCACGATCGAAAGACGCCGTCGCTCGAAATCGTAGGGGATTTCGTCGCGTTTTTCGTAGAGTGCCGCTTCCTCGGGCTCGGGCTTCTCCATGATGGCCATGTCAAGCGGGCTGCGGATGCCGGTCTGAAATTTGCTGTTGCCGTAAGCCATTAGAAAAGTGCGCTGGGAGGGTTGCCCGAACGGGTCGACACACTGGTCGAGCTTCATATGGCCGCTGGTGAGCGTGCCGGTTTTGTCGCTGCACAGCACGTCAATGCTGCCGAAATTCTGGATGGCCGAGAGATGCTTGACAATGACCTTCTTCTGAGCCATGGCGCGCGCGCCATTGGCAAGGGTCACGGATACGATCATCGGCAGGAATTCCGGGGTCAGCCCGACGGCTAATGACACGGCGAAAAGTAGCGACTGGAACGTATTCTGATGCCTTACCAGACTGACCACGATCAGGAACATGACCAGAAATAGCACCGTACGGGTGAGGAGAAGGCTAAAATCCTTCAGCCCGCGATCGAAAGAGGTCTGCTCGGCACGCGTGGCGAGGCGGGCGGCGATGTCGCCGAAGGAGGTTCTGGCGCCGGTCGCGACCACTAGTGCCTTCGCGGTTCCACTGACGACGGAGGTGCCGAGGAAGACCATGTTCTCCGCGTCTGGCTTGGTCGAAACCGCCTCGCCACGCGCCTGTTTTTCGACTGGAAGAGATTCGCCCGTCAAGGCGGCTTGCTGAATATAGAGGTCGCGGGACTCCACCAGCCGCGCATCGGCGGGGACCAGGTCTCCAGCTGACAGCCGCACGACGTCGCCGGGGACGATATCAACGCAGGGAAGTTCCTGCCACTTCCCATCGCGCAGCACAGTGGCGGTGGGCGCAACGCGCTGCCGCAATTGTTCCATCGCTCTTTGCGATTTATGGGTCTGAGTAAAGTCGAGCGTGTTGCTGAGCACCACAATGGCAATGATGATTCCGGCATCGGTCGCTTCGCCGAGAGAGATGGAAATGGCGGCCGCGATCAGCAATATCAGGACCAGGGGGTTGAGAAACAAGCGAAGAAAATCGACAATGGCCGAATGGCGCTTATGAGGAGCGGGATCATTCGGGCCGAACTGGTCTAGCCGAGCCGCACCTTCCTGCGAGCTCAATCCGCCAGCCACCGGGGAAGACGCCACCGGGATAACTGGCTCGGTCAGGTTCGGAAGGGCCATGGCATTACCTTCGATTCTGTGCGGAGTCGCTGTCGCGACTTCTAGAATCCATAATCGATTTCACGCAGGCCAGCCACGTATCGCTCCCGAGCGGCCAAAGCCTCTTTTCGGACATGCTCTTCCGCGAAATGGGCGTGGTCCCAGCGATCCCACGCACCAATCGAGTGATCGGGCGTGGCCAGCACCTCTTCCCGTCGAATGGCAGCAATCCACTTTTCTACCGTTTCTTTGTAAGCTTGCCTGATGCGATCCAGTTCGAAGTCGTCCATAACGTGCTCCTTAAGTTCAATGCCAGCTCCCTTCGCTTCACTGCGCCACCTGCGGCTTCCCTCTTAGCTGCTGGCTCAAGCTGGTCACCAGCCGATCAATACTTTTCTGAACGGCATGGCTCATTTCCACGACCACTGAGTTTACGTTTCGAGTTTCGACTGCCGATGTCTCACCTCCCTCACCGGTCCACACCATCGCGCCGGTACGGACATCAAGCAGTTCAGCCGATAGTTTCACTGCTACCCGGACGGTGCCGGCCGAATCGATCTCCTCGAGTTGTTCGAGCTGGCCGCCCATCACGTAGTCCTGCTGCCCCTGGCCGTCATATGACTTCACGAATGAGAATAATTGCGACGAGCGGAGTGAATCGATGACAGCGGAGGTGACCATTACAGCGGGATCGGCGGCCCACCGATGATACTCGTAGAAACCGATCTCCGCTAGAGCTTGACGGTAGACAATGCGTCCCTGGCGCAGGTAGGGCGCAGTCTCAAACCGGCGAACGGCCAAGGTCGCCGGCAAGCGCGGGCTGAAGGCTGCACCTCTTGGTACCGGCGGGATTTCCAACGTATAGTAATGCGGATACAGGATTTTGCCTCCGCAACCGGCCGTCAGCAGGGCGGAAGCCCAGGCGGCGGCAGCGAACAATCTTTGCATAGTCATTTAGGGACCTTCCGATCCTTGGGCTGTTTGATCCGAACCAGGCTCCATGGCCGCTCCTTGACGGACTCCGTCAGGTCCTTCAAATTGTCGGTGGCGATGCGCAGGCTTTCGAGGGTGTCGGTGATTCCCTGGTCTTTCGCCCGCGTGGACGATTGCACATCCGCGATGAGTGCGCGTGCCTGATCGAGCGTCTTTCGCATTTCGGTCAGGTCGGCCTGGAGCGGGTCGCGAACTGCCGTAATCGTATCGTTCGCGTTCGACACGGTTGCATTCACGTTGTCCACCGATGGGCCCAGTTTTGCCATCAAGCGATTGGCGTCATCGGTCAATTCTGCGATCTGGTCGCTGATGTGGTCGATTTTCGGAGATATTTTGGTAATCATCGTGTCGGCATTCGTCAGAATGTCCGACACGCGCTGCTGATTCGGCTTGCCCGTAAGTTCGTTCAGATTTGCCGTCAATTTCCGAGCGTCGCTCGTCAAGCCGTCCACATCCTTGTTTACTGACTCCAGCAGGGTCTGCGCGGAATCGGCCAGGGCGACGATTTTACGTTGGGTGTCGTCCACGCTGATACTTTCCACCGACGCGATCACGCCATTCGCCGGCAGGCGGGCCGCTTCATTCGTTCCCATGCTGATGGAGATGCACGGACTGGTGACGATCGTGACCGATCCGAGCTTTGCGACGGACTTCGCGTTGACGGGCGTCCCCTGTTTTACTTCCATCCGAATCTCGATCCGGGTCGGGTCTTGAGGATCGGGGCGCACCGCGGTCACGTCACCGACCTTGATGCCACCAAACAGGACATCCGCACCCACTTCCAACCCGCCGGCATACCGCAGGTACGTCCGGTACGGAACCCGCGCGCCTCTGATCTGCATGTTGCTCACGCGATAGACGGTCCCAAGCAGGATCGCCAGGGAGATCACGACAAAAGCGCCCACTTTCGCTTCGGTGTTCATTGGGTTGCTCCCGTCATCCCGGCCAGTTCTCGAAATCGCTTCTGGACGGCTTCGCTCTGCGCCATCGGATCGGGCGCCCTGTCCAGAAACTGCCGGATACGTGGATGCTTGCTGGCAAGAAAGCTCTCTTTGGTGCCTGCCGCAATCAGTGAGCCCTGATAAAGCATGGCCATGCGGTCGGCTACGCGAAAGGCACTGGCCAGCTCATGCGTCACCACCAGGACCGTCATGTGGAAGGCGCGTTTCAGCAACAAAATAAGATCGTCCAGTCCCGCGGCAACAATCGGATCGAGTCCGGCGGAAGGTTCATCGAACACCAAAATCTCAGGATCGAGGGCGGTTGCGCGCGCCACGGCCGCGCGCTTCTTCATGCCGCCCGACAATTCCGCGGGCAGTTGTTTGCCGGCTTCCCCTAGCCCTACGGCCGCCAGCTTCATGTACGTCATGATTTCGATGATCGGATCGGCCAGACCTGTCAGCTCGTGCATCGGCATGGCCACGTTGTCCTCCAGGGACAGCGAATCGAACAGGGCGCACTCCTGAAACGCCACGCCCATTTTGCGCCGGATCGCCATCAACTCCTTGGGAGAGCAATGGTTGATATCGACTCCCAGGATCCGAACCGTCCCTGCGTGCGGCTGCTCGAGTCCAATAATGTGCCGCAGCATGGTGGTCTTTCCGGAGCCGCTGCCGCCCATCAGAGCCAGCACTTCGCCCTGCTGGATGTCCAGGCTCACACCGTCCAATACCCGGCGGCCCGAATAGACAACCGTCAAGTCTTCGACCGAGATAATCGGGTTCGCCATAAGTTTAATGCCAATGCAACAAATAGAAGATCGCTGTGAAAAAGACGTCAGCCAGGATGACCAGGAACGTGGACCAGACTACGGCGGAAGTCGCCGCCCGCCCGACGGCGTCCGGCCCGCCGCGCGTCCGGAAGCCTTCCCGGCAGCCGACGTTGACAATGATGGCGGCGAAGACCACACTTTTCAAAACCCCGGTAAGCACATCACGCAGATAGATCGAGTCCGCAATGTATTGGAGATACATGGAGATGCGGAGATTGGTCTCAAAAAACATGAAGAGCCATCCGGCCAGGATCCCGAAAGCATTGCTCATGACACTCAGGCAAGGGATCACGATCATCGCGGCCACGTACCTCGGCGCCAGTACGAACTCGATGGGATCGATAGCCATCGTACGGAGCGCGTCGATCTCACTCGTTACCACCATCGTTCCGATTTCGGCGGAAAATGCCGAGCCGGACCGGCCGCTCACGACAAAAGCTGTTAGTAGCGGACCCAATTCGCGGGTGAACCCGATCGCCACAGTGTCCATTACGTATTGCAACGCGCCGAATCTCCGAAGCTCGGCGCCGGTTTGCATCGCCAGGATGAAACCGGTGCAGATGGACATGGTTCCGACCATCGGCAAAGCCTTTACTCCAACCACGGACATCTGGCGCACGGCCTCCTGCCAGCGCCCGCGCTTGCCTATGACCGGCAGGACCCTGGGTGAAGCGCGCAACGCCGACCAGAATTGGATGGTGAGCCCGCCAACGTAGGCCAGACCCCGATTCAAACCGCCGCCAATCTCCTCGAGAACGTTCACGTGCTTGCCTCCGACGTGGCGAGATCGATGAAACGATCGATATGGGCGATTTCGAAAAGGTACCGCGGCTGGTCTTTCATCCCACCCAAGATCAGCCGCGTACCTTGCTTGCGTGCAATCCGGACCGCTTCCACCAGCGTGGCTAATCCGGAGGTGTCGATGTACGAGACATCCGACAGATCGACGGATACCGTTGCCGGCTTTGCTCGCAAGGCTTCAGACAACGCTCGCCGCATCTCTCCCGAATTCTCGATCGTGATCCGGCCGTGCAGGACTACCTCGTCCGCCGAAGTCTTATTAGGAGAATGGAGGTCGCCCTGCACCGTCGCACCTCTTCCTTACTGGGCGCGTCTGCCTGCCCCGTCCAGCATCGCTTGGACTTTGCCAGCCTGATGCTTGGATAGCGTGGTCTGCAGGACAGTGCCTCCATAGCCGCGGAACTCCTCAGCCACTTTTTCCGGATCGACCGTATGCAGCAGCGCGAAAATCGCCGAATCGCGGGGATGAATCATGGCGGCGGCCGAGTTTACGAAGTCTTCCGGGATGCCGAAATCCTCTTTCCACCACTTGGCGTCCAGCGCGCCACCAATCGCACCGATCGCACCGCCCCCAAGCGCTGCGGCAGCTACAACGCCCGCTGCAACGCCGCTTGCCCCGGCGGTGAATGGAAGGGCGATCAGAGCTGGGATCAAGGCGCCCCAAATTGCGCCCATTGCGGCTT
>Ga0335078_10010106_pt1 | contig 13975 bp, 9 predicted proteins | sample Lox_Sample_32_FD_206711 | JGI IMG/M metagenome (GOLD analysis project Ga0335078, IMG submission 206711) | Soil microbial communities from Loxahatchee National Wildlife Refuge, Florida, United States - Lox_Sample_3.2 | ecosystem: Environmental > Terrestrial > Soil > Wetlands | place: USA: Florida...
CGGATGAAAGCAGCACCTCCATGACTCGCGAATTCTTCTCTTCCAGCACGGAGCGCATTACAGAAATTCCGTAGAGCAGTACGGCCATGTAGATCAGCATCACCATGACCACAATCTTCAGGAACCGGCCCCTGCCGGCGCTTTTCGTTTCCTTTCCCTCTTCGATCCGGACGGGCTGTACCTTGATTGGCTGCAGGATTTCTTCGACCTGCGCACTCGGCACACCTCTGCTGGAAAGTAGTTGCTGTTGCGTCACCCGGTTGATCGCCGTGCTTAGCCAGGTTCGTTCATGAAAGCCAGCTACTTCGCGGCCATACCATGTGATCTGGTGATTCGCGATGGCATCGTCTGTAAGCCAAATGAAGCCATTGATGCTGCGGGCGCTCAGTTTCTCGCGCAAGGCATTACGCTCGGCCTCGGTAGGATTCGCATCGATCTCGAGCGTGTACAGATCCTTGGTCTCTTGTTTGGCTTCGGGGTTGGATTGATCTTCATCCTCGACAACCGGCGACGCCAAAAGCTCCTTGCGAATCGTCTCACCGAATTGCTGATTCGAAGTCACGATCACCACATGTTCGGGACCCTGACCCATGTTCGCGAACTTCATCGGCAACACCATCAAAACGGTGACGATGGCGGGCGCCAGGATTGTCAGAACCAGAAACGTCCGGGTACGGACGCGCTGTAGATATTCCCGCTGAATGACCAGCCATGTATTACGCATTTGATTTACCTACTGCGTCGATAAAGATTTCTTCCAATGACGGCTCCATGACTTCGAATTTATCAAGACGCGCACTGGCACATGCCAGGCGCAGCAGGTCTTGTGAATCAGCGCCGGCAGCGAGGCGTACTTCCACATAGTTGCCGTAGTCGTTGAACGACTGCACGAGCCGGGGCTCTTGCAGGAAACGCGCCTCGCCCTCGTACCGGATCTGAACGTTGGTGCGCCCGTATTTCGCTTTGACTTGATTCAGGTCGCCTTCAATCACGATCTTGCCGTGGTTGATCAGGCAAATCGATTGGCAAAGACGTTCGGCCTGGTCCATGCGATGAGTCGAGAGGAGGATCGTCTTACCGGTCTTAGCCAGTTCCAGCAGCGCATCCTTGAGCCCGACGGCGTTCGCGGGATCGAGCCCGGAGAACGGCTCGTCCATAATGATCAGCTTTGGATCATGAAGAACGGCGCCGATGAATTGGACTTTCTGCTGCATGCCTTTGGAAAGTTCTTCGACCTTCTTGTCTGTCCATGCGGTGAGCTCAAAACGTTCGCACCAGGTGCGAGCCCGCTTGCGAGCCTCGGCCCTGCTCAAGCCCTTGAGTTGGGCCAGGAAAACGAGGTGCTCGAGAACTTTCATTTTCTTGTAGAGTCCGCGCTCTTCGGGCAAATAGCCGAACTGGTCCATATGCGCGCGGCTCAGAGGCTGGCCAAAAACTGAGATGGAGCCTGAGTCGGGCATGGTGATGCCCATGATCATCCGGATCGTACTCGTTTTGCCTGCACCATTAGGGCCAAGCAATCCGTAGATTCCGCCCGGCTGGATGCGCAGTGAGAGATCCGCTACAGCGACAAATTCGTCGTAACACTTCCGCACGTTCTGGAGTTCGACGGTGCTTGACTTGCTGGCGACGACGGCATTGGCCGAGACAGGATAGAGTGGCGCTTGCGTAGAAGGCATGAAACCGCCAGTTGGAGTTAAGAGTCAAACCGGGACAGGGCAATGATAAAGCGGGCACAAGAAATCTGCCATCCGGCTAGGAGTAGCACAAGCCAAGTTCCAGGCCTGATGGTCCGCTCTCCGACTACGCCCGGAATGCGGCGATGTGCGAAGCATCGGGCCACTGAATCCTGGCGAAGCCCGCGCGTTTTAGATCTTTCACCAGCGCGGCTGGGGCCTGTTCCATTCCGCGCTCGGAAAGCACCTGGAAGTGGACTTCGATAAAGAGTGCGCGCACGCCATCGAGAATTCCCTGAAGGCCGCGAAAAACCTCGAGTTCGTATCCTTCGACATCGATTTTGGCCACCGTAGGACGAGGCAAAGATGAGAAGCTGTCGCCGCGTACCACCCTTACCTTCTGTTCGGGTGCTCCCGGGTAAGGAGCAACAGCGATCGAACTGAACTGATTGTCGACAAACATCGACATCTCGCCGGAAACGTCCCCCAATGCCACCTGAAGACATTCCACATTGGAGAGGTGCTTCGATTCGATCTGCTCCCAGTTTGCGAAAATTGGCTCAAAAGCGACCACTTGCCGCGCCACCTTGGAGAACCGTTCGGTGTAAAACCCGATGTTCGCTCCGATATCCCACACGCAATCACCCGGCTGAATGGAAGCAAGGAGAACATCGGCGAATTGGTCCTCATACTCCGGTCGGTGCCAAAGCATCCGGATTTTGTGTGCCAAGCCCGTGAGCTTTGTCTTCCGCAGCAGCTTTCGGGCGAAGGTTGTGAATTCGAGAATCATGGGAGGACTTTCAGAGGTGCGTGAAAATAGAAAACGTAAATTTCAGCCGAAGTGAACGGTTGGCCTTCGGCAAACAATCATAGATCAGTTCATCGCCAATGGGACACTGCCGGCGAAGAATGCATGGAGTCCCGATAGGTTGCTGCAAGGCAACTTGACCCTATGCTGAACGGACCCTAACATCGGTTGGGCTCCATGACATCTTCGATTCTCTCTTCTTTTGCACGCAGATGGCTGCTATTCGCCCTTTGCGGGTTGCTTTCGTTCGGACCAGCAATGGTTTCTCAGGCCGTTAAACCTGCAAAGTCATCTGCTGCTCCCGTGGCGAATTTCACTGACATTGCTGATAAAGCCGGTCTCACGACGCAGAACGTCTTCGGTGGGGTGGACACGAAGAAGTACATCATCGAGACCACCGGGAATGGCGTCGCGGTCTTCGATTACGACAATGACGGCTGGCCGGACATCTTTCTCGTGAACGGAACGAAGCTCGAAGGTTTCCCTGCCGGCAAAGGACCGACAAACCGGCTGTATCACAACAACCACGATGGCACCTTCACCGATGTGACGACGAAGGTGGGGCTCAATGCTACTGGATGGGGCCAAGGAGTTTGCGTTGGCGACTACGACAACGATGGATGGGAAGACCTCTACGTCACCTACTACGGAAGAAATAGGCTTTATCACAATAATCACGGCGTCTTTACCGAGGTCGCGGAGAAGGCAGGTGTCGCGGGCTCAGGAAAAGCCTGGGGCACGGGTTGCGCCTTCGTCGACTATGACCGTGACGGGCATCTCGACCTTCTCGTTACCAACTATGTTGACTTCGATCTATCAACTGCTCCCGCTCCCGGTGAGCGTCCGACCTGTATCTGGAAAGGCGTGCCCGTCATGTGTGGGCCGCGTGGGCTCGCTGGTGCGAAGAACATCCTCTACCACAATCGAGGCGATGGAACTTTCGAAGATGTGACGACGAAGGCACACATCGACAAGACAGATGGGCACTATTGTTTCAGCGTTTCGACCTTTGATTTCGATGAAGACGGCTGGCCCGACATCTACGTGGCGTGTGACAGCACGCCCAGCATTCTGTACCGAAACAACCACGATGGGACCTTCACCGACGTAGCCGTAACTGCCGGGGCCGCCTTTAACGAGGACGGACGGGAACAGGCCGGCATGGGATCGACCATTGGCGACTACAACGGCGATGGTCATCTCGATATTTTTAAGACAAATTTCTCGGACGATACATCCACGCTGTACAAGAATTTGGGCGACGGAACTTTTTCCGACGCTACCACCGCGGCGGGGCTGGGGCTTTACACGCAATATCTCGGCTGGGGAACGATGTTTCTCGACATTGACAATGACGGCTGGCCCGATCTCTTGCTAGTCAATGGGCACGTTTATCCGGAAGTGGATAGCCAGCATCTCGGCAGCAGCTACAAGGAGCCGAGAATCCTTTTCCATAGCAACGGTGACGGGACATACAGCGACATCTCCGCTTCAGCGGGAGTGGCGATCACAACACTCGCCTCGTCGCGCGGCCTGGCTGTCGGAGATCTATGGAACGACGGCAGAATGTCGGCCGTGATCAACAACATGAACGCTGCGCCGAGCCTCCTGGTGAATCAAGTCAAGAATTCGAATCACTGGATCGCCATTCATGCGGTTGGAACGAAATCGAATCGAGATGGCATTGGTGCGCGGATTTCGGTGAAGACTGCTGCGAGACTTCTGGTGGACGAAGTGCGAAGCGGCTCGAGCTACATTTCAAACAGCGATATGCGGGTCCATTTCGGACTGGGCTCTGCAGAAAAGGTGGAGTGGGTCGAGATTCGATGGCCTAGCGGGCTCGACGAGCGGTTTACCCAGGTCCCTGTAGATCATATCGATACACTGACCGAAGGTTCGGGTGCTCCAGTTGCGGGAGATGCAAGGAAGGGAAAGTAGGGCTTATTTCGCGGTCTTGACAATCTTGGGGAACTGCATCGTGCGAGAGATCCCTACGCCCTCTTTGACATAGATCAACTGGTTCACTTTGATATCTTTGAGGGCGTCAATTTGTCCGCTGGGCCAGCGGACCTCGATCAAGTCCACTTTCTCGGCTTTGCCCAATCCAAAGTGGACGCGCAGATCGTTCTGCGAGAAGTATCCTCCGCCGCTTCGGACTTCGTCGATTTGTGAATGTGGCTTCGATTCACCGGGAAGGTGCGTTACGCAGGTGAGCCGCGCGCCGATTCCACTTCGATTTGATTTGGTTCCGATAGTTCGAATCTTGATCCAGTTGTGATCGAGCTTCGAGTCGCAGCGCAGAAGTTGCGGGTAGTCGTTGACACAGTTGACGACCACATCGAGGTCGCCATCATTGTCGAAGTCGCCAAAGGCTGCGCCGCGCGAGGCGCTTGGATCGGAGATCCCGGGACCAACTTGAAAAGAAACATCCGCAAAGTGTCCGTTTCGCAGATTCTGGTAGACGAGCTTTCGTTGCGCGTACGCGGCTTCTGTTTTTAGTTGCTCGACTTCCGGATAGACGTGGCCGTTGCAGATCAGGATGTCAGGCCACCCGTCGTTGTCCATGTCAAAGAAGCCACAACCCCAGCCGAGGAATTGCGTATGTGCGCCGAGTCCAGCGGTGAACGTCGAGTCTTCGAAACTCGCGCCGCCCAGGTTGTGATACAGAGAGGGTGTATCGCCCGCAAAATTGGTTTTGACGATGTCGAGATTGCCGTCCATGTCGTAGTCGGCTGCAGAAACACCCATGCCTGCTTGCGGTTTGCCGTCGGGGCTGAGAGCGCAACCCGCTTCGACGGCGATGTCCTGAAATTTACCGTTCTTCTTGTTCTGATAGAGAGCGCTCGCCGTGGAGTCGTCGGCGACATAGATATCCGGCCAACCGTCGTTGTCGAAATCTGCGGTGAGAACTCCAAGGCCATACGTACCATTGGCGCCGAGAATGCCGGCTTTCTCCGAGACATCGGTAAAGGTTCCATCGCCATTATTGTGATACAGGATATTTTTTCCGCCTTGTAGACCCGGCGGGCCGCAGGCAACCATCACGCTTTTGTACAAACATGGGCCGGACTCGGGCACCGGAGCCGTGGCGAGATCCATGTCGATATAGTTCGCCACGAACAGGTCCAGTTTGCCATCGCGGTCATAGTCCACGAAGGCGCACCCCGTATTCCAGCGCTTGCCAGTGCCAGCGACGCCGGCCTTTTCGCTGACATCCGTGAACGTACCGTCACCGTTGTTGTGATAGAGAACGTTCTTGCCGAAGTAGGTGACGAAGAGGTCATCCCAGCCATCGTTGTCGTAGTCGCCGATGCAGCAGCCTTGTCCCCACCCGGAGTGGGCGACGCCTGCCTTCAGTGTCACATCGGTGAAGGTGCCGTCTCGGTTGTTACGGAAGAGATGCGAAGTGGGCTCGCTGCCAGCAGGAAAACCCTCGAGACGCGTGCCGTTCACGAGGAAGATGTCGAGCCAACCATCGTTGTCGTAGTCGTAGAACGCGACGCCGCAGCCGGTCGTTTCAAGCAAGTATTTGTTTTTGTGTTCGCCGCCGAAGATTGTCTTGATGTTCAGCCCAGACTCGCGGCCCACGTTGATAAAACTGATGCCGAGATCGGATGTCGGCTGGGTTTCCTTCGCAGGATCCGCCTTCTGCTGCGCGCGCATCCATCGCGGCCGAGCGAGTTCAAGTACACTTTCAAAAGCGAGCACGAGGGCGGTTCGGCTAAGTGATTTTAGAAAGACGCGGCGTGAAGGGAACAAGAGGTTGCTACCTGGCTCGGTCGGCTCGTGCGAGAATCCGCCTCTCCCTCTTATATTCAGGGAGCCGTTACTTTGCAAGCTTGGCGGCCCACTACCGATACCTTGAAAAGTCCTATGAACTCTGACCGTTTCCTGCATTCGCTTCGTCGATTGTTCCTGCTGGGTCTACTTATTGCATGCTTCTCCGCCTCCGAACGCAGTTTCGTGAATGCTCAGGAAGCCCAGCATTCGCCTGAACTGACACGGACCGTTCGTACGTGGGAGTTTCTTCCGGTGGTCGGTTCGCGTGCGGGTCTGTTCGGCGACGAAACCGGTCGTTTCGAGGCGTGGGTGTATCCGCTGAAGATCTTTCGCGGATTTCACCTCACGTTTCATGTGGGTGATCGTGCCGTGCCTGCCGAATCCCTCTCACGAACTCTCACAGTGCATCCGGAGTCAGCTTCGATTCTGTACGCGGGAGATTCGTTTCGCGTTCGCGAGACGCTTTTCGTCCCGGTGAATGCGACGGCGGCGATCGTTTTGCTGGATGTGGAAACCGAATCTCCGCTGGAGATTGAAGCTGCCTTCACGCCGGATTTCCAATTGGAATGGCCAGCGGCTCTGGGTGGAACCTATGTCAATTGGGACGCCAAGGAGCATGCGTTCGCCTTCGGCGAAGAGACCCACAAGTTTGTGGCCCTGGTTGGATCGCCTACCGCGACTGATGCTCACCTTGCCTATGAGACGAACTATTCGTCGTCTGATGAGAATTCGATGCGGCTCGGAGTTACGCAAAAAGGCAAAGAAAGAAAAGCGATTGTGCTGGCGGCATCGGTCGCGGGCGTCGACGATGCCATCAAGAACTACGATCACCTCGCTGCGTCATACAACGACTCAGAACGGGAGGCGGCGGATTACTATCGCGCGTATCTCGACAGGACCGTAAGCCTCGAATTGCCCGATTCCAGCCTACAGCAAGCGTACGACTGGGCGCGAATCAGCACGATCCAGGGCTTGGTAACGAATCCTTATCTCGGGACTGGTGTTGTTGCCGGATATCGGACTTCGGGCGCCGGACAGCGGCCGGGGTTCGCCTGGTTTTTTGGACGCGATTCGATGTGGACGTCATTTGCCTTGAATGCGGAAGGCGATTACGCTACCACGCGCACCGCCATCGAGTTCATCTGCAAATATCAGCGGCAGGATGGGAAGGTTCCACACGAGATCTCGCAGAGCGCGAGTTTGGTGCCGTGGTTCAAGGACTATCCGTACCCATACGTTTCCGCCGATGCGACTCCGCTGCTGATTATCGCGGTGGATGACTATGTCCGGCAAAGTGGAAACGTGACCTTTGCCAGAGACAAATGGGACAACGTCTGGCGTGCCTATCAGTTCATGAAATCGACCTACGATGCACAAGGACTGGCCAAGAATCTGGGCGTCGGACATGGCTGGGTAGAAGGCGGGCCGCTCCTGCCGGTAAAGAATGAATACTATCAGGCCGGTCTCGCCGTAGAAGCGTTGCATGCTTTGTCTGATATTGCCCACATGGTGGGAAAAGACGACGTCAGCAAGCAACTCGCGAGTGAATTCGATCATGCGCGGCCGGTTCTGGAGCAGGCGTTCTGGTCCCCGGACATCAATAGTTATTCTTTTGCGCAAAAGCCAGATGGCCAGCGTTCCGACGAAGCGAGCGTTTTGACGACGGTGCCAATGTGGTTTGGTTTGTCAGACGAGAATCACGCGGAAGCAACCATCTCTCGCATCGCGGAGGAAGACCATCAGACCGATTGGGGCATGCGCATCATCTCGGATCGTTCGAAGGTGTATGACGGCTCGGGATATCACTATGGCTCGGTGTGGCCGCTATTCACAGGTTGGGCATCGGTCGCTGAGTACCGTTACCACCGGGAATTTCCGGCGTACCTTAACCTTCGGTCGAATGCTCTCCTCGGATTCGACGGTGCGCTGGGGCACTTCAGCGAAGTGCTCTCGGGCGATTACAACCAGTCGTTCTCGACAAGTTCTCCGCATCAGATATGGTCGGCGGCGATGGTCATCAGTCCGATCTTGCGCGGGATGTTCGGTTTGGAGACCGATGCAGAGAAACATCAGATTACGCTCGCTCCACACATTCCGGCGGATTGGACTTCCTTCGCGATTCGCAACGTTCAAGTTTCAGGCAATAAAGTCAGCTTCCAATACCGGAAGACGGCGGATTCGATGACCCTCGAAATCAAGCGCAGTGGCAGCGGCGAGTGCTGGGTCGATTTCTCTCCTGCTTTTAGTCTGCGGACTCAGGTGATCAGCGTGGAGATGAACGGGCACAAGGTCGCCTTCAAAATGCTGCCCAACCACTATGACCAGCACCTGGGCGTGCGCGTGAAACTGGAGGGATCGTCTGACACGCTCGTCATTCGAACGAAAAACGACTTCGGCTTGGCGCTCTCGAGCCAGTTGCCGCCTCTTGGCAGTGGAAGCCAGGGCCTGCGCGTAGTGTCGCAAGAATGGAATGCGTCGAAAGATCAACTGTCTCTGAACGTGTCGGGGTTGCCGGGACACACATACGAATTGACTGTATGGAATCCAAGCCAGGTTTTATCGGTGGAAAGCGGGACAATCAGCAAAATGGGCAAACTAGAAATCCGAATGCCTGACGGTAACTCTGACATGTATGTTGCGAAGAAAGTCGTGTTGCACTTCGCGCGATGAATCGCTGTACCGGGCAAGCGCTCATCAGAAGCGCTACACTGCGGTAGAGGATGCACGAACTCTCGATTGCAATGGGAATCGTGGAAGCTGCCCTGGACGAAGCGCAAAAGCGTAGCGTCCATGTGAGCGCCGTCCATCTCAGGTTGGGCGCATTGTCGGGAGTCGTCAAGGACGCGTTGCTGTTCTCCTACGAGGTGGCGTGCCAGGATACGGTGCTTCAAGGTTCGCGCCTGATGGTGGAGGATGTTCCGGTAGTGATCTTTTGCTCGACCTGTGAGAAAGAGCAAACACTCGAGTCCGTGCAATCGTTCGCGTGTCCCGTGTGCGGCACTCCGACAATGAACATCCTGAAAGGAAAGGAACTGGAAGTATTCGCGCTGGAGGTTGACGAATGAGCGAGCCCCGCCTGGTCGAGGTGCGACGAAATGTTCTGAAGCAGAATGACGTGATCGCCCGAGCTCTGCGCGAACGGTTCCGTGGGACCGGCGTATTCGTGGTGAGCCTGGTATCGAGCCCCGGTTCCGGCAAGACGACATTCTTAGAAAAGACGCTGACCCTATTGCAGCCGCAATATCGAGTGGCAGCGCTGGTCGGCGATCTCGCCACGGAAAATGACGCTGTGAGGCTGGCGCGCAGCAAGGCTCCGGTCAAACAGATCACGACTGGTACGCTTTGCCATCTGGAAGCTGCGATGGTGCAGACCGCGCTCGATGGCTGGGATTTGCAGCAGATGGATTTTCTCTTTATCGAGAATGTAGGAAATCTGGTCTGTCCCTCTTCTTACGATTTGGGAGAAGATCTGCGTCTCGTGCTGATGTCGGTCACGGAAGGCGAGGACAAGCCGTTGAAGTATCCGACGATCTTCAATAGCGCGGACGTGGCGGTGATTACGAAGAATGAACTCGCGGCCGTAGTGGAATTCGACTGGGAAGCAGCGCGGAAAAGTATCGAATCAGTGCGGCCCGGTATGAAGATCTTCCGTCTGTCGGCAAAGACGGGGGAAGGCATGTCGGCGTACCTCGAGTTTCTCGCACAAGAGTTAAAAGGCCGGCGCAATACTGTGCAAGTCTAGTGCGAAGTCAGCCGCGCTGCACTTGTGCGAGTGCCATCAGCGTCCGAATCACGTAAGTGATCAGCAAGGCAACCACACATGCCAGAACAACAGGCCGATAGGTGGTTTCCAGCAGGTCAGCCAATACTCCCGAAACAAAGATGAATAGAAATGGCACTGCGGCCAGAAGAAAACCTGCGCCCGCGACGTGCGGATTTGCCATGCCTAGGACAATAAACAAGACGGCAACGAGCAGGGGCGCGGTGTTGCCAAAGTATCTCGTACGGGGCCACACGGAATAGGTCACGATGGCTGTGGGCAACGCGAGCATGAGGGCGGGGCAGGAGCGTCCAATCTGCACCGCAACCTGCTTGTAGACGCCAAGCACTGTAAAGCCGCGCCAAGTTTCTCCCCAGAACAGAGCGTGTCGGATGCTATCCGCGAAGGCTTGCGTGTGAAAGAAGTAGAACGCTAGAAAAAGAATGAAGCCGACGACGCAGGCGGCCAGCCAGATCACCGTTCCAGCCCTTCGCCTTACGGGGGCCACATAGAGCAGGAAAGCCAGGGCCATCGGGATCAGGACGATGAGCGAGAACTGGGATCCAATTGCAATCGCAAGCGCGACCCCGAGTAGAACGATTCGTCGCCAGTTCCACAAAATCACTTCGCGCGGAGCGTACAGCGTGTGCGCCACGGCGATTGCCGTGAAAATGGTTCCGAATGCGCCCCAGGTCGCGACGATCTCTGGCTCGGTGTGCCACGCCGCGCTGGCCTGAATCAGGGACGGCGAGAAACAGTAGAACGTCAGGGCGATGAAGCCTCCGGTATTTCCGCAGAGCCGGCGGGCGACGTACCACAACGAAGCGCCAAGAAACATCCCACACGCCAGAAACGGAATGCGCGGAAGCCATTGCCAATATAGAGCGGTGTTGGCATTCAGATCATGCGGCCAGAGCAGGAGCGGTGCAGAGGAAGCCAGATAAATCAACGGCGAGTGTTCAACGTCGAAGCCGCCGGCATTGTTCTGGAATGGATCGCGGAGCGAATCGTCTGCGGGTTCCGTCAACGGAGCGCCGGCGATGCCGCGACCGTGTATTTGCTTCCAGCCTTCGCCGATGCGAATTGCTTCCCGGCTCTCCAATCCCTGAGCAGACCCCAGCTCTGCGTGTACCAACCAAAGCGCTTGAGCGAGGAACACCATTAGAAGCGCCCCGGCCAGGAATTGCGGGCGGCCGAAGCGTTCGCGTGTGAAATATGGACGCATAATCCCGAGCCGAGTGTTTTACCATGTCGGAGGCTGTGACGGGAAAGTTCTGCAATGAATGATGTCGAGGTGAATGGGCGCACAGAGCGGGTTGAACACTCTTCCACGCCTCCCGACTTCTCAGCTGCGACTGCTCCCTCTTACGCGCGAACACTATTCCTCGGAGCGGATGGCCTCCGGCCGGGCTGGGGATTTTTGTTTTTTGTCGTGATTTTCCTGCTGCTGCAACATCTGACCTCAAGACTGGCCTATTCCAGCGACTTTGGCGCGGGTGGCTTGTGGTCGATGTTGCTGGAGGAAATCGGCGATTTTCTGGCCGCGCTGATTCCCACCTTGATATTGGCGCGAATCGAACACCGCGCGTGGGGCGATTTTGGTTTGCCGCTGAAGCGAGCTTTTGGGCGCCTGTTTTGGGTCGGATTGTTGTGGGGATTTGCGGCGATTTCCCTCCTGATGCTTGCGCTTTCAGGCGCACATTGTTTCGCCTTCGGCAGAGTGGTCCTGCACGGAATGCGGCTGGCAAAGTTCACCGCATTCTGGGCGGTGATGTTCTTGTTTGTCGGATTGTTCGAAGAATTTCTTCTGCGAGGATATTCGCAGTTCACTCTGGCGCGCGGTATGGGCTTTTGGCCTGCCGCAATTGCTTTGTCATGTGCGTTCGGGCTGATTCACCTGAGAAACGGAGGAGAAAACTGGCGGGGACTGCTCGCGGTGATCGCAATTGGATTTTTCTTTTGCCTGACTCTGCGGCGGACGGGGAATCTGTGGTTCGCCGTGGGATTCCACGCGGCGTGGGATTGGGGTGAGACCTTCTTCTACTCTGTTCCGGACAGCGGGATCGTGTCGCCGGGACACCTACTTAGTTCGTCACTCCGCGGGCCGGATTGGCTTAGCGGAGGATCGGTCGGGCCCGAAGGAAGCGCATTGTGTTTTCTCATCATTGCGCTCGTCTGGATCGCCTTCGCCCGAGTTTATCCGCTGCGTTCCTCCCGAGAAGGAGCCACCGTTGCGCCGCGGTAGTTTTCATTTTGGGAGTAACCCTCGAGACGGCCGTCTGTTCGTTTCTAGTTCAGCCTGCGCGCACCCTATACTGGCTGCATGTCCTCATCCGCCGATTTGCTCACTCCGTTAAAGCGGTATTGGGGATACAGCGCATTCCGCCCACTCCAAGAGAAGATCGTGAAAAGCTTGCTTGCCGGGCATGATACCTGCGTCATCATGCCGACTGGCGGCGGCAAGTCTCTTTGTTACCAGCTTCCGGCTGTCATTGCGGGTAGGACGGCGGTCGTGATCTCGCCTCTCATTGCGCTCATGCAGGATCAAGCAGCGCAGTTGGCGCAGATGGGCATTCCAGCCGCCGTCCTGAACAGCGCGTTGGCTTCTGATGAACAGAAGCACATCATGCGTCAGAGCCGCGATGGAGCCTATCGGCTTCTGTACCTCTCTCCCGAACGGTTGCAACGCACCGATACCGTCGGATGGCTGCAAAACGTTCCGGTTTCATTTTTTGCGATCGATGAGGCCCATTGCATATCAGAGTGGGGACACGAGTTCCGCCCGGAATACCGGCAGCTGAGCCGGTTACGCGGCAGTTTTCCGGACCACCCGATCGCCGCTTTCACAGCAAGCGCAACGCGCCACGTCAGGCACGATATCCTGTCGCAACTGCAACTGCGGAACCCAGACAAATACATCGCCAGCTTCCATCGACCCAACCTGCGCTACCTGGTTCGGGAATGCGGCAGCGCCGACCACATGTCCGTCTTGCTGGGTGCGCTGCGGCAATACAGTGAAGGCAACGTGATCGTCTATTCGCCGACCATTGCACGGGTCGAAGAAACCGTCGATTTTCTGGAGAACAATGGCGTTTCGGCTTTGCCATACCACGCCAAGATGCAAAACGACGACAGGCGCCGGAACCAGGAACGATGGATGTCCGATGAAGTCCGGGTGCTGGTGGGAACGATTGCTTTTGGTCTGGGAATCAATAAAGCGAACGTCCGGGCGGTGATTCATCTCGCGCTGCCGAAGTCGATCGAACAGTACTACCAGGAGGCTGGGCGCGCGGGGCGTGACGGACAGCCTGCCGACTGCTTGCTGCTCTGGCGGAAACAGGACGCGGGAATTCTCGGATATTTCTGCAATCAGATCTCTGACGTGGCAGAACGCGATCGTGCCTGGCAGAGGTATTTCAAGATTCGGGAGTTCGCCGAGTCAAGTCAGTGCCGGCATCGGCAAATCTGCACTCATTTTGGCGAAACGCCGAAGTGGGAGACCTGCGGTGCGTGCGATGTCTGCGGAAACCTGCCGGAATGGCTCACTATCGGCATGAGCCAGGCAAGAGTGAAAAAGAGCGCTGAGGCGATGTCAACCAGCCGAATGCGGCAGGCAATCGAGACTTCGGACGTCGACTTGGAATTGCGGGAGTACATGCGGGAGTGGCGGCGAAACACTGCGAAAGAAAACAATACAGCCGCTTTCATGATTCTGCATGACTCGACGCTGGAAGAAATATGCCGGGTTCAGCCGACATCAATTGCTCAATTGCGAACGATCACCGGCATTGGAGAGCGCAAGGCGGAAATGTTCGGGCAGGAAATCTTGTCGGCCCTCCGGCATTATCGCGAAGGCGAGCGCGCATCAGCTCCAACCGAGAAGAAGATTGCTCCTGCGCTCGAGACTCTGCGCTTACTCCACGAAGGAAAGAGTTTGCAGGAAATTGCCGA